>Ga0208480_1000657_pt1 | contig 12913 bp, 11 predicted proteins | sample NGESurshal092012_4_FD_184485 | JGI IMG/M metagenome (GOLD analysis project Ga0208480, IMG submission 184485) | Arctic peat soil microbial communities from Barrow, Alaska - NGEE Surface sample F53-1 shallow-092012 (SPAdes) | ecosystem: Environmental > Terrestrial > Soil > Wetlands > Peat ... | reverse complement strand
GCAGGATGCGGGGGAAGCGGAGCGAGTAGCCGCTATCGTGGCGATCACCCTGCATCACGTTGTTGAAGGCGACTTCGATGACGATTTTCGGCTCGACAATCAGCTGGCTGCGATTCGATTCCACCGTGTGTTCGAGGAACCATTGTGTCATCGTGAGAATTTCCGCATCGGTGAGGCCGCTGTAAGCTTTGCCGACGTTGCGCAGGTGAGCGCCATCGCGCACGGCGAAGGTGTAATCGCTTAAGACGGCGGCGCGACGACCGTGGCCGTACTCGACGGCAGTGACGACAACATCTAAGGTGGCGAGTTCGCGCTTGAGCTTGATCCATGCTGAGCCTCGCCGGCCGGGTTGATAGGTAGATTCCAGCGACTTGAGCATCAGCCCTTCATTGCCGCGAGCCTGGGCTGCGGTGAAGGCTTCTTCAATTTGGGCTGGCGAGGTTGCGTGGGAAATGGGGGCGAGTTTGAGGCGTGCGGGGATGTCTTCGCTATCTGTAACGGTGTCGGTGGCAAATAGCGTGGCCTGGGGATTGGTTGAGTGAGCGTGCAGAGATTCTGCATCGACGGATTGCAGGGCTTCGGAGGTCCAGGCTTGCAATCGCTCGCGGCGAACACGCAGCGGAGCGTGCAGGAGGAGATCGTCGCCAGCTAAAAGCAGGTCGAAGGTCATGTAGACGACAGGGGCTTCGTTTCGCATGGCGGCGGTGACGCGTTTGCGGCTGAGCCGAGGCTGAAGCGAAGTAAACGGCAGAGCGCGATCGACACTGTGATCCCAGGCAAGAATCTCGCCGTCGAGGATGGCCGGAGTTTTAACGGCAGAAAACCATTCTGCCAACTCTGGAAAGCTGGCGGTGACATCTTCGCGAGTGCGAGAGAAGATGCGGACGCGACCGGGCTGATCGGGATCGCCGCAATGCACCTGGGCTCGCATGCCATCGTATTTGTCTTCAATCTGAGCGGTCGGTTCGGAGGGGGCCGAGGTTTCAACCTTCTCGGCGGCGAATCGGGCATACGCTTCTTCTGCATTGGCGGCGGGGGTGGCGAGCATAAATCCCAGCGGGTGGAACATTTGAAAACGGGCTGTCGACAATGCGTCCTGACGGGCGAGGTCGACAACTTGCGCCAGATCGCCAAGCAGCATTCCGGCGTGGCGAACCGCAGCGATTTCCCGATCAGTCGCGGTGGCGATCGCTTCCTCTACCAGGCTCTGCTTGACGCCGGTGCGCATGTCGCCGGTGATCAGCTTGATGAGATATTTTGCTTCCAGCGGAGACAGCGAGCGCAACAGATCGACTAACTGTGCTGACTTTGCGGCTTGCGTCCGTGCAGTAGCGAGCGAGTCGAGGCGTGCGGCGATGTCGGCCAGGTTGAGGTGTTTGGTGGTGACGTGCAGGATCTGCAGCAGTTCTTCTGCCGCGGCGCCCAGATCCCCATACTTGCGATAGACGGCATGGAAACGATCTCTGTCGGCGTGCGTGACGGTCTCGAGGGCGCGCACAATCAACTGGCCACCGACCTGGAGCTTGCGGGCATCGGTCTCAGGAAATACCGCGCCGGTAAGAAATTGAACGGCGAGCCCGGCGCTGGCGCTGTCGAGGGTGCGCAAATATTGCGACATGGCGGCTCGCTTGGCGAGTTTGCTGCGCGTGGCGGTCAGCGTTTCGCATAGTTCTGCAAACTTCAGCCATGCAGTTTCCGATACAGCCATCGAGCCGGCCTCCTTTCTTCCCCGATTATGTTGCCGGGAAACGCGTTACCATAGAGCAGACAGGCATTCTATGCGGCAGACAGATATTTTTTCGCGAACCTCATCGCGCGCAATCCGCACCCATGGTGAGACGCACTATTAGCGGCTCCCGCCGCCTTATGATGTTTTCAGCTCGCCATTCGCTGCCCACATACTCACTTAATTTTCGCTGAACTGGCCGGTTTCGGCGCATGACACAAATGGCCATGGACATGGAACATGCTTGAACGACTGACACAAATCGAAGCTCGCTACGACGACCTTTCTGCGCAGATGGCGGACCCGGCGCTGGTCTCTGATCAGCAGCAATATCAAAAGATCACCAAGCAACATCGCGATCTGCAGGCGGTGGTAGAAAGCATTCGCGAGCTGAAGCGCATTGAGCACGGTATCGCCGATGCGAAGGCGATGCTGGGCGAGCCGGACCCGGATATGCGCGCCATGGCGGAAGAAGAGCTGGCGCAGCTGGAGGCGGAGCAGCCTGCCGTGGAAGAGCGGATTCGCGTACTGTTGTTGCCGAAAGATCCAAACGACGAGAAGAATGTGATTCTGGAAATTCGCGCGGGCACGGGCGGCGACGAAGCTTCGCTGTTTGCGGCGGAGCTGTTCCGCATGTACACGCGTTTTGCGGAACTGCATCGCTGGAAGGTGGAAGTGCTGTCGATGTCGGAGTCGGGCGTGCGCGGCATGAAGGAAGTGATCGCCATTATTGAAGGCGAGCGCGTCTTTTCGCAGTTGAAGTATGAAGGCGGCGTGCACCGTGTGCAGCGCGTTCCGCAGACGGAAACGCAAGGTCGCGTCCATACTTCGGCGGTGACAGTAGCGGTGTTGCCGGAAGCGGAGGATGTGGACATTAAGATTGAGGCGAAAGATTTGCGCATCGATACGTTCTGCTCTTCAGGGCCTGGCGGCCAGTCGGTGAACACGACGTACTCCGCGGTGCGCATTACGCATATACCGACCGGAACTGTGGTGAGTTGCCAGGACGAAAAATCGCAGATCAAGAACCGCGAGAAAGGAATGCGAGTGCTGCGATCGCGTCTTTATGAAGTGGAGATGGAGAAGCAGCAGCAGGCGCTGGCGAAGGAGCGCAAGCAGATGGTGGGAAGCGGCGACCGCAGCGAAAAAATTCGCACCTACAATTTTCCGCAGAACCGGTTGACGGATCACCGCATCGGCCTGACGATCCATCAACTTTCTGAAGTGATGGAAGGAAAGCTGCAACCTGTTGTGGAGGCTCTGATCTCGCACGATCAAGCGGAGCGGCTGAAGCACGACGCGGCGACTGCATGAGAGGCATGTTCGCGGAGTCGATGACCATCGGCGATGCGATCGCGTGGGGGACTTCCCTGCTGGACGAGTCCGACTCCATCCCTGCAGCGCGCAGTCGTTCGGACGCGATTCTGCTGCTGCGACATGTGCTTGGAATTCCGCACGCGGAAATGTATGCCTATCGCGAGCGACCGCTGACGGCGCTGCAGACCGAGGCTTTCAACGCACATTTGCAGCAACGATTGCACGGTATGCCGGTGCAATACATCACCGGCGAGCAGGAATTTTTTGGGTTGCCATTTCATGTGACGCGGGAGGTGCTGATTCCGCGGCCTGAAACAGAACACCTGGTGGAAGCGGCGATCGCTCGACTGAAAGATCTGCCGGTTGCGCGGATTGCAGATGTCGGTACAGGATCCGGCGCAATTGCGGTGGCGCTGGCGCATTCCCTGTCGACGGCCGAAATTGTTGCGCTGGATATCAGCCTGGCTGCGTTGGCCGTTGCGGCGGAAAATGCAAAACATAATGAAGTGCGAGCGCGTATTCGATTCCTTGAGTCGGATTTGCTGGGCGCGGTTGCGAATGAACACTTCGATGCCGTCGTGTCGAATCCACCGTACGTCGCCGATTCGGAACGGAAGTCCCTGCCTGCCGAAGTGCGTGAGTACGAACCGGCGCGGGCGCTGTTTGCAGGACCTACGGGGTTGGAAGCGTATCGACGATTGATTCCGGATGCGCTTCCCCTGTTGCGATCGGGTGGATGGCTGATGATGGAAATTGGTCAGGGGCAGCGGGATGCGGTACGTGCGTTATTGCAGGACGCGGACTGGGATGAGGTGGAGTTTGCTCCGGATTTACAGGGGATTCCACGAGTGGCGATTGCGCGGAGACGGTAATTTTTTTATGCCGAAACGCGGGTGGCCGGTAGCTCCAGCCGCTGCGTTATGATCGAACAGCATTCTTGCGAGGATCGCGATGAAGGACAAACCGCGCGATGGCAATCGAAACTCTCCACTGGAGATGAGCGGTGAGGAATTTCGATCTCTTGGACATGCGCTGGTGGATCGCATCGCCATCTTTCTCGATTCACTGCCGCAGCGAGAAGTAACGACTGGAGAATCGCCGACAGAAATCCGCGAGGCTCTGGATGCGGAGCGCTCATTGCCGCAGCGGGGCGCAGATCCGGCGCAACTGCTGGAGCATGCTGCCGACCTGCTGATGGAACACTCACTCTTCAACGGGCATCCACGATTCTGGGGATACATCACGTCTTCTGCGGCGCCGATGGGTGCATTGGGCGAATTGCTGGCGGCGGCGGTGAATCCTAACGTGGGCGCGTGGCTGCTGTCGCCGATGGCCAGCGAGATGGAGGCCCAGACCATCCGCTGGATAGCGGAAATGATCGCTTACCCGGTGACGTGCGCAGGTCTGTTCGTCAGCGGCGGCAACATGGCGAACTTTGTATGCTTTATGGCAGCGCGACAGGCACATGCGGAAAAGAACGTGCGTGTACACGGAATGGATGGTACGCGGCTGCGCGCTTACTGCTCGAAAGATACGCATACGTGGATTCAAAAAGCAGCGGATATCGCGGGCATGGGCACGGATGCGATTCGGTGGATCGCGACGGATGGCGAAATGCGAATGGATGTTGCGGCGCTGCGGGATCAAATATTGCAGGACAAGGCAGCGGGTGAAACACCGTTTCTAGTGATCGGCAATGCGGGTTCTGTGAGCACGGGTGCGATTGATCCTCTACCGGCGCTTGCCGAAGTGTGCCGCGAGTTCAACTTGTGGTTCCACGTGGACGGCGCGTACGGCGGCGTGGCTGCGGTATTGCCGGATGCGCCAAAGGAGTTTGCGGGGATGCGATTGGCAGACTCGGTGGCGGTCGATCCGCACAAGTGGCTCTACGCGCCGATCGAAGCCGGGTGTGCGTTGGTTCGTGATGCAGAAAAATTGCGCGCTGCGTTTGCCTATCACCCGCCCTACTATCATTTCGGTACAGAGGCAATCAATTACTTTGACCTGGGCCCGCAGAACTCACGCGGATTTCGAGCGTTGAAGGTGTGGCTTGCTCTGCAGCAGGTGGGCCGCGACGGGTATATCCAGATGATCGCCGAAGACATTCGACTGGCGCAGGAAATGTTTCTGCGGATTCCGCAATACGCGGCGTTGCAGGCGCTGACACAGTCGCTGAGCATCACCACGTTTCGTTATGTGCCGCCGGATCTGAAGGGTGGCGGCGAGAAGATCGAGAATTATCTTAACGAGTTGAATGAGGCGCTGCTAACGCAACTGCAGAATGGTGGCGAGGCGTATCTTTCGAATGCCGTGATCGAAGGGAAGTTTGCGTTGCGGGCGTGCATTGTGAACTTCCGAACTTCGATTGAAGATGTAGAGGCGTTGCTGCCCATCGTGGTGCGCATTGGCGACGAACTGGATGCGACCATGCGGCCGAGATTGTGACTCGACCCTGAATTGCTAAGGAAAGTTGGAGGACGAAAGATGTTTGTTCATGCATTTTTGTTTCAATGGAAACCGCAGATCACCGAGCAGGACAAGCAAAAGGCGGCAAAAGAAATTCGTGCGTTGCAGGGGCAGATTCCGGGGCTGATCGAGACCAGCTTCGACACGAACACCTCGCCGCGGTCGCAAGGATTTACACATGGTGGAGTGATGAAGTTTCGCGATCAAGCGGCGCTCGAGGCGTACTTCACGCATCCTGTGCATCAGAAGCTGGTGGATTGGCTGATGCCGCTGCTGGCAGTCGCCGCGGAGCTGGACTATGAAGCGTGATCGTGGGAGTGGCCGCTGAAGATTCAGGAGCGGGACATTCTCTGGCGAAACCATGTGGCGAGTTCCGATTCGCTAACAGTACCTGCGGCGACTGAATGCATGGTTCGGACGGCATCCGCTGGATCGTAGCGTAGCAGAAATCCGTTATCGGCAAGAAAGAGTCGGGCAGCCACCCACGCGGTCCGTTTGTTGCCGTCGGCAAAACAATGGCTCCGCGCCAGACGATGTGCATACGCGGCGGCAAGGGTGGCAGCATCCGGCGACTCGTAGGCTGCCAGGTTTCGAGGATGCGTCAATGCCGCTTCCACGCGGCCAGCATCCAGAACGCCGAGCGGTCCACCATGTTCAGCTATCTGACGATCATGGATCGCATGCAGAACGTCGACGCGAATCCAACGCCAACGCTTCACCGCGAGAGCGCTTTCAAAATCTCCCGATCATCGTGCATGATGTCCTCGGCGAGTTCGATCTGGCGCTCGAAATCGGGATTGTATGGAGTGAGGCGATAGCCGTCGGGAGCTTCCGTCAGGTAGAGCGAATCGCCTTTTTTCACCTTGAGCCGCGCCATCACTTCTTTGTTCAGGATGATTCCTGCAGACGCTCCAACCGTTGTGACTTTTAGTTTTGGCACAGGGCCTCCCAGACGTGGCTATATAACATCTATTATATAGTGAACCGTCAAGCGGAGGCCGCTCAACCAAAGATGTATCACTGCCGCAGCAGTTTGAAGGCGTGGTTCCATTGATTGAATGCGAATCCGGGAAGGCACCAGAGCATGCACAGCGGTTCGATGGCGCGCGCGGCTTCGGCGGTGCCCATGTCGGCGATCTCCCAACCAAATTGATCGAGAATCTTTTTTACCGTGGTCCTGGCTGAATCGTTATTTCCGCAGATGAACATGGTGGGCTTGCCGGCAGCAAATTGCGGATTGACGAAGAAGTGACTGCCGACGGAATTAAATGCCTTCACAAAATGAGCGGCGGGAAACTGCTGCTGCAGCGATTCCATCAGCGACTCGTTGGGGCCGGTAAAGAACTTGAGCACGCCGTGATCGGGTGGCGCATCGGCAATGGGATTGGTAGCGTCAATCACGACTTTGCCGGCAAGGTGATCGGTGCCTGAGGCGCGCAAGGCTTCGGAAGCGACGAGGCCTTTGACTGCGAGCAGGACGACTTCTCCAAAAGCTGCCGCATCGCTCATGCTGCCGACTCGGCCCTTGGGATTTTTGCGTTGCCAGTCGGCTAGTTTGGCTGCATCCCGGGTACCGAGCATGGTTTCATGGCCGTGCGCCAGGAAGCCATCTCCCAACGCCTTCGCCACGTCTCCAGAACCGATAATTCCAACCTTCATGGCGATTTCTCCTTTAGTGTTGCGCTGCGTTGAAGGCCAGGGCGTTCGCTAGCCGAGGTTGACTTCGGTGCGGGCGAGCACTTTGATGTCCAGCCGATTATGTAATGGATCAGCATCGAGCAACACGTGATCGCCGTGCACCACTTCGCCATCGAGAATTTTGATGGCGAGCGGGTCTTGAATGAGCCGTTGAATCGCGCGCTTCAGCGGGCGAGCTCCGTAAGCGCGATCGTAGCCCGTCAAGAAGAGCTGACGTTTCCCAGCCTCGGTCATCTCCACCGTAATACGACGATCGGCGAGCATCCGATTCAGATCGGCAATCCGCAGCGTCAGGATGTGCTCCAACTCTTCTTCGCCCAGCGGGCGGAAGATGACGATGTCGTCGACACGGTTGAGAAACTCCGGACGAAAACTTTGCCGTACCACCTGCATGACCTGTTCGCGGGCGGCGTCGAAGGAGGCTTCATCCTGTAGCGCTTCCGTGTTGAGAAATTGCGCGCCAAGGTTGGAGGTCATAATGAGCACCGTGTTCTTGAAGTCGACGGTGCGGCCGCGCGAGTCGGTGAGACGGCCATCGTCGAGCACCTGCAGCAGCACGTTGAAGACATCGGGGTGGGCCTTTTCAATTTCGTCGAACAGTACGACGGAGTACGGACGACGACGCACAGCCTCGGTGAGCTGGCCGCCCTCGTCATATCCAACATAGCCCGGAGGCGCGCCAATCAAGCGCGAAACCGCATGTTTCTCCATATATTCCGACATGTCGATGCGAGTCATGGCCTGCTCATCATCAAACAGAAACTCCGCCAGGGCGCGCGCGGTTTCGGTTTTGCCAACGCCGGTGGGTCCCAGGAAAATAAAAGAGCCGATGGGGCGATTGGGATCACTGAGGCCGGCGCGAGAACGGCGAATTGCATTTGCAACTACGCGCAGCGCTTCGTCCTGGCCGACCACGCGTTCGCGCAGACGATCTTCCATCTGCACCAGTTTCTGGACTTCACCTTCCAACATTTTGGAGATGGGAATGCCGGTCCACTTGCTGACAATTTTTGCAATGTCTTCTTCGTCGACTTCTTCTTTCAACATGCGCGGACCGCCGGCAGCACCTTCCTGGGCGGCATTCAGCTTCTTCAGCTCGGCCTCCAGCTTGGGTAGTTCGCCATACTGGATCTGCGCGACACGCTCGAAGTTGCCGCGGCGGGTCTGCTCCTCGGCATCCTGACGCATGGCTTCGACTTGCTTCTTCAACTCGGCCAGGCGGGTGATGTCGCCGCGTTCTTTTTGCCAGTGCGCACGCAGGGCTGCGATTTCTTCGTGCAGTGTCGCCAACTCCTTGGTGACTTCTTTCAGGCGCTCTTTGGAGTTGGCATCTTTCTCCCGCTTCAGCGCGGTGCGCTCAATTTCGAGCGAAGTCGCGCGGCGTTCCAGCTGATCAATTTCGGTGGGGACGGAACCAATCTGGATGGCGAGAGAAGCGGCAGCCTCGTCCACCAGGTCGATGGCCTTGTCGGGCAGGAAGCGGTCAGAGATGTAGCGATGCGACAGCGTTGCCGCAGCGACGATGGCGGAATCCTTGATGCGCACGTTGTGGTGCGCTTCATAGCGATCTTTCAGGCCGCGCAAAATCGCGATGGTGTCTTCGACATTCGGCTCGCCAACATAGACGATCTGGAAGCGCCGCTCGAGGGCTGCATCTTTCTCGATGTACTTGCGATATTCATTCAGCGTGGTAGCGCCGATGGCTCGCAGCTCGCCGCGCGCCAGTGCCGGCTTGAGCATGTTGCTGGCGTCAATGGCACCTTCTGCCGCGCCTGCACCGACGAGGGTGTGCAGCTCGTCGATGAAGAGAATGATCCCACCTTGGGCATCTTCAATATCCTTCAACACAGCCTTCAGGCGATCTTCAAATTCTCCGCGATATTTTGCGCCGGCCAGCATGGCTCCCAGGTCGAGCGAGATGACGCGCTTGTCACGCAGCACATCGGGCACGTCGCCGGAAACGATGCGGCGCGCGAGGCCTTCGACGATGGCGGTTTTGCCGACACCAGGTTCGCCAATCAGCACGGGATTGTTTTTTGTGCGGCGCGAGAGCACCTGCATCACGCGGCGAATTTCTTCATCGCGACCGATGACGGGATCGAGCTTGCCGCGACGCGCCAGCTCGGTCAGGTCGCGAGCATAGCGTTCCAGCGCCTGAAATTTTGCTTCAGGATTTTGATCGGTCACGCGCTGGGTGCCGCGGACCGTTGTGAGTGCACGCAGAATGGCATCGTGAGTGGCGCCCTCGGCGGCCAGCGCCATTTGCGCGGGATCATTTTTCTGTTGCGCGAGGGCGAGCAGCAGGTGCTCGGTGGAAACATATTCATCTTTAAAGTTGGCAGCTTCCTGAAATGCCTGCTCGACAACTTTGAGGAAGGCTTTCGAGGGCTGCGCCTGGTTAGAGTCGCCGGAAACTTTGGGAAATGTGGCGAGCGCCTTGTCGAGTTTGGCGCGCAGGGCCTCTAGATTCGCACCGGCCTTCTGCAGTACGGGGGTGACAATTCCCTCTTTATCCTGCAGCAATGCCAACAGCAAATGGGTCGGCTGTAACTCTGGATTGCCGTTATCGCTGGCCAGATTGGTGGCCGTCTGTACGGCGTCCTGCGCTTTTACGGTAAGTTTGTCCCAGCGAACGGCCATGATACGTGTCCTGCTTTCGTGTGGAATTTCTAAATCGATCTATTTTATGGATGGAGAAAACGGGGCAGGGGACGCCTTTCTCTGCGAATGCCCTGCCCGTCTCAGATGAGTGGAGTCCATCCGAATCCTGCCTCGAAGCTATTATGCCGCAGGTTTGGACTCGGTTGATTTGGAGTCGACGGTTTTTGGACCGCTAGCTGGGGTGGCTCCGCTGACCGAAACTTTAATCTGCTTCGGCTTGGCTTCTGCGCGCTTGCCCAGCTCGATGGTCAAAACGCCAGCATCGTAATTCGCTTTGACGCTCTCCGAGTCCAACGTATTGGGAAGCGTGAACACGCGGGCAAAGCTGCCATAGCGGCGCTCGACGCGGTGATAGTTCTCTTCCTTGGTTTCCTTCTCGATGCGACGCTCGCCGCGAACCGTCAGCGCATTGTTTTCCAGCTGAATGTTGAAGTCCTCGAGCTTCATACCAGGAACTTCCAGCTTGAGCACAATGTAATTGGCATCCTCATAGATGTCGACGGGGGGAACAAACGCGCTTGAGGACAGGGATTCATCCTCGCCCCGATTCACTTCGCGCAGAAAGGAGTTGAGGCTGTTTTGCAGCGTGTACATGTCTTGAAAGGGGGTCCAACAGGTGATGGCCATGGGTCTTCCTCCTGGATGTGATTTGAAATAGGTGGGAACACGGCGGGCGAGATTCGGCAGCCCAGTCGGTGCGCCTAGACATACTATAGCACAAACAAGAAGATAATATGAGCGTCTTTTTATCACATCTTACAATTCTTTTAAATTATTTGAAATGAATCGCTTAGTGGCAAATGATTAGCTGGGCGAGCCCGGCGGCATCTCATCCTTGGCCTCGACGACATCGTCTATGGTGGCGGGACGGCCGTCGCGAACGCTCTCCTCTCCCAAAGAGTTTTCGGATCCCGCGGGAGCATTGCGATCAATGGCGGGGTGGGATGCTGCAGTGGAGTCTGGGTTTGAATTGGTACCGACAGGCTTGCTATTTTTTTCCGAAACAGGGGTCATGGTTCACTCTCCTTGCCGTACAGCGTAGGATGCAGGAAGACAGACAGGAGGCTTCCACAGCCGTTGGTCTGATGTGCAATTCCAGTAATAATGGCCAAGTCTGGCCGGCATCAAGTCGAACAGTCTGACTCACCGTAATCGCCGAAAGTTCCTTCGGCATCCTACCCTGTGACAGGAGAAAAAACGAATGAAGCGCCAAATCTGGATACCCCTCGCTCTCGGCATCGTCGCCACTTACATCATTTTGGATCGCCGGGCCGCCCGGTACGCCGCGGAATTTGACGAGTTGGAGGCAGCTGCGGACAGAACCGATCTGTGGGGAAGTAAGCAGCGCATCGCAGGGACGGGTCGAGATTTTCTGGGAAAGGTAAAGGAAACCGTCGGCCGTATTACAGGCGACGATGATCTGGCCGGGCGCGGCATGGTCGATCAGGTTGCGGGCGCTGTGCAGGATACGGCCGGCAAAGCAGCCAACGTTGCCAGCGACACGATTCGCGAATTCAATCACAACGTAAGCCGCGACTGAAATCTACTCCTCTCGGCTGCCGCATCTGATCCGCACATCCAAGCGCGTTCTGCGAACCCAACGCGTGTCCGCAGAACCGTCTCGCCTGCAAGAAGTAACACAAATCTACTTCACCGTTGCGTTGACGGTGCTCTCCCACTTTTGGCCCGCGGTGTTGGTGGCGATGACGGCGAAGCGATGACTGCCGGCAGCCAGGCTGATCGAAGTGCTGAGTGATTTCGACGCGGTGGAATACTTTTTAACCCCATCGACCCACAGTTGTGTACTGGCGATTGTCCCTGAGACCGTTGCAGTTGCCGTCACCTGAACGGGCGAACTGACGCTGGAGCCGCTGGCCGGAGTGCAGATGTGGACTCCGGCAGAAGTCGGCGCGGAGCAGGATGATGTCGCCTTGACGGTGATCGTGGTGGTCTTCGATACCTGCGAATTGTCCCAGCCGTAGGCGATGACACTCACCCGGTGCGAACCGGCGGCGAGGGGCAGCGAGGCATTGAGGAAGGCGTAATTGGAAAAAAATGCACCCGCAAACTGCTCGAACTGCTTCTTACGATCCACCCAGACATCGATTTTGCGGATGGGCTGGGAGGCGGCCGCGCCAACCGAAAAGTTGACCGGCGAGGTTACGGTGCTGCTTGCAGTTGGACTGCACTGAGCGATGCCGACGGCAGTATTCGGCGCGGCGCAGGTTGGAAAGTTTCCCGTGGTTGTGTTCAGCAGGGTGAAGAAGGTGGTGCTGTTCGATGGCGTGTTGCCATAAACCAAGTCTGCCTTGGTGTCGCGATTGCCACGCAGGGCGAGCAGCGATCCCGGGCTGCTCTCCAGCTTGGAAGCGGTAAGGTCGAATCCAGGCCCGGCGTTAGTCGGGCCGGATATGACGTGTATCGTCGCAGCCGAGGTGAGGGTGCAACCATCCAAAACGCTGCCGCAATCGGTTTCAAAAACAGCGATGTCGGGAATGCCATCGCCGTTGAAATCCGCGACGGCAAGCTGCCCTACGCCATATTGTTCGAGTGGAATCCGGGCAGACGTCATGCCGCCGTTACTCTGTCCGTAATAGACGTCGAGCCATGGCAAGATGTTGTTCGTGTCGTCGTCAAAGTTCACGGCGGTGCCAACCAGGTCGGATATCCCATCTCCGTTCACGTCGGCAGCGGACAAGTTTAATATGTCGTCATCCTCGTCATTGGATATCAGGCTGAAGTTGCCATCGCCGTCGCCGGAAAAAACGCGCAGCCTGGTACCGTAATATCCTTGCGGGGCGCCCCAGCCCGAAGCAAACGCTGCGTCGACATTGCCGTCTCCGTTGAAGTCGCCGACGAGCAACTGGGGAAAGACACAACATCCATCTTCACTATTGTCGATCATGATTGCGGGGCCGGCCGTAAAGCTTCCGGCGCCGTTTCCTAACAGTACCTGCAGTTCGTTGTCGCCACTATCACCCTCGGGGCTGGTGAGCAACAGGAGATCTAACTTACCGTCATGGTTGACGTCGGCTTCAGCAATCG
>Ga0208480_1000655_pt1 | contig 12987 bp, 9 predicted proteins | sample NGESurshal092012_4_FD_184485 | JGI IMG/M metagenome (GOLD analysis project Ga0208480, IMG submission 184485) | Arctic peat soil microbial communities from Barrow, Alaska - NGEE Surface sample F53-1 shallow-092012 (SPAdes) | ecosystem: Environmental > Terrestrial > Soil > Wetlands > Peat ... | reverse complement strand
GTTGTCCCAGTCCGTGCTGTTCGGCGCCTATCCGCGCGAGCGCCAAGGTTTTGCTATGGCGCTATTCGGGATTGGCGTGATGATCGGTCCGGTGCTCGGACCGGTGCTCGGCGGCTGGCTCACCGCCAATTACAGTTGGCGCGCGGTGTTCTATATCAACTTGCCGATCGGCATCATCGATCTCTTGGGCATCATGTTTTTCTTGCCGGAGAGCCCGCGCAATTCGGTGAACAAGCTCGACTGGTTCGGGTTCGGCACCTTGAGTATCACGCTAGGCGCGCTGCAAATCATGCTCGACCGCGGCGAGCAGCAAGACTGGTTCAGTTCGGGCGAGATCATCGTCGAGGCAATCGTCGCCGGTTCCGCGTTGTATCTGTTTCTGGTTCACACATTTACGGCGGAGAAGCCATTCGTGCGTCCGTCGATGTTCCGTGATCGCAACTTTTCGGCGGGCATGCTGTTCATCGTCATGATCGGCCTTACCTACTACGCCTCGATGGCGCTGCAGCCGCCTTATTTGCAGGAGCTGATGAATTACCCTGTTGTGACATCGGGCATCATCATGGGTCCGCGTGGTGTCGGTACCATGGTGTCAATGCTTGTTGTCGGCCGCTTGGTCGGGCGCACCGATATGCGCATCCTGCTGGCAATTGGTCTGGGTTTGACCGCTTGGTCGTTCTACAAGATGACCGGCTGGACGCCGGACATATCGCAAGGTTCGATTATCGGCGTCACCATGGTGCAGGGTTTTGGATTGGGATTTCTGTTCGTTCCACTGAGCGCCGCGACGTTGTCCACGCTGCCGCTGGCCGAACGAACCGAAGGTGCCGGTCTTTACAGTTTGTTTCGAAACATCGGCTCCAGCATCGGAATTTCAATTGTCAACGCGCTGCTGATCCGCAACACCCAGGTCAATCACGCCAACATTGCGCAAAACGTGACGGCCGTGAATCGCGCACTCGAACAGCCGGGCGTCGCGCACTTTTGGGACCCGATGACCCAAGCCGGCCGCGCCGCGCTTGACGCCATCATCACCCAGCAGGCGCAAATCATCGCCTACATCGATGATTACAAGATGCTGATGATTGCGACGATGGCGGTGATACCGCTGCTCGTTGTGTTCACCAAGACATCGCGCGGCAAAGCCGGACCGCAGGTCGCTATTGCCGAATAAAAACGCGAGCGGCACGGTGCGCCGCTCGCGTGGTTCCAAAAGCCACGACTGAAACTTGCGTGGGTGACGATTCTACTCCGCGGCGTCGCCTGCCGCCGCTTCGCGCGGCTGCTCGCCTTCGGCCTTTTGTTTGGCCTCGAGATCTTCGCCGGTCTCCTGATCGACGACCTTCATTGACAGCCGCACCTTGCCGCGGTCGTCGAAGCCAAGGAGCTTGACCTTCACCTTGTCGCCTTCCTTGACGACGTCGGATGTCTTCTGCACGCGCCGTGCCGCGAGCTGACTGATGTGCACCAGTCCATCCTTGGCGCCGAAGAAGTTTACGAAAGCGCCGAAGTCCATCACCTTGACAACAGTGCCTTCGTAGATGTGACCGAGTTCGGGTTCCGAAGCGATCGACTTGATCCAGTTAATCGCCGCCTTGATCGAGTCGCCGCTTGCCGAGGCGACTTTCACCGAGCCGTCGTCCTCGATATTGATTTTGGCGCCGGTCTTCTCGACGATCTCGCGGATCACCTTGCCGCCGGAGCCGATCACCTCGCGAATCTTGTCGATGGGAATCTTGAACGACTCGATCCGCGGCGCGTACTCGCCGAGTTCGGCGCGCGCCGTGTTCAGGGATTTCGCCATCTCGCCGAGGATGTGCATGCGGCCGTCCTTGGCCTGGGCCAAGGCGACCTTCATGATCTCTTCGGTGATACCGGCGATCTTGATGTCCATTTGCAGCGACGTAACGCCGCTTTCCGTGCCGGCCACCTTGAAGTCCATGTCGCCGAGATGATCCTCATCGCCGAGAATGTCGGACAACACGGCGTAGCGCTTGTCTTCAAGGATCAGGCCCATGGCGATGCCGGCAGTCGGCCGCTTGAGCGGCACGCCGGCATCCATCAGCGCCAGCGAAGAGCCGCACACCGTCGCCATCGACGACGAGCCGTTCGATTCGGTGATCTCGGAGACGACGCGGATGGTGTAGGGGAACTCGTCTTTCGACGGCAGCACCGGATGGATGGCGCGCCAAGCGAGCTTGCCGTGGCCAATCTCGCGGCGGCCCGGCGCGCCCGTGCGGCCGGTTTCGCCCACCGAATAGTGCGGGAAGTTGTAGTGCAGCAGGAACGTCTCTTTATACGTCCCTTGCAGCGCGTCGATGAACTGCTCGTCCTCGCCGGTGCCTAGCGTGGCCACGACCAGCGCCTGGGTCTCGCCGCGGGTGAACAGGGCCGAGCCATGCGTGCGCGGCAGCACACCGACTTCGCAAACGATCTGTCGGACGGTCTTGACGTCGCGGCCGTCGATGCGTTTACCGGTGTCGAGGATATTCCAGCGTACGATCTTGGCTTCAAGCTCCTTGAATACGGCGGCGACCTGAAGCTTGCCGTATTTCGGCTCGACGCCTTCCGGGAAGAAGTGCGTCATCACCTTCTGCTTTACCGCGGTGACTGCATCCTGGCGATCGTGCTTCTTGATGATTGCATAGGCCGTGCGCAGGTCCTGCTCGGCCAGTCCGAGGATTTCTTGCTCGAGCGCCTTGTTGTCGGAGACGACGAGATCGCGCGGATCCTTGGCGGCCTTCTCGGCGAGCTGGATGATCGCCTGGATCACTGGCTGGAGATGCCGGTGGCCGAACATCACGGCGCCGAGCATGACTTCTTCGGACAGCTCCTTGGCCTCCGATTCCACCATCATCACGGCGTCTTGCGTGCCGGCGATGACAAGATCGAGATTACTTTCCTTCATCTCGTCGATCGTCGGATTGAGAACGTATTCGCCGTTGCTAAAACCGACGCGGGCGCCGCCGATCGGGCCCATGAACGGCGCGCCGGACAGCGTCAGCGCCGCGGATGACGCGATCATGGCGACGATGTCCGGATCGTTCTCCTGATCGTGCGACAGCACGGTCACGGTCACCTGGGTGTCGCAGCGCCAGCCGTCGGCGAACAAGGGGCGGATCGGGCGGTCGATCAGGCGCGAGGTCAGGGTGTCCTTTTCGGTCGGGCCGCGCTCGCGCTTGAAGTAGCCGCCGGGAATGCGGCCAGCGGCATAATATTTTTCGGTGTAGTTGACGGTGAGCGGAAGGAAGTCGATGCCTTCCTTCGGTTGCTTGGCGGCCACGACAGCGGCGAGCACAGTGGTCTCGCCGTAGGTAGCAACGACCGCGCCATCGGCCTGACGCGCGATTTTCCCTGTCTCTAGCGTGAGCGGTCGGCCACCCCAATCAAGCTGAACTTTGTGTATAGCGAACATATCGATTTTCTCTCATGGTTTTCGGGCCGGCGCGAAAGCCATGAGCAAGACGGCGAGACGCTGCCGTTCGCAAGAAACCTGCGAATCCAAACAGCGTCCAGCGATCCTGCCATGGCCCCGGGCCTTCCGGTGATGCGTACGGGCGCCTGCCCGACGCTCTAACAGGCAGCCTTCGCTGCCGTACAAACAGCGGATGCAGCTTGCGCTCCGCCGCAAAAACGCGCGGGATCTCCCGCGCGCAATCCTGTCAACGGCGGATGCCCAGCCGTTCGATCAGTTCCTTGTATCGCCCCTCATTGGTGCGATTCAGATAGTCGAGAATCTGGCGACGCTGCGACACGAGCTTAAGGAGCCCACGCCGCGAGTGGTTGTCTTTGACGTGGCTTTTGAAGTGCTCAGTGAGGTTGCTAATCCGCTCCGAAAGGAGCGCTACCTGAACCTCGGGCGATCCGGTGTCGCCGGACTTCTTGGCGTACGACTTGATAACCTCCGCCTTACGCGCGGTCGTAATCGACATCGTCATTTTACCTTTCTGCCGGCTCGACCAACGATGCCGGTCAAATTGAACACGCGTCTGGGGACGATCTCGCCACGGTCAACTTCGGCGATGGCTACGATTTCGCCACCGCACGCTACCTGAACCATGCCGCGGAAGATGGAAGCGTCCCGTCCGCGCAATAAAGCGGCTTGGCCCCTTTGGAGCCTTGCCGCATCTGCCGGGCTAACGGCCAGCGCCGGGATGTCGTCCAGCGCGGTCTCAATCGGCAGGAGCACGTCGGCGAGATTTTGGTTCAACTCGCCGCCGGCGGCTCTATGGCACAAAGCCTCAAGTTGTTCCAGCGAAATCATGTCAGCCTCGCCGAACGGCCCGACCCGGCTGCGACGCAGCGCCGAAACGTGGCCAAGCGCGCCGAGCGCCCGGCCTAGGTCCCGTGCCAGCGAGCGCACGTAGGTGCCCTTGCCGCATTCGGCCGTTAGCACCGCATGGTCGGGATCGGGCATTTCGACGAGTTCAAGCTGGTGAATCTCGACCAAGCGAGGCTTAAGCTCGACGATTTCGCCCTCCCGGGCGAGATCGTAAGCCCGCTCGCCGTCAATCTTGATGGCGGAAAAACGGGGCGGGATCTGCTCGATGGTGCCCGTAAAGCCCGGCAGCAGGGCGCGAATCGCCTCCGCATCGGGGCGCAACGCGCTGGTCGCCGCGACACGGCCCTCGGCGTCATCGGTGTCGCGTTCCTCGCCCCAGCGAATGGTAAATTGGTAGTTTTTGCGGCCATCGACGACGAAGGGAACGGTCTTGGTGCCTTCGCCGAGCGCGATCGGCAGCGAGCCTGACGCCAGCGGATCGAGCGTTCCGGCATGTCCTACGCGCTTGGCCTCGAACAGCCGCTTGATGACCGATACGGCGTAGGTCGAGGTCATGCCGATCGGTTTGTCGAGAACGATCCAGCCGTGAACGTCGCGCTTCTTCCGCTTGGCGGCGATCGGCCTGCCAGCCGCCCCGTCGTCGCGCGACTGAGAATCGGCCTGAGCTGCGTCGGCGTCCGCAAGAGGCGTCACGTTATTCATCGTCGTCCTTACGGGCCTGTTCGCCAGGCGTGAGGTCGCGTTGGACCACAGGTGTTCGCAAAAGCTTCTCGATGCGTTCCGCTTCGCTGAATCGCTCGTCGAGGTGGAATCGAACCTCGGGGGCAAATTTTAGGTTAACGCGACGGCTGATTTCGCCGCGCACGTATTTCTTGTTGCGCTCGAGGGCATCGAGCACTTCCTGTTCGTCGCGGCCCCCGAGCGGCATGATGTAGATGGTGGCAAGCCGCAGATCGGGGCTCATGCGCACCTCCGGCACCGTGATCATGTGCTTCTCGACGACTGGATCGTGAATGTCGCCGCGCGACAGCATGCCGGCAAGCTCATGGCGAATCAGTTCGCCGACGCGGAGCTGGCGCTGCGAACCGCCCGCGTCCTGATCGCGATGATGTTGGTGACGTGGCATCACTCGTTCATTCCAGCTCTATTTTGTCATCGTCCGCAAAGGCGGACGATCCAGTGATCCCTGTCGATCGGTGACTATTGGCTGCCCCGCCGTCGCGAGGCATGACATATTCGGAAAGCCGCGGGCGTGAGTTTCGAACTCAGAGCGTCCGCTGCACGCTCTCCACGCGATAGCACTCGATAATGTCGCCGGCTCTCATATCCTGATAATTCTCGAATGCCATGCCGCATTCCTGCCCCGCGAGGACTTCGCGTGCATCGTCCTTGAAACGTTTGAGTTGCGACAACTTACCTTGATGCACAACGACGCTATCGCGAATGAGCCGCACATTCGCGCCGCGTTCGACGGTGCCATCGGTGACGCGGCAGCCGGCGACGGTGCCGACCTTGGAAACCTTGAAGATTTCCAGAATCGTTGCGTTGCCCAGCATGGTTTCGCGAAGCGTCGGCGGCAGCATGCCCGACATCGCTTTTTTAACGTCATCGACGAGGCTGTAGATGATGTCGTAGTAGCGGATTTCGATGCCGCCCGCCTCGGCGGCAGCGCGCGCTTCCTTGTGGGCGCGAACGTTGAAGCCGATGATGACGGCACTGGATGCTTCCGCCAGCGTCACGTCGGATTCGGTGATCGCGCCGGCGCCAGAGAACAATACGCGCGCGGTGACCTCTTCCGTGGAGAGTTTTTCCAGTGCGCCGAGGATCGCCTCGACCGACCCCTGCACGTCGCCTTTGATCACGAGCGGAAATTCCTTGCGCCCGGCGGTCTTGAGCTGACTCATCATCTGCTCAAGCGAACCGCGCATGCCGGTCTGCCGCGCTGCCATCTTCTCGCGCTTTTGCCGCTCGCGATACGCCGTGATCTCTCTCGCGCGCGCCTCGCTGTCGACGACCGCAAGACGATCTCCAGCTTCGGGCGTGCCGTTGAAGCCGAGCACTTCCACCGGCATCGAAGGTCCGGCGGCAACCACGGAATGGCCGGTATCGGACATCAGGGCGCGCACCCGGCCCCATTCGGCGCCGGCGACAACGATGTCGCCGGGCTTAAGCGTGCCGCGTTGAACCAGAACAGTCGCCACCGGGCCGCGGCCGCGGTCGAGCCGCGCCTCGATCACCGTGCCTTCGGCCGCACGATTAGGATTGGCCTTGAGCTGGAGGACTTCCGCCTGCAGCGCAATGATATCGAGCAGTTTGTCGAGGTTGGTCTTTTCCTTCGCTGACACATCGACTTCGAGCACATCGCCACCGAGGGATTCGACCTGAATCTCGTGTTGCAGCAGTTCGGTGCGGACGCGCTCCGGCTTGGCGTCAGGCCTGTCGATCTTATTGATGGCAACGATGATCGGCACGTTCGCCGCCTTGGCGTGCTGAATTGCTTCCACGGTCTGCGGCATGACGCCGTCGTCGGCCGCAACCACCAGCACGACGATATCGGTGATCTTGGCGCCGCGCGCGCGCATGGCGGTGAACGCCGCGTGGCCCGGTGTGTCGATGAAGGTGATACGGCCGCCCGAAGGCGACGTGACCTGATACGCGCCGATATGCTGAGTGATGCCGCCGGCTTCGCCCGCCGCGACCTCCGTGGAACGGATGGCGTCAAGCAACGACGTCTTGCCGTGGTCGACATGGCCCATGATGGTCACGACCGGCGCGCGGGACAGCAGCTTCTCCGGATCGTCCGCGACGTCGAACATGCCTTCTTCGACGTCGGCCTCGGAGACCCGCCGCACGGTGTGGCCGAGCTCTTCGGCGATGAGCTGCGCGGTATCGGCGTCGATCGTGTCCGTGCTCGTGGCCATGTGGCCCTGCTTCATAAGCATGCGCACCACATCGACCGAGCGCTCGGACATGCGATTGGCCAAATCCTGGATCGTGATCGTTTCCGGAATGATTACCTCGCGGACGATCTTTTCCTTGGGCTCGGCGTCACGCAGCCCGCTGCGGCGTCGTTCGCGGCGGCGGAACGCGGCGTCTGAGCGTTCACGCACTTCGTCGGCGGAAAAAGCCGTGACGACTGTCAACCGGCCGCGGCGCTTTTCGCCGACAGTTCGCTGCGGTTTCGGTGCGGGGGCAGGCCGTACGATGGCGCCGCCGGGCCCACGGCGCGGCCGGGGCGCCTCCTCTTCTTCTTCTTGATTGACGCGTGCGGCACCCGGCTTTGCCAATGTCGCTTCGGCGCCAAAGCGCTTGTTGGCGACCTCGGTCGCCTTCTGCTTGGTTTTGTCCTCGTGAGCGCGCCGTTCCGCTTCGTGTGTTTTGCGCGCTTCTGCTTCGCGACGTTCCTTTTCTTCTCCCACTTTTTTGACGCGGAGAACGTCGGCGTCCGCCTCGGCGCGCTTGCGCTCCTCAACCTCGACCAGTTCGGCTTTGCCAAGTGCGCTGGCGCGGGCGCTGATTTCCGCTTGACTGAGAGGGCGCAGTACGACGCCAGGCTTGGACTGTGAGGCAACCACCGACGGTGCCGGCTCTGGCGCCGCCGCTCTTGCCGTGGGGGTGGGCCGCTTCAGCGCGGCCGCACGCTCTTGCACCACGGCCGCGTCCGGCTTGGTTTCGCCCGGGGCGGCGATGCGCCGTTTGACCTTCTCGACGACGACCGCCTTGCTGCGGCCATGGCTGAAACTTTGGCGCACGACGCCCTGTTCGACGCCGCCACGCTTGAGCGTCAGCGTCTTCGTCGAGGTTACGCTCAGCTTTTCGCCGGTATTTTTCGTCGTTTCGGTCATACACATCCAACAGAGACGGCTGGCTCAGTGCATTGCACCTTTGCCGGCCTGATTGCCACGATCGTCCACGCCGCCCGTCCTATACCGCTGGAGGCGCCGCGAACGCGATAAAAAGGTGTCGCTCGCGGGCCCGGCGAGCAAGGCAGCGTGTATCACATTTGACCGGCCCAATGCCAAATCCAATTGCGCCGAGGTCAGGAATTCAATCACAGGGGGCATTTCGGCCCCCTGGCGACGGGCGATGGCAGCAAGCTTGCGTATGCCGTCGTCCGAGCCCTCTACCGCATGCACCAGCGCAATGACATGCTCATGCTCCAGCGCGGCCGCGACCTTGGCAAATCCGGCTGCGACCAGGCCCGACTTGCCGGTGATCGCCAAAGCGTCGAGGACCGCTTGAGCCAGCAGCCGTTCGGTCCGCGCGGCGAGATCCGCTGGCAGCCGAACGTCGCGCTTGAACCCGCGGGCAAAGGCTTTACGCGCGATGGCGTCGGCCAATACCTCTTGGGTCGCCGTCACCCACACGCCCCGGCCCGGTAGCCGGCATTTGATATCCGGGACCGCCTCGCCCTCAGGTCCCACGACAAAGCGGATCAGATCGTCTACTGGCCGCACCGTCCGCGTAGCGACACACAGGCGCTCGCGGACGCGGCTGTGCGGGCCGCCATCGAGTGCGCTGTCGTCGTCGCGATGCTGAACTTGAGCGGTCATGCGTTCCTACCGTTCTCCGTTCCTTAAGGCTGTGCCTCGACAGCTGGCTCTTCTTCAACGGGTGGCGGCGCCAAATCGGCCTCGGTGACCCAGCCGGCTTTGAGCCGCGCCTGCATGATGATCGCTTCGGCCTCCTCGCGCGTGATGTCGAAGCCATCGAAAAAGCCCGCTTGACGCACCGCCTCGCCGTCCTTGCGTTCGGTCCAACCTGACAGATCGTCGGTGGCGCAGCCGGCAAGGTCCTCGACGGTCTTGACGTCATTCTCGCCAAGCTTGACCAGCATGGCGGTGGTGACGCCCGGAACCTCCTTGAGCGCGTCTTCGACACCGAGCTCCTGGCGCTTTGCATCTAGCTCGGTTTCGATCTTGGCCAGATGGTCGCGCGCACGCGTTTGCAGTTCAAGCGCGGTGTCGTCGTCGAAGCCCTCGATGCTGGCAATATCCTTCAAATCAACAAGCGCCAGATCTTCGACCGAGCTGAAGCCTTCCGAGGCCAGCAGTTGCCCGATTACTTCGTCGACGTTGAGAGCATCGATGAAAACGCGGGTGCGGTTTTCGAATTCGGCCTGGCGGCGTTCCGATTCCTCCTGCTCGGTGAGAATATCGATGTCCTTGCCGGTGAGCTGCGATGCCAGCCGCACATTTTGGCCGCGCCGGCCGATGGCAAGCGAAAGCTGCTGATCGGGCACCACCACTTCGATGCGGTCGCGTTCCTCGTCGATCACCACTTTACTGACTTCGGCGGGCGCCAGCGCGTTGACCACGAAGGTGGCGATTTCCTGCGACCACGGGATGATGTCGATCTTCTCACCCTGCAGTTCGTTGACGACCGCCTGCACGCGCGAGCCGCGCATGCCGACGCACGCGCCGACCGGATCGACCGATGAATCGCGCGACACGACCGCGATCTTGGCGCGCGAGCCCGGGTCGCGGGCGACTGCCTTCACTTCGACGATTTCGTCATAGATTTCAGGCACTTCCTGCGCAAACAGTTTGGCCATGAACTCCGGGTGCGTACGCGACAGGAAGATCTGCGGTCCACGTTGCTCGCGGCGGACGTCGTAGATGTAGGCGCGGACGCGATCGCCGTTGCGAAACACCTCGCGCGGCAGCATTTCGTCACGCCGCACGATGGCTTCGCCGCGGCCGAGATCGACCACCACGTTGCCGTATTCGACCCGCTTGACGATGCCGTTGACGATATCGCCGATGCGGTCCTTGAACTCGTCGTATTGCCGGTCGCGCTCGGCCTCGCGCACTTTCTGCACGATCACCTGCTTGGCCGATTGCGCGGCAATGCGGCCGAACGGCAGCGGCGGCAACGGATCGGCGATGGTGTCTCCGACCTGCGCGGCTGGGTGGCGCCGGCGCGCGTCCTCCACACTGATCTGAGTAGCGGGATTCTCTATGGTTTCGATCACAAGCATGTGGCGGGATAGATGAAGCTCGCCACTCTTCGCGTCGATCTCGGCGCGGACTTCGGTTTCGCTGCCGTAACGCGAGCGCGCAGCCTTGGCGATCGCATCCTCCATGGCGGCGAGCACGATTTTGCGGTCGATCGACTTCTCTCTCGCGACCGCGTCGGCGATCTGCAACAGTTCGAGTTTATTGGCGCTTACCGTCGCCATCGTTACTCTCCATCGGGTTGGGTTGCGCGCCGGTTTTGCTCCAGCGCAGCGCTTTCATGTTTGTATCGGCGCGGCGATCCCCGTTCGCGGGTGCCATGCGCGTTATTCGTTCCCTCGCTGTGCTTGCTCCGCCGCAGCGCTTCGGCGACCAGCGCGTCGGTCAGCACAAGCCTTGCTTCCATCATGTCATCGATCCGCAGCAAAATTTCGGCAGGGTCCGTCGTATCGTTGCGGCGCAGCCGGACGCATTCGCCGTCCGTGCCAAGCAGTTCGCCGCGAAACCGGCGGCGCCCGTCGACCGGAGCCGTCATTTCGACCTGGGCGACGTGCCCGGCATAGCGGTCGAAATCCGATCGCCGCACCAGCGGCCGGTCGATGCCCGGGGAGGAAATCTCAAGCCGGTAGGCGCCTTCGATCGGATCGGCGGCGTCAAGCACGGGCGAGAGCGCCCGCGAGGTGGCTTCGCAGTCCTCGATGCTCATGGTGCCATCCGGACGTTCGGCCTTAATCTGCACGGTGCAGCCGGCGAAACCCGAAACGCGCACCCGCACCAGCCGATAGCCGAGACTGGCGAGGACCGGCTCGGCCAGCGCCGCTACGCGCGCCGCACGGCCCGGCTCAGTGATAAGCCTTTTCTCGTCAGCGAAGCTCGCGGGCCTATCGTCCATTCTTGACGCCAATGATCCTGCAAATTCGTCCGCCAGGGTCCGGTCGACCTCAGGTAATAAAAAAGAGCGGGCCCCCGGGGGAACCCACTCTCAAAACCGTTCGGATTAACCGACCGTTATGAGGTATCCATGACGGATGGCTGAAATATAGCGTTCCGCGGGCCGAACGCAAGGCCTGCGCGAGTCAAGGCCTGCGCGAGTCGGAGCATGCCAAGCGGTAACCATGGCTTTCAGGGATCGGTAATCACTCGACAGTACTCAGATTTGGATCAAACCATCAGATCGCCGACTGCCCGCCAAAATGAGCGTTGCCTTCCCGCTGATCCCGGAACTTGAGCAGATTGTGCAGCGAGGGTCGCGGGACAAGCGCGTCGAAACGCTGCAACGCATTACCTCGCTCTTTCTTGACGGCGCCAGTACCTACAAGGACGAACACGTCGACTTGTTCGATCGCGTTTTTGGGCTTCTCATCGAGGAAATCGAGACCAAGGCGCGGGCCGAGCTTTCGATCCATCTGGCGCCGGTCCCGAACGCACCCGTGAAGGTGCTGCGCGCTCTCGCCTATGACGACGATATTGCGGTCGCGGGGCCGATCCTGAAATTGGCGCCGCGGCTGGCCGAAGCCGATCTGGTCGAGGTGGCGAAGAACCAAAGCCAGGCTCATCTGCATGCCATTTCGGCGCGCCGAGCGCTCGGTGAAGCGGTAACTGACGTGCTGGTAGGGCGCGGCGATCACGTCGTGGCGCGGCGTGTTGCCGAAAACCGTGACGCCCGGATTTCCGCAGCCGGGTTTTCGCGCCTGGTCAAACGCGCCGCGGACGACGGTGTGCTTGCGGAAACGGTGGGCCTGCGGCCCGATATTCCCGCGCCAATGTTTCGTGAGCTGCTGACGCGGGCGACCGCGGTCGTGCACGGCCGCTTGCTCGCCGCCGCAACGCCCGAACTGAAAGCCGAGATAGAGAATGTGCTGAACAAGGTTGCTAAGGAAGTCGGTGCGCGCGTCGGGCCATGTGATTATCGCGCGGCACAGCGTGTTGTACTCGGCCTCAACCGGGCCGGCCGTATGGACGAGGCCGCTTTGGCGACATTCTGTGGCGACGGCAAATACGAAGAGTCCGTTGTTGCGCTCGCCGCCCTTGCCAAAGTCCCGATCAATGTCGTCGATCGACTGATGGCCGGTGACCGGCGCGATCCGGTTCTGATCCTATGTAAGGCCGCAGGTCTCGCGTGGCCAACCGTGCAGTCTATCTTCGTCCTACATCCGGTCGGGAAGACCGCGCCCGGGCAGGGCCTCGAAGTGGTTCTCTCCAACTATGCTCGGCTGTCGTCTGCGACCGCGCGGCGCGTCATTCGATTCTGGCAGCTCAAGCGGGCGAGTTGATTGCCGGCTTTTCAGTATCACGCTAATCGCCGGCGAAAGATCAGAAAGCACGAGGCGCGATCTTCACGCGCTGCTTTGGCGTGATAACGCGTCGGCGTGAATTCGGGCCAAGCGTGGCGCCAGTCATCGGCGCATTGGGCTGTCCATTCAAATTGTGCCGATCGCAACAAACGCTGCAATGTCCATGCGGCGTAGTCGGCTACATCGGTCACGAAGCGAAACTGTCCGGCCGGACGCAGGATGCGGGCAAGCCGCGCCACCATATCGTCCTGCACGAAGCGCCGCTTCCAGTGCCGGCGTTTTGGCCAGGGATCGGGATGAATAAGGTCAATACGGGTCACCGACGCGTCCGGGAGCCATTCGATCAGGGCCGCCGCATCGTCGAAATGCAGGCGGATGTTCTTGAGGCCGCCGTTTTCGACTGCGGCGAGGGCCTTGGCCATGTCGGTCACGTCCAGGCTGAAGGTGCGCGCCG
>Ga0208480_1000654_pt1 | contig 13006 bp, 9 predicted proteins | sample NGESurshal092012_4_FD_184485 | JGI IMG/M metagenome (GOLD analysis project Ga0208480, IMG submission 184485) | Arctic peat soil microbial communities from Barrow, Alaska - NGEE Surface sample F53-1 shallow-092012 (SPAdes) | ecosystem: Environmental > Terrestrial > Soil > Wetlands > Peat ... | reverse complement strand
GCTGTCCTGGATGTCTTGAGACACCCGTCCTCAATGTCTTGAGGCCAGGCACCCTCAGCTCCACAGGTCAGAGAGATAATTCGAACTTTTAGCCTACGATTTTGGCTGATGTACAGCAGTAAAGTACCGCAACCGGGTCCGGGTGAAGTGCCGGTCTGGAACCGGATCTGGTCTCCATGTGTACGGGCGCTCGCGCGCTGATCAGCAAGGCGCACTGGCTGGGGGATGTCCGCTGACCAGGCCAGATGTGTCGGCTCGTGCCTGCCTGCCACGTCTCGCGTGTGGCGTCTGCCCCTGCCGTGTCGGCCGTCGGCTGCGTGTATCCCGCGGGTGATCCGTGCCGCTGATGCAGGCGGTCAGCCTGGGCTGGTCCTGTCTGTCGTGGCCGGGGTCGCGCCTGGGCTCTGGACAAGATGGGTTCCGGCGCCTGAGCGGACCTGTGCACCGGGGCCCGAGCTCACCGCGGAAGGTGCGGCGCCAGTTCGCGCCGTGGCCAGTTCGTCGTCGGGCAGGGCCCTTTCTGCGCCGTGGCGCACTTCGGCGCGGCGCGGGTGCAGCGCCAAGCGCGCCGGACGGCGCATGCAGGCGCGCTGATCCAGTCCGGTCAGGTGCCTGGAGGCTGCGGGTGGTGGGAGTGCCGGTCAACGGCGGTGTCGGCCGCCCGGAACGGCTTGCGGGCGTGCCAGGACGACGTAGAAGCGATGTTGGCTGCAGACGGAACTGTCAAGGGAATGAAGCACGATTCTGGTGGAGCTGGCGGCCTGGCGAAGCGTCCGGATGTGCTTGGCAGGCGAGGGCCGTACCGTTCATCTGGCCTGGGCGGCGGGTGCCCGCCGGAAATGAAGGTCGGCTGTGGTAGGCAGACCGAGGGTTCCCAGCGGCGCCGGGGCACCTTTGAGCACGGCCACTAACTGATCGCGTCACCGCACCATCGCCTGCCCATTCAGCTCATCTCGGCGTGGGGTTTCAGGGTTGATCAGGGCGGCGATGGCCGGGTGGTGGCGAAGTTTGTCCAGGCAGCGGCCACGGCTGGGCCCGATGTTCCCGATCGGGATACCTAAGGTGGCGCTGATCTGGGCGTACGACTGCGGAGGATCTTCGATGAGCACGGTGAGTAGCTGCTGGCAGCCCGGGGGCAAGGCCAGGAACGCCTCTCGCAGCGCTGTGTCGCGCTCGGCTCTAAGCAGTTCATGCTCTGCCATTCCGCTCTGGTCGTCTGGGATATTCTCGGTGTCCGGCACCTGCCCTAGAGCCGGCCGCTGCGCTGCGCGAAGGATCCGGCTGCATTCCCGCCGGGTGGTGGTGGCCAGCCAGCCGGCCAGCGCGGCCGGATCGCGCAGGTTGTCCAGTTGGTCCACCAAGCGCAGCCACACGCTCTGGCCGACGTCCTCGGCGTCGGCACGGTTCAGCCGGTGCCAGCGGCAGATGGACCACACCAGTGGGGCGTACCGTTCGACGAGGGCGTCCCAAGCCTGTTTGTCGCCGGTTCTCGCACGCGTCACCAGGTCGGTGACCAGCGCGTCACCGCGCATTGGGCGAGCTGTAGCGGTCATGATCTTGTTCTCCTTCCGTGCCGGGGCCGCACGGCCGTCGCCTAGCCGTGCAGCCCAGCACTTGCCCTTGATGGTGAGTCAGGCGGTGCTCACTGGAGCATGACGGCGTGCAGTGCGGGCCCGGTCCAGGAGGACGGCGAGGGCCGCGGTGAGCAGCGCAGCTCCGACCGCGATCAGGGTGATCTGCCAGCCGGGCATGCCGCCGGTGACGACCGTGTGGATCTGGGCCGGAACCGTGACCGGCGGGTACCCGGCACGGTTGGGGTTATCCGGCGGCGGGAAGGTTGCCCACGCGGCGGGGGCAAGGCCGATCGCGGCGGTCAGGAAGACTGCCAGCCCGCCGAGCGCGGCGAGCATACGGCGGGTGCGCGGGATGCCGCGTTGTGGGGGGCGTGGCTGCGATGACGCAGGTCGGTGGTTCATGGTGATGGCTCCCTTGGCTGCCTGGGCGGATGTCGTTGGGCGGTTTGTCTTGTTGTTCATACCGACACGGCAGCGCGCGGCGGCCGGAGTTGCCTTGTAATCCGCTTGGACCGCGGCTTGGAACAGCGGCGGACCTGGTGTGGTGGAATGGGTGAAAGCCGCTGGCCCGGGCGGCTGACAACCGGGCGGGGGTCGTGATGGCTGCTGACGTGGTGGCCGGCGAGATGGGATTCACGGAGTTTGGCATTCTCGGGCCGTTAGAGGTCTGGCGGTCGGGATGTGCGGTGCCGCTGGGTGGTCCGCGGCAGCGGGCGGTGCTGGCGTTGCTGCTGCTCGAGGCGAACCGGGTCGTGTCGATGGACCGGCTGGCCGAGGATGTCTGGGGCGGGGACCCACCCGAGGGGTGGGTCACTAGCTTGCAGACCTATGTGTTTCACCTGCGCCACGTGCTGGAGCCGGACCGGGCCCGGGGCGCCGCGGGAGGCGTGCTGGTGACTAGGGGCCGCGGGTACCTGCTGCGGGTGGACCGTGAGCACCTGGACGCGGCGGCCTTCCAGGACGGCCTCACGGCTGGGCGGGCCGCGCTGGAGGCAGGCCGGTATGGCGAGGCCGCCCAGATGCTGCGCACGGCGCTGGATCTGTGGCGGAGCCAGGTGCTTGCCGACCTGGCCGATTACGCTTTTACCCGGCCGGAGGCAGCCCGCCTGGAGGAACTGCGGCTCGCCGCGCTGGAGGCCCGGATCGACGCCGACCTGGCGCTTGGCCGGCACGACGCGCTCACCGCCGAGCTGGAACAGCTGGCCGCCGACCATCCACTGCGGGAGCGGCTGCACGGCCAGCTGATGCTGGCGCTGTATCGCTGCGGCCGGCAGGCGGAGGCGCTCGCCGCCTACCGGCGTGCCCGCGACCTGCTCGCCGATGAGCTTGGCATCGACCCCGGAGAGCCATTGCGGCGCCTTCACGGGTCCGTTCTCGCCCAGGACCCGGCGCTCGACTGGAGGGGTGGCGGGCAGGCACCGGCCGAAGGTCGGCGAGCCGACGCCGGCAGCCCGGTCACCCCCCCGGCGCCGGGACCACCTGGCCGGCGGTCGGCCGCAGCCAGCCGGGATCTGGCTTGGGCGCGGCGGCGCAACCGCCGGCTGCTGGCCGTCGGCTCGGCGCTGGCGGTCGCCGCGGCCGTGTGCATCGTCGTGGTGGCCCGGCCGTGGGCGGGCGAGCCAACGGGCCTGCCGGCCAACAGCGTCGGGCTGATCGACTCATCTGGGGGACGGATGGGCGCCCCGGTGAGCGTGGGCAGCCCGGCCGGCCTAGCCTACGGCGACGGCTCGGTCTGGGCCGTGAACAGCGCCGAGGATACCCTGTCCCGGATCAACCCGGCCACCCATGCCGTGGTGCAGACGATCCCGGTCGGCTCCGCGCCGACCGCGGTGACCGTCACCGGCGAAGACGTGTGGGTCACCAACAGCGGCGACGCAACGGTGTCCGAGATCAACACCGCGTCCAACACCGTGGTGCAGACCATCCTGGTGGGCAATGTCCCGGCGGCCATCGCCAGCGGGCCCAGCGGCGTGTGGGTGGCCAACCAGGGCGACGGCACCGTGGACCGGATCGATCCCGCCACCGGCACCGTGACCATGGGGAATACCCAGGTTGGGGGGCTCCCGGACGGCATCGCGGTCGGGCCGCACGCCGTCTGGGTCGCCAACAGCCAGGACGGCACGGTAAACCGGATCGACCCGGCCACAGGCGACGTCAGTGGCCCGATTTCGGTAGGTGCCGGGCCGGCCGGCATCGCGGTGACCCCGGCAGCGGTGTGGGTGGCCAACTCGCTGGACCTCACCGTGTCCAGGCTCGACCCGGCGACCGGCCGGGTGACGGCGACCATCGGCGTCGGGGACGGGCCGGGTGCGATCGCCGCGGCCAGCGACGGTGTGTGGGTGAGCGATGAGTTTGACGCGACGCTCGACCGTATCGACCCGCGCACCGGCCGCGTCAACCGCGTGGTCCCCATGGGAAGCTCGCCGCAAGGGATCGCAGTGGCCCGGTCCGGCGTATGGGTGGCGGCGCGCCCATTCGCGGCGGCCAGTCACCGCGGCGGCACGCTGACCGAGGTGAGTACCTACGCGCCTCATATTGACCCGGTGCAGGATTACAACATCGGAACCCCTGCACTCGCCGCTGTCTACGACGGACTGGTCGCGTTCCGCAAAGCCGGCGGCGCGCAGGGGGAGACGCTCGTACCGGATCTGGCCGTTACGCTGCCGCGGCCGGCCGGCGGCGGCAGGACGTACACGTTCACGCTCCGCCGGGGAATCCGGTACTCCACCGGCGCGCTCGTGCGGGCGTCCGACTTCCGCCGCGGCATCCAGCGTCAGCTCAGCTTCGGCGATGTTCCCGCCTATTACGAGGGCATCCTCGGCGCCCAAGCGTGCCAGCGGAACCCGCGGCGGTGCGACCTGGCGGCGGGGATCGTCACCAATGATGCGGCGGGCACGGTCACCTTCCACCTGGGCCAGGCCGACCCTGACTTCCTCTACAAGTTCGCCCTGCTCCTCGCAGCGCCGGCCCCGCCCGGCGCTGCCGGCCATCTGATGGACCGTGCGCCGTTCCTGCCCGGAACCGGCCCGTACATGATCTCGCAATACGGGCCGAACTCGTCGCTGACCCTGGTGCGGAACCCGGATTTCCGCCAGTGGTCGTACGCGGCACAACCAGCCGGCTACCCGAACGTGATCCGGATGGAGCACATGACCGACCCCCGCAAGGAGCAATCAGCAGTGGCCGCCGGGCGGGCGGATCTCGTCGATATCAGCGATGACGGCCTGCTGTACCGCTCTCTCGCCATCCAGTACCCGACCAGGGTCCACCCCGGCCTCAAGCTCGCCACCGTGTACCTGTTTCTCAACACCCGCCAGCCGCCATTCACCAGCCTCAAAGCCCGGCAGGCGATCAACTACGCCATCGACCGCGGCCAGATTATCCAGCTGCTCGGCTCCCCCGGCCAGGCCACCCCGACGTGCCAGATCCTGCCTGCCGGTTTCCCCAGCTACCAGCGCTACTGCCCCTACACGGCCGGCGCTAAGGACGGCGCCTGGCACGGGCCCGACCTGGCCAAGGCGGTGCGGCTCGCGCACCAGTCCGGCACCACACATGTGCCGGTAACCGTGTGGACCGAGCAGGGCAACCCTGTCGGCGCCTACCTCGTCCATTTGCTCAGGCAGCTGGGATACCAGGCCACTCTGCGCGTTGTGCCCGTTGACCATTTGTTCCGCAAAGCCAGCAACTCCCGACACAAGATCCAGCTGGGCCTGACCGGCTGGGCACCGGACATTCCCAGCTCGGCTGAATTCTTCCTCCCGGTACTGACCTGCCGCTCCTTCTACCAAGATCCCACCAGCACGGCCAACCTCGCCGAGTTCTGCGATCCTCACGCCGACCAGCTGGCCCGCGAGGCGCAGGCGACGCAGCAAACCGACCCAGCCGCCGCCCGAAGACTGTGGGCACAGGCGGACCGCGTCGTCACCGACCAGGCGCCCTGGGTCCCGATCTTCAACAGGTCACTAGGGATTTGGTTCGTCTCCGCCCGGGTCCGGAACTGCCAAGAGTCCCCGTATTACACCGGCCCGCTGCTCGACCAGATGTGGGTCCGATAGCAGGCTTCGTCATACGCGCGACTGCGGCTCGCGCCCCTTTGCGCTCGGCCCGTGGTGCGGCACCGCTGGAAATTGGCAGGTGCGCTGATCTCTGCGCCACGGGCCTGCGGTGACGCAGCGGGTATCAATCCTTCACCGGCCGTCGGCCTGGTGCATCTCGTGCCCGGCCGCGTGGTGGTGGCTGGTGAGGATTTCGGCCTACCCGGTTTCAGGTGCTGGTGCGGTAGAGGGTTCGTGTGTCGGCCTATGGTCGGGTCGCGGCGGCTGGCGTGTGGCGGGCCCGGCGCATGTGTTCCAGCGACAGGGTGATCAGCGTGGTGGCGACGGACAGGATGACGGTTGCGGCCACAATCGCCACGATGGCCCACAGTGGGAAGTGCGCGGGCACGACGGCGGCCGGTGGGGGTGGTGGCACCGGAGCAAACGAAGGCTCTGGCGGCGGAAGTGCTGCCAACGCGGCGGGGGCAAGACCGATCCCGGCGGTCAGGAAGACGGCCAGGCCGCTGAGCGCGGCGAGCATCCGGCGGGTGCGCGGGATGCCGCGTCGTGGGGGGGGTGGCTGCGATGATGCAGGTCGGTGGTTCATGATGATGGCTCCTTCGGCTGCCTGGGCGGACGTCGTTGGACGGCTTGTTCCGTTGTCCGTACCAACACGGCAACACCCGGCGATCGGAATTGCCTTGGGATCGGCTTGGGCAGCGGCTTGGAATGCGGTCGGCCCGGTGGTGGAATGGGTGAAAGCCGCTGGCCCGGGCGGCAGGCAACCGGGCGGGGTGTGTGATGGCTGCTGACGCCGTGGCCGGCCCGCCGTCGCGGCAAAGCCAAAGCCCAGGTCGCGGTCGGCAACACCCCGCTGAAGGTCTACCACGCGCTGCCGTCCCGCCCGGCACCCGGCATGAAGACCTCGGCCCCGACTATTACCAGCGCCAGCGCGACATCCGCCGCCAGATCGCCCACAACGTCGGCAAACTCGGCGCTCCCGGCTTCCAAGTCACCCTCTGCCGCATCCCCGGACTGAGGGGGGCGGCAAAGTCATTTCTGTTGCTGGGCGGGAGGTAGCGACACGCCGGTGATGGGCGGGTAAGAGCGCGGGCACGACCCTTGTCGACCGCCCAGAGCCGACAACGGCGAGGGCGAACTCAAGCTGCATCGAGCTGCCGGCCAGGCCAGCCCACGGCTGCCGGCCGCGGCGCCCGATGCGTGGTGGCTGTCTCACCCGCCGGAGAGCGCGATCGTTTTCGCTGCACATCGCTGCCGCTGAGTTCATCACGTGGGATACCGGGGCGCGGCGTAATGACGGTCCACCGCTGGACCCGCTCAGCACCTACAGCCGGACCACCCGCAGCTACCTCTAACCCAGATGCGCAAGGCCAGTCCGCCAGGCGTCTCCGGTCCCGCCGGTCGGCGGGCACCGGCGGCCGTCCGTGCCGCGAACAGATCATCCAGATCTGTACCGTCGCCCGTCAGCTCGACCTCGATCGCGAAGGCCGCGCCGATTGGCGGGTATACGCGCTCGGCGGCACGGAAGGCAGTCACTCTGAGTGGTCTGTGCGTCTTTCGCGGCCTTGCACGAGAGGGCGAACGATAGCATAATGTAAGCATGCCGAACTTGCTGGTCCGTGACGTTCCCGAGGATGTGCACGCCGCTCTTCAGCGCCGGGCTGAGCGGCGCGGTCAGTCGCTGCAGCAGTTCCTTGCCAGTGAGTTGCGCCGGCTGGCGGAGCGCCCAAGTGTCGATGAGGTGCTGGATCGCATCGAGGGCCGCACTGGAGGCCAGGTTGGCCTGCAGCAAGCCGCTGACGATCTTGCCGAAGAGCGGACCCGGCACTGATCGTCGTCGACGCGTCGGTGCTCGCGAACGTCGTTGGGGACGACGGGCGCGATGGGCAGCGGGCGCGGGCGGAGTTCCGTGGCGTGGGTGATGTCGCAGCGCCCGACCTGGTGGATGTCGAGACTGTTGCGGTGCTGCGCAAGCGGTGGCTTGCAGGCACGGTCACTGACCAGAGGTTCGCCGCGGCGGTGGAAGACCTGGGGCAGCTCGATTTAGACAGGTACCCCGTGCTCAGGTTCATGCGCCGCGCTTATGAACTTCGAGCGAACGTCACGGCATATGACTCCGCCTACGTCGCACTCGCCGAGGAACTGGGTTGTGAGCTGCTGACTGCCGACCGGCGCCTCGCGAGCGCCTCGGGTCCCCGGTGCACCATCAGGGTGCTGCGCTGACACTTTGGGTCTCCGGGAATGCCCAAGCCCGCTTGCCCAGGCCTCTGGATGTACAGCAGAGAAGTACCGCAACAGATGCGGACGCGGGCGGCTTCGCCAGGACGCGGGAGGACGGTGACCTGCACACAAGGACGCTGGTGGACGGCCTGCCTGTTGTTTGCAACCAAGGGGTCAGGGGTTCGAGTCCCCTTAGCTCCACCCTCCGATTCCTGGTATCTGGCCAGGCCAGACGCTGTAATTCCGGTTCTCCCCGTATCCCCAGCCTTCGCGCTCCAGCTCGCGGTCGTCGCGATGGCACCGGAGCTGACCGCCGCCGTTGCGTCATACCCCTGGCGCTGGAAGAACCTGACCCGGACGGCGAACACGGCGGCGTCGCCGCAGCACCGGAGAATTTCACCCCGCTGGGGGTGATGAATCGGCGGCGCCCCGGCAGCAGGCTTGGCACTGCTCATGCGCTCACGGCACGCATCACAGCACCCGGGAAAGTTCAGTGCGGATCAGGGGAGGACCAGGAATGGGCAGGCTGCCGGAGAAACTGATTCTGGTGGCGGCGATTCTTGCCGCTGGATACTTGGCAGCGGGATGTGGGAGCGGCAGTGTCAAGAACGCCGTGTCCAGCGCGGCGGCCAGCAAAAGCATCAGCGTCTCACCCCCCACGTTCTCGCCGGGGACAAGGTCCCCGAGGCCCTCGGCCGTCCAGCCGACGGTGACCGCGTCGGCCGTGGCGCCCTCCCCATCCGCCGAGCCGCCCTCGCCGGCCCCTACGGCGGTGTCGTCGTCCCCGGCGGCCAGTGGCGAGTCTGCTTCCTCACTCCTGTGGCTGTGGATCCTGCTGGGTGCCGTCGTCATCGTCGGCGTGGCTGTGTGGCTCGCCCGGCGCTCTGGCAAGCGGTCGGCTATGGCCACCAACTGGCGTTCGAAGGTAGTCGATGCCTCCGCGAAAGGCTCGGCGCTGAACGACATGATGAGCATGGCGGAGTCTCCGGGAGCACGCGCCGCTGAGGACGCCAGCGCCCGCTGGGCCGAGATCCAGCGCCGCACGGATGACCTGGCCCAGGAACTTTACGCGCTGCGTGAGACCGCGCCCGGTGAGGCAGAGCGCGAGCGGGTGGCGGATGTGCTCGCCTCGTTGCAGGCGGTGCGCTCCGCGATGGACGCCGAACGCGCTCCCGGGGGGGCTGGCCCAGAACAAAGGGCGCGGGTGCACGACTTGCTGCTGACCTTCGAAGCATCCCTGCGCGCGCTCCGCTCGCCGGGTGAGGGCGGAGCGCCCATATGAGCAACGTCAAGGTGCCATTGGTGGGTGAGGAGGCCGACTAGAAGATTGTGATCGCGCTGGGCGGCAACGCGCCGCCGCGCCTGCTGGATGCGGGCACCCAGGGCATGATCTGCTACCTGATCCAGCAGGAACTGCCCAGCCAGGATTCAGGGTCTGGTGACCGGCCGTCAGCTTGGTAACACAGGACCTTCCGGGCGCTGTTCCGCTGCTGCTATGGCTCACCGTCGGGCCCGGGGCCGGTATGGGGGGCCCGGCCATCGGCCGCGGCATAGTGGCCGTTCGCTGCCCGGCCTGCGCGGCCGAGCAGCGTCCGGAGGGCCAGCAGGCCGACGCCTCCAACCGCGATCCCAATACCAGCTCCGGCCAGGACGTCCAGGGGATAGTGCACCCCCAGGTACACCCGGGACCAGCCCACCAGGACGGCGTAGCCGATCGCCACGGCGGCCAGCGGCCGGACCAGGAACGGCACGAGCGCGATGACTACCGCCACGGTGACGGCAGTGTGGCTGGAGGGAAAGCTCGTGCCGTGCGGAGGCTGCTGGCGCAGCACCGCGTCAGACATCACTTCGTAGGGCCGGGGGCGGTCGGCAATGGCCTTCGCCAGGTGCGCCAGCACCCATGCAGCGCCGGCCGCTACGGCTGCGGCGGCTACCGGCAGGACGCTTCGGTTTCTGGCCACGGCGTAAACGACGGTGAGCACGACGATAGCGATGATGCCTGCCGGCAGGAACAGATGCGACAACGGCGTAAGTACCGAGGCGACACCCGGCGGGACCTGGTTGAGAATCCGGAACAGGCGCGCATCCCCGCTGGTCGTCCCCGCTTTGACCAATAGCGCCGAGGTGCCGAAGAGCACTACCCCAAGACCAGCCAGGAGCCCGGCGGTCCATGCCCTCGGAACCCGGGGCGGGCGGTTCGGCCACCACCACGATGCGGGCGAGATCATGGAGAGCAAGCGGTCGGCGCACCGGCCGGGTGGGCCCGACGCCACTGGCTGGCCGCTGCACGAACCCAGGGGCTTAGCGCGGATACGAAAACCACGGCCACCTCCGCCAGGAACGTCGCTGCCGCGGACGGGCAGGTGCCATGGCCGCTTATGGTAGCGGCTAGCCATCCCCAAAGCTCGCCGGGCGGGATTGCGCATGGCCGCTGATCAGGATGTGCACAGCCGTCAGTCGCCGCCGCAGTAGTCGCGGATCGCCACCACCAGCGGTACTGCTCAAGGGTGATGGATCGCACAGGCCCCTGATCGGCTCCAAGTCCCATTTCATACCAATCGTGGGATGCGCGAGGGCGCGCGACTGTCGTTCTGTAGATGGTGCGAGCGAGATCTCCGCTGCAGCCGGACACGGTGGCCGGCGTCCCTGGCGGGTGATCTCCAGCAGCGGGCAACCATCAGGTCGGTAGCTGGGGGCGGCGAGGTTCCAATGGTGACCCATGTGGCCAAACAAGGGGGGGCCGGTGCCGGACGGCCAGCCGTGGCCGATCCGATCCTGGCATCCAAGATCACAGTGCCGGATGTGCCGGGCTTCGCCGTGCAGCGCCCGCGGATCTCCGAATTGCTTGCCGGGGGTACACGGTGGAATCCCCTGACTGTTGTCACAGGCCCCCCCGGGACAGGCAAAACGATGGCTCTGACGTTGTGGGCGGCAGCGGAGAACAGGCCGGTGGCCTGGGTCGCTCTGGACCGCTACGACAACCGCCCGGAGTCCTTCTGGTCTTACGTGGTCGCGGCCCTGCGTCGTTCCGGCACTGTCCTGCCGGAGGCGCCGTCAGCCGGCACTCAGGAGCAAGCAACCGATCACGTGTTCTTGCTATGGCTTGTGTCAGCCCTGGCTGGCCGGGACCTGCCGGTGATCCTGGTCCTCGATGACTTCCATGTGCTAACCGCGCCGGAGGTACTGAAAGGACTCGATTTCGTGCTGCGGAACGTGGGACCCGGCCTGCGCGTGGTGGTCTCGTCGCGGACGGATCCGCCGCTGCGGCTGCACCGTTATCGGCTGGCAGGCGAGCTGGCCGAGATCCGGGCCAGCGACCTGGCCTTCAACATCGCCGAAGCCGGCCTGCTCATGGCCCAGCACCGCGGCACGATTTCGAGCGACTCACTCGAGTGCCTCATGGGGCGGACTGAAGGCTGGGCGGCCGGCCTTCGCCTGGCGGCGATCTCCATGGACACTCACCCCGACCCTGACCAGTTCGTCAAGGAGCTGATCACTGAGGACAGTGCCCTGACTGGCTACCTGGTGGAGGAGGTTCTCAACAGCCAGCCGTCTGAGGTCCAGGAAGTTTTGCTCAGCACGAGCATCCTGGAGCAGGTCAGCACCGAGGCCGCCAGCGAACTGGTAGGCGACGAGCAGGCAGCGGGATTCTTGCCGGCTTTGGCGCGCGCGAACACGTTTGTGCAGCCCATCGGCTCTGGGTGGTACCGCTACCACCCGTTGTTTGCGGAGGTACTGCGTCTCAAGCTGAGGCTCAAATACCCGGAACGGATGCCCGATCTGCATCGCAGGGCCGCCCGCCTGTGTGAGCGGAACGGCTCGCTCACCCACGCGGTGCGGCACGCCGCCAAAGCAGGCGACTGGCCGCTGGCCGCCAGAATGGTCATCAACGGCCTGGCGATCACCGAGATCATGAGGCCGCGGCGTGGCCAGTGCCTGGCCGGTGAGTTCGTGAGCATGCCGCACACCGAAGTCTGGGACGGGCCCCACCCGTACCTGATCTCTGCTGCGGCGTCGCTGGCTAGGGACGAGCGCGAATCATGTGTCGCGGCGCTGGCCACCGCGGAATCCCTCCTCGCGAGTCTTCCCGCCGAGCAGGAGATCCCAGGCCGCCTGGCCGCGGCGATGCTCCGTCTGGCCGTCTCCCGGCAGACCGGCGATCTCCCCGCGCTCGTGGCGACCGCGGGCCGCGCAGAGGCACTGGTCAGCGTAATGCCGGGTGAGATGCTCGCCCGGCATCCTGCGATACGCGCCAACCGTCTGGTCGCCCGCGGGATGGTTGAGTTGTGGTCGGGCCATCTTGACGAGGCGGTCCGTGTCCTTGATTCGGGGATGGCGGCCGCGTCGGCGCCGGGTGCGGAGCACGAGCAAGCCGAATGCCTCGGTTATCTTGCGCTGGCGGAGGGTTTGCGTGGCGGGCTTTGCCGCGCCGCAGAGCTGGCTGCCCAGGCGGCAGTGTCCGTCACGGCCGGCGAGCTGCATCCGCCTGCCAAGCGGTCGACCCCTTCGGCCGCCGTCGCAATGGCCTTGGTACACCTAGAGCGCAATGAGATGCGGGAGACACGGAGTCTTCTCAAGCAAGCGGACACCGCCCTTGGCGCAAGCCCAGACAAGCTGATCGGGACAGTGGCATGGCTGGTAGCCGCACGTGCTGGCCTCGCCGAGGGACGCGCAGACGTCACCGCGCAGTTCGTGGCCAAGGCACGATCCGGCTGGCGTGTCCCGGCTTGGCTCGAACAAGAGCTGACCCAGGTCGAGGCGCAGGCATGCCTTGCCGCTGGGCACGTCCAGGCCGCGCGGGCCATAGCCGAGCGGATTGACCCCGATAGCTCGCTGGAGGCGGCCATCGTGCACGCGCGTACCTGGGCGGCTGCCGGAGATACCAGCAACGCGAGGCGCGCGCTTTCCCCGGCGCTGGCAGCCCACCATGGGGCGGCCGAACCAGTGCGGCTGCAAGCGTGGCTGGTTGACGCACAGCTCAGCTACAGCAGTGGTAACAGCGCGCGAGGTCACCGCTCACTTGCGTTCGCGCTGAGCCTGGCCGAGCGTGAGCAGTTCAGGCTGCCGTTCGTCCTCGAGCGCGGATGGATGAAGCAGGCACTAGAGCGTGACCCTGAACTGGCCCGCAGCTACCAGCGTCTGCTGGCGCCGACCCTG
>Ga0208480_1000653_pt1 | contig 13016 bp, 9 predicted proteins | sample NGESurshal092012_4_FD_184485 | JGI IMG/M metagenome (GOLD analysis project Ga0208480, IMG submission 184485) | Arctic peat soil microbial communities from Barrow, Alaska - NGEE Surface sample F53-1 shallow-092012 (SPAdes) | ecosystem: Environmental > Terrestrial > Soil > Wetlands > Peat ... | reverse complement strand
GCAGCCGCGAAGGTCAGGAATACCAGGTTGCGGCCGGGCACGAAGGTGTTGGGCAGGCCGTCCTCGCCCATCGCAATCGCGACATCGCGGGTCAGCGCCGTATCGGAGATGGTCGCCAGGGTCGGAATCTCCAGCGTGTGGCTGTCGCCGGCCCTGGCGGCCCAATCCGCGCGCAATGACTTCATTCCGTTGAGCAGCCCATCCCGACACTGCAGTTCGATGGCATGACGCTGGCCGTAACTGAAGCCAAGCGTTTCGACGCGGGCAAAACGCTGCAGCGCCCATGCAAGGCAGGTGGCGGAATCCTGTCCGCCGGAGAACAGCACCAGCGCCGTTTCGGTCTGAAATGGATCGCCCGATGGATGGCTCATGCCGGTGCCCATAGCACTCAACGACCGCCAAGGCCAACCGGTGGAAATGGCGATCCGCCGCGCTTGTTTCGCTGGGATGGGCGCGCTTCTTGCGGCATACCAAGGCCTGATCCGTTCAGCCTCGGTGTGCCATGCCCCCTTCCCGCGATATTTCCGCCCTGCTCGACATCATGGCGACACTGCGCACGCCCGGCAGCGGCTGCCCGTGGGACCTCGAGCAGAATTTTGCGACCATTGCTCCCTACACCGTCGAGGAAGCCTACGAGGTCGCGGATGCCATCGCGCGGGGCGATCTCGACGATTTGCGCGACGAACTCGGCGATCTGCTGCTGCAGGTGGTATTCCACGCCCGCATGGCGGAGGAACAGGGCGCGTTCTCGTTCGGCGACGTGGTCGAGGCGATCACCGCCAAGATGATCCGGAGACATCCGCATGTGTTCGCTGACCGGGACGGGCGGCTGACGCCGGCGGACGTGAAAGGCGCATGGGGCCGCATCAAGGCCAAGGAGAAAGCCGAACGTGCCGCACGCCGGCCGACGGATGAATCCACCGGCGCCTCCCTGCTGTCCGGTATCAAGGCAGGACAGCCGGCCTTGGCCCGGGCCATGGCGCTGCAACGCAAGGCGTCCAGCGTCGGCTTCGACTGGAACGATCCGCGCGCGGTGCTGCACAAGATCCGTGAGGAAGCCGATGAGATCGAAGCCGCGCTTGATCGCGGCAACGCCGATGAACTCGTCGAAGAGACCGGTGACCTGCTGTTCGCATTGGTCAACCTGGCCCGACATGTCGGTGCCGACCCCGACCAGGCCCTGCGTGGCACCAATGCGAAATTCGAGCGCCGCTTCGGATATATCGAGCAACGGCTGTCGGCGGAGGGACGCTCGCTGCAGGGCGCCTCGCTCACCGAAATGGACGCGCTGTGGAATGAGGCAAAGCGCAGGGAATAAGCTTCCCTCGGGACCGCGGCCGGTTGGTCACAGCGCGTGCGGCACCGCGTCGAAGCGGTTGACGACGATGTCGCGCTTGGTCTCGTCGACCCGCACTGTCATGTCGAACCGGCCGTCGTGAAGCTCCTTGTTGAGCACCTCCGAGTTGCGATGCAGCCAGCTGATGCCGGCGCCGTCGGCCGCGTCGATCGACAGGACCAGCGTCATGCGCGTGGCCGCAAGGCGATCTTCGATCGCGCCAAGCAATGCCTCGACGCCCTCCCCGGTTTCGGCCGAGACCAGCAAGCACGGCCGTTCGGTCGGGCGGCGTGCCGCGATGTTGCGCAGATTTTCGCGCTCCGCGGGGTCGAAGCGGTCGATCTTGTTCCAGACTTCGAGAATGCGCTGTCCGGCATCCGGATCGATGCCGAGCTGACGCAGCACGGTATCGACGTCGCGCTGCTGCGGGTCGGCGTCTTCATGGGAGATGTCGCGGACGTGGAGAATGATTTCGGCTTCCAGCACTTCTTCCAGCGTCGCACGAAATGCCGCAACCAGCTGCGTCGGCAGGCTGGAGATGAATCCGACGGTATCGGAGAGCATCGCCTTGCCGCCATGCGGCAGGCTGAGCGCCCGCAAGGTCGGATCGAGCGTTGCAAACAGCATGTCGGCAGCCGCCACGTCGGCGCGGGTGAGCCGATTGAACAGCGTCGATTTGCCGGCGTTGGTGTAGCCGACCAGCGCCACCACGCGATAAGGCACCCGCTTTCGGCCGGCGCGATGCAGCCGCCGCGTCGCCTGGACCTTCGCCAGTTCGTTTTCGAGGCGGCCAATGCGATCGCCGATCAGGCGGCGATCCGCCTCGATCTGGGTCTCGCCGGGGCCTCCCATGAAGCCGAAGCCGCCACGCTGGCGCTCCAGATGCGTCCATGATCGCACCAGGCGCGAGCGCTGATAGTTGAGATGCGCAAGTTCGACCTGCAGCGCGCCTTCTTTGGTCTTGGCGCGGCGGCCAAAGATTTCCAGGATCAGCCCGGTGCGATCGAGAACCTTGGTGCTCCAGGCCTTCTCGAGGTTGCGCTGTTGAATCGGCGACAATGCGCAATCCATCACCACCAGTTCGATCTGGTGCCCGGAGATCAGGCCGACGATTTCCTCGACCTTGCCCTTGCCGAGATAGGTCGCGGGCCGGATCTGGCTGACCGGCGCAATCAGCGCATCCGCGATCGTCAGGTCGATCGCCCGCGCAAGCCCGACGGCTTCCTCCAGCCGCGCCTCTGAGCCACGTATGACATGCTGATCCGTTTGTGCCTCGGGATCGCCGCGGCGCATTCGCAGATATGGGCCGATGACAATCACCCGCCCGGTCGCTTTATCCCCCGCCGACCGCGGACGGTCGGCGCTCCCTTCCAGATTTCGGGGTTCCAATCAGATCACTTTCAAGCCGGAGCGTCCTCGCCGCCTTCGAACAACTGGATCGGAGCGCCAGGCATGATGGTCGAGATCGCGTGCTTGTAGACAAGCTGCGAATGACCGTCGCGCCGGAGCAGCAGGCAGAAATTGTCAAACCAGGTGACAATCCCCTGCAGCTTCACCCCGTTGACCAGAAAGATCGTCAGTGGTGTTTTGGTTTTGCGAACGTGATTAAGGAAGGTGTCCTGTAGATTTTGTGCGCGGTCTGCCGCCATTGTTTTGGTCCCGCCGTCTTGTTGCTTCTTTTTATTGAACCGGCTGCTGCTCTCTTGGGGAGCGTCATCCGATTGCCGGCTCCCCTGAGATCCCCCTCCGGGGGGTGCGGCGGTATGATTAGAAGGCAGGCGCGGTTTTTAGGCAAGCCGGTTCACGCGCCAGCCGCCCCGAACAATGGTCCTATGCTGAGGAAAAGTCGGGAAACAGACGCCTTTTCTCAAGCAAATGCATGAAGCCGGTCGGCCGGGTCGGCGTTCAGCCGACGCCAAGCGCCTTGAGCTTGCGATGTAACGCCGAACGCTCCATGCCGACGAATTCCGCCGTGCGCGAGATGTTGCCGGAGAAGCGGCTGATCTGGGCGATCAAATAGTCGCGCTCGAAGACCTCCCGTGCCTCGCGCAGCGGCAGGCCCATAATGTGCTCGCCATTGTTGCTGGTCGGCATTGCCGGCACCATCGAGCCGACGTCTTGCGGCAGCATATCGGCGGTGATGATGACCTCGGGACCACCGCTCGCCAGGATCATGACGCGCTCGACATTGTTGCGCAGCTGCCGCACATTTCCGGGCCAGACATGGGATTGCAACACCGCCATGGCGTCCTGACCGATCTGGCGTTTCGGCAAGCCGGTCGCGGCCGAGATCTGATCCATGAAATAATCGATCAACTCGGGGATGTCCTCGCGACGCTCCGAGAGCGGCGGTACGCGGATCGGCACCACCGACAGCCGGTGATAGAGATCCTCCCGGAACCGGCCTTCCGCGATCTCGTCTTCCAGGTTGCGCGCGGTCGATGAAATGACGCGAACGTCGACATTGACCTTGCTGGTCCCGCCGGAGCGCTGGAACGTCTGATCGACCAGTACCCGCAGGATCTTGTTCTGGGTTTCGCGCGGCATGTCGCTGATTTCATCGATGAAGAGCGTGCCGCCATGCGCCTCCTCCAGCGCCCCCGCCTTGCGCTGGTGCTCGCCATTCGTCTGCTCGATTCCGAACAGCTCGACCTCCATGCGTTCCGGCGTGATCGCCGCGGCGTTGATGACGACAAACGGCCCTTCGGCGCGGCCGGACGCGTTATGCAGCGTGCGTGCCGCCAATTCCTTGCCGGAGCCGGAGGGACCGACGATCAGGATACGGCTATTGGCCTTGGCGGCCCGCTCGATGGTCTGGCGCAGCTGATTCATGCAGGCGGAGCGTCCGGTCAAAACGCTCGCCGCTGGAGCAAGTTGCTTCAGTTCCTTTACCTCGCGCTTCAGGCGCGAGGTCTCCAGCGCCCGCGTCGCGACCAGGATGAGGCGGTCGGACTTGAATGGTTTTTCGATGAAGTCATAGGCGCCGCGCTTGATCGCCGCGACTGCGGTTTCGATATTGCCGTGCCCGGAAATCATCACCACCGGCACGTCGGCATGGTCCCGCTTCACCTGTTCCAGCAACTGCAAGCCGTCGAGCTTGCTGCCTTGAAGCCAGATGTCGAGGAATATCAGATGCGGCCGGCGATTGGCGATTTCGGCCAGCGCCGAATCGCTGTCGCGCGCGGTGCGGGTGGAAAACCCCTCGTCGTCGAGAATGCCGGCAACCAGATCTCGAATATCTGCTTCGTCATCGACAATCAGAATGTCATTTGGCATGGATCGCGCCTGTCAGTTGCCTGTTGCGGCTTCGACTTTCATTTCAGTATTGGTCGCTTCGGATGGCTCAGCGGTTCCCGGCTCCGGATGTTTTGCTGCGGTCGCCGGCTCCTTCGCCACCGCCGCGGGCACGTGCCCCGAGACGGCAAATCGCAGCCGCATCCAGGCTCCGCGCGAGCCCGGACGAATGTCCGCCGCATCGTGAAGTTCGATCCGGCCGCCATGATCTTCCAGGACGCGGCCGACGATCGCAAGCCCGAGCCCGGTGCCCTTCTCGCGCGTGGTGACATAGGGTTCAAGCAGCCGCGCCCGGCTCATCTTTGGCAGGCCGATACCGTTGTCGATCACGTCGATGACGATGTCGTCGCCATCGCGCGCCGCAATGACATCGATACGGCCCTTCCCCAGTTCCTCGGCCGGGACCGCTTCGATCGCCTCGGTCGCGTTCTTGATGATGTTGGTCAGTGCCTGCGAAATCAGCCGCCGGTCGAACTGCGCCCGCATCGGATCGTCCTTGATCTCGGCCTCGATATCGATGTCGGGATGTCCGACGCGCATCAGGAACACGGCCTGGCGGACGGTATCGGCGACGTCCTCGCCCTCCATCACGGGCTTCGGCATCCGGGCGAAACGCGAGAATTCGTCGACCATCCGCCGGATATCGTCGACCTGCCGCACGATGGTATCGGTGCATTGCTCGAAGATCGCCTTGTCTTCCGTGATGACCTTGCCGAACTTGCGGCGGATGCGCTCGGCCGAAAGCTGGATCGGCGTCAGCGGATTCTTGATTTCATGGGCAATGCGGCGCGCCACGTCACCCCACGCCGAAGTCCGCTGCGCCGAAACGAGCTCGGTAATATCGTCCAGCGTGATGATGTAGCTGTCCCGGGACTGGCTCGTCTGTTCGGCACTGACCCGCACCGAAAGATTGCGCTCATGGCCGGCGCGGTTGATCGTGATCTGGCCCTGCACCAGCCGCTGAGTGCCCTCCCGCGCGGTTTTCATCATCTCGTCGAGTTCGGGCAACACCTCCGACAGCGCATGATCCAGCGTCTCCGATTCGGCCTGGCCAATCAGCTTTTCGGCCGAACGATTGAGAATGCCGACGCTGCCGGAGGCATCGACGCCAATGATGCCGGCACTCGCCGACGACAACACCGCTTCGATGAAGCGGCGGCGGCTGTCGATCAGGTCGCTGGCGTTCACCAGCTCGTCGCGCTGGGTGCGCAGTTCCTGCGTCATCTTGTTGAAGGTTTCGCCGAGTTGCGCCAGATCGCCTCCCGAGCGCTGCACCGGAACCTGGACATGCAGATCGCCGGTCGAGACGATATGGGCCGCACTCATCAGACGCCGTATCGGGGCTACCAGCCCATTGGCGAAGTTCAGCCCGATCAGCACCGAAGCCATCAGGATCGTCAACGCGATGACCGCAAACATCAGCGCGAACGACACCTGCATGGCCAGACGGCGCGATTCGATTTCGGCGTATTCGGCGACGCTGGCCTGGGTCTTGTTGAGTTGCGCGACCACATGGGGATCGAGCAGCCGCGCCACGTAGAGGAAGGTGTCATTGAACGCACGCAGCCGGATCACGGCCGCGACGTAGTTCTCGGGGAATACCGAGATTTCGGGCTCGGTTTCGTTGACATGGCTCAGAATGTCCGGCGGCGGCGGCGCGAAGTTCAGTTGAACGCCGGTGTCCGCCTTCTCCAGTACATTGCGATCCTTGTCGATCAGCATGGCGGCCGGCAGGTTGCGTGCGACGGCGCTCGCGGTCAGAAGCTGGCGAAACGTCTCGCGATCCTGATCGTAGAGCGGTCTTGCATGCGCGATATCATTGGCCATTCCCAGGATGTCGCCACGGATAAGCTCGGCGTGCTCGAGCGTATAGGCGCGGGCAATGGTCAGCGAATTCTGGATCGCTTCGCGGGTCGGACCTGAAAACAGCCGATCGAGGCCGCGATCGATGGTCACGTTGGCGACGATCGCCACCAGCACGGCCGGCAACACGGCGATGACGGAAAACAGACTGACAATCTGGACGTGCAGCCTCGCGGCCGCCCGGCCGCGGCGGCGGGCCTGCAGCACCTGCCAGACTTCACGCCCGATGATGCCGACCAGCACCAGGATGATCGCCGCGTTGATCAGGATGAAGCAAAGAACAACTTGCGACGTCGGCGCGATCGGCGTCAGCCCGGTGAGCACCACGAAGGTGAGGAAGGCCGACAGCAAGGCGAGGCCGACCGCAAACGGCGCCAGAAACCTCCACAGGGACCGCCCCTTGGATTCGGCGAACGACGGATCGAACGAGGTGGCCGAGGTGTCTGCGCTCATCATTCCGGCAAGCTGATGCTGAAGGTCGGTATCCGCCGCCGGCGGACTGATGCATTCATATCACAATGTTGCCGGAATGAGACATTTTTGTGAGGTCTGCGGCCCACCGGAGGACTTTGCACAATTAGAGCGTTTTCGAGCGAAGTGGGTACCAGTTCGCGTGAAGAAAACGCGTCAAAACAAGAAACCAGAGCCCGGTTCTGATTCAATCAGAACCGAACAGGCTCTCGCTAGCCGCCGCTGCGGTAAACCTGGATGTCGAGGTCGCGAATCTTCTTGCGCAGCGTATTGCGGTTGAGGCCGAGCAGGTCGGCAGCGCGAATCTGATTGCCTCTCGTGGCTGCCAGCGCCGCGGTCAGCAGCGGAACTTCGATTTCCCGCAGGATGCGGTGGTAGAGGCCCGGCGGCGGCACGCCGTTGGGAAAGCCGGAGAAATGCGACGACAGATAGGCCTCGACGGCGCCGCCGAGATTGTCGATGCCCTGGGAAACGCTGCCGCCCGAGGCGATGACGGGAGGCGCGAGTTCGCCGTCGATGACCGAGCCCGTGATCACGTCCTGCGGATACAGCGCCGCGAGCCGGCGCGCCAGGTTTTCAAGTTCGCGCACATTTCCGGGCCAGCGATGCTGCTTCATCCGCTCCAGCGCCAGCACGTCGAGCTTCTTCGGCGGCAGCCCGTCCTTTTCGGCGAGTGAAAAGAAATGCCGGATCAGGTCGGGCAGATCCTCGATCCGCTCGCGTAACGGCGGCAGCCGCAACGGCACCACATTGAGGCGGAAGAACAGATCCTCGCGGAACAGTCCCTGTTGAATCAGGATGCGCAGATCCTTGTTGCTCGCCGCCACGATGCGAACGTCGGTCTTGATCGGGGTACGGCCGCCGACGGTGGTGTATTCACCCTGCTGCAGCACCCGCAACAGGCGGGTCTGCGCCTCCATCGGCATGTCGCCGATTTCGTCGAGGAACAGCGTGCCGCCCTCCGCCTGTTCGAACCGGCCCGACGCGCGGGTGTTGGCGCCGGTGAACGCGCCGCGTTCGTGGCCGAACAGTTCGGACTCGATGAGATCGCGCGGAATCGCCGCCATGTTGACGGCCACGAAGGGGCCGTTGCGCCGCTTGCCGTAATCGTGCAGCGCGCGCGCGACCAGCTCCTTGCCGGTGCCTGACTCGCCGGAAATCATCACCGTGAGGTCGGTCTGCATCAGCCGCGCCAGCACCCGGTAGATTTCCTGCATCGCGGGCGAGCGGCCGACCAGTGGAATGGAATCGAACTCGGCCTCGTCGGCGGAATTGGCCACCCGCTCCTTTGGCTCCGCCAGCGCCCGGCCGACAATGCCGATCAGCTCCTTGAGGTCGAACGGCTTGGGCAGATACTCATAGGCGCCGCGCTCCGACGCGCGGATCGCCGTCATGAAGGTGTTCTGCGCACTCATCACGATGACCGGGAGGTTCGGACGCATCTTCTTGATCCGTGGCAGCAGATCGAACGCGTTCTCGTCCGGCATCACCACGTCGGTGATGACGAGATCGCCCTCGCCCTGGCTCACCCAGCGCCACAGCGTCGCCGCGTTGCCGGTCAGCCGCACCTCATAGCCGGCGCGCGAAAGAGCCTGGTTCAGCACGGTGCGGATGGCGGTGTCGTCGTCGGCGACAAGTATGCTACCTGCGGGCATTGTTGTTCCTCATCTGGCGGCCTGTGAGGCATGCAACCGCGTACCCGGAACGTCGTCGCGATTGCTGTGGTCGAAATCTCTGGCGCTGCTGAACATAGGCAGCAGCACGCGGAAAATCGTCTTGCGCGGCTGCGATTCGCATTCGATGATGCCGCCATGATCGCCGACGATCTTGGCGACCAGCGCGAGCCCGAGCCCGCTGCCGGTCTGCTTGGTGGTGACGAAGGGATCGAACAGGTTGGGCAGCAAGTCTTCCGGCACGCCCGGACCGTTGTCCTTGACGCAGAACTCGAGCGGCAACGACACCCGCGACTTCTTGCCCGGCACCGACAGCCGAACGCCGGGCCGGAACGCGGTGGTGAGCTGAATTTCTGCATCGCTGCCGAGATCGGAAACCGCCTCGGCGGCATTCTTGACCAGGTTGAGAAATACCTGAATCAACTGGTCCTGGTTGGCCAGCACCGGCGGCAGCGATGGATCGTACTCCTCGACAAAACGGATATTGCGGGCAAAGCCCGACTGGGCGAGCCGCTTGACGTGGTCGAGTACGGAATGAATGTTGACCGGCCCGCGCGCCACCGGGCGGTCGTCGCCGAACACCTCCATCCGGTCGACCAGCGTGACGATGCGGTCGGCCTCGTCGCAGATCAGCCGCGTCAGCATGCGGTCTTCCGAGGATGCCGCCTGTTCGAGCAGTTGCGCCGCGCCGCGAATGCCGGACAGCGGGTTCTTGATCTCGTGCGCCAGCATCGCCGCCAGCGCGATCACCGAGCGCGCGGCGCTGCGATGCGTCAGTTGCCGATCCATCTTGTCGGCGATGGTGCGCTCCTGCAGCATCACGACGATATGGCCGGGCCGTTCGGTGAGCGGCGCGACATGGAGATCGACCTGGCGGTCGCCGCCGATCCGCGGCGTGCCCAGATCGACCTTGTACTCGTTGACCGGCGAGCCGCTCGATCGTACCTGATCGATCAGCGCCAGCAACGGACTGCCGAACGGCACCAGCTCCTTCAACGACTGGCGTTGCAGAAACTGCGCCGATATCTCGAAAAACGATTCCGCAGCCATGTTGGCATCGACGATCCTGCCATCGGGCGCCACCAGCAGCACCGGATTCGGCAATGCGTTGAGAATGGCCTCGCTGTCCGGTCGCATCGGCCCGCGATGTTCGGCGCCGAAGGTCATGCGGCGGCGCTCCATGCAAAATCGTCAAACGCCCGTTCCAGCGAACGATGCACGCCGGCCGGATCCTCCGAGATCAGGATCTTCTGCCGCCAGGTCCTGAGCGTTACGGCCGGCGCCCGGCTGCATTGGGCGGCAACTTCGAGCGCCCAGCCGAGATGCTTGCGCGCATGGCGAAGACCGATCCGCAATCCGTAATGGCTGCAGATTTCATCATACAAGGTGCGGACATGGCCGAGTTGCGCGGCCAGCGATGGCACGGCTTCGGCAATCCCGGATTCGAGGCGGCGTCCGATCTGGCCCGGCAACCATGGCTGGCCCTGCGCGCCGCGGCCGATCATGACGGCGTCGGCTCCCGACATCTCGAGCGCGGCGACGGCATCCTCGAACGAGGTGATGTCGCCGTTGACGACCAGCGGTATATCGATCGCCTCCCTGACGGCACGCACCGCGCCCCAATCGGCGCTGCCCTTGTAGAACTGGCAACGGGTGCGCCCGTGGACTGAAATCATCTGGACGCCGGCGGCGGCGGCGCGGCGCGCCAGTTCAGGCGCGTTGAGTGAACGCTCATCCCAGCCGAGCCGCATCTTCAGAGTCACCGGCACGCTCACCGCTGCAATCGTCGCCTCGATCAGCCTCATGGCGTGGTCGAGATCGCGCATCAGCGCCGAGCCGGACTGGCCGCCGGTGACATGGCGCGCTGGACAGCCCATATTGATATCGATGATTTCGGCGCCGGCCGCTTCGGCGAGGCGGGCGCCTTCGGCCATCCAGCTGGTTTCGCAGCCCGCGAGCTGGACCACATGTCGCCCCACCCCGGTCGCCTCGCAGCGCAACCGCGACATCGGACGATCGTTCACCAGATCTTCGCTGGCGGTCATTTCAGAGATGACAAGCCCGGCTCCGAGAGTCGCGGCCAGACGCCGGAACGGAACGTCGGTAACACCCGACATCGGCGCCAAAAGGACCCGGTTTGCAATCGCAATATCGCCTATTCTCAAAGGCTTAAGGCGTTGGCTGTCCGAGCCGGTCACGGGCTTCTCATTGTTCTGGCCGCCGCATCATTGCGGCTGTCGGGTTCATTTTGCGCTCAAATTTTGAGCAGTCAAGTATCTTGCCTACAGTTTAGACAATTTCAGTGACTTTGCAAGTGCACTGCAGCAAGCCGGCTTTTTCCCTATGCCTGGTGAGAAACGTTCTGTTTTGCTGCGACGGCATGATAAGGGCTGTGCGCCAAGCACCACACCCCCAGCAACCCACTACCGCCTGTAATTGAAGCGCTATGCCGAAACGTGAGCGGACCGCAGCCATTCTTGTCGCAGCCGGCCGCGGCCTTCGCGCCGGCGCGGGAGGACCAAAGCAGTATCGCTCGATCGGTGGGCAAAGCGTGATTTTCCGGGCCATGGCGCCGTTTTGCCGCCATCCCCAGGTCTTTGCGGTACAGCCGGTCCTGCACGCCGAGGACGTTGCGATATTCAACGCCGCGGTCAGCGGTCTGCGCCATCAGCCGCCCGCGAACGGCGGTGCTACGCGGCAGGCGTCGGTGCATGCCGGACTCGAAGCGCTGGCGGGCGCGAAGCCCGACATCGTCCTGATCCACGACGCCGCGCGGCCGTTCGTTTCGCCGGCCGTGATCTCGCGCGCGATCGAAGCTGCCGGCCATCACGGCGCCGCTGTCCCGGTCATCGCGGTTACCGACACGATCAAGCTGGTCGGCGAGACCGGAAATGTCGAAGCGACGCCCGAACGGGCGCGACTGCGCATCGCGCAGACGCCGCAGGCATTCCGGTTCGATGTGATTCTCGACGCGCATCGGCGGGCGGCCCGCGATGGTCGCAGCGATTTCACCGATGACGCGGCGCTGGCGGAATGGGCGGGATTGACGGTAGCGACCTTTGAGGGCGATGCTTCGAACATGAAACTGACCACGCCGGAAGATTTTGCCCGTGAAGAAGCCCGCCTCGGCGCCATGCTGGGCGATATCAGGACCGGGACCGGCTACGACGTCCACGCTTTTGGCGACGGCGACCATCTGATGATATGTGGGGTTCGCGTGCCGCATAACCGCGGCTTTCTGGCGCATTCCGATGGTGACGTCGGCCTGCATGCGCTGGTCGATGCGATCCTCGGCGCGCTGGCGGACGGCGATATCGGCTCGCACTTTCCGCCGAGTGACAGCCAGTGGAAGGGAGCGGCGTCCGATCGCTTCCTCAAATATGCCGTCGATCGCGTTGCCGCGCGCGGCGGCCGCATTGCCAACCTCGAAGTGACCTTGATCTGCGAACGTCCGAAAATCGGACCGTTGCGTGACACCATGCGGGCGCGGATCGCCGAGATCGCCGGGCTCGACATCTCGCGGGTGGCGGTGAAAGCGACCACCAGCGAGCGACTCGGCTTCACCGGCCGCGAGGAAGGCATCGCCGCGACCGCGAGCGCGACCATCCGTCTCCCCTGGGACACCAAAGGCTGGAGCGACTAGCATGAGCGGCAGCGACGCCCGCGCCCTCTCCCGTTCGCTGCTCGATCTCTGCCGGATGCGCAAGCTGACGATCGCCACCGCGGAGTCCTGCACCGGCGGCCTCGTCGCCGGCGCGCTGACCGATATTCCCGGCTCTTCCGACGTCATCGACCGCGGCTTTGTCACTTATTCGAACGACGCCAAGCGCGCGATGCTCGGTGTCAAGGTAACGACGCTGGCGACCTTCGGCGCCGTCAGCAAGGAAACCGCGACCGCGATGGCGGTCGGCGCGCTCGAGAAGGCCGGGGTCGATCTTGCCGTCTCCATTACCGGCATCGCCGGCCCGGGCGGCGCCACGCCCGGCAAACCGGTCGGCCTCGTGCATTTCGCCGTTGCCGCCCGCGACGGCAGGATCCTGCATCGCGAATGCCGGTTCGGCGCGATCGGCCGCAGTACGGTGCGCCAGCGATCGGTGGTGGAGGCGCTCCGCATGCTGATGGAACTGGCGCGGGGGCCGCAGCCGCCGGCCAAGCCGCGCCGCGAAGCCGCCAGCCGATTGCACCAGCGGGTCGCCCGCACGCCGCGGCGCGTCGCCGTCAAGCGCCGGCGTTCGCCGCGGGCGTGATGAGGGCCTCTCCGCGTCATTGCGAGGAGCGGCGCGACGAAGATTCCATGGGGAGTGGATAGCGACCAAGTCTGGAGCCAGACTGAGGTTTGCTGAAACCACTCAACCTGGAGACGACGATGTTGCTCGATC
>Ga0208480_1000650_pt1 | contig 13064 bp, 13 predicted proteins | sample NGESurshal092012_4_FD_184485 | JGI IMG/M metagenome (GOLD analysis project Ga0208480, IMG submission 184485) | Arctic peat soil microbial communities from Barrow, Alaska - NGEE Surface sample F53-1 shallow-092012 (SPAdes) | ecosystem: Environmental > Terrestrial > Soil > Wetlands > Peat ... | reverse complement strand
ATCGCTGGTTTTCTTCCACTCCCCAGCCTTACCCGCCTCCGCTGTTGCGGACAGATCACGTATTTATTGAACCGGACAAATCACATACTAGCGACATTGGGCAATTCTCGAACGTGCGGACGTCAGAATATGTGCTAATATAGTCCACTTTTATGCGGGCAGCGGCTGTTACAATTTTTTTGTGCGGGATTATTGTCACTGCGCTAATTCTTACGGGTTGTAGTGAGACCTCCCCTCAGAATGACCAAGTTGATGCTCAAACCTTTGCGAACGGGTACTGGGATAGGATCACGCTCAAGTGTGATGGAGCTGTATATTTCAGCTACGAATGGACGAAAACTGGCTGGATCTGGGAATTAAAAGGGGCTACTGTCTGGGTAAGGGCCAGTCAACTTACTGAAGCGCAAAGACTGAATGGATTTGAGTGGCTCGGCACGACTGGCGTGTCGGCTTCGGCTCAGCGATTACTTCAATCAAATGGGAAGCGGTCAGAGTGGTTAGACGGAGGTCCTCAGTATGGTGCCAATTTGTCTAAGAAAAATGGAAATTGGCACGCGGACGGCACGATGGTTCTTGCGAATGCGAATAAGATGAGTTGCTCGGAGATGAATTCCCGTTTGCAGAAGTAAGGTGTGCTCGACTTTTCTGTTTTTTACCCATCGATCCAATGTATCTTCGGCAGTTCCAAGCCCTGCTCCACAAGGGCTTCAATCAAAGTATCAATAATAAGACCGTCCAGTAAGTCATCGTATTTTTCAATCCCGAATCCGAACATCTGCCCAAGGAGCATCTCGCAGCCGGTGCGAGGAAATTGAACCGTCCCATCTTTTATATATGGCGCAATGATCTGAAACCTGCTCCGTTTGTCCGTCGTGTGCTTTAGAAAAGCGCAATAAGCCTTCGCTCTACATGCGCACCCGCCGGAACGTAACTCCGTAACTCGATCATAGTTTCCATAAGAGCCGCACAATCTTGCAGCGGAACTGGTACGGCTGGCCATAGATGTTCCAATCGCGGCCGATGGCGGTAAGAAGGGAAATGGCTTTTATCTTGAGATACTTCATGTTTGAAAGGCCGGGAAGCCCCTTTGCCCGACGGATGGGGCAGGTTGCAGGACCATGTCAAATTCCGTCTAGCTAGATCGGTTCCGCCTATTTCCTCGCGTCCCTGCAGTTGCGCGTTCCCGGCTTAAGATTTACTCTTCGTCTTCGGATTCCGTGCCTTCCGGCGCTTCCTCGTCTTCTTCCGTTTCCTCGTCAACCGCTTCGAGGTTATTGGCCTTGCAAGCAAAAGCTCCTCTAGAGACCGAGGAACGCCATCAAGCCTTCGTCAATTGCCGCCATTTCCTGGACGGTAACGTCGCCGTACACGCGCCGGACTCTCCTCTTATCGATTGATCGTAAATGATCGATAAGAGCGAAGGACATCTTCGCGAGGCCGCTTTTGCCGGGTGCGAGTGGAGGATAAAGCAGCCCCTCCCCCGGAGTGCCGGTGACCGGCACCACACAGAGGAGCGGGAAGCGCTGGTCACAAACCACATCCGGATCGCTCACAACAATGCAGGGCCTTACACCACGTTGTTCGCGCCCGAGCGTGGGATCGAGTTCCACAACCACCACGGCGCCGCGGCCAAGCCTCACGCTCGATCCTCGACCCAGCCTTCACCCGGTACCCAACGAACAGACTTGCTCGCACGGCTATCGAGGAGTGCTTCAACGTCTTCCTCCGGCAGGCCGCGCGACCATTCCTCCAAGCCTTGTTCTGCGAGTTCGGCGCTTTTGGGATGGGGATTTTGCAACGAGCGCCTGAGCTCCTCGCGACGCAGGCGATCCAACTCCCGGCGCACAGCCTCGGCGACAAACTTGCTACGATTCTTCTCTCGCCGGTCAATATCTCGGAGAAGCTCATCGGGTAATGTGACGGTTACACGCTCTACAGAAGGCATTTCATACTACCGGTATGATCATACCGTATCGAGACCTGTCGCAAGGACAACGTCATTCTGAGGTGAGACATGCAATTGACGCTCGCAAGAAACGTAGCCCACGACCGTCGTGCAATATCGGACAACGCCCCTAAGCAATCTTGGGGCTCATGGCAATCCCGGCAATGTGTTATCTATAACTTGTAGGGCTGCTTGCACAGGAACCGGTTCAAATCCCACCAGCCGCCCAACCCCGGGTTAGCCGAGATAGCTCAGTTGGTAGAGCGCCGCACTTGTAATGCGGGGGTCGCCGGTTCAAGCCCGGCTCTCGGCTCCATCGATGCCCAGTCCATTTCAGAACAATTGCGGCCGTTTTCGCGTATCATCGATTGAATGAACCGGAGTGATTGAACCGGAAGGACGGCCTATGAGAGATCACGTCAGGATTCTCGGCATTCTGAATATTATCCTGGGTTGCCTAGGCGCGCTCGCGGGCGGCGCTGTGCTGGTTCTATTCGGCGGGATCGCGGGCATCGTGAGCCTATCCGCCACGAGCAATGAGGGCGCGGCTGCGGTTCCGATTCTTGCCATCGTCGGCATCTTCCTCGCCGTGTTTCTTTTTGTTCTCTCCGTCCCATCCATCGTTGGAGGATGGGGATTGCTGCGGTACCAGGCCTGGGCCCGCATCCTGATGATCGTCATTTCGGCGCTCAGCCTGTTTCATATCCCGATTGGAACCGCGCTCGGCATCTATGGCTTCTGGGTGCTTCTGAATCCGGAAACGGAGCGGCTGTTCGCTACTGGAGGCGCTTATCCGCCTCCTCCGGCACCTCGTGTCGGCCAGCCTCCGTATTCACATCCAGCGGCTTATCCACCACAATCGCCTCCGGCGGTTTAGCCTCTATTACCTCGGTCCCCGATTCCACTAGCCGCCGAGCTTCGACGAAAATTTCGCGCAGCATATCGCCGGTCAGCCGCTTCGTCGACGTATTTTGCTGGCTCGGATGATAGGAAGCCAGCACCAACGGGCCGCCAGGGTGCGTCCGCCAGCGTGCTCCATGCGAAAACCGGAATCGCGATCGGGATCGAATCAGGCCGGAATCCTGCAGCACCGATAGGTATGCATCGAGCGCTATGCCTCCCAGCACAACGATCACACGGACATTTCCGAGAAGCGCGAGTTCGCGGATTAGGAAGCTCCGGCAGGTTATGATTTCTTCGCGCGTTGGTTTGTTGTCGGGCGGGACACAACGGACGGGCGCCGTAATGTAGGCATCGCGCAGCAGCAATCCGTCTTCGCGGGATAGGCTCAGCGGCTGATTGGCAAATCCGGTCTCCCAGAGCGCCCGGTAAAGGAAATCGCCCGACCGGTCGCCCGTGAACATACGGCCTGTCCGGTTCGCGCCATGCGCGCCAGGCGCAAGCCCCACAATGAGCAACCGCGCCGCGGGATCGCCGAAACCCGGCACCGGCCTGCTCCAATATTCCTGTCCTCGATAAGCTCGCCGCTGAACACGGCCGATCTCTTCCCGATGCTCGACCAGGCGCGGGCAGCGGAAACACTCCACGATCTCCTTGTTCAACACGAGCAATCGTGTGGAATCGCGAGTTTCGATCGGCGGCATCGCCGCGATTATAAACCGCTGGTCAGTTTTACCTGCTCGGAATCGCCAAACATCGAAAACTTCGGTTCGCAGTGCTCCGGATCTCTCCGGAAGCGTTCAATCGACGCCGCGAGCGCCCGTAGCGACAGCCGCGAGAAATCCGGAGGCGTCGGTGTACGGAACATCGGCAGAATATCGGTGAACATTTCGACCAGTTTTGGGTCGCGCCACCCTTTTGCTACTTCCTCGTTCAAAATCTGGAGCGCTTCCTCCGGGCTAAGCGCGCGCTTATAGGGCCGCGCTGTCGTCAAAGCGTCATAAATGTCGGCCAACTGGAGAATGCGAGCGAGCAATGGGATTTCCTCGCCCTTCAATCCGTCCGGGTAGCCAGTGCCGTTCCATCTCTCGTGGTGATGACGAATAATCGGCAGAACCGGCCCGAGAGACCGCATGCTGCTGCAAATCCGCTCACCGCGTTCCGAGTGAGTCTTCATCACCTCCCACTCTTCCGGCGTCAGCGGGCCAGGCTTGAACAGAACATGGTCCGGAATCGCCACTTTGCCAATGTCGTGCAGGTATCCTCCACGCTGCAGCGCCAGGATGTCCGGCGCCGGCAGGCCCAGCGTCACTCCCATAGCCGCTGCCATCAAAGCCAGGCGTTGGCAATGCTGACCCAAGCTCGGATCCCGCTCCTCCACCGATTGCGCGAGTGAGAACAAGACCGTTTCGGAATCGTCCAGAGAATCGATCATCGCCTTGTGCCGCAAGCTGGCCTGCACGCGCGCACGGAATGCTCGCGGACGCAACGGCCTTACCAGAAACTCGTCAGCGCCAGCCTCGATCGCCCGAACTTCGCTCTCCAAATCGTCCGAAGACGCCATGACGAATACCGGGAGAAATTGGGTGGCGCCCGCCTTCTTCAACATCCGGCAGAACTCCGGCGCCCCGAGCTCAGGAGCACTCATATCGATCAAGACAAGATCCACCCGATGCAGCGAGATGGCTGCTATCGCCTCCGATGTGGTGGTCGCCTCAATCAATTCGTGCGCCGATCCCTCAAGCGTCGATCGCACATTGCTCAGATTCGCCGCCGAGGCATCCACAATCAAAATCTTGCCTCGTACTGTAAAGGATTCCCGCTCACCCATATCCGGTCCAAGCAGGCTCCATCTCTCAATTGGCGCCGCTCTGCTTTGTAAGTTTGCGCGCTCAGCGGTGGTAATCACGAATCCAGGCTCTGACTTTCTATCGACTTGAGTGTCGGGAGCCTTTAAGAAATCTAGCTCAACCCAGGCCTTGAAAACCTCAAAAAGTACTAGGGAGTCCTGGCCGGACTGAGGGTTTTCTTACCTTCACCGCAGGCGGCATCCCCTGAAAATCCGAGCCTGCAAATAAGTCTGCAACCGTTTTTGGCCAAAAATAATCTCACTTACACAGTGGCGTTGGGCGTGTGCTCTTCACTTGCCAAACGTGCCGCTACGTTAAATGTTGGCCACTCAACCCCCTAGAGTTCTTGAACTCTTGATTATCGAGGACAACCCCGGCGACATCCGCCTTCTCGAGGAGGCCTTCGAGGAATTGCACGCAAATATCCACATTCAAGTCGCCCGAGACGGCGTCGAAGCCTTGGAATTGATCCTCGAATCCGGCCGTCCAGGAAAAAACTTGCATCCCGACCTGATTCTGTTGGATCTGAATCTGCCTAAGATCAGCGGTCACGACGTTTTGACACGTATTAAGGAAAACCCGCGAACGTGCTGCATTCCTGTCATCGTCCTCACCTCCTCCCGCGCCGAGTCGGATGTAAGGCGCGCCTATGAATCGCACGCTAACGCCTATCTGAAAAAACCATCCACTCTCGATGGGCTGATGAGCGCCGCCCAGAACATCAAAACTTTCTGGATGGAAACCGCCACCCTCCCCACCTGAAAGTTCCAAGAAATTCGTTTTGCGTAAATGGCGAGTTCCCATGCTTTAATTGAGGCTTGGGACAATTGGCGCCGCTCGTCTCCCGGATCTCTCCCGCGCCTAAGGAGTAATCTCACTGAACACCAAAGTTGCCGTCGCCGCCCAGGTGCGCGAACCCGCCGATCGTTGGACTACCTCCGACGCGGCAGAGCTTTACGACGTTGCGAGTTGGGGTAAAGGATATTTCTCGGTTGGCGAAAACGGAAACCTCTTCGTTCATCCGACTAAAGAAGCTAAGCGCAGCATCGATCTGAAGCAGCTCGTCGATACGCTCGAGTGGCGCGGCATATCGCTGCCCATTCTGATCCGCTTCGCCGACATCCTGAAACATCGTCTCGGCGAAATGCACCAGGCTTTCGATACCTCCATGCGCGAGCACGGCTATCAAGGTAGCTACTGCTGCGTATATCCCATCAAAGTCAACCAGCAGCGCCAGGTGGTCGAAGAAGTTTTCAAGTTCGGGCGCGCCTATCATTTCGGCTTGGAGGCCGGCTCGAAACCCGAGCTGCTCGCTGTACTAGCCATCGCGGATAACGAAACCCCGATCATCTGCAATGGCTTCAAGGATGACGAGTACATCGAGATGGTCATGCTGGCGAAAAAAATCGGACGCCGCATTACGCCTGTCGTTGAGAAATTCACCGAATTGGAGCTGATAGCGAAACACGCCGAACAGGTCGGCGTGAAGCCGAATATCGGCCTTCGCGTAAAGCTCGCGAGCCGCGGATCGGGCCGCTGGAAATCGTCAGGTGGGTACCGTTCTAAATTCGGCCTTACTGCCAGCGAGACATTGAAAGCCGTTGCCTTCCTCAAAGAACGGGGGTTAGAGGATTGTTTGCAGTTGCTCCACTTCCATCTTGGAAGTCAAATCACCAATATTCGGCAGATTAAGGCCGCGGTTACCGAGGCTGCCCGTATTTATGTCGATCTGAAAAAGTTAGGCACCGGCCTTGCTTACCTCGATGTGGGCGGTGGACTAGGCATCGATTACGATGGCTCGCAGACCGATTTCGAGTCAAGCGTTAACTACACCCTCGAAGAATACGCCCGCGATGTCGTGTATCACATTCAAAGCATCTGCGACGAGGCCGAAGTCCCACACCCCGTGATCATCACCGAGAGCGGAAGAGCGGTCGCCGCCTATCACAGCGTACTGGTGTTCAACGTGCTGGGTGTAAGTGGCTTCGGGGAAGAAGATCTGCCCGTCGGCGTTCCCGAAGATTCGGAACAGCCGCTGATCGATCTCTTCGAAACACACCGCTCGATCAACAAGAAAAATCTCCTTGAGACTTATCACGATGCGCAGCAGGCGCTCGATTCCGCGCTGAATCTCTTCAGCCTCGGGTATCTCACTCTCGGCCAGCGCAGCCTCGCGGAAAATTTTTATTGGTCAATCTGCCGCAAAATCCTGAAACTTGCCGGCGAGCTTGATTTTTTTCCCGAAGAGCTCGAAGGGTTGGAAGGCATGCTCTCCGACACCTATTTCTGCAACTTCTCCCTCTTTCAAAGCATGCCGGATAGCTGGGCGGTGAAGCAGCTCTTCCCCATCATGCCCATTCACCGGTTAGACGAGCCTCCCACGCGGCAGGCGGTGCTTGGCGATATTTCCTGCGATTCCGACGGCAAGATCGATCAGTTCATCGACCGCCGCGACGTGAAGAAGACTCTTCCCCTTCACCCGTTCAACAACGGTTCGTACATCCTCGGCGCCTTTCTTTTGGGAGCCTATCAGGAGATCCTCGGCGATCTTCACAACCTTTTCGGGGACACCAACGCGGTGCATGTCGTGCTTGATGAGCACGACGATGTGGTCCTTGAAACCGTAGTCCAAGGCGATACCGTTCGCGAAGTGCTGAATTATGTGCAGTACAACTCGCAAACCCTGCTCGACCAGTTCCGTAAGGACGTCGAAACAGCCGTTCGCGAGCAGCGCATCGGATACGAAGAGTCCGGGCGGCTCCTCAAATTCTACGAAGAAGGCCTGCAAGGCTACACCTACCTGGAGCAGTAGCGTGTCTAACGGTCTTCGGATCGTTCTCGTCTCGCCCCGCAATCCGCTGAACATCGGCGCTGTCGCGCGCGCCATGAGCAACTTCGGATTTGCCGACCTGCGCCTGGTAAATCCCTACGATGCCGCCTTCAAAGAGGCCCGGTCCGCGGTTCGCTCGCGCTACATCCTCGAGCAGGCGCAAGTGTTCGCGACTCTCGCCCCCGCCATCGCCGACTGCACGCTGGTCGCCGGAACAACCGCGGTTGGCCATCGCGATCTCCATGTCCCGCTCTATCGCCTGGAATCCGGCGGACAGATCATCCGCAGCCATCTGGAGTCTTCTTCCGTAGCGCTGCTGTTTGGTTCGGAAAAATTCGGCCTTTCCAATGAAGATATGAGCCATTGCCATTGGCTTCTGCGCATTCCTACGCGCGAAGAGCATGGTTCTATGAACCTCGGCCAAGCCGTTTCCATTTGCCTGTACGAGCTGCGCCGCGACACTGGGGCTGTCGAGAAACGGTTCGCGCCTCCGGTGCGAGCCTCGGCCGAGGACTACGAGCGCGTCACCCGTCTGTTCTTCGATCTTCTCTCGCGGTCCGGCTACATCCACGAGCGCGTTTCGAAGTCGGCTGAGCTGAAGCTGAGGCGCCTGATCCTGCGGCTTGCGCTACCTGCCTCGGACGCCGAAACCTGGCTCGGCATCTTGCGGCAAATCCTCTGGAAAGTGAAACAGCTTGATCACGATTAGGTTGGCCGCGCTCCACGAACGCGCGGAGTCAGTCCGGGATTTTGGCCAACTCACTAATCTGTGAAGTGAATTCGGTCAGGACTTCCACTGGCCGACCGTCTAGAGGAATATGCGGAGCCCACAGGAATGGGCGTACTGCGCCACGGGGTTGGTGCTAAGAGCCACGTTACACGAGCCGTAACCCGAGGACACTTCCACGAATGAATTGGTGTTGTTCGCTCCGGCTGGCCCTCGACGACGCGCCAAGACCGCCGGGTGGCACGCAACTCTCACTGGACCAAGGGGACGGGAATGATCGTGGTTACGGCCGTCAGATGGCCATCGAGAGAGGTCGGGGTGAACCTCCACACTCTTACCCAGTAGGCCTGTCGAGCCCACCTTCACCGGCTGCACGTCGCGAGGGCTGATCAGAGCTGTGAATGGCTACAACCCACGGTATTTCAAGCGGGATCGCGTCAGTCGAGGCGCCGGGGGCCTGCTCGGGCACCGGCTCCAAGGTCTCAGGGTCGTAAACGATCTGGTACTTTGTCGCTCCACCAGCGAGGAGCCTTTCCGCTTCGACCACAAGGTGGCCCGCGCCGTCCGTCGAAAACCTGCCGATGCTGGCGGCGCCCGTTGGCAGACCGGGGACCGCCTGTATCGACGAGGTTCTGACCGTCCATCGGGCATCCGCTTCCGTGTGATCCGCTCGACCGATGACATACCCTGTCGAGGGACCCATGTCGACAAAGAAAAATGACCTGCTGTCGGCAGCCCAGATGAGGTTTCCGAAGATTCTCTGGTCTTTCTCGGGCCGCGAGGGATAGATGTCGGCCCCAAGATCCATCGGCGGCACAATGCCGGCTTTCGTGACGCATGGGATCTTGTGCTGCCGGACGGCGCTGATAGATAAGACCGAGAGCGTATCCCGAACCAAGCTATCGTCGGTCGCTGGCGGATAGAAGCGCCTGAAGGCCACATACTCGGCATCGGGAGATAGATGTGGGTCATAGCAGAGCAATTCCAGGCACTCGGATTTGGTTGGAGCGTTGAAAATCGTGATCAAGCCGCCATACCCAGCCGAGCCGAGCACGAGGACAAGATCGTCGGACAAAACTGCCCTTAGCACCTGCCGCGTTGAATTGTCCAGAATGGCAATCGGCTCATTGCCCTTGCCGAGAATCGTGAACCTGGACCCGAAATCCCTGTTTCGGACTTGGCCTCCTGTCCAGGTCAGGGCGACTGGTCCCGGTGGACCCGACAGTGCGAGCCCACAGAATACGGTTAGCGCCGCGATCACTCGGGTCCGTTTTGACATCGCGCTCCTATTGGGGGCTCAGGACGGTCTCGAAGTAGCCCGTCGGGGGAAGGTCACCGACAGCGAAAGCGCTGCAGGCTTGCGACGTCGAGTAATTATCGTAGTGGGGCGGGTCGGTGCTGCACCTCGGGCATTCGTCGACGACAGTTTTGATCGTACCCGGCTGACCGTAATGTGCGATGAAGATTTGCTGGCTGCACGCGTGGTGATAGGCCGCAACGGTGCTCGTCGTCGGCGTCAGATTGCAGGCACCGGTAATGGAGGAGACCTGGACAAAGGTGTTCGAGCTATTTGCTCCAGAGGGCGCGCCTCCCGCGCCGATGCAGGATGTCGCGTTGATCGCCTTGACAATGTTCCACCTCAAGCTGGCTCCGGTCCCGTTGGTTGTGACCTGGGAACTGAAATCGCTCTTCAGGGTCGTCGTTTTCACGCTGCCGTAGCATTGTGACAGGTTCGTGATGATATAGGCGGTCACCTGACTCCCAGAGCACTGGCTCTCGTACGGCGTATTGTACTGGCTGTGGTGAGTCTTGCCCAGGGAATCCATCGTGTAGTTATACGTCGTTATGACGTCGAGGTTCGGGGTCGCCCATGAAGCGTAGATGGTTGCGTAATTTCCGGCAGGGGTTGACGTGGATAGGTTAAAGCTGTCGTTGTATGACGCTCCCGACCTAGAAGCACTCTGGACGGCATACCAATCGCTTACCCCGCTTCCACGCAGCCACAGATTGAAAGTGCCGCTCAGGCTAGTTGGCCCCAGGGGGGTTGAAATGACGTCACTCGCTACCCTTGCCGCCGTGATCTGCGCCTTGATCACCGTGCCCGTTCCTCCGCTTGCTCCCTGACTTCCAGTCGGGCAGGGGTTTCCGCAAAACTGCGCGATGCCAGCGCTCACCACGAAGGTCACGAGATCCCGAATATCCGGGCTGGTCCCCGCAATCTTCAGCGAGCCCATGCGTGTGTTTGCCGGAATCATATGACCTTCCGCATCCTCATCCCCCTTGCGCACCAGTTCCAACATCGAGATCATGACCGAGGCGTTCGCTTCCAGGTGCAGCGGGTAACGATAGACGCCGCCCGGCTCGAAGAAGATGGTGATCATCAGGTCCTTTGGCTGCGCTGTGGGATTCCAGACGCTATACATGGTATAGGTCCCGGCCCCCACCTGCCAATACTCAGAGACGCGACCGCCACCCTTCTCGACCGCCTGCGGATTAACCTCGAAGACATAACTGCCTGTAGCGTCGACGCTGCCAGTACTCAGCAGCAGCGGCCCACAGGGCGCATCGGAAGTGTACGAAATATTCGCCATTCCGTCCCGGAAAGGAGTTGCGCGACCTTGTCCAGCGTTAGATCGAGCGCTTCCCCTGGCGCCAGCGCGACACCGGGAGCGCCACCGAGCGCGGCCCCGCCTTGCCCATATAGTTGATTAGCCCATGCAAGATCAGCGGAGCGGTCCCGGCGTTACGCGCAAAACCGAACAACGAGAAGCGAATCCCCGCCGGAAACCCCTCCATCGGGTCCGGCGCGCCAACCATCAAGCCGGTCGAGGCCACGGTACACGAACCAGGCTGTGCATGCTTCTCGCCCGGCATGTGCATCATTGCCATCGAGAGCAGAAGCGCCGCTGAGTAGCCCGCTTGATCGTCTTCTAAGCCTCCGGAAAACAGCACGCTTTCAGGGTCTCCGCCGTACGTAATCTCCATTCCTCCCACCAGCATCTTCGGGTTTGACCCGATCAGATCGTCCAATAGCGACACAGTGCTTGCATGCGGCCCCAGCGAGAAATGGCGAAGCTAGCCAATAATCAGCCGTGCTCATGGGCAAAGTCGGACCTTGCACTCCTGTCGGTATGGCTACGAGCCCGGTATGGCTACGAGCCCGGTATGGCGACGGTGATGCTGCTCACACCGTAGTCGCTTTGGGGAACAAAGAGCCGCACCGCATTTTCGGAGGCCTGCTCTATGCCGGTGATCTTGACGAACCTGGGATTTTCGCCGGCCTTTTTGAACTGATCTTTCGGAATATCGATGGTCTCAATGGCGGGATGATTCACACCACCCGACAGGTTCACGATTACGAGATAATTCCGAAGATGCAGAAAGTCCTCGCCCTGCGCTGCCGCGAACACGAGCCGTTTAAGGGGAAGGAGCACATAACCGGCCTCCTGCATCACAACGTCTCCCTCTCCGGAGCCTTCCACCACGTTTATGTATGATCGCATGAGGACATTGGTCTCTGGATAAACGGGAATTCCGACCTGTACAGGGCCATTGGCGAGCGGGGCAGGGACCGGCAGGCGCCCGGCCGAAGGCAGTCTGTTTTCCGCGGGAGTTTCCGCCAGATCGTACATCAATAAGACCTCTTTTGGATGCGCGAGACCGTGACCCTGGTACCATTCGACATACGCAATCCAGTTGGCTGACACGCGATGCGGCGCGTAACAATAGAACCAGTCGATTAGCCGCTTGCTCACGATGTCGAAGACAGCGACTTCGTCTGCACTACCAGCCTCTCCCATGGCAACAAATCTATTTCCCGCCACAAAAGAATCGCGAATCCTCGTCAGGCGAACATCGCTGGACAATTGGAACCGTGCCGCCTCACTGGGGTTCGAAACAGTTACCGTTAAGATTTGAGGAATGGTATCAGCAGGCAGTCTATGCGCCGGGTCCGTATCTGGTGTCAGCAAGACCGCCTCGATCTTCCAGTCCTCTGCTGGATTAGCGAGCAGGGTGACGCCCGGGGGCGATGCGAACATGCACAACAGACTGAAAGACAACATCTTCTTCATAGAAACCCTCAGTAAAGACGTATGGTCAGAGCGCCGGGTAAGGTGCCAAGGCCGCTGCAGACCGTGCTCGTGCTGTAGTTGTCGAGGTGGGTAGTGTCCTTGCAGCATGCGGGGCACAGGTCAGTGACAGTCTTGACCCCCTCCCCAACGATGAAGACGCGCGTCCCGTTGACGGCAAGCTCGCTCGTCGAGCATGCCGCAACCGTTGAATTGTTTAGCAACCCGCCCAAAGCCCCCACAAGTGTGCTGTTCTCGCGGAAGGTGGTCGTCGAGTACCCATGTGTGCAGTACACCTCGGGCTTCACTACGTGGTAATGATTCGAGTAACCGCTCCCGGTCCCCGTCGTCTGATCTGATACTCGAAAAACGAAGTTGCTCAGCAGGGTTGACGCGAAGGAGGCGCAAGAGGAATCATCGATCGTAACTGCTTCCGCTGACCCGCCACAGCTACTTTCAGCGGGCGTGTTGTATTGAGTCTGAGCATAGGTGCCCATAACCTTGAAATGATAGCCGAAGGCGGCGGTTGCATTGGCGCCATTCACGGTCCAGGTGGCCGTGATGGTCGTATACTCGCCAATGGGAATGCTGTTTAGTCCGAAGGAGAAGTTGTAGGTATTGGGACCGAGAGTCCCATTCGTGATGAGGGTATAAATTGAACTGTGTAAACGGCCATCGGAAAGGATCACACTGAGGAGACCCGATGGCTATTGATCTTAAACTCATCGACAAGTTATTAGCA
>Ga0208480_1000649_pt1 | contig 13072 bp, 16 predicted proteins | sample NGESurshal092012_4_FD_184485 | JGI IMG/M metagenome (GOLD analysis project Ga0208480, IMG submission 184485) | Arctic peat soil microbial communities from Barrow, Alaska - NGEE Surface sample F53-1 shallow-092012 (SPAdes) | ecosystem: Environmental > Terrestrial > Soil > Wetlands > Peat ... | reverse complement strand
CAGCGGCGATACCTGCTGGCCGGACGCGGTCGCCAGAAGCGAATGATTGTGCGACGGTATCTGGGGCGTGGTGAGCGTCACCGTCTCGACACCGGCTTTCTCGCCGATCTGAATCGTGGTGCCGCCGTTGGTCCCCATGTGAGCCGGTAGGCGGCCGCGCAAATCGGGAAGCGCGAAATTGGTCTGTCCGTCACCGCCATAGGTGGTGCCGATGAGGTTGAAGAGAGTTGCGTTGTCCGAGATGGCAACCGACGAACCGTCGCAGAAGGCCCATCCGGCGGGAGCGAAGTTGCCGCCGAACATGCGGATTTCACCGACATAAGGCTGGCCCATTGGCGTCCCTCCGAATTTATTCCAGCCGGACTTTGTCCGCGGCGGCTCTAGGCAAGTGGTTGTGCGGGATGCAACGAACGCTAGTATTGCGCTATAGTACAAGAAAAGCGTGTTTGGGCAAGCCCAGTTTCAGACGATTTGCGCGCGGCGTCTCGCGACATCCCATCTGAGTACGCGACCATGACGGCATGATGAATGATGCAATCGAAATCGTGTCGCCGCTCGGCCGCTTGACGTTGCGTGCCGAACGTACCGGCGATCGCTCGTTTCTTTATGGCCTGTTCTGCGACTCGCGCCTGCCGGAGTGGGAAACAATGCAGCTCGACCCGGCGCTGCGCGAGCAACTCATGCAGCACCAATTCAGGGCGCAGACGACGAGCTACCGCGCGCAGTTTCCCAAGGCGCGCTTCGATATCATCGAACTCGACGGCACCGCCATCGGCCGCATCGTCGTCGATCGTCCCGGTGACATGGTGCACATCGTCGACCAGGCCATCGTTCCGGCTATGCGTAACCGCGGCATCGGCACTGCGATGATGCGCGCCCTGATGGACGAGGCGGCGCAGGCCGGACTGTCGGTTCGATTGAAAGTCGCTTCGAGTAACGACCCATCGATGCGGCTCTATCTGCGGCTCGGCTTTGTCCCGGTCGAGACCGCCCCGCTCTACATCGACATGGAATGGTGCGCGCCGGCGACGGCCGCAGATGGCTGAACCTTAAGGCTTCGGCTCTGCGCTCATCGCGCGCATCTTGCTTGCGGAGATCGCTTCGGTCGCCTCGTCAAGCACGATGCGCTCGATGGTGTAGCCGACGTCACGGCCGTAGAAGACGTTGGTGATGTTGGGCAGCGGCACGACGACGAAGCGTCCGGCATGGACCGAGAGCGCGGTTTCGATGCGCTGCTTCACGGCGAAAAATGGCAGCGGATTTTTCGCCTCGATGCCGTGCGTATCGCGCACCGCGATGCAGACCTGGCCGACGCGCCGCAGGCCCTCCTCGATCAGCTGCTGATGGCCACCGTGAAACGGCTGATAGCGGCCGACAAACAGCGCCGTCGGTTTCTGCGGGTCGAACGCCGGCCGCAGTTGCGTCAGCGCCTGCTCCGCCCAGTATTGCGGCGAGCCGTCCGCCCGAATCCGAAGATCGAAATGATCCGGATGAAGGAACATCCGGTTGGTGTCCTCGAACCGGCCGGTGTCGATACGGTCCAGCCACACGGTGAAGGCGTCGCCAAAAGCCAGACGCGTGTCCGGCGTCGGACAAATGAAATCCGCGATGGCCGTGCCGCCCGCCTCGACGACGCGATCGCACATCCAGCCCATGCGGCGCGCGTGCTCGACGCGATCCTGATGGTTGAAGCCGAGATCGCGCGACAGGTTGGCGCGCACGGCGTCGGCATTGAACACCACCGCATTGAGGAGCGGCGCCAGCGCCTTGGCCAGCGTGGTCTTGCCCGCACCCGGCAGGCCCATGATGAGGATTTTTCGATGCACGTGTGCCCTCTTACTGCGGCGGCCCGCAGCCATATTCCGATCTCGAAAGCGAGGCAAATTGGCGAGGCAATTGCCGGGCCGGCCGGCGCCGAACGGTAGAATTAAAAATGGCGGCCCGGCCCGTGCCTGCGGTTCGCGCGGCGTGGAGACTGCGGCCTGGCAGACGGCGCATAAACGTTATTCCGCGCGCAGGTGCCGCCGCTGCCCTGCGCGGTCGCCATGCACTGTTCGTAACTGGAGAAGCCGCAATTGGCGCCGCCGCCGTCATGAAAATTCGAGCACCACGGATAGTTCTGTCCGAGCGCGGGCGGTGTCATGGCGAGACAGGCAGCGCAGATGCCGAATACGATTGATAATGGCTTCATCGCTGACTCCAGAGAGGCGCCCTGCCCCCGCTATGAACGCCGGCGGCCGGTGTGTTATTCCGCATCGAAAGATCCAAATCGGGGAGGTGACGATGGCCGAAATAAAAGTGCCGTATCAGGTCGGCGGCAGGCAGTTCGAAGGCATGATCGTTTGCGACGACAGCGGCACGGCCAAACGTCCGGCAATTTTCATGCAGCCCGACTGGAAGGGCGTTTGCGGCGACACGATAGGACAGGCGCGCGCCGTCGCCGGCAAGGACTATGTCGTGCTGATGGCCGACATGTTCGGCGCGGGTTACGGCACAAAACAGAAAACCGTCGACGACCTGCGCGCCGGCATGCTTGCCGTGCACAAGGACTTGCCGTTTACGCTGAACTGCGGAAGCGCCGCCTACGATGCGCTGATGTCCGAGGCCGGCAAGCTCGGCATCATCGATTCCGGCAGGAAGGCCGCGATCGGTTATTGCGCGGGCGGCGGCTATGCGCTTGAGCAGGCGCGTGCCGGGGCGGATTTCGAGGGGGTGGTGGTTTTCCACGTCACCAATCCAAACCCGGTCGTCGCCGACACACCCTGCGATATCAAGGGCCGCGTGCTGGCGATCCACGGCCGCGCCGATCCGGTGACGCCGAAGCCGATGATGGACGCGCTCGAAGACGAGTTGACCAGAGCCAAGGTCGATTGGCAGGTGATGATGTTCGGGCCGCCAGCCGTGCACTCATTCTGCGATCCGACCGCCAAGGGCCCGGCGACGCAATACGACGAAAAACTCTGCCGCAAAGCCTACATGCTGATGCGCGACTTTTTCACCGAGACGCTGTGAACGCACTCTGGCTCACAGGGCTGAAATAGAGCGAGGCCGGCCCTGTTCGGGCCGGCCTCCTGTTCCCAACGATAGTGGTTCGTTCTTCTGATGCCGGGAACGGCTTTCGTCCAGCTCTACTTAGCCTTCATGGCGTGGTGGTGCATCATGTGATGATGGTGGTGATGACGCCACCACCAATGACCGTGCCAGCGCCAATGATGGTGCCAGCCCCAGTGACGATGCCACCGCCAGTCACGGTGCCACGTCCAGTCGTTGTTCCAGTTCCAGTTGTTATTCCAGTTCCAGTCGTTATTCCAGTTCCAGTTATTGTGCCAGCCCCAATGGCGGTGCCATGCCCAGTGGTGATGCCGGTAGTGATGCCAAGCCCACCAACGGTGATACCGCATGTGGTGATGCATGGCGTGATGCTTGTGCATCATCGGCTTGGCCGCCATCGGCTTGGCCGCCATCGGCTTCTCTTTCGGGGCCATTTTGGCCGCCGGAGCCGGAGCCGGTGCAGGCGTGGGCGTTGTTCCGCCACCGGTCGGCTGTGCAGCAGCCGGAGCGGCGATGAGTGCCGTCGCGAACAAAGCGGCGGCAAGAATCCTCAGCATACATTTCTCCTTATTGGCGTTGCTCGGGGCGCTGTTCTTTACAGACGCGCTTTCACAGCATGGCTGCTACTGTATCGCCGGTGAACGCCAGATGAAGCGCGCACGCGCCCGCCGTTCATCTTGATGAATGCGCCGTTAGGCAGCCGACATGTTGCAGTGCAACCTAATTCAGTCCAGATGCACGCCTGCCTCGGCGATGACAGCCTTCCAGAGCCTGACTTGATCGCCGAGCTCATTGATGAAGTCCTGCGGGCTCAGCACGTGCGTCTGCATGCCGAGCTTGGCGACGGCTCCCTCGACCTCCGGGGACCGCAGCCGCGCGTCTTCGGCGGCGTCCAGTTTGAGGATCACGTCAGCTGGCGTACCGGCCGGCGCCATCAGACCGAACAGGACTTCGCCCGGAAACCCGCCCAGGCCGGCTTCGCGGAAGGTTTGGACGTCCGGAAGCTCGGGCCAGCGCGCGGTGCTGGAGACCGCAAGGGCGCGCAATTTGCCAGCTTTGATCAACGGCAGCAGCACGGATTTGGCGCTGGCCGTCACTTGAATCTGGTTGCCAATCGCATCCGAGAGCGCCGGTGCCGCGCCCTTGTACGGCACGAACAGCATGTCGGCTCCCATGTGCGCGCGAAAATACATGAGCGCGAGATGGGTCACGATCCCGACCGTGGCGCCGGATGTCAGCTTGCCCGGATGCTCCTTGGCATAGGCCACGAGTTCTTTGAGCGAATGTACCGGCAGCGAGGGATTGACCACGATCGCGATCGAGTCGGATACCAGCGCTGCGACCGGCGCGAGCTCTTTGACCGGATCGTAGTCGAGCTTATAGAGCGCCGGCGTGATCGCGTACTCGTTTGAACTGCCGAGCAACAGCGTATAGCCATCGGCCGCGGCGCGGGTGACATCCTTGGTCGCAAGCCTGCCGCCGGCGCCTGGAAGATCTTCGATGATGACGCTTCCGCCGAGTTCGGCCCCAAGGCCCTCCGTCGTGACTCGCGCGACGGTATCGGCCGGCCCGCCGGTCGGATATGGCACGACGATGCGGATCGGGTGAACGGGATAATCCTGCGCATGGGTCGGTCCGTGCGCAGTCACCGCCGCGACGGCCAGCACGACCGCAAGGCATCTTGTCACGTCGTTGCCTCCCCGCTCGCTTCGGCAATAATCCAGGCATGGTAGTCGGGGTCGACGGCCTCGACTGGCAGCACCAATATGGCAGGTGTGGCGTAGGAGTGCATTTGCTTTACGGCGGCCCGCACCAGCTCGGCCAGTCCCGCGCGCGTCTTTATGATCATCACCGCCTCGTCGCCGCGGTCGATTTTGCCCTGCCACCAGTAAAATGAGATCATGCCCGGCAAAATATTGACGCAGGCGCACAGCCGGCGTTCTACCAGCTTCCGGCCAGCTTGCTCTGCCTCGACAACGGACGGATAGGTCGTATAGACGAAAACCGCGCGTTCCATGCTTGCCTCTCGCGCCGTCCCGGCGCCGCTCGCAGCCGCAAAGACCGAGCCGAAGACTTAAACCGATGCCCCCTCGCCCGTCCGCAACAGGCTACAAGCGCATCGCCTTCGTCGCCAGCACGGTGCCGGAAGCGCAGCGGGCGCGCCGGCGGCTGGCGCAGCGCTACGGCGACGCGAGGCCCGAGACCGCCGACGTGATCGTCGCGCTCGGCGGCGACGGCCTCATGCTTTCGACCCTCCAACGCTTCATGAATTCCGGCAAGCCGATCTACGGCATGCACCGCGGCACCGTCGGCTTTCTCATGAACGACTTTTTGGAAACGCGCCTCCACGAACGGCTCGCCGCCGCGCATGTCACGGTCATCCACCCGCTGCTGATGCGCGCACGGGACGCCGCCGGCCGGGTGCACCGCCACCACGCCATCAACGAGGTCTCGGTTTTCCGACAAACCTATCAGGCGGCGCGGCTGCGCGTTCTGATCGACGGCAAGGAACGGCTGCCGCAACTCGTCGCCGACGGCGTCCTGCTGGCGACGCCCGCCGGGTCGACCGCCTATAACTTCTCGGTGCAGGGTCCGATCATCCCGATCGATGCGCCGCTGCTTGCGCTGACGCCGATAAGTCCCTTTCGGCCCCGCCGCTTTCGCGGCGCGCTGTTGCCGGATCGGGCACGGGTGACCATCGAGGTGCTTGAAGCCGAAAAGCGTCCGGTCGCGGCCGTCGCCGACCACAACGAAGTGCGCTCGGTCCGCGCCGTCGAGATCTGCATGGATCACGCGATCTCGATGGATCTTTTGTTCGACCCCGGCCACAGCCTGGACGAGCGCATCATCAGCGAGCAATTCGGGGTCTAAGCGCGGCTGGCGGCCGGCGATGTAGGCGTCCCGCCGGGGTGCCGGCTGCCTCCTCAATTTCCTAATATTTAAGACCGCATTAACGACGTTTGCTTAGCTTTGACGGATGGTCCGTATTGATTTCAACCGGCTCCGATTTCTTGTCATCGACGATAACGCGCATATGCGGCGCATTCTGCGCACGCTGCTGCACGGCTTTGGGACCCGTGAGGTGTACGAAGCCGAGGACGGCGCTACCGGCCTCGAGGCCTTCACCCACTACATGCCGGACATCATTCTGGTCGATTGGGTCATGCCGATTTTCGACGGCCTGGAACTCACGCAGATGATCCGCCAGCCGGGCGCCAACGCCAACCCCTACGTCCCAATCATCATGCTGTCCGGCCATTCCGAGAAAAAACGCATCGTCACCGCGCGTGACGCTGGCGTCACAGAATTTCTCGCCAAACCTATTTCCGCCAAAGCCCTGTACGAACGCATTCTCAACGTGGTTGCCAACCCGCGCCCGTTCATCAAAACGCGGACCTATTTCGGGCCCGATCGGCGCCGCAACGTCAATCCAAACTATGTCGGTCCGGAACGCCGCAAGGAAGGCAACGCGGAAGTCATCCGACAACATCCGCTGCTCGAAAAGGCCAAGGTTCTGGGCTGATCCGAGGGAACGACAAACACATGGCCAAGCACAAAGATATGACTCCGTCGGTCGCCACTTACGCGGACCACGAAGTGATCACGCCACCGCATCGCCTGCGCAAGGTGGTGGAGGCGGCGCCCGAAGGCGACGACGATCCGATCGCGCGCGCCGATGCGGCGCTGGCGCAGTTATCGAGCGAGTTTGGCAGCTGGATGCAGGCCGAGTGCGAGCGTCTCGAAGCCGCGCGCCAGAGCGTCGCCGCGCAGGGATTTAACGACAAGACGCACGACGAGTTGTTTCGCGCCGCCCATGACATCCGAGGCGAAGCCGCCACCTTCGGCTATCCGACCCTGGCCGGTCCAGCCGACAGTCTGTGCCGCTTGCTCGAACACACGCCCGAACGCACCCGCATCCCGCTCGCCCTCGTCGACCAGCATGTCGATGCGGTGCGCGCCATCGCCCGTGAATACAGCCGCCCCAACCTCGCCGAAATGGCGAACGCACTCACGGTGCGGCTGCGCGACGTCACCAACGACTTTCTCAGGCGCGAAAACAATTTCAGGCCGGATTATCTGGAAAGCATTTTTGCTCCGCCCATCGCACCCGGCATGCCGGGAAAATAACCTACCCCGACGCTAAGATGACTTTAGCGATCGAACGGGGCGCCTGTTTCGGGCGTCAGCATCCTATGCCGCAAGCGATTGCGGATCGGCGCTAAACTCGTCCGCGACGACGTCATCGCAGAATGAGCGCGCCTCTTCGCGTGCGGCTTCGGTGGCAAAGCGGTGTAATAGCGTGATCAGCGGCGCCATGTCGCCAAACTCATCGCGCTCGCAACTGGTAAGTACGCGCTCGACCATACGGCGCTTGAGTCGCACGGCTCCAACCGCGTCGCCGGTAAATCCGCCCTCGCGCATCGCCTCGACCGCCGCCTTGAAGGCCGGGTAAGTGGAGGCGGGAAGCCCAGCCTTGTCGAACAGCGCGCGCAGACCGGAGGAGCCGCCGCTATAGATCAGGCCCGAGACGCGCGTGATCGGCATGTCGGCGAGTTCGGCCAAGGCCTCCTCGAACATTGTGACATTGCCGGACAGCAGCGCGCGCAAGATCAGCCCTGCCGTCAGCTGGCCGCTCACGCACAAATGACGGATGAGCGGACGCACATCGCCGTCCGGCGCTTCGGCCGCCAGCGAGATCGTCGCCTTCTCGCAAGCCTCGCGGGTGACGCGCCGAGCCTGTTCGGCGTCAAGCCAATTGCGGCCGGTGACAAATCCAGCGAGCGTTTCGGACAGCTTGGTGACCAGCGTCAGCCGCGTGGCGGCAGTAAGGTCGTCGCGCTCCAACAGCGGCTCGCGAATGGCGGCGAGATGGCCGAAGCGCTCGACGATACGGTCGATTGAGAACGGCGCGATGTCGGCGCCGGTATTCTCGATGAGAATCAGACAAGCTTCTGCGGTGCCGACTTCAGCGATGGCGGCTGACACGGCGCGTGGCAGTTCGGCGCGGCTGGCGATTGCAGCCTGCACGCTGGGACAGCCGGTCGCGACCGCATCGACTAGATCGGCGTCGACCAGCAACGGCGAAAGCGCGAGCACTGGCGCCGCGATCTGAGGCTGGTCACCGGCCAGCGCGTGCACGACGGCAGGAGGCGCACCCGGACTCGCCGCCAGCACGTCGGCGAGCGCGCGGCGCACCAGCGGGCTCGGATCGTCGAGCAGCATCAGCATGGCGCCTTCGGCTGCGGCGGCATCGTCGGCCGAAAGCTCGGAATAAAGGTAAGCACGCGCCAGCGCGCCGGTCGCCTCCGCCCGCTCGCCAGCCGGAGCGTTGCGTACCCACTGCAGGAATTGGCGGACAATCATTTTACGCACAGCATCGCTAATTCGGACTACGAGCAGTCTAGCGAGGCTGACTTAATAAACAGTTCACCATGAATCTTTGCGGACGTTGCCGGGACGTTAATGCCGCGGCCGGCGCCCGACCGCACGCAGCCGGGCGGGATTATGATCCGTTCGCAGTATCCTTAAAGAGATCGAGGAAGTTGGCGGCAACGGCCGTGGGCGGCGGTGCAGCGGCACCTGCTGCGGACGACCCCGGCACGCTCCAAAGCGGACCTGCTGCCGGCGCGACGCGGGCAACGTGACGCGCCGATGCGCTCGGCGCGCCGCTGGTCGCGTCGGCGAACAGGCCGTGAAAAATCTGCGTGTCTTCCCGATTGCGGATTGGCACCGCGGCCGCATACGCGCTGGTAATGCCGGCGGTGTCCGGCACCATTCGCTTCGGGATTGTTCGAGCCTCAGCGGCCGCAAATGGTACCGCGGTCAGCGGAACAGGCGCGATCGACACTGGCGCGGCGATCGGCGCGGAATTCGCAGCCTGCATCATCGGCGCCGCGGGCAGATCCGGCCGCGACCGCGCGACGTCATAGCGGGCGGTGAGTACGTTGCGTACTTGCGCGACGGTTCGTGCAGCACCGGTCTTGCGATCGTAGAAGATCGACGGATTGGCCTGTGCTGCATTGGCGAACGTCGTCGCCGCGGTGGCGTTGGGATCGCTTGCGGCTTGTGAAATCAGCCGCGCCGCGCCGCCAGCGCCGAGAAAATGCGCGATATAAAGTTCGCCTTCGCTGGGCTCGCGGCCGAGCTTTTGCGCGAGATAATTCGCATTGGCCTTGGTAAAGGCGCCGGCCATTACCGCGTTGACATCGGGATTGTTACGGAGCTGAAGAATCTGGCTGCGCAGGGCCGGGTCCTCCACCTCGTAGTGCCCCGATGCGGTCTTGCTGATGGCATCCGCATAGTGGCCATAGCCGAGTCCCGGGCCTGCCTGCTTGATCGTGCCAAGCCAGGTCTGCTCGACGAACTGGAACAAGCCGCGCGCCGATGACGTCGACGCGCCCGCATGCGGATTGAGACCGGACTCAACCTCCGCGGTGGCTAGAAGATAGGAAAAGCTCGTGCCGGTGGCCTGCGACGCCTGACGAATGGCACCGGTCACCGCCGAGCCCGCGGCCATACCGCCGGAATCGACAAGCATCAAACAACCTCCCCTCCCGACCGCGGCCGACTCCCATCGGCGCTTTCGGGGCACTGCCAATGATTAACGGTTATGGTAAACGGAAGCTTAACACAGCGGAGGTGGAGATGACCCAGCAGGCACCGGTCCGGCACAAGCGCGGCGGGCTTTATTTCGAAGGCTTCGTTCCCGGCGAACTGGTCGAGCACCGCTATACGCGCACCGTCACGCAAATGGACAACGTGCTATTCTCGAACATGACGCTCAACCCGCAGCCGCTGCATATCGACCGGCAATTCTGCGAGCAGGAAACCGAATGGGGCCAGCCGCTGATGAATTCGCTGTTCACTTTGGGTCTGATGATCGGTATTCAAGTCTCTGACATGACGGTCGGAACGACGATCGCCAATCTCGGCATGACCGACGTCAAATTCCCCCACCCGCTGTTCGAGGGCGACACTGTCCACTGCACCACCGAAGTGATCGGCAAACGCGAGTCGAAATCGCGCCCCGGCGCCGGCATCGTCGAATTTCATCATCGCGCCTACAATCAGGACAATAAGCTGGTCGCCGAATGCCATCGGCAGGCGTTCATCCACATGCGACCGAAATAAGAATGCGCTCGTTCCTGTTTGTTCCCGCCGACAGTGCCAGAAAGCTCGACAAGGCCATGGCGAGCGGCGCCGACGCGCTCCTGGTCGATCTGGAAGATTCGATCGCGCTCGACGGCAAGGCGCGCGCCCGGGACAGCGCTGCCGCGTTCGTCAAAAATGCGCTCGCGGCGCGGACGCGACCGTTTCTATGCGTGCGCGTCAACGGACTGCAGACCGGCCTCACCGACGCCGACCTCGACGCGGTCGCGCCCGCGAAGCCTGACGCGATCATGCTGCCGAAGGCCGAAGGCGGCGCCTCAGTGATCCATGCGGCCGCGAAGCTCGCCGTGCGCGAGGCACAGAATGACCTGCCCGACGGGCACATCAAAATTCTTCCGATCGCCACCGAAACCGCCGCATCGCTGTTCGTTGCCGGCACGTTTCCCGGCGCAAGCGAGCGCCTGATCGGACTGACCTGGGGTGCCGAAGACCTTTCCGCCGAACTCGGCGCTCACACTAACCGCGACGCGCGGGGCCAATTCCTCGATCCGTACCGGCTGGCACGGACGCTCTGCCTCGCCGGCGCTGCAGCCGCGCAGGTGCCGGCGATCGACACGGTCTATGTCGACTTCCGCGATGAGCAGGGTTTTCATCGCGAATGCGAGGATGCGGCACGCGACGGCTTTGTCGGCAAAATGGCTATCCACCCGGCACAGGTGCCGATCATCAATGCGGTATTCACACCGAGCACCGAGGCGATCGGCCGCGCCCAAGCGATCATCGATGCGTTTGTCAAGAGTCCGGGTGTCGGCGTCGTCGGCATCGGCGGCGTCATGTACGACCGCCCGCATCTGGCGCGCGCCGAAAGACTACTGGCGCGCGTAGCATCGACCAAAGAATAGACCTGCTTACGGCGTTTGCCCGCGCTCGCGGCCGCGCGTCCTTCAGCCGGAGCTTGTCGATGCCGCCGACCGGACGCCACTGCGGCTTGCTGGTTGCTTCAGCCATGTTCACCACCCTCACACCTCGAATTGACACCCGTTAGCAAGGCGAAGCGATATTGTCGCTTGAGCAAGCGCGCACGCGCACCAAAAATGGGGGCAGGCGTTTATGGCAAACGACGAAAATTGGGTCGATATCGGCCACGCTGATGACTTATCCACGACGCCTGTCAAACGCGTCTCGGCCATGAATGTCGAGCTTGCGGTATCCTGCAAAGACGGCGAGTTCGGCGCGATTTCAAGCATCTGTAATCACGTCGGCGGTCCGCTCGGCGAAGGGCGGCTTGACGGCGACTACATCGTCTGCCCCTGGCACAATTGGAAATTTCACCGCTGCAGCGGCCTCGGCGAACCTGGCTTTGAGGAAGATCGGATTCCTGCGTTTCCGGTCAAAGTTGAAGATGGCCGCGTGTTCGTCAATCTCGACGGCGCCAGCAAGCGCCAGAAAAAGCCGCACCCGCCGCATCCGCTGGCGCGCGAGGTCAAGCGCGCACCCGGCCGGCTGCGCATCGCCGGCATTTCGACGACGGCGATGGACGGCGCCAATCCTCGCTTCTCTGGATCGGACCATCTGCTGGATCATGCTTTGAACGCGGCGCACGATCTCGATGCCGACGCCCGGCTGATCAAGCTGAATGCCCTGAAATTCCGCAACTGCGAAGGCTATTATTCAAAATCCGCGCAAGCCTGCACATGGCCCTGCTCCATCACCCAAATGGACGCGGGCGATCAAATGGACCAAGTTTACGAGGCGCTGGTGCATTGGGCCGACGTCATTATCGTCGCGACGCCGATCCGTTGGGGCGCGGCGTCGTCGCTTTATTTCAAGATGGCCGAGCGACTCAACTGCGTGCAAAACGCCGTCACGATCCGCAACCAAGTGCTCATTCGCAACAAGGTCGCCGGATTTATCGTCGTTGGCGGCCAAGACAACATCCAGTCGGTTGCCGGCCAGATGCTGGGCTTCTTCGCGGAGCTTGGATTCATCTTTCCGCAGTTCCCCTATATCGCCCATTCGCGCGGCTGGTCGCATGAGGACATGGAATGCAACGTTGAGATCGTGCGCGCGTCGAAGGAATTGGCCGAGGGCGCGGCGATGCTGACCAAGCGTTGCCTCGATCTGGCGGCTCATCTCGTCGCCAGCGACGAAGCGCCATCGTCGATCGAACGCGGCGGCCGCAAGGCGCACGCAATAGCGACCTGATCTACGGCTGTTTGTAAACGGCTTTCGGATCGAACACTCGCTCGTCGCGGAATTCGAGCTTCAGCGTGCCGTCCGTTTGTCCGAGCGGTACGGCTCGGTAAAAGCAGGAATGCCGGCCGGTGTGGCAAGCGCCCGCCACCTGCTCGACCTTGAGCCAGACCGCATCCTGATCGCAGTCGACACGCAGCTCGATCACGCGCTGAGTATGGCCCGAACTCTCGCCCTTGCGCCACAGTGCGCCTCGCGATCGGCTGAAATACCAAGCGTCCGCGGTTGCGACCGTCTTCGCCAACGCCTCGGCGTTCATGTGCGCAACCATCAGCACGTCGCCTGAAACCGCGTCGGTGGTCACGCAGGTGACGAGCCCGTTGGCGTCGAATTTCGGCGTCAGCCGCAGCCCCTCTTCGAGCTCAACCGCGGGGCCGGGGGGCGGGAAATGCGTATCATTCATCATGGGTTGAGACATGGTAAGCGCGCCGGACTCGCCCTATACAGGAGTTGCATGGCTCAATGGCGACGCTGCGGACTCTCCCGCCAGCGCACCAATGACTATATAGTCGTTGCAATGCTCAACGAAGTCTACAACAAGCGGATTATCGAACTTGCGGGCACGATTCCGCGCATCGGGCGGCTCCCGGACCCCGGCGCCAGCGCGACAGCGCATTCCCGCCTATGCGGCTCGACTGTAACCGTCGACCTGAAGATG
>Ga0208480_1000647_pt1 | contig 13104 bp, 13 predicted proteins | sample NGESurshal092012_4_FD_184485 | JGI IMG/M metagenome (GOLD analysis project Ga0208480, IMG submission 184485) | Arctic peat soil microbial communities from Barrow, Alaska - NGEE Surface sample F53-1 shallow-092012 (SPAdes) | ecosystem: Environmental > Terrestrial > Soil > Wetlands > Peat ... | reverse complement strand
GCGGCTAGCGCCGACCTGGAAGCCGAGCCATAAGCACGCGGCACACGCGGCCAGCATGAAAACCACTTCGCCCATGGCATCGCTCATGCGCCGGGCATCAATTACAGTCGACTCGGAATCGCTGCGATGGTCGCCAATGTTTTAAGGCTGACTCGACAGTCTTAACTGTTGTGCGGCGCACTGCTCACCAATTATGCGTGACCAGACGCACGATGACCGGCAGCAGGATGACGACGAACAGCGTCGGGAAGATGCACACCATCATCGGTACGGTGAGCTTGGCGGGGAGCGCGTAAGCCTTCTCCTCGGCGCGCGACAGCCGCTTGTGGCGCATGTCGTCGGAATAAACGCGCAGCGCGTCGCCGATCGAGGAGCCGAGTTCGTCAGACTGCTGGATGAGGGTGGCGAACGAGCGCGCCTCGTCGAGGCCGAGGCGATCGCCGAGATGCTCCAGCGACTCGCTCATGGTGCGGCCGGCGCGGATTTCCAGATTCGCCATGTGAATATTGGCGGCGAGCGACGGATAGGAATCGCCGAGTTCGCGGGCGACGCGGTCGAGCGAGGCCTCCATCGACAGTCCGGCGTCGGCGCAGACCACGAGCAGATCCATGAAGTCGGGAAAGCCCGCCATGTGCTCGAGACGCTTTCTCGCGATCAACCGGTCGAGATAAAAGCTCGGCGCCAGATAGCCGATCAGCCCACCGATCAGCACATAGACCCAGAACGCGACCTTGCCCTCGATGCCAAGCATCGGAACGACGAAGAACGCGGCCACGCCGAGCACGACGGCTGTGGCGATACGGGTCAGAAAGAACACCGCGGTGGCGCGCGGATCGTAGATGCCGGCGCGCGTCAGCCGCTGGCGCAGAACTTTCACATCCTTGGTGTCGGATGACGAATAGTGCTTGACCGCGTAGTCGACGAGCTTCTGCGCGGCGCGCAGGCCGGAATAGCGCAGCGAGCGCCGGCCGCGGGGCTCGTCGTCGACGTCGACGGACACGCGCGCGGCGCGGCGGCGCACCAACTCGCGGGCACGCAGCCCGACCATTACCGCGAAGGCGAGCGTGCCCGCGGCGAGAAAGACCAGCAGGCTCAGCATGGTCTGCGGGCCGAAAGCAAATATTGAACTGGCGGAGTTCATGGCTTCCTAAATCTTGAAATTCACCATGCGGAACATGATCAGATTGCCTACCATCATCCAGAAGCTGGCGCCGGCGACCAGTTCCTTGCTCAACGGCACATCCCACACCGAGCCATAGAAGTCGGGCACCAGCCACAGAATGACGAAGAACATGCCGATCGGCAGTGCGGACAGGATCATCGCCGAGGCACGGCCTTCGGCGGCGAGCGCGCGAATCTTGCGGCGCATCTTGAAACGCTGGCGGATGACGCCGGACAGGTTTTGCAGAATCTCGCCCAGATTGCCGCCGGTCGAGCCCTGGATGGCGACTGCGGTGACGAACAGCGGCAGGTCATCGGAGCCGATGCGGGCATAGAGATTGCGCATCGCCGTTTCCAGATCGGCGCCGTAGGTGATCTCGTCGGTGACGATGCCGAACTCGCTGCCGATCGGGTCGCCCATTTCGCGTCCGACCATGTTGACGGCGACCGGAACCGGATGGCCGGCACGCAGGCTGCGCACGATGATGTCGAGCGCGTCGGGGAATTGCGCGGCGAATTTGCCCTGACGACGCGAGCGCAGCCAGCGCAACACCATGAACGGCAGCAGCGTCGCGCTGAACAGCGCTGCGGCGCCCGCCTCGACGAACGAGTGGCGGAACACCAACGTGACCGCAAAGGCGAGCACGCTGCCGATGGCGACGAAGACGCCGAGGCGGGTGAAGCCGATGGTCAACCCGGATTGCAGAATGAGCCGGTTGAGCGCGACGAGGCCGAGCCGGTAGTTGCCGCCCGCGGTCAATCCGCGCTCGCGCCGCAGCTCGACCAGCACGGTTTCGCGATCGGTGCGATCTTTCGACAGCTTCAGCCGTCGGTTGACCTGACTGCGATACGACGCGGTGGAAAAGCCCAACAGATAGACCGCTTCGAAGGCGAGCCCGGCCGACACCGCCACGAACAGATAGACCAGATAGATCGGGTTAGCGAACAGATTATCGAACATCGCCGACTTCTGTTACAGCGGCTGCGAGGGATCGAAATAGGCGCCGGGAATCTTGATGCCCATGGCGACGAGATCGGCGAGAAACCGCGGCCGCACGCCGGTCGCCTGGAAATGACCCTGCACGGTGCCGTCCGGCGCGGTGCCGGTGCGCACGTATTTGTAGATTTCCTGCATCTGGATGATGTCGGACTCCAGCCCGGTGATCTCGGCGATGCTCATCACCTTGCGCTTGCCGTCGGACAATCGCGACAGCTGCACGATGACGCGGATGGCGGCGGCGATCTGGCCGCGGATCGAGGCGACCGTCATCGGCATGCCAGCCATGCCGATCATCTGCTCGAGCCGCGAAATCGCGTCGCGCGGCGTGTTGGCGTGAACCGTGGCCATCGAACCTTCGTGGCCGGTATTCATGGCCTGCAGCATGTCGAAGGCTTCTTCGCCGCGGCACTCCCCGAGGATCACCCGATCGGGCCGCATCCGCAGCGCGTTCTTCACCAGGTCGCGCTGGCGGATCTCGCCCTTGCCTTCGATGTTCGGCGGCCGCGTTTCCATCCGACCGACATGCGGCTGCTGCAGCTGCAGCTCGGCGGCGTCTTCGATGGTCAGCAGGCGCTCCTTCTCGGAAATGAAGGAAGACAGCGCGTTGAGCATCGTGGTCTTGCCCGAGCCGGTACCGCCGGAGATGATCAGCGTGACGCGCGCCCTCACGGCGGCCGCCAACACCTCGGCCATCTGCGGGCGCAGCGCGCCGACTTCGACCAGCTTGTTCAGGTTGAACGGCTTCTTGGAAAATTTGCGGATCGACATCAGCGGCCCGTCGATCGCCACCGGCCGCACCGCGACGTTGACGCGCGAGCCGTCGAGCAGGCGCGCGTCGCACATCGGATGCGATTCATCGACACGGCGGCCGACCGCGGAGACGATCTTGTTGATGATGCGCAGCAGATGCGCTTCGTCCTTGAAGCGCACGCCGGTCGGCTCCAGGATGCCGCCACGCTCGACATAAACGCATTCGTGGCCGTTGATCAGAATGTCGTTGACCGTGGGGTCCTTGAGCAACGGCTCAAGCGGGCCGAGGCCCGTCATCTCGTCGAGAATTTCCGAGACGAAGTCGTTGAGCTCCTGGGCGTTGAGCGCCAGCCGCTCGACCAGGACGTATTGCGACACGAGTTGCTGGATGTGATTGCGGATGTCGTCTTCGGGCAGTTTTTCCAGCGCCGACAGATTGATTTCCTCGATCAGCCGGCGGTGCAGGCGCACCTTGGCGTCGAGCAGCTTGTCGGAGAGTAGCGGATTGCCGGCCGCGGACGTGGCAGGTTCGGAAGCGGCGGCTTCGGGAAACACCGTCCACGAGACGTCATCGAGCGGGGATTCTTCCGCCGGCGCGAGGTCCGGAGCGGCGATGCGACGAACTGAAAAACGGCCTGCCATGTCCGACCTCTACGACCGTGCCAATGAGAGCTTGAATTTCTTGCCGGCGGCGGCCGGCTCCTTGGCGGACTTGCCGTCGGCCTGCGGTAAGATCAGCTTTTTCAGTTCCGCCGTGATCTTGTTGCCCGGTTTGATCTCGTCGAGCGGTACGCCGCGATCGATTGCCTCGCGCACCATCGCGTAGTCGTTGGGAATGGTGGCACGGAAAGAGTCGCCGATCGCCTGTTCGATATCGGCGCGGCGCAGACCATGGGCGAACAAACGCTGCTCGAAGCGATTGATCACGACCTGCGGCTTCGGGCCATCGCCGAGCCGCTCGCGCACGGCTTCGACCAGTTGCCGGGCCTGACGCAGTCCGGGCACGGTCGCCTCGGTGACAATGTAGAGCTGATTGGAGCCGAGCAGCACGCTGTCGGTCCATGAGAACCAGGTGCGCGGCATGTCGAACACGACGTAATCGAAATGCGACGACACGAGATCGAGCAGCCGAGTCACCACGTCCGGATCGAACGAGCGCATCTCGGCGGGCCGGTTCGGCGCCGCCACCACCGACAGGCCGGACGGATGCTGCGAAATCATGACTTCGAGCAATTGCCGGTCGAGGCGTTCCGGGCGCGGCTCGATTTCACCCAGATTGAGGCGCGGCTCGATGTCGAGATAATCGGCACAGGCGCCGTGCTGAAAGTCGAGATCGACCAGGCAAGTCGCGGTCTTGCCCTGGGCGCCGGAGTTAAGCAGCAGCATCGCGGTTTGCACCGCGAGCGTGGTGACGCCGGCGCCGCCCACGGCCGGCAGGAAGGTGAGTATCTGCGCTTCCGCGGTGTCGGTCCCGGCCGGCTTCTTGGCGACGCGGGCGCAAGTCTGCGCCAGTTCGACCGGCGGCACCGGCTTGACCAGAAAATCAGCGACCCGCAGCTGCATCAGGCGGCGTACCGCGGCGCCGTCGAAGCTTGGCATCACCGCAACAACCGGCGGCCAGTTGCCGATGCGCGTCACCAGCCGCTCAAGCGCGGCCATTTCGGTTTCATCGGAGGGATCGAGATCCGCGACGACGACTGTCGCGCCCTCGACATCGATCTCCGAGCGATCGGGCAGCCGCCCTTTGACGACGTGCAGGCCGATCTGCGCACTGGCGCCGAACGTGGCGCGCGCCGTCGCCTCGAATCCATCGTCAGCGGTCAGAATGACCACTCTGGCTTGGAGTCCGGGAGTGACGGGGCGGCCGTTACGCATGGTTCAAATCTGGTGCGTGGTTACGGTGATTACTGCGACGCTTGCGCCGGCGGCGTGCTGACGACGGTGGTCGTTGTCGTGCTGGCACCCGTCCCGATGCTTTGGACCGGCGCCGATGCCGGCGGCGTGACTTGAAACGTCGGCGGCGCAATGTTCGCGGACTCGATCTGCATCGGGTCGACCGGCTGCGTGACGTTGTTGGTGCGGTAGCGCTCCACCGCCGACTGCATCCGCTGGCCGTTGGTGGCTATATTGGGATTGCCGCTGCGCGCCGGCCACGGATCGATCGTCTGCATCGCCTCGTTGGCGGCAACGGCGTCGCCGGCGCCCGAAGTCACACCCTCGCGGTGATCGAAGTACATTTCGGAGCAGCCGCAAAGCGCCGTGCCGAGCGCGGCCGCTGCGAGAGCGGTCGCGATCAGGCGCCCTTTGGAACAGGGCTTTTGCTCAGTCCTTGACCGACACATAGACGCCTCCCTTTTTCGGCAGATCGAGAACGTGACCGACATACGGACGATTGAGCGCGCCGGCGGCGAGCCGCACCAGCGCCGGGCTCACCTCGGCCTTGCCCATCAGGAAAAAGTCGATGTCGTTGCCCGGCTCAGTGCCGTCGAGCGGCGTGTGCGCCGCCACGGTCGCCGGCAGCGGCCGTACGATGTGCGGCGTCACCACGATCACCAGATCGGTCTCGTTCTTCTGGTACTGGCTGGACCGGAACAAGGCGCCGAGCACCGGCACATCGCCGACCCACGGCAACTGGTCCTGCGCGGTGGTGCCGGTATCCTGCAAAAGGCCACCCAGCATGAAGCTCTGGCCGTCGCGCAATTCGAGGGTGGTCGAGGCCTTGCGGGTGATCAGCCCCGGCACCGAGGTACCGGCGACTGTCACCGTATGGGCGGTATCGATCTGACTGACTTCGGGCTTGATCATCAGATTGATCAAGCCGTCTTGCAGCACCGTCGGAGTGAAGGCCAGTCCGACGCCATAAGGCTTATAGGCGAACGACACCGTGCCGAGCGAGCCGGCTTCCGGGATGGGAATCTCGCCGCCGGCCAGGAAGCTCGCCGTATCGCCCGACAAGGCGACCAGATTAGGTTCGGCCAGGCTGCGCGCCAGGCCTTGCTGCTCGAGCGCGTTGACCGCGACCTGCACCCGGTTCGACAATTGGCCGAGCAGAAAGCCATACGGCGACGTACCCGACAGCACGCCGGCGGCGACGGTGCCCGCCGTCGAAGCGAGAGGCAGCTGCGGTGCTCCCGGGAAAGGCGGCGCCTGGTTATTGGGAGTGACCTGATTGCCGAGATTGGCGAGCGCCGAGTTGCCGAAATAGTTCCACTGCACGCCAAGTTGGCGGCTGGCCTGACGATCGACTTCGATGAAGCGCACTTCCAGCATCACCTGCTGCTGCTGCATCACCTTTACGACGTTGATGACGCTGTTCGCATCGGGCGCGAACTGCCGCGCCATCACCACGGCCTTGTCGAGCGTGGCGGCGTCCGGCACGGTACCGGACAGCATGATGCGGCCGTTGATCGACGACACCTTGATGCGGCCGTTGGTGAACTCCGCGATCTCCGATGCGAGAAGCGAAATGTCGTAGGACACTTCGACGTCGAAAATGCCGACCGGTTTCTTGTCGGCGCCATACACCGTGACGCGCGTCGTGCCGATCTTCTTGCCGAGAATGGACAATGAGCGGTCGGTCAGAGGGCTGACATCAGCCACCGACGGATCGCCGACCACGATATCGGCGAGGCTCTGCTCGGTGTGCACGTCCTGCGACTTGCCGAGCGTGACCGTTATCATCGAAGTTCGCGCCGGGCTCGCCAGCGCGATGTGCTGCTGAGCATGCGCCGCGATCGTCAGCGGCGCCATGGTGGCCATCAACACCGCCGCGAACGCGGCGCTGCTGCGCCGTTTCAACGCTCGGATGATCGTGGTCCCGTCCCGATGAAGCCGGCCCCCGCCGGCGACGCTATTCTGGTCTTGATACTGGCTGTTCACGTCGGCCTCCCCGCCGCTGCTTGTCGTCCCCGAACTTCGTCCCGCCCACACTGCCGTTTCGTTCGCCCCCAAACCTTCATTCGTGCGCCATGTGCTGCGCCGAAAGCGCAGACGAAGGCGCATTCTCATCGTTCTTTCTGTCGTGCTCGACCGGCACGCTGTACTGATCGAGCGAGAGTGAATCCTTGCCCACGCGCGTGACCACAATTGTCGAGTAGCTCGCTGTGCCGCGTGGGCCCGCCCTGTTGACCAGATCCAACGGCGAAATCTGCCGCGTCGGATCGGCCTTGGTCTCGCCGGCCTTGCGCAGCAACAGCGACAGCGTGCCGACCATGGACGCAAGCGCCAGTTTCTGTCCGCCGGTCTCGTCGACTTCGAGTGTCACCGCCTTGACGACCGCGGGCTTGTCGGTGGTGTTGTCGGCCAATTGATCGACGCCGAGCACGCGCAGGTCTTGCAGCACGACATCGTTGACCGACACTTTCCTGTCGCCAGGCCGCGTCAGCACGACATCGACATGGTCGCCGGGCAGCACGAAACCGCCGACGTCGCCCACGTCGTTGACGCGGATGGTGACGGCCTTCAGGCCGTCTTTGAGGAGCGACGACAGCGTGCCGCGCTGGCCCGGACCGGTGATGTTTGACGCCAGAATTGGTTCGTTGACGGCGATCGGGATCAGCACCACGCGCTTGCCGGCGGTCAGTTCGCTGATTTTGGCGAATGCGCCTTGTGGAACCGCATTGGCCGGCCACGAAATTTCGCGCAGTGAAGACGACGTGATCGCGTCGCCGAATTTCATCGGCTTCGACGCGACGACTAAAGTGTGCGCTGGCGGCGCGGTTTTTTGCTGCGCCGCCAGATCGCGCATCGTTTGAGCGGCCCTGTTATTAAGCCAGGCATTCGCCAAAAAGACGGCGAGCAGTCCAAACACGACTGCAAAGCCGACCATGACGATGGTGCTGGTGCGCACGCCTGTCCCCTGATGACGCCGAGAACTTGTTTATCTCGCAGGGAATTTGGAACAGCGGTGGTGTTGAATTGGTGAAATTGCAGCGCGTTCTAGGCCTATGCTGAAGATTACTTGAAGCGGTATTCTTTATGCGCGGTGTATCGGTTTATTTGAATGCGGAAGATAACCTTTACGAATTCGCTCCGCTGCGTGCGGTGTGACGGCATCGCGATCGTTTGCTGAGTAATGGTGGAGAATTTACGCAGCATACGGCGCGATGGCGCGCTGCAGCGATGCGGGCGAACTTTAACGACCGCAGTCACGCCTCATTAAGGACGTGCGGCGGATACCGCGCGGTAACGATGATCAGGCACGCAAAAATTCGCGCGGCACGGTGTGGAACGGCTCGATTCCGGTTTCGGTAATCAAGACCATCTCGCCGGTCTGCACGCCCGCCATGCCGTCCTTGGTGACAACGTTGGGCTGAATGACAACGACCATGCCGGCGCGAAACGGTTCGTTAGGCACGTGTGCGCTCGGCCGGCTGTTGGAGCCGAGGATCGGGGGCAGATAGCCGCCGCCATAGCCGTGCAACAGATCGTCGATAATGGTGAAGCCCGCCTGTTCGATGACGCCTGCGGCCTCGATCACTTCGCGCGGCATGACGCCGGCCTTGAGCATCGCGGCGATTGCGGCAAACGCCGCGTCGGCCGCGGCGTGCAGATCGCGGTAAAGCTGCGTCGGCTCGGCTCCGAGCGCGAAGCTGCGCAGAACCTGGCCGGGATAATCCCAGAACGCGGCGCTGATCTCGGCGAACACAAGATCGCCGGCCCCGACCTTGCGGTTGGCGGCGAACTGCGTCGGCACGCCAAGCCGCGGCGCGGCCATCGGGGTGACGCCGATGAAGTGAATGACGGTGGCGCCGCCGAACGCCACATAGCCGCGCTCGACGACATCGCCGAGCTCGCGCTCGGTTGCTCCCGCGCGCAGCCCATCGCGCAGTGCCAGCATGCCGCGGTCGGACAGCGCCGCGCCGATGCGCATCCAGTCGATCTCTTCGGCCGATTTGACCTGGCGCAGCCGCACATAGGGACGGTTGAGGTTTTTGACGACGCCAAATTTTTCGCTGAGCGTCGCGTGCTGCTCGAATGTCATCGGCCCGATCACGGCGACGCGGCCGGTCTGCGCGCGGCGCTGATCGAGCACCTGCATCGCCGCGGCGATCGAGGAGCCGCCGCCCCAGGCGACCTTGGCGCGCGCTGCGATCTTTTGCGCCAGCGGGGCGTGATTGACGTGCTGGACGAACATGGCATCGGCTTCGTCCGGCGTGAACACGCCAACGGCCTCCGTGGTGACCGGCCAGCCAGTGAGCCATTGCACAGCGGACCCGAATCGGTTGGCGCCGCAGAAGATGAGATGATCGGCGGCGGCTTCCTTGAGCAGATCGGCGACCGCGGCGCGGCGCCGCGCCATCTCGACGTCGGAAAAATGCGGGTACTCGGCTTCGTGGATAGCGCGAAGATGCGGTGGCAGGGAGAAGCTCGCCGGCTGTGCTTGGTCATTCGATTGGGCTGGCATATCGCGATTTCAACGGCACGGGCGTTGACCTGTCAACGCGATACAGACTTGACCGGCACATGTCGGTCCTGTCATGCCCCGCGTAGGCGGGGCATCCAGTAGGCTCGCGCTCATCGCCGGTCCGCGGCGCTAGCGATTACTGGATCGTCCGCATGCGCGGACGATGACAGCCAAAGGAGACAGATGCGCATGCCATCGTCCTTGATCGACTCTGCCGTGTTTCGCGACATCTTCTCGACCGAGGCGATGCGGAAGGCCTTTTCCGATGAGAACCGCGTGCAGAAATACCTCGACTTCGAGGCCGCCTTGGCGCGGGCGCAGGCGCGGCTCGGCGTCATCCCGAAGGACGCGGCCGAGGAAATCTGCCGGCACTGCAACGTGTCCGAGATGGATTTTGCCAAGCTGAAGACGCAGACCGAACGCATCGGCTATCCGGTGCTGCCGGTGGTGCAGCAGCTCGTGGCGGCCTGCCGGGATGGGCTCGGCGAATGGTGCCACTGGGGCGCCACCACCCAGGACATCACCGATACCGCAACCGTGTTGCAGATCCGCGAGGCTCTGGCGCTGGTCGAGGCCGAGGTTTCCGGCATCGCCGACGCGCTGGCGGCACTGGCGAAAAAATATCGCGACACGCCGATGGCCGGACGCAGCAACCTGCAGCAGGCCGTGCCGATCACCTTCGGCTACAAGATGGCGACACTGCTGGCGGCGTTCGAGCGGCACAAGCAGCGGCTTGCCGAACTGCGCCCGCGCGTCTTGGTCGGCGAATTCGGCGGCGCGGCGGGCACGCTGTCGTCGCTCGGTGGCCGCGGTCTCGAAGTCCAGGCCGAACTGATGAAGGAGCTGAAACTCGGCCAGCCGGCGATCGCCTGGCACACGGTGCGCGACAGCATCGCGGAGGTCGGCTGTTTCCTCGGCCTCGTCACCGGGAGCTGCGGCAAGATCGCGTTCGACATCAAGCTTTTGATGCAGACCGAAGTGGAGGAAGTCTACGAGCCGTTTCACGAAGGCCGCGGCTCGTCTTCCACCATGCCGCAGAAGCGCAATCCGATCTCGTCGGTCTATATCACGGCGCTCACGTCGGTCGTTCGCCAGCAGACCGCGGCGCTGCTCGACGCCATGGTGGAGGACCACGAGCGCGCCACCGGCCCCTGGGAAATCGAGTGGATCGTCCTGCCGGAGATTTTTTGCTACGCCGCCAGCGCCCTGGCGCAGACCAGATTCGTGCTCAGCGGCTTGCAGGTCGATGAGAAGAAGATGCGCAGCAATCTCGATCTTACCAAGGGCCTGATCGTATCGGAAGCGGTGATGATGGGGCTTGGCCCGCATCTCGGCCGGCAATATGCGCACGATCTGGTCTATGACATCTGCCGGCAGGTGGTGGCGACCGGCCGGCCACTCGCCGATCTGCTCGCGGAGAACCAGGAAATTGCCAAACATCTCGACCGTGCCGCGCTGGCGAAGCTGTGCGATCCGGCAAACTATCTGGGCGAAGCCGGCGCCATGGTGGATCGCGTGCTGGCCATGCGCAAACAATGATGCATTCTGGAGAAGCATTCATGCCAATCAGCGAAAAGCTTAAAGCCCTGATCAGGTCTGCTTGGGATGACGGCGCGCCGTGCCTCGTGGCGACGCAGGGACCGAACGGCCCGAATATTTCTCCCAAGGGCAGCATGGTGGTGTTCGATGACGGCCACCTCGCCTATTGGGAGCGATCGAAGAAACAGGCTCTGGAAAACCTCGGCCAGGACAAGCGCGTCTGCGTGATGTATTCCAATTTCAAGGCGCAGCGCGATGGCGTGCTGGACTCCGGATTCCTGCGCTTTTATGGAACGGCCAAACTTTATGAGAACGGGCCGGTCCACGACGCCATCTTCAAACTGCTGCTGCCGCGCGAGCAGACACACGTCGGCGCCGACACCGGCATCGGCGTGCTGATCAAGATCGAGCATGCGGCCGACGTCCGTGGCAAGCCGCTGCCATGATCGCCTGCGCTATGGGGGCGACAGTGCCCGCCAGCGTACGAGAATCATGTAGCCGATTGACGCCGCACAGCAACCGAAGAAGATCGTCGTGACCAGCGCCATGGGCCACTTGGCCGGGTCGGTGAGGTACATGAAGATGCCGGCGGCGACGAACAGCAGGGAGCTGATTTCCAGCAGCCACAAAGTGCGCGCGCCGAACGTCCGCGCCTGCGCCGCCGAACTTTCTCGAAACGACATCGCCTCGCCGGCAGGCTGCAGGCCTGCTACCTGGCGGCTCGCCCAGATCGCATAGAAGACGATGCAGACCCCGGCGACGACGGCCGATGTGAAGGCACGGAAGCCCGATGCGCCGACGATCGCTACCAACATGACGATGTAATAAGTTTTCAGCTGACGGCGCAGGCGGTCGGCGGTGTCGTCTGAAGGAAGAACGTAACCGCGGCCCAGATAGCCCCAAGGATAGAACAGTCGCCGGCCGTCCGGCGTCGTCTTGAAACTCCCGCTGGTCAGTCCGTCGAAATAGCCCATGTCGCACCCTCTGCCGATGACCTTGCCTAGCAAGGCTCGACGGCCTGCGCCAGCCTCCCTTCTGCCGCCCCGAAGCCTCCGCTTGTCAAGCCTTTCCTTGCCAAGCCTTTCCTTAGCAAGTCCATCCATATTGACAATATATTGTCATTATGACAATATAGCTCCATGACGACCGCAACTACGCCTCAAGCGCTGGTGCCGATCATCGTCGCCGATATTTATGAGCTTGCCGGCCGGCTGCGCGATTACGGAGAGGCGATCGCTCAAACTGTCGGCCAGACCCAGGCCCGCTGGCAGGTTATGAGCGCGGCGGCTTCAGACCGGCCGCATACCGTGCCGCAGATCGCGCGCGTGCTCGGCGTCACCCGGCAGAACGTGCAGCGCATCGCCGACCTCCTGGTCGCCGAGGGAGCGGCGGAATACCGCGACAATCCCGACCACCGCGTTTCGCCGCACCTCGTCCTCACCCGCCGCGGCCAGGCGGCGCTCGACCGTCTCACCAAAGCGGCCGGCGGTTATCACACCCGTATCGCCAGAAAGCTTTCAACCGCCGATGCCGTCTCGCTGCAGCGCGGCCTGCGCCGGCTGCTCGAAGCGCTTGACGGCATCGACCCAATCAATCCGAGCAAACAGGATTCCGCGCCATGAATACCACGACGATCGCCGAGTGCATGACCTTAAGCTTCGCCGACACGCCGTTTCCGCAGGTGGTACAGCGGCTGGCCGGCGCCGGTGTGAAGTCCTACACCGCCGACCTGATCAAGCTGCGCAACACCTATTATGACGCCGCCGGCGAGGCGTTCGACGAAAAGCTGCCGCTGACCGAAGGCCCGGCCATCGCGCCCGCGTTCGACAGCAACGCTATGATGGGCACCGTCAAGGCTATTCAGCGCGGCGAGATCGGCTACGCCGAATTCCTGCGCCGCATCATGCGCGCGGGCTGCTCGCGCTACGAAGTGTTCATCGCCGGCCGCAAAGCCATGTATTTCGGACGCGACGGGGATTTTTATACGGAGCCGTTTCCGGCGGGAAAATAGAAAGCACGGCTTCCAATTTTTGGAAATCGCGGCCGTGTCGTTTTTAACATCAAGGGCAACGACTTTCGCCTAGTTGCGCGTATTCAATATCAGGCCGGCATCGTCGCTGTCCGCTTCTTTGGAACCCACGCAGAATACGACCGTATCGACGCGGAGACAGTGTAATGGACGCAACCCTCGTCGTAATCGATAAGCCCGCGGAACTTGCGCGGGCGCGTGCGCTGGTCGACAAGCTGT
>Ga0208480_1000646_pt1 | contig 13120 bp, 14 predicted proteins | sample NGESurshal092012_4_FD_184485 | JGI IMG/M metagenome (GOLD analysis project Ga0208480, IMG submission 184485) | Arctic peat soil microbial communities from Barrow, Alaska - NGEE Surface sample F53-1 shallow-092012 (SPAdes) | ecosystem: Environmental > Terrestrial > Soil > Wetlands > Peat ... | reverse complement strand
ATGAACACCATTGAGTTTGCACATGGCGCTTTTACGGTCGATGCTGATGTCGTCGCTGCCGTTCTTGGGATCGAACCCGCACTCGTCCAGCCGCTGATGCGCGACGGAAAAATCACGAGCTTATGCGAGCGCGGTGTGGGCGAGGACCACGGACGGTATCGATTAACGTTCGTTCACGCGAACCTCGCCGCTCACCTCGTCGTCGATGAAGAAGGGCATGTCATCGAGCAATCGACACACGACGTCGGTGCTGGTCGGGGCTCGACTCCTGGTCCCCAGCGCAAACCCGAGGTTTGAGAATCCTCCAGAGTCATCCTTTTAGCTACTGCCGAGCGTCCATGACCCATCTCCGCTCCCCCTCATCAAAAGATCGACCACCCCTGGCTTCCCAAGACCGCGGCCAGGATGGTCACGACGCTCAACGCCAGAAGTACGCAATGCGCGCGGTACAACCAGGCGAATGCGACATCCGGCCGCACGGTCGCCCACTGAGGGAGGCGGCGGTGCAGAATGAACGGTTCGGCGACGAACAGGACAAAGGCGAACAGTAGCCACACGCTGACCATGGCGTGCATCCACCAAAATGTGCCCGTGCGAAACCGCTCCCAGAGATCAAGCCGCCATGTCATGTAGAAACCGGTCAGTCCGACAACGATGACGGCCGTTCGCGCCTGCCAGACGAAGCGTCGCTCGATCGCCTGGAACACCAGCAAGCGATTCTGGCCCAGATCGCCTCGCCGCACAGCGGGCAGCACCACCGTCGTCGCCATCGACACGCCCCCGATCCAAATCACCACCGCCAGGATATGCAGAGTTCGGGCGGCGATGACGTCATTCATGATCGATCCGACAAGTGCGCTCGCGATCGTCTGGGTGGACGCACTGAATGTTTTCCGGGATTGCAAATTCCATAGTCGGTCCTTTCTTCGCGATGTTGAGCAACGTTACCGGGACGGGCGGCAACCGCATTTGCGCTAGCTCAAATCGCTCCCATTATTCCGTCGCGTCCAGTACTGTAATTGGATGATTTCAGGTAGTACGCTGACTCCTCAGGATGTGGCCTCTCTGGAGCTATTTCGTGATCTCTCGCTGGCGGCTCTGGAGGAGATAGTCACGTCGACGCGGGTCCGACGCCTGCCTAAGGAGAGCCAAGTCTTCAATCAGGGCGATGCGGGCGTGCGCGCCCACGCGCTAATCGAGGGCAGTGTTCGAATTTCCCAATCGGGCAGCGACGGCGCCCAAGTTGTGATCCGCTTCATCGGTCCCGGTGAAATGTTCGGGACTGTTGCTTTGTTCACCGACGGCCGATACCCCGCCGAGGCGGTGACGCTTGCCGAGTCGCTCGAAGCGAGTTGGAGCGAGGCGGAGCTGCTCGAACTGATCGGTCACTATCCCCAGATTGGGATCAATGTCATACGGATCATCGGCAAACGACTGCAAGAGGTGCAGGAGCGGGTTCGCGAGCTTTCGACCCAACGGGTCGAGAGGCGCGTCGCGCATGCGGTGCTGCGCCTAGCACGTCAGGCTGGGCACAGCACCATCGGTGGGACAGCCATTGAGATTCCTTTGCGTCGCAAGGACGTGGCCGACATCTCCGGGACGACGCTCCACACCGCGAGCCGCATACTGACCGCCTGGGAGAAAGCAGGTCTTCTGATCAGCCAGAATCAGCGCCTCACCATCCGCCAGCCGTACGAAATCCTGCGGATCGCGGAAGATTCGACAGACTGACGTGGATCGCGACTCTTCGCCGCATCAAGCTAGGGTTTGCGCCCGCGCAAATCCGTTCTCGCTCGTCTGCCTTAGCATCGGCGCTGACGGGCATGATTAGCCCTCAACTCAAGGTGATTCGTGGCGATGTCGACGGTAGACACGGCGAGATATGAACCTCCGGCCATCCTGACAATGGCGTTCCGGCCCTTCTTCCTTGCCGCCAGCGCGTGGTCAGCGCTGGCGTTGACCCTGTGGATCGTTCTGTTTATGACCGGGTTGGCGCTGCCCAGTCGTTTCGATCCGCTCACGTGGCATATCCACGAGATGCTGTTCGGGTTCGTGCTCGCGGCCATCGCCGGCTTCATGCTGACGGCTATCCCGAACTGGACTGGGCGCACGCCGATCCGTGGCGCACCGCTCGGGGGCTTGGGTTTCCTGTGGTTACTCGGTCGTATTGCTTGCCTGATCTCGGGCTCGATCCCGCTTTGGCTGGCCGCTACGGTTGATCTGGCGTTTCCATTCGCCCTCTGCGCCCTTGCGGCTTTCGAAATCACCGCCGCCCGGAATTGGCGCAATCTCGCGATGCCGATCCCCATTGCCGTTCTCGGGATCGCCGATCTGCTGATGTACCTAGAAAATGCAGGCCTCGCAGTGCCGACCGGATTGGGATGGCGGCTAGGGGTTGCCGCGGTCATCGTACTGATCTCGGTCGTTGCCAGCCGGATCGTTCCGAGCTTTACACGTAACTGGCTCGCCAAACACGGTTCGGACACGCTTCCCGCCGCGCAAAGCTCCATCGATCGGGCGGCGCTCGGCGCCCTCCATGGCGGACTCATCGGCTGGGCATTTCTTCCGGCCTACCGGCCTTTCGGCGCGCTCTTGCTGCTAGCCGCTGTGCTCAATCTTTGGCGACTTGTGCGCTGGCGTGGGTTTGCGACGCTTGGCGAGCCGCTGCTGGCCATCCTGCATCTGGGGTATTGTTGGGTGATCGTTGGTGCCGCGCTGCTCGGCGCGGCCATGCTCATCGACGCCGTCCCGCAGGCTATGGCCATTCACGCTCTCACGGCCGGCGCCGTCGGCACCATGGTGCTCGCCATGATGACGCGAGTTGCCCGCGGCCATACGGGGCGACCGCTGCAGGCCGACCGAATCACGGTGCTGATCTATCTGGTGATCAGTGCGGCCGGGGTGATCAGAGTTGCGGCGGCATTCGCTAACGCATGGTCAATGATCTTGCTCACCACCTCGGCGGCGTTGTGGGTGGCGAGCTTCGCGCTGTTCGTCATCCGGTATGGACCTTGGCTCATCGCGCCCCGCGTCGCGGGGCCAAGCTCTGGGACATGACTGTCCTTGCGCGGGCGTAAGCCACGCCAGGCCGGAATTCGAGTCTGGTTGGCACGGCTCCTCGGTCGGATAGTCACCTTCCGGATCAGCCCCGAATTGGGAAATCGCTGTGTGCGATTGCGTACAGACGCGTGATTTGTGTTCGACTCAAACTTGAGGAATTACATCCCGGTGGAGGCTCTTAGAGCATGTCTCGGCAGCACGATCCGTTAGCACTGAAGCTAAGTTCGGCCGACGACCGGGTTCTGCTTAGTAAGTGGCTCCCACCGCAGGCGGGGGTTGTTCCAAAGGTTCGAATCGGCTTTCGATGGGTCAACGTGCTGTGGGCGTTACCGCTGATTTTCTTAGGTCTGGTGGCGGGCGTGGCCCTTGCTCAAGCATTGCGGGAACTTCCGACGGTTCAAAGTTTTTTGCTGCGCTACCCCGGAGTGCCGACCTCAGCGGTGGCCGTCACGTCAGGATTCCCGGCGTGGCTTCGGTTACTGCATTTTTTGAACTTTTTTTTCATGATGTTTATTATCCGCGCCGGCGTCCAGATTCTCGCCGATCATCCTCGGCTGTATTGGAAGCGCGACTGCACGCCGGGAACCGAGTGGTTTCGTTTCCAGAGCGCGGTTCCAACCGATCGAATTTGGACCGCGAAGGACGATTCAGTCACCTTACCCGGGTGGCTGGGCATTCCCGGCATCCGTCACTCCATCGGGCTCGCCCGATGGTGGCATTTTTCCATCACTCTACTTTGGATGATCAACGGTATCGTCTTCTACGTCCTGCTCTTCGCGACGAACCAATGGCAACGAGTGATACCGGCCACCTGGGAGGTATTTCCCAACGCCGTATCGACAGCGTTGCAATATCTCTCGCTCACATTTCCTGTGGATCATAGCTGGACGCGCTATAACAGCCTGCAGCAATTGGTGTATTTCGTCACCATATTTCTTGCCGCGCCGACGTCCATCATTACAGGTCTCATGCAGAGTCCGGCGATCTCAAACCGACTAGGCTGGTTTGGCCGGGTCTTGAATCGGCAAAAAGCGCGATCGATCCATTTTCTCGCCATGTGGTGGTTTCTTCTATTTATCCTGGCGCACGTGACGCTGGTATTCATCACCGGAGCGCGCGTAAACCTCAATATGATGTGGGCGGGCGTGAGCAACGGCTCTTTGAGCGGCTTCGCGGTTTTCATCCCAGCCCTGACCTTGGTTGGCGTCACTTGGTGGTGGGCCTCCCCATTTACATTGCGTCATGCGCGCCTCGTGCAGCGGATCGGTGAGGTGATGTCTCGACCTTTCGGCAGCGTGACTCAGTCCTGGGACGCGACCAGTCAGCTCACCGAAAAAGACATCTCGCCGCACTTTTGGCCGAACGGCACAATGCCCAATTCGGAAGAATTTGACTTGATGGTGGCTAATAACTTTGCCGACTACCGCTTGCGAGTCGGTGGACTCGTTGAGAATCCGTCAGACTTTTCCTACGCAGCGTTGAAGGCGATGCCAAAGCAGGAACAGATCACCACGCATTTTTGCATTCAAGGTTGGTCAGGCGTCGCTAAATGGGGCGGCATCCCGATGCGCCACATCCTTGATCTGGTGAAGCCGACAGCCGAAGCCCGCTACGCGGTACTGTACTCATTCGCCGATGGTGGCGATGGTGGGCGCTATTACGACACGCACAGTTTAAGTAACCTGCGTCACAAGTTGACAATTCTCGCATACGAGATGAACGGAGCACCGGTCAGCGTGCTGCATGGCGCTCCTTTGCGGCTACGGTGCGAGAACGAAGTCGGGTTTAAAATGGTCAAATGGATCGAGTCTATTGAATTCGTGCATGACTATGCCGATCTGGGTGCGGGTGAAGGCGGTTACAACGAGGATCATGAATTCTACGGCTACCGCGTGCCGATTTGATGTTGCGTCCCCAAGAGTTGAGAGCAAGTGTGGCGTGACCGTGATTATGGTCGAGTAAACACGATGAGGACATTCTATGCGTACTCCAGCAAGCATCTTAAAGCACCCTATCCATCCCATGCTGATCGTTTTTCCGATCGGCCTGTGGATTTTCTCTTTGGCGTGCGATTTGATTCGTCTCGCTGGCGCCCCAGGAAACGCATGGATTACGGTGGCGTTTTACAGCATGGTAGGTGGTCTCATCGGTGCGCTCTGCGCCGCGATCCCCGGGCTCATCGACTTGCTCTACTACAAGGGAGGCGCTCCGCCCGTCAAGAAAATCGCACTGACCCACATGACGATCAACCTGATCGTCGTGGCACTTTATGCAATCAATATCTGGCTGCGCGCGGGCAAACTCGACGTCAAGGATGCAAGCATGGGCATTCCGGTGCTGCTGTCGATCATCGGTGTCGCATCGATTTTTGTATCAGGATGGCTCGGCGGACAGATGGTGCACGTCTATGGCGTGGGTGTTGAGGGACGGGAATAGCCGTGTTGCAGCGCACGCCGATCGGCCTATTCGATGCCGCACTTCCGACCTGACCGTGGCCGTTAGCGCAAAGGCTTTGCGGATTCAGAACACGATCATGTCAGAACAACTCGATCAGCAGTGCGTCAACACGATCCGCTTTCTTTCAGTGGACATGGTGCAAAAGGCTGACAGCGGTCATCCAGGCTTGCCGCTCGACGCAGCGCCGATGGCGTACGTGCTGTGGACGCGTTTCCTCAAATATAATCCGCGCAATCCGGATTGGGTCGATCGCGATCGCTTCGTGCTCTCAGCGGGGCACGGTTCGGCGCTGCTCTACAGCCTGTTGTATCTGACTGGCTACGCGCTCTTCCTCGATGACATTCAGCAGTTCCGCCAATGGGGCAGCAAGACGCCCGGGCATCCGGAACGCGGGCACACGCCGGGCGTCGAGGTCACCACCGGTCCGCTAGGGCAGGGCATGGCGAATGCAGTCGGCATGGCCATCGGCGAGGCGCAACTTGCCGCGCGCTACAACCGCCGAGGTCACACGCTGATCGATCATTACACGTATGCGCTGGTGAGCGATGGCGATCTGATGGAGGGCGTGGGAGCGGAAGCGGCCTCGCTCGCTGGGCACTTAAAACTCGGGAAGCTGACGTGCCTATACGATGACAACTATGTAACCCTATCCGCCGGTACCGACATCACCTTTACGGAAGATCGCGCGGCGCGTTTCCGCGCCTACGGCTGGCACACCATCCGGGTGGAGGATGGCAACGATCTCGCAGCGATCGACCTAGCGCTGACACAAGCGCGTGCCGAGACTCTGCGGCCGTCGCTGATCCTGATACGCACGCATATCGGTTACGGCTCGCCCGAGCAGGACAGCTACAAAGCCCACGGTTCTCCGCTGGGTGTTGAGGATGTACGCAGAACCAAGGAGAAACTGAATTGGCCAACCGAGCCGGCATTCTTCGTGCCCGATGCGGCCCTGGCGCATTGTCGTGAGGCTCTCGATCGGGGTGCCAAAAGCGAGGCAGAGTGGAACAGTCGCCTCATTGCTTACACCAAGGCATTTCCCGAACTCGCCTTGAAATTGAAAGGCAGCCTGCGGGGCGAGTTACCTCCTGGGTGGAATACGGATATTCCGGTATTTCCGACGGACGCGAAAGGTATCGCCACGCGCGAAGCCTCAGGCAAGATCATGAATGCGATCGCGCCGACGCTGCCGGCGTTGAGCGGCGGATCCGCCGATCTCGATCCATCGACGAAAACCGCGCTCAAAGGGCTCGGTGATTTCAATCCGCCATTGAAGACAGGCGAAGATGCGCAAGGTTCCGAGGGCGGTGGTTGGAGCCTCGCGGGTCGCAACCTGCATTTTGGGGTGCGCGAACATGCGATGGGCGCGATCGTGAACGGCATGGCGGCACACGGCGGCATGATTGCCTACGGCGCGACGTTTTTGATCTTCTCTGACTATATGCGCCCGCCGATCCGGCTCGCTGCGTTGTCGCGCTTGCATGTGATCCATGTGTTCACGCACGACAGCATCGCGCTCGGGGAGGATGGCCCGACCCATCAGCCCATCGAGCAGTTGGCGAATTTGCGTGCGATTCCGAACCTGACGCTGCTGCGCCCTGCTGATGCCAACGAAACCGCAGTCGCGTGGCAGATCGCCCTCGAAATTAGGGACCGTCCGGTGCTGCTGGTGTTATCGCGTCAAGCGGTGCCGACCTTGGATCGCAAATGTTATGCCTCAGCGCAGGGCGTGCGTCGCGGCGCCTACGTGCTTAAGGACGCGACGAACGGCACACCCCAACTGATCCTGATCGCGAGCGGCTCCGAAGTTCACCTGATCGTGGCCGCCGCGGAACGCCTGCAAAGCGAGGGCATCGCGGTGCGCTGCGTCTCGATGCCGAGCTGGGACTTGTTTGATGCACTGCCGAAAGCCGACCGAGACGTCGTGCTCTCGCCGTCAGTGCGTGCACGCCTCGCGGTCGAAGCGGGAGCGACGCAAGGCTGGCATCGCTACGTCGGCGATGCGGGGGATGTGATCGGCGTCGACCGGTTCGGCGCATCGGCGCCGGGCAAGACCGTGCTGCGCGAATATGGATTCACTGTCGACAACGTTTGCTTGCGCGCAAAGGCGTTGCTGTCTTGATCTTTTATATTCAAGAGAAGTTACTCAAATGACTGCGAAATTCAAAGTCGGCGATCATGTCCGGTGGAATTCAGAAGCCGGACACGTGAGCGGTAAAATCACCCAGGTGCATAAAAAAGACACCGACTACAAGGGCCACACCCATCACGCGAGCGCTGACGACCCGCAGTATGAGATCAAGAGCGACAAAACCGATCACGTCGCGATGCATAAAGGAGCGGCGCTGCACAAGATCGATTAAGCGATGTCTCCGTCTAAGCCTTCCAAATTACCGGCGACGATCTGGACGATCGGTCATTCGACGCGCCCGATCGAGGAGTTTTTAGGGTTGCTCGCCGGAGCCCGCATCAAGGTCATCGTCGACGTGCGCAGCTTCCCAGGTTCGCGCAAATACCCGCAGTACGGCAAGGAAGCACTCGCTGCGACGCTTACCGCACACGCGATCGGCTATCACTGGTTGAAAGCGCTTGGGGGTCGCCGACGCGTTTCGCCCGATTCGCCCAATACCGCGTGGCGCAACGCTTCGTTTCGCGGTTATGCCGACTATATGTCGAGCGCGGAATTCGAACACGGGCTGGCTCAGCTGCTGAAGGTAGCGAGCACAGCGCGTACCGCAATCATGTGCGCGGAGGCCGTGTGGTGGCGCTGTCATCGTTCGATGATCGCTGATGCGCTGACGGTGCGCGGTGTCGAGGTCGTGCACATCCTCGATGCTAAACACAGTATGGTGCATCCGATGACCGCGCCAGCGCGCATCGTGCGCGGCAAGTTGAGCTATGCCGCGGCGCCGGCGATGTCCTCCGAACCCGCCGAGCGTGGTTAGATTAACAACCGCTGGGGCTCTGCGGAGATTGACGGAAATCGGACTCACCCATGCAAGCCGACCAGTTTGATATCATCGTCATCGGCAGCGGCCCCGGCGGAGCATCGCTCGCGCACAGGTTGGCTCCGGCGGGCTTGCGTATCCTGCTGCTCGAACGCGGTGATTACCTGCCTCGTTCCCGCGCCAATTGGGACGCACACACCGTCTTCGTGGAAGCGGCCTATCAAACCAAGGAGACCTGGTTCGACCAGGATGGACGTTCGTTTCATCCGGGCCTGCACTATTTTGTCGGGGGAAATTCCAAAGTGTATGGCGCCGCCCTGTTCCGGCTGCGCGAGCGCGACTTCCATGAGCTACGCCACCGAGACGGCGTGTCGCCCGCATGGCCCCTGAAATACGAGACTTTCGAGCCCTACTACGCCGAAGCGGAACGACTGTTTCACGTTCACGGTCAGCGCGGCGAGGATCCGAACGAACCTCCATCCAGTGGTCCGTTTCCCTACCCACCGGTATCCCACGAACCGCGCATTCAGGCCCTCAGCGACAGCCTTGCGAAGGAGGGTTTGCATCCCTTTCATCTACCTATGGGCATTTTGCTCGACGAACGGGACGGCAAGACGCTGCCCACCAGTACTTATTTTCGCACCAACACCTTCGATGGCTTTCCGTGCCTGCTCAATGGAAAGGCTGATGCACAAGTAATGTGTGTTGACCCAACGCTGGCCGCGCATCCAAATCTTACGCTACTGACCAACGCCTTCGTCTCGAAGCTTGAGACCGATCCTTCGGGTCGCGTTGTCATTGGGGTACGCGTGACGCGAAACGGACAGTCCGAACGCTTCGCCGCCGATATCGTCGTGGTGGCCTGCGGTGCGCTTTCCTCGGCGCTGTTACTGCTGCGTTCGGCCAACGATAAGCATCCGAACGGGATGGCGAACAGCTCGGATCAGGTCGGTCGCAATTACATGCGTCATAACCAGTCGGTACTGATGGCGCTGCTGCGCGAGCCGAACGAGACGGTGTTCCAGAAAACCCTCGCAGTCAGCGACTACTATTTTGGCGCCGATGATTCGGAATACCCGCTGGGCCTCATCCAGATGTGCGGTAAGTCGCACGCCGATCAGATCCGGGCCGAGGCGCTGCCAAGCTGGCTGGAATGGGTGCCGAAGATGCCGTTCGATGCGATGGCGCGCCATTCAATGGATTTCTGGTTATCCAGCGAGGACCTGCCACGCTCCGAGAACCGGGTCCGATACGACGGCGATCGGGTCATGCTGGAGATTACCGAAGGCAATCTGGAAGCGCATCATCGCTTGAAGAAAAAGCTCGAACAGCTCATGAGCAAGGTCGGCGCGTATCCGGTGCTGCTGAACCGCCGCCTGTATCTCGGGAAAGAGATTCCGATCGGTGGCACCGCGCATCAAGCTGGAACGGCACGTTTCGGCATCGACCCGGCGACCTCGGTGCTCGATCTCGACTGCAAGGCGCACGAGCTGGACAACCTCTACATCACAGATGCCAGCTTTTTTCCTTCCATCGGCGCGGTCAATCCCACCTTAACCATCATCGCCAACGCGCTGCGCGTTGGCGATCACATTGCTGAACGGCTGGGCGGATTCAAGACCAAGCATTAGAATAGTCACGATTCAGGAGTGCTTGAGACGAATCACGGTCACTTCAACTCAGGCCGGCCTGCCTCTGACTGCTTTCCGCACCACCTTGCGAAGTTCAGGAACTACGGTCTGTTCGAACCAAGCGTGTTTGCGCATCCAGATGACGCTCCTCCAACTAGGATGCGGCAGCGGGAAGAATTGAGGGCCGTACGCTGCAAAATCCTTGACGGTCTCCGTCATGGAGCCCATTCGCTGCGATCCTAGGTAATGCCGCTGAGCGTATTGACCGACCAAGACTGTGACCTCTAGATGGGGAAGGTGCTTGAGCAATCGCTCGTGCCAAAGCGGGGCGCACTCCGGGCGAGGCGGCAAATCGCCTTGGTTATCGCCGGCGCCGGGATAACAAAAACCGATCGGGAGGATTGCAACTCTTGTTTTATCGTAGAAAATCGAGCGGTCCAGCTTCATCCACTCGCGCAGGCGATCGCCACTTGGGTCGCTCCATGGGATTCCGGTCTGATGTACTTTGCTCCCCGGCGCCTGACCGACGATCAACAGCCGTGCGCTACTCGCCAGCTGCAGGACGGGTCGGGGACCTAACGGCAGATTGGCCGAACAAATTTGGCAGGCACGAACTTCGCGGAGTAGTCGAGTCAGCGACATGAAGTCAACTCTCTCTCACCCTCTGCAACCATGGACTGCTGGATATCTGAGGTGCGCATTGCGTAGCTACGACTTGGAAAAACCCGCGACAGTCAGAGTGATTGAGCGAGGAACGTGAGGGTACGGAGCCACGCATCGGCAGCCGCTTTCGGCCGATAGGCACGTAGATTGGCGGGATTTTCAAATGCGTGACCGGCACCATCATAAATTGTGATCTCAACGAGTTTCTTTGCTGCATTCATACGCTTTTCAAAGGCTCGCACTTTGTTCCGCGGAACCCCCCGATCGAGCGCGCCAAAGATTCCTAGCATCGGAGCATCGAGTTTTTCGATGTCCGCACGTTTCGTCGGAAGCGCGCCATAATTCACGACACACGCGGCGAGCCGCGGCTCATGAATCGCGAGTTGCAGGGCAAAGCCGCCGCCCAGCGACCAGCCCAGCGACCCAATATGCTTAGGATCCACATCCGCGCGGCACGCCAAATAGTCAAACGCCGCTTTCATCTCACCGATGGCGAGATCTGGCGAGACGGCGCGTTTGAGTTTACGCGCTTGCGCAGCGATCGACGTCACTTTTCCGTGGTAGAGGTCCACCGCGAGTACAACGTACCCATTCCAGGCGAGGTTGATGGCTTGACTCTTGACCCACGGTGTCAGGCCCCACCATTCGTGAATCGCGATTATCGCTGGATGCCGACTCGGATCACGAGGCCGCGCAAGAAATCCGTTGACTATCCCCGTGTCGCACTCGAACGTCACCATCCGCGTTTTCGGCGTTCCGGGTTGAAGTGCTGCGGAAAATGACACTTACCGGATTTCCCTTCGGTCTCTCGCTTGAGCGTATCTCAGCATCGAATGAGCGCATGAGCTGATGTTGCGTTCCGTAATGTGCTTCCTCAAGGCGGATGCACAGCTAGGTCCGAACGCGAGAATTGACGTGACAACTTCTATTTGCGCGTTTCTAATAAAAGTGCACCCGGGCGCGTCACTGTCGTAACAGCGTCAGAACTCGTTTGCATACATTCTGTGCGGTAAAGCTCTATTCTTGCACTGCGACGTCGCTCGACGCTTACGCACCGAAACGGTCTATGGACAACACGTCGCGCCGATCGCCGACATAGCGATGCTAACCTTGCGATGAACATGCTTCGACGGCAAGTCGTACTCGAACCGAAGTTAATAACACCGGATCGCGATAACTCTGCGGCTGAGCGCGCGAACAATTCCCAGCTCAACACGGAAACAACCCGCGCCGGGCTGGTCAATCCATAACCTTCTTGATTCTTCCGCATGCGATCGGCAACGTCACCTGCGACGGGATGTGATCAAGCGAAGCGACCGTGGCAGGAAGCTTCGTCGCCGTCGGTACCCCGTGCAGGAAGACTACGCGCCGATCGAGGTCCAACCGCTGACCGGGGAATTTCTTGGTGAATGCCGCTTTCAGACTCTTGAGAGAAACCCTCTTCTCGTAAGAATAGGATCCGTCGGCGCCAGCGGTTGGATAGGTGTCGTTGACGATAGCCATGCTGACTGGGTCATCGTGGAGCGGCACCATAGTCGTTCCGGCGACCGGCTCCGTCTCGACCATATCGATGATCCCATCGCCGTTCTTGTCATCGCGAGCGGTAGGGCATCTGGATGTCCGATCGCCCTTGACGAACCCGTGGAAATGCTGAAGGTGCTCCATGTTCGGTGGCACGCCTTTGGCAGTGACCAGAATCGTCAGCTGGTCGCCGGAAATTGTGAACGTCGCCTCTCCGCTGGCCTTAGAACCAGTCGTCATCTCGTTGAGGGATGATAGCTCGGCTTTGTAGGTCGCCTCGGAATTGGCGGCCTGCGCGACGAGCGTTTCCACCGCAAAAACGGCCAATACGCCGGCAAAACCCATAATCGCTAGCACGCGTTTTACGAACTTCATGACCTTCTCCTTCTTATCGACATGCAGTGTATGCCTCTGTTTCATCTTGTTGTCCGCTTCCGTTCTCGTCTTTACGGATCCTCTACGTCTTGGGAACTATCCCCTGCTGCGATGGCAGTCCGTGGGTCAGGCTGATCCGGTCATCCGCCATGCTCAGCGCCCGCGTGGTGGGATCGCGAGGGCGCGGCGTGATCGTCACCGAATCGATCCAGCCTTTGCGGCAGCGGGGCAAACGGGCGGGATCACCATTCCCGCGTTCGCGGTGATCGCTTTCTCGAACTCGACCTCCGCGCGAAGACCTTCGAGATCCCGATGCACAATCACCACTGCCAGCTTCCGACCGCCTAACCGATAGGTGATGCTGCAGTCTCTGTCTTTCAATGATCCCTCGATTTGCGCGCTGTCCCAGCGTTCGGCGTGACCGACGTAGCCTAAACCGAAGTCGTACTGTTCGGTCCAGAAGAA
>Ga0208480_1000645_pt1 | contig 13139 bp, 11 predicted proteins | sample NGESurshal092012_4_FD_184485 | JGI IMG/M metagenome (GOLD analysis project Ga0208480, IMG submission 184485) | Arctic peat soil microbial communities from Barrow, Alaska - NGEE Surface sample F53-1 shallow-092012 (SPAdes) | ecosystem: Environmental > Terrestrial > Soil > Wetlands > Peat ... | reverse complement strand
CGGGCCAGACCGCAGACCGCGTGGCGGCCGTCGGCCTGCCGCGTCACCCCGACCCCCGCCGGCCGACGCCCGGCGGGCTGGACCTCGAGCCGCCGGATCGTCCCGCCCAGGCACGCCGCGACGTGGGCCGGGCCGTCCGGCAGGTCGGCGAGATGCCAGGCGTCGCTCGCGAGCTCTTCACGCCGCGCGAGGAACGCGCCGGCCGCGGCGATCGCGAGGCCGGGCGCCGCGGCCTGCGATCGGACCAGGTCGGTCTGAAATCCGCCGAGGACGAGTCGAAGGCGTGGTCGGGCGGACGCGCGCGAACCGATCGCCAGCAGTGTGACGTCCGGCGCCGTGTGGCCCGGGTCCGTCGTCCGGCCGATCCCACTCGCGTCGTCGACTTCGAAGAGGAACCGCCCCGGCAGGGCGGCGAGCCGCGGGTCGGCGCAGAGCAACCGGTCGAGGGCCGCGACGACCGCGTCGGTCTGCGTCAGCGCGTCCGCGTGACGGCCGCCGAGCGGGCTGGCCAGGACGTTGCGAACACGGTCGTGGGTCACCGACGGGATCAGTCCGCCCGCCCGGAGGATCCGCTCGAGGTCGGCCTCCGAGCGGTCGGACACGCCGCGGATCTGGACCCCCGCGCGAGCTGTCAGCTCGACGATGTCACTGCCGAGGGCCGCTGCCGCGGCGAGGGCCCGAAGTTGCCGGCGTCCGAGCATTCCGCCGGGCAGCCGCACCCGCGCGAGGCCGCCGTCCTGCGCCGCGTGGAGTCGGAGCACGCCCGGGCAGCGATCCTCGATTCCGTGTCTCACTTCCGATCCTCCGTGTTGCCCGGAGGAAGAAGGAGCCCCTGCGCCGGCGGCGCACGAACCGCCCTTCACCCGAGGACTGGTTTCGTTGACGCGGAGTTAGGCGACCGGGCTCGCCCTGTTCTCGGGCATCACCGTTGCGGGACAGCGCCGGGATCAAACCGGACTTCGCTGAAATCCACGTCACGCCGGGTATCCGGCGCGCCGCCGATCCTACCGCGTCTCCACCGGGGCGGGCGAGCTCTCCGCGGGGGACCGGGTCGTGGAGAAGTGGACTCTCCCGGAAAAGTAGCTGACTGACTCAGTCAGCTACTTTCGCGACGAAGGTCTCGCACATCCTGCTCTCGCCACCCGGCTGGCTCCACCCCGTGCCGCGCCGACGTCGAGATCCGGCCGCCAAGGCGACGTTTTATACTGGCGACCAGCCATTGGGGAATGGTGTAATCGGCAACACGCCTGCCTCTGGAGCAGGAATTTGGGGTTCGAGTCCCTGTTCCCCAGTCACTCGCCGCGCCCGTGCCGGCGTCCTCAGCCGCTCGGCCCGTCGTAGGCGGCGAAGAACCTCGCGGCGAGGGGTGCGGCCACCGTGCCCCCGGATCGGCCGTTCTCGACGAGCACCGCGAGCGCGAGATCCCCGCGGAAGCAGATGAACCACGCGTGCGTGGCCGGCGGGCTGCCGCTGCCGAACTCCGCCGTGCCCGTCTTCCCGGCGACGTTCCCCGGCGTCGCGGCGAGCGCCGTGCCCGAACCGTGGGTGACGACGCCGCGCATCAGCGTGCGGAGCGTCGCCAACTCCCCCGCCGGGATCGCTGGCCCGGCGACGCGCGGATCGCCGGCGAGCAGCCGGGGCGCTCGCCAGCGGCCGTTGGCCACGGTCGCGGCAACGCCGGCCATCGCCAGCGGCGTCGCGACGATGCGATCCTGGCCGATCATCGTCGCCGCCCGGCCGACCGCGTCGCGCCCCGCGGGCACGTGGGACTCGGCCGCACCGAACGGGAGGTCGGCGTTGCGTCCGAGGCCGAACTCGAGCGCCGTCGACCCGAGCGTCGGCGGGGACAGCCGCGGGGCGAGCGAGATGAACGCCGTGTTGCACGAGATCGCGAAGTCGTCGGCGAACGTCGGCTGACCCCCACCCTCCCCCTCGTAGTTGTGGAACGTCCGGCCGTCGACGGTGATCGTCGTCGGACATGCGAGCGGCTCGTGCGGGTCGAGCCCGCCGTGGAGCAGGGCCGCCGTCGTGATCACCTTGAATGTCGACCCTGGCGCGTAGGCTCCGGCGAGCGCCCGGTCGAAGGTCGAGCTGGTCGGGCGGTTGGCGACGGCGAGGAGGTCGCCGGTTGACGGCTGCACCGCGACCACGGCCGCCGCGGCCGACGACGTCCCGAGCGCGGCTTCGGCGGCCTGCTGGACCCGGGTCGACAGCGTCGTCGCGAGCGGCTTGGGCGCCGCGCCGGGGCGGCGAGCCAGGGTCTTGACCGGGAGGCCGGTCGACGTCTCGCGGATCAGGATGCTGACCGTCGGCGTGCCGGCGAGCTGCCGGTCGAAGGCCGCCTCGAGCCCCCACTGGCCGGCGTCGTCGCCGGCGATCAGCCCACCCCGTGAGGCCTTGACCTGCTGGGCGCTCGCCGGTCCGACCGCTCCGAGCAGGGCTCTGCCGAACGCCTTTGTCGGAGCCAGCGGAAGCGTGCTCTGGACGGCCAACACGCCCGGGATGCCCTGCAGCCCCGCGGCCAGGGACCGGTAGTCGCCGGCGCGGAGCGTCTCGGCGACGACGAACTCGTGGGGCCCTGCACCCCGGACCTGCCGGGCAAGCTCGGCCGGGTCGAGTCCGAGGACCCCGGCGAGCGCGTCGGCGCTCGCCGATACGTCGCTCACCCGGTCGCGCTGGAGACCGACCTCGACGACCCGGCGCGGGCTGATCAACGGCTTGCCGCCACGATCGACGATCGCCGCCCGCGGCGCCCAACTCCGGTCGGTCCCGAGCCGCGTCCCCGCGCTCAGCGACGGATCGACGAGCTGCGGCGTCCACACCACCTGCCACGCCCCCGCCCCGTCCTCGTGCAGCACGAGGCGGGTCCGGTAGCTCCAGGTCCCGTAGCCGGCGATCCGCCATGCCAGCCCGAGTTGACCGACCGCGTCACGCCCGGTCACCTTCAGGCCCACCGGGTCCGCGGTCAGACTGGCTCCGTCGAGGCCTCGACGGTCGGCGGCCAGGGCCGCTCCGGCGAGCGCCGGATGATCGGTCACGGCGGCCGCCCGCGTGTCGCCGCCGGCGGTCCACGCCTGCGCGAAGCGCTCGGCCGTCTGCCGGGCTCGGTCGGCCGCGGACACGCCGCCGCATCCGGTGAGCGTCAGGGCGACGGCGATCGCCGCGGCGACGCGGGCGATCAGCCGAGCCGCCGCGGGCCGGCGTCGGCGTCGGCGTCGGCCTCGGCCTCGGCCTCGGCGGAGTTGTCGGCTGACGAGGCTCAGAAGCTGAAGGGTGGTGGGCCGAGCGGCCCCACCCGGAAGGCACCGGGCGGGTCGCAGATCTGCAGTCCCCCACCGAGCGCCGTGCCGGCGATCGTGAGATGACCGCCGGCTCCGCTCGGCGTCACCCTGATCGTGCCGACCTCGTCGCACTGCCGGCTGACCGATCCCGGCTCGTCGGGTGACCCGTGCCAGATCAGGCTGGCACCGGCCCGGCCGCCGTGGGCCAGCAGAACGCGGTGGATCGCGCCGGGAGTCGCCGACTGGTGAGCGGCCAGCGGCGCGCCGCCGGCTGTGAGGAGGGCGACCTTCGGACGGCCGGAGACAAAGCACGCGTGAGCGCCCGTGTTGGTCAGCACGACGACCGTTCCGAAGGTTCCGGCCGCCCCGTCGAACGGGGTGAGGACCCTCCCGGTCAGCGCGCTCGCCCTGCACCGCTGGGGGACCGGCGCGGCTGAGGCGGGCAGGCAGAGACCGGCGCCGAGGCTCGCGGCGGCGCCGGCTGCTGCTGCTGCTGCTGCGAGGACCGGGGCGCGGGCATAAGGCCGTCTTCGAGGACCGAGCCGTGGGCGTGTGGGCATGCTCTTGCGAAAGTAGCTGACTGAGTCAGTCAACCATTTCGTGACGCATTGCATCACGTCATCCTCGATCAAGCCCAGCTACCCCAAGCAGCCCGGCAGATCGCCCCGCCTGACCAGCCGCCACTCATCGGGCTACGGCTGACCGTTCGGCGCGAAGAACGGCGTGATCGCGTCCTCGAGACCGGGGTCCAACACCAGGAGGATCTCGTCGCCGGCCTTGATCACCGTCTCGCCGGTCGGCACGAAGCCCTTGCCCTCGCGCAGCACGGAAATGATCAGGCTGCCCTCGGGAAGGTCGACGTCGGCGACCCGGCGACCGTCGGCCGGAGCCTTGGGAACGACCTCCAACTCGATGATCTCGAGCCGCTCCTCCTCGAGTGCGAGCAGGTGGACCAGACCGTACCGAGGCACCTCGTGCTCGATCAGGCGGAGGATCAGATCGGTCGCCGAGACGACCGGCTGGATCCCGAGCAGCTTGAAATGCTGGAGATTCCGGGGATTGTTGACGCGGGCGATGACCCGATCGCAGAGGTACTTCTCCTTGGCGACCTGGCAGACGAGCATGTTGTCCTCGTCGTCCCCGGTCACCGCGATCACGAGATCCGCGCGCTGGATCCCGGCTCGCTCGAGTACCCACAGCTCGGTCGCGTCCCCGTACTGGACGGCGTGCTCGAGCTCCTCCTCGACGACCAGGTAACGGCGGCGGTCGACCTCCAGGAGGGTCACCTCGTGCCCCTTGTCGACGAGCTCGCGCGCCAGGTTCCAGCCGACCTTGCCCGCCCCTGCAACGATCACGTACATCGGCCTAGACGCCCGTCCCGCAGGCTCGCGGCGGATCGACCACTAGTAGGCCGCGAGGTCCAGGGCGCGCGCGAACATCTCGATCGCGTGCTGCGTCGGCGAGATCGTGTGGAGGCCCTGCTCGGCGTACCAGGCGGCCCGCGCGGGATCCATCACCCGGCAGATGACCTTCTTCACGGCGTAGCGCCGCTGGGCGATCTGGGCGACCGTGAGGTTGGTGTTGTCGCCGTCGGTCGACGCGATGAAGACGTCCGCCTCGAGGATCCCGGCCGCCTCGAGCGCGTCGACCTCGAGTGCCGTGCCGACCGTGAAGCGTCCGCCGGCGTCCTCCCAGCCACGTCCGGTGATCTCGTCGAGCCGCTCGTGCGAGAGGGGATCCTCGTCGAGCACCGAGACCTCGTGGCCCTCGGCGAGGGCCCGCCGGGCGACTGCGGACCCGACACGCCCAGCTCCGACTATCAGTACGAACATTGGCGGCGGATGTTAGTCAATCCTTGGCGCCCCGCAGGCGCTCGGCGTCGGCCGAGACGGCGACCGGCGCCCGCACCGGGGGCGGGGCGATCGGCGGAGCGGTGAGGATCACGCGGCACGGCGCCTTGGCCACCACGTAGCGGGTCGTTGCCCCGATCGCGCTCTCGCCCATGCCGGTCCGACCCCCGAAGCGCGCTCCCCCGCGAACGCGGGGCGCCTCCTCCGCGGCCAGCACGATCGCCTCGACCCCCCGTCGGCGCGCCTCCTCGACGATCGCGTGGCCGGTCCGGCGGGCGCGGATCGTCGCCGTCGCGACCTCGACCCCGGCGTACTCCTCACCGACCAGCTTGGCCCTCGCGAGCGCGGCCCGCGCGGCCTTCAGCTGCTCGCCGGGGAGGCCGGCGTCGAGCGGTAGGGACATCGGGATCTGGAAGATCCAGATCGCCTCGATCGTCGCCTTGTCGATCGCCGCCTCGTCGATCTGCTCGCCGGCCACGAGGAGGGCCGCCGTCTGCACGATGTCGTCGTCCAGGCTGGTCCCCAGCAGGGGCACGAGAATCGACCCGTAGTCGCGCTCGCGTCGGTCAGCCCGGAGGGCCGAGGCCGGGACCGTGACCCGCGCGAGGAGCGCCTTCCCCTGGCTCTTGCGATACCCGACGTAGAGCCCGACGCCCGCCACCATCCACGCGAGCCCGACGTACCGGGCGCCGTTGTGGAGCACGATCACGCTGACCCAGGCGGCAGCCGAGACGAGCGCGCCGACCGCCGCCGGGATCGGCAGGTCGGCGCCGCGGATCCGGATCGACCCGGGCACCTTGTACGGTCGGACCCGGTCGGGCTCGCGGAAGCGCAGGACGCAGATCGAGAGGTGGGCGATCGTGAACGCGAGCATCGCCCCGAACGCGTAGATCCCGACGAGGAAGTCGAGATCCGCCGGGAGGACGAGCGCCGCGGCGAGGACCCCGGCGACGACGATCAGGACGTAGGGCGTCGACCTGGTCCGGTGGATCCGCCCGATCGCGCTGGGGATCTGCCGGTTGGTCGCGAGCGAGAAGGTCAGCCGCGAGAGGCCGAGCATCGCCGAGTTGGCGGCCGCCACCAGCGTCACGGCCGCCGCCGCGGCGACGATGTACTTGAGCGGATCCGCCAGGCCGCGTGGATGGAAGGCCTCGACGATCCCGAGCACCGGTGCCCCGAGATGGTGATCTGCCAGGGCGGTGTGCCCGGCGATCACGGGGATCGCCGTGACCGACACGACGGCGATGCCGATGTAGATGATGTAGACCGACGCGTTCGCGCTCGCCACGAGCCGGCGCAGTCCCCGCCGGCCGACCGTCACCTCCCCGGAGAGGCCGGCCGCCGATTCGAGGCTCGTGAAGGCGACGGTCGTGATCGTCAGCGCGAAGATCACGCCCGACCACGTCGGGGCGGTCCCGAGATGGATGCTGCCGGTGATCGTCGAGAGGTTGAAGTAGAGGATCAGACCGACGACGATCACGACCATCTGGATCAGCAGGTCGGCGACGACGACCATCGCGATCCGCCGCGTCCGCCGGGTCGAGAAGCCGCGAATGTTGGCGAACACGACGAACGCGATGATCCCCAGGGCGACCACCAGCCGGGGCGCCCCGTGGCCGATCGGCCGGTAGAAGGCCGCGAGATAGCTGGTCGCCGTCAGCGAGGCGATCGCGATCAGGATCACGTAGTCGAGCAGGATCGCCCAGCCGGCGATGAAGCTGACCAGCTCGTTGAACGCGTGCCGGGCGAAGACCGTCGAGCCGGCCCGATCCCGGTGCTGGGAGGCGCCCTCGGCGTAGGTCATCGACGTCAAAGTGAAGAAGACGCCGGCCGCGACGAAGACGAGCGGCGTCAGGCCGAGCGCGTGCCCGGCGACAACCCCCAGCGAGAAGTAGATCGAGCTGGCGAGCGACGTCCAGACGATCGCGAACAGCGCCGGTGACCCGAGGCTGCGGCGGAGCACCGGCCCCGGCGGTCGGGGCTGGGCGGCCGGCGGTTTGGACCGGTGGCCGTCGGCCGGTGGAGGCGCGGCGTCTCCGGAGGCCATCAGCCGCCGCCCCGGCGCAACCGCGCCGAGACGTACAGGCGGCCGACGCCGGCGACGACGAACAGCAGGCCGACCACGATCCCCTGGGCGCTCAGACGCCCGACGAGGGCCACGCCGATCAGGATCATCGCGACCGAGAGGATCCGCGTCAGGCCTGCATGGAGCTGGCTCCCGCGGCCGGGGCGAGCGCTGTCGGGCGTCATCTGCCGGGAAGCTTACGGCGAGCGCACCCGCCCGGTGCTGCGACCCGGGCGGACCGCCTGACCCGACACCGCGCCGGGTGCTGGGACCGCGGCCGACCGCCCGTGTCCACGCCGTGCGGCTTGCGCTGCCCGTCCGACTCAGGTGATCAGCGGGATGATCAGGATCGCCACGATGTTCGCGACCTTGATCATCGGGTTGATGGCCGGGCCGGACGTGTCCTTGAACGGATCGCCCACCGTGTCACCGGTCACCGCCGCGGCGTGGGCGTCCGAGCCCTTGCCGCCGTGTGCGCCATCCTCGATCAGCTTCTTCGCGTTGTCCCACGCGCCACCCCCGGCGGTCATCATCACGGCGAAGAAGAAGCCGACGACGATCACGCCGATCAGCAGGCCGCCGAGCGCCTGCTTGTCGATCAGCCCGACGACCACCGTCATCCCGATCGGCAGCAGTGCCGGCAGGATCATCTCCCGCTGAGCGGTCTTCGTGACGATGTCGACGCAGGCCGCGTAGTCCGGCTCCTCGTCGTAGGTCATGATGCCCGGCTTCTCACGGAACTGCCGGCGAACCTCCTCGACGACCGCGCCGCCGGCCCTGCCGACGGCCTCCATCGAGAGCGACGCGAACAGGCAGACCATCATCCCGCCGAGCAGCAGCCCGATCAGAACCGCCGGCTCGTTGATCCCGAACGTCAGCGGTCCGTGCTGGCCGGGGTTCGGGATCTGGCCGGGCAGCGCATAGTTGAGCGTCTTGTCGAGCTCCTCCTGGAAGCCCGCGAACAGGACGATCGCGGCGAGCACGGCCGAGCCGATCGCGTAGCCCTTGGTGACGGCCTTGGTCGTGTTGCCGACCGCGTCCAGCCGGTCGGTGACCTCCCGGACCTCCTCGGGCAGGTCGGCCATCTCGGCGATCCCGCCGGCGTTGTCGGTGATCGGCCCGAACGCGTCGAGCGCGACGATCAATCCGGTCAACGAGAGCATGCCCATCACGGCCACGCCGATCCCGTAGATCCCGACCGTTCCGCTGCCGCCGAGCTTCCACGCGCCGAGCACGCCGAGCGCGAGCACGATCGCCGGGAGGGCCGTCGCCTGGAGTCCCGAGCTGAAGCCCTGGATGATGTTCGTCGCGTGACCGGTCTCGGACGCCTGCGCGGTCTTTCGCACCGGGCTGAAACGCGTCGACGTGTAGAAGTCGGTGATCACGAAGAGGAACGCCGTGACGGCGATGCCGATCAGCGAGCAGAGGTACAGGTCGCCGACGCTCGGCGTCTTGACGCTGGCCGCGCTGGCGTCCGTGAACCCGCCAAGGCTGCCCATCAGCCACTTGGTGATCGGGTAGAACGCGATCGCGGCGATGATGCCCGAGGCGGCCAGGCCCTGGTAGAGGGCCCGCTCGACGTTGCCGGACGCCGACTTGACGAAGAACGTCCCGATGATCGACGCGATGATCGCGACGGCACCGAGCACCAGCGGGTAGAGCGCGACCTGCGTCTGCGCGTGGAAGGTGAGGACGCCGAGCAGCATCACGGCGACCGCCGTGACCGCGTACGTCTCGAAGAGGTCGGCCGCCATGCCGGCGCAGTCGCCGACGTTGTCGCCGACGTTGTCGGCGATCGTCGCCGGGTTGCGCGGGTCGTCCTCGGGGATCCCCGACTCGACCTTGCCGACGAGGTCGGCGCCGACGTCGGCCGCCTTGGTGAAGATGCCGCCGCCGAGTCGGGCGAAGACCGAGATCAGCGAGCCGCCGAAGCCGAGCCCGATCAGCGCGTTGACCGCGGTGGTCGGGGTGTCGTTGAAGAAGGACGTCAGCACGCCGTAGTAACCGGCCACCCCGAACAGGGCCAGCCCGACGACCAGCAGGCCGGTGATCGCCCCGCCGCGGAACGCGGTGTCCAGACCCGGGGACACGCCCCCGCGAGACGCCTCGGCGACCCGGCAGTTGGCCCGCACGGACACGTTCATGCCGATGTAGCCGGCCGAGCCCGAGAGGATCCCGCCGAGCCCGAAGCCGACGGCGACGGCGATGTTCTGGATGAAGATCAGTGCGACGAGGACGACGACGCCGACGATCGCGATCGATGTGTACTGCCGGTTCAGGTACGCGCGCGCACCCGACTGGACCGCGGCCGAGATGCTCTGCATCTTCTCGTTGCCGGGCGACAGGGCGAGCAGCGCACGCGCGGTGACGGCGCCGTAGACGACCGCGCAGGCCGCACAGACGAGGGCGACAACCACCCCGTGGTTGGTCAGAAAGTCAGTCAAGGCAACTCCTCCGAAGGCAGAAACGTGTTTGCCGCAGTTGGTACGGGCCCACCCGAACACAGACATGCCGGCGGGCGCTTGCGTCCCCCGGCATAAACCGCGGTGAGTGTACCTGTACGGGCGGCGGCACGCCGGTCTGGAGAATGGCCGGCGCCGGTCGGTGCTGTGTCAGCGCCCGGGCACCCACAGGCGGCTGGCCGGATCCGGCCCGGCCGGCGGCTGCGGGCTCGCCTGCGGGGCTCCCTGATCGGCTCCGGCAGCGGCTTGCGGGGGCCTGCCCGCCTGGGTTGCGAGCTTGGCGTACTCGATCTGGAGCTGGGACAGGGCGTCCCGGAGCGGCTTCAGGGTGTGGCCGAGATCCCCGCGCTCGAGCACGGGCACGAGCGCGCGAACCGCATCGATCCCGTCGCGAACCTCGTCGAGGTCGCGCTCCTGCTCGCCGTCGGGCCCGAGACCGAGCCGGCGGCCGGCCAGGTTGACCAGCGTGACGGCGGTCTGGACGAGGACGTCGGTGACCGTGACGTGCTTGAGCTGCTCCTCCCAGGCTCGCTGGAGCTCCTCCTCGGTGGCCTCGGGTCCAGGTCCAGGTCCAGGTCCGGGTCCCGGCTCAGACGCGTCGCGGGCGTCGTCGGGCTCCGGCCAGAGCGGGCTCTCGCCGGCGGGTTGTCCCTGCCGGACCTCGTGATCGGCATCCTGCGGTCCGGGCGTTGACGCGGAACTCGGGTCGGGCGTGGTCATGCTGGTACCTCCTCTGAATAGGTCGCGTGCGTCTCGCGGACGACGCTCGCGTAGACGTCCTCCATCAGGGCGCCGTTCTCGATCATCCGACGCTGGCGCTGGGCGCCGTTGGCACCGGCCAGCGCCGGCTCGATGCCGAGCTCGGCGCGAACGGGAGCCGTCCAGTCGAGCAGGCGGTCGCCGATCTCGGCGGCCGGATACTCCTCGGCCCGGCGGAGGTCGATCATCCGGCCGTCGAGGCCGTAGCGGATCGCCCGCCACATGTTCTCCTCGATCATCCGGTTCGGCTCGTCGGCGTCCGGCACCCCGTCGTCGATGTCGCGTCCGGCCTGGGCGACGCACGCGACGATCAGCTCGCTGAGGGCATCCGACTCGCCGGCCGTCGACTGGGCGTCGCAGATCCGGACCTCGACCGTCCCGAACGCGAAATGCGGGCGGATCGACCACCAGACCTGTGTGAACTCGACGATCGACCGGGTCTCGATCAGGAGGGCGACGTAGTCGCGGTAGGCCTGCCAGCTGCCGAACACGTCGGGCACGCCGCAGCGGGGAAAGTTGCGCGTGAAGATCTGCGTCCGGGCCGAGTGCAGGCCGGCCGACCGGCCGTCGACGTATGGCGAGTTGGCCGAGACGGCGAGCAGGAGGGGAAGCACGGGACGGAGGCGGTCGCAGATCCGCACGGCCCGGTCGGCGTCGCGGACGCCGACGTGGACGTGGAGGCTGAACGTGTTGTTGCGCCAGGCGGCGTACTGCAGGCCGGCCTCGACCCGGCGGTAGTGCTCGGTGTCGATGATCGGCTGGCGGCGGTAGTCGGCCCACGGGTGTGTGCCGGTCGCCCCGAGCGCGGCGTCGTTGGCCCGGGCGTGGGCGAACAGCCGGCGGCGGCGGTCGCGCTGGCGGCGCAGGGCGTCGTGGATGTCCTCACCCCGACCGGAGATGATCTCGATCTCCGAGGCGATCAGCTCGCCGGTGATGTGGTCTCCGAGCAGCGGATCGGACGCCAGGGCGGAATCCCGGAGGGCCTCGAAGCGGGGGGCGAGATCGAGCGTCGCCGGATCGAGGATCGCGAACTCCTCCTCGATTCCGACCGTGAGGTCCTTCGACGCGGCGAACACCTCGGCCGCCCGGTCGAGCTCGGCGAGGTTCACATGGACCTCCCAACGGGTGCACGGCTGCCCCGCCGGACGGCGGCAAGGGCTGGAGTGGAGGACATCACGTGAGGTAGAAGTACAGCGCGTAGAGCAGATCGACCGCTGGGCTCGACGTGTGGACGGTCACGTCCGGCGGCACGCTGAGAAGAGCTTCGGAGTAGTTGAAGATTATCTTCACGCCGACGGCGACGAGATCGTCGGCGAGCTCCTGCGCGGCGAGCGTCGGGACGGCGAGCACGCCGACGACGATGTCCTCCTGCTCGACGACGGATCTCAGCTCGTCGTTGTGGCGAACCACCTGCGAGCCGATCTGCTGGCCGACGATCTCGCGATCGGAGTCGAAGATCGCGACGACACGGAAGCCGTGGTCGGCGAAGATGTCCGACGAGGCGATCGCCCGGCCGAGGTGGCCGGCGCCGAACAGGGCGATGTTGTGCTGGCCGGCCGTCCCGAGGATCCTGCGGATCTGGGCGACCAGGGCGTCGACGTTGTAGCCGACGCCGCGCTTGCCGAACTTTCCGAAGCCTGACAGGTCCCGGCGGATCTGAGTCGAGTTGATGTGGGTGTAGTCGGAGAGCTCCTGCGAGGAGATCGTGTCCTTGCCCATCTTCCGGGCCTGGGTCAGGACCTGCAGGTAGCGGGAGAGGCGGGCGGCGACACCAAGCGAGAGACGCTCGCCGAGCCCGTCAGCTGACTCGTCCAAACCGGCCTGGGTGACAAGATCGCCGTATGTCATCGCAAGTGACTCTAGATCATCCCCCGGCCGCCAGCGCGCTGCGGAGGACGGCCTCGTCGACGTGGAAGTCGAACAGCTCCTCGCCGCCGAGCCGGATCACCGGGATCCGCTCGAAATAAGCGCGGTGGAGGGCATCGTCGGCCGTGATGTCGAGCTCGACGAGCTCGAATCCAAGCTCGTCGCGCAGTCGATCGAGGATCGCCCGGGCGTCGTCGCACAGGCAGCACCCCGGCCGGCCGTAGAGCTCGACGCGGTTCACCGCAGGGGTCCCTCGCCGGTCGCGTAGGCCTCGACCCCGAGATACTCGGGATAGGCCTGGGGCCGGACGTAGCGGGCGGCGCTGGCGATCATCGCGGCGTTGTCGGTACACAGCTCGCCCGGTGGGAGGGAGACGGTCAGGCCGAGGCCGGCCAGCGCCGTCCGGAGCGGTCCGTTCGCGGCGACGCCGCCGCCGACGGCGAGCCGGGTCAGGCCGGTCTCCTCGAGGACTCGCTCGACCCGCTGGACGAGGGCTCCGACGATCGCCTGCTGGTAGGAGGCGGCGAGATCGGCCCGCAGACGGTCGTCCGCGGCGGGCCCGCCGGCCTGGAGGTCGCGGAGCTTGTAGAGGAGGGCGGTCTTCAGCCCGGCGAACGAGAAGTCCGGGGTGCGGCCGGTCGGGAAGGCGAAGGCCCCGGGATCGCCGCCGCGTGCCAGCCGCTCGAGGGCGGCGCCGCCGGGATACCCGAGCCCGAGCATCCGGGCACCCTTGTCGAAGGCCTCGCCGGCGGCGTCGTCGAGCGTCCGGGCGAGGACCTCGGGCTCGCCGTCGCGGCTGGTGACCCTGAGCAGGAGGGTGTGTCCGCCGGAGGCGATCAGCGAGACGAACGGCGGG
>Ga0208480_1000644_pt1 | contig 13139 bp, 7 predicted proteins | sample NGESurshal092012_4_FD_184485 | JGI IMG/M metagenome (GOLD analysis project Ga0208480, IMG submission 184485) | Arctic peat soil microbial communities from Barrow, Alaska - NGEE Surface sample F53-1 shallow-092012 (SPAdes) | ecosystem: Environmental > Terrestrial > Soil > Wetlands > Peat ... | reverse complement strand
TTACGGCCATACAGCGTCCCTTGCGGACCGCGCAGCACTTCAACCTGCGAAACGTCGTAAAATTCCTGCTCAAAGAAATGATTGCGGATGAACGGCATATCGTTGAACGCGACTGCGACAGCGGGGTCGGTCGTCACTGAGATCGCCTGTGTGCCGATCCCGCGCAATTGAATGCTGTAACCGGAGAAATTCGTTTTCGTGAACGTCATATTCGGTACTTGCTTTACCAGATCGGGGCCGCCCGTGGTTTGTGTCGCCGTCAACCGTTCCTGTGATAACGCAGTGATCGAAATCGGAATATTCTGCACATCACCGCCGATTTTCGACGACGTAACGGTGACGGTTTCGAGTGAAGCTGGCGCCGCTTGAGCCGCGGCAATCTGAATGCCGAGGCTCCCATCTTGCGCGTTCTCGCTACGCTCTGAAACCGCGCGCATGATGACCACCGTGCTGCCAGAGTGATGCACGACAAATCCCGTGCCAGAGAGCAATTGCGTGAGCGCTTGGTCTGATGACATTTGTCCAGAGACGCCTCTGGTGCGCGTGCCGCCGAGGGACTGCGAAGACATGGCAACGGGCACACCGGCCTGCGCAGAATAAATATCTAACGCGGCGGACAGAGTGCCGGCCGGGATGTTGAAATTCTCTGCCGACGCCGGGATCGCAATTAGGGCGCTCAATGAACCGACGAAAGCTATTGTAAAAATGCTGGCCAATTTTCTCATAGGAGCCCCCTTGGATGACAAGTTCGCAAGCGTTGGCGTCAACGCGAAAGAACGACGCTTCCATTTCGATGTTCGACACGAAGGCCAAAAAGCTCGCGCGCAGCACCCGCAAACTCTTCGGTATTGCTTGTCAGAAATGTTCCGCTGATCGTCAGTTTGGCCACCGCTGAATCGGCAACAATTAAGGTCGGACCGCCGTATCGATTCAGTTCCGCGGACGCGTCTGAAAGCAGCTCATTGTGAAACACGACTGAGCCTCGCTGCCACGCGAGACTTTCGGAAAGTTCTCGAGAGGTGTGCTTTGAAACACGCGTGGCATCGGCAGTGGCTATTGCAACTTCACCGGACGTAAGGACTACCGCACGCTCTTTGGCCTGAGCATCCGTACCTTCTAGTCGCGCGCTGCCGGAGACCAGTGTAACTTTGACCGCTCCAGAATCGGCGCGAATTATAAATTTCGTTCCGAGGTCAACAATCCGATATTTGCCAACCGTTACAACGAAGGGGCGTGATGCGTCGTGAGTTACCTGAAAGTATGCCTCGCCTCGCAAAAGCTGAACGTTCCGGACGTTTGGCTGAATACTGAGAAGAGCAGCCGTATCGGTATTGAGTTCGATTTGTGAGCCATCGGCCAACGTGAGGCGCTCCCGACCACCCTTTGGCGTTTCGACAAATTGCGGACGAGGACGCTGAAGATGTTGAGTTACGAATACGCCTGTAATGGCAGCGACGCCGACAACAACAGCTATCCGTGACCACCAGTTCCTTCGCGTGACAAGAATGTCCTTCGAAGGCCGCATAGGAGTTCGCAACGCCGCCAGGCGCTTCGTGCGCTGCCACATCGCATCGATCCGCAAGTAGGCCACGCGATGGGCTAGTGACTGTGAAAGCCAGGCATCAAGTTCAGCCTGACGATCTTCTGTCCAATCCCGCCGATTTCGCCGAAGGACGGCCCAGTCAGCGGCGCGTTGTTCAATCGCGTCAGTACCGAGATCGCCGGGACCAGCAGAGTCCTGAAAATCGCTCATGTCGTCCTACTCAGATCGGGAGGCTCGCTAAAGAGAATGTTAGTGAGAGCGCGGCTCGCGATCTGTAATTGGGTTTTTACGGTGTCTTCGCTGACACCCATACGTGCTGCTATTTCTTGACGAGAAAGTCCCTCCACGTGCTGGAGCAAAAAGGATTCACGGCAACGGTCCGGGAGTCGATCCACCGCTGCCTGCAAGCGGCGCAATTCGTCTCGCGCGATCACCACGCGATCGGGGCCGGGGGCATCAGCTGCCGTCTCCAAGGCCTCCAAATCCGCAACTGCCTCAATGGGAACAATCTGCTCCCTACGCATACGCCGATTTAGGAGGTTTCGCGCGGTAATAAACAGAAACCCTTTGGTCGAATCCGGAAGCTTCTGAAGTGCCGCTTCGTATACCTGTATGTAAATGTCTTGCCGAAAGTCGGCGATGTCGCTTTTGTTGCGCCAATTGTGCTGCAAATATTGCATCAATGCGGCCTCCAGAGGCAGAACCTCGCGCTGAAACCATGCATCGACATCAGGCGCAGCGATCACCGCACCCAAAATGCGTGGGTCCACATCGTCGAATTCCGCTTCCGTCTTGTTGCTCATCCCTCGCCAGCATCCTGCCTTCCGAGGGGGTTACGTTCTGGTCCTACCTTTAAGGAGACATGAGCGGACAAAAGGGGTGAAGGCGTTCCCCAAAAAAGATCGGCCGGTACGCAATAATAGTTCATCGAGCACCCCTGGGGCTCGGCTGCGACTAGTCACGATAAATCTGTTGGAAAGGGTCGACGAATTCGCGCAAAAGAATAAAGTGATGCAGTTGCTCGTCATGTGGCCCAAGCGTGCAGATACACGGGTCGACGCTGCGGCGCCCTTAAACGACTACTTTCTTGCGACGCCAGGGACTGGATTTGTCAGGCGGCGGTGGGCAAGCCTCAGTGAAAATCTCGGGATTCCGGCAAGACCCGCACATTTCGCGGACTCCGTCCACCAGAACCTTTAAATGCTCCGTCGTATGCGCAGCGAATCTCGTTCATTTGAAACTAGATTACCCTCCAAGCCCGATGCTGATCGTCGCGAAGGGGCCGTAGAAGCCGACATTTTCTTTCATCGCCGCATCGATGCCGCCGTCCATCGCGCCGAAGAAGAAATCCGCGCGATAGCCAATATTTATTTTCGCCTGATTGTACCGGACAGAAACTCCAGCGAACCCGCCAAGATTGGGAACGACAGCCGCATGGCTTCTCCTGTCGCTATTGGAATGTCCTGGCACTTCTGTTGTCCGTCGATACTTTTGATCGTGATAGTAATATCTACCGGACGACATGTGGCTAGTGACAGCCTTTTGTCTGCCAAACAGGACAGCGGCGTTTACACCCCAATCCAACATAACTTCGCCAGCTCGAGCATTTCCGATCAACAGCGCCGATGCGTTCCAGGAAATGGAAGGGCCCACGCCATGAAAGCCTAGGCTGCGTTGGACCGAGGCCAAGTATTGGTGAAACTTGCTCTCGGGGATTTTCAAACCGAAGTATCCGCTTGTTATATTCGTGAACTGCACGTCAGGTCGAGCGCGCGTACTGTCATTGGATTTTGCCGTGAATTGCGCGAAGCGCACCCCAAAGCCGATCGTCGAAATGCTCCCTTTACCGAATATTCCCAGCCCGACATCTCTTCCCGCTTGAAAATCGGCAATCAAATGAGTCTCTGAATTATCCGCCTTCAACTCCGAGTATTCAGGGGGCGCGGTCTTATATTTGCTTTTCGAAGGACCTACAAAATGCGTAACCTCTCCCGGCAATTGTTGGTGCAAAAATTTGTGGCTGACAGACCTGCCATAGCGAACGGAAGCGGAAAACTTCCAGTCTGAGTTTTTGGGAAGAAACGATACTGTTCCTTCAAGACCGGTGCTGTAGCGTGCTGGATGATCGATCTTCAACGGAGAGGCGAACCCATTCCTTGAAATCGTGTCGAAAAAGGCCGGTGCGAATGCCTCCTGCGCCGCATCAACACGTTCGAGCTGTCCACCGAGTTCGATCCAGACTATCGGCGAACTGTCCTCCTCCGCCGCCAAACCACTATCTGTCAAAAGGAAAACGCTGGTGATTGCAAGGGCAGAAGCTGTCGTCAAAAGCCGCCAGCGGAGATCCGCATTTATAGCTGAACGGTTCATCAATTCGCTCATGATTTCCCCCTTACCAATTCTTTGTGATGCGAACGCCGATCAACTTGGGATCGGTCAAAAACACGTTGGTTGTCAGTCCGGAATCGTCGCTGTTGAGGAAAGTTCCGGTGATAGCGGTTTCATTAAAAATATTCTTGTCGTAGAGCATGACCTGCCAACCATTCTGGTTCGTAAAGATCAGGGTTAGGTTGACGTTAGTGTAGCCGCGCAGGTGATCATAAGGATTGTCATTGAAGACGCGTGCCCAAGAATAGTCCTGCCAGTAATAATCACCGCGCAACGTACTGGCCCAATCCGGCGTGATCGGAATCGTGTATTGCGCCCCAAATGAAACTGTGAGGGGCGGCGCGTTCGGCAGCTTGTTGCCGCTCAAATCTTTGTCGAATCCTTCGCCATTGTTGGGCGCGGGGCCCGCTCCATTGTTTGTCGCAGTCGGATCAACGGGATCGAATCCGGGATACCCAGTTGCGGGATCGACGTGATCGAAATATGCAACGGTGCACGCTTCCCCCAATTCCGAACCACCCTGGAAGATCTGTGCAACGACATAGGTAGGAAGTATGCAATTTGATGTCTGGGTGAGAAACGGCTTAACTACTATCCAATTGGGATTGCCAGCCGTGCGATCCATCAGATCAATCGCGTGACTTCCCTTGGCGAGGACCGCATTTTCCCAGCCACCAGCGAAATTGAAGCGCAACCCTGGAAGAGGTTCCCAGGTGGCTTCAGTTTCTGCTCCTCTCACATGCGCGTCGAAATTCAAATTGATAGAGGTTCGGTCTACAATCTCGGAAATCTGATAATTCTCGTAGTTGTAATAAAATAAATCTGCATTAAACGTCAGAGCTCCGTCGAGTAGTGTGTTTTTCGTACCGAGCTCGAACGCATCGATGTATTCGGGTTTGAATGTCAAAGGGTGGATCGGATTGTTGGGATCGAACGAGCCGCTCCCCAAATTGGTTGAATCATTGGTTAGTGCCGCGCCTGGAGGATTGGCTCCGCCGGCTTTGTAGCCGTGAGAATAGGACGCATAAATTAGCGTTTGATCGGTGAAATCGAGTTTGGGCGTCCAGTTGGCAACTGCCCGGCCTGTCAACTCATTCCATTGCTGATTGACAGCTCCGAGGGACGGATAGCCATACCCAGCAGTCAAAAGTTCACTTGGAATATCCGTGAAATGTTTGCGGTCTTCCGTCCAGCGTAATCCACTAGTGAGTTTCAGTTCTGGTGTCACATTATAATACGCTTCTCCGAACGCTGCGTAGGAATCGAGAAGATAGGGATTTTCGCTGAGGAAATAGTTGTGGCCCTGATTGTTTACATTGGGAATCGAATTCGGATCGAGATAGCCGCAATTGAGAATCGCGCTCTTCTTCCGGGGGTCCGGATATGCGTAACCCGACCCGCGGTCATTAAAGGCCAAACACTCGTGGTTGTCCGAAACCCCAGCGTCCCAAGGAGGAAGAACAACAGGGCCGCCACCCAGACTTGTCCCCGCCTCGGCAGCAAGCGCTGTGAGCGTATTTATGAAAACGTAGTAGTTTTCTTCGGTTTCATAATGCAGATAGTTGCCACCGATACTAAAGTTTAGAGGTCCATTGAAGTTCGTTGCCAAGCGGAATTCCTGGCTAAGCTGCCAGGCATGCTCGTCCGATAGATCCTGAGCCACGAGGGAATTGCTGCATCCGAGCTGGGGATCACAAAAAGTCCCGAAAGCCTGACAATTATTCTGCTCGCCCCCTGCACAAGGAGCGTCTGCTGGAAGTCCATTGTAGCAGCCATTGCCCTGGCAGATTCCGATCCCGTCCGCGTTTGGTATTACCAGTGATGTGAAGCGCGGCGGCAAGGGATTGGTAGGATTGAAAATCTGATGGAAAAAATCAGGTCTTGCTGCAAACCGATTGTAATCTTCCGTTGACCAAAGAAAATCGTGATCGAATCCAGTCTGAGAGGTAAGCGTGAGTGCCGGCGTCATGCTCCAATCTGCATTTAGTTCAACAACATCGTTTTTTGCTTTGTAGCCGGGATTCAGGGCCGATTCGATGACGCGAAGATTTCGTGATTGCGTTGTGCTCGCATAGGGATCTGAGGCAACCCCATCTTGAGCGGCGAGTCCTCCAAAATCTGCCGCTAGAACATATGGAAGGCCATACGCATTCGGCACCTCGAAGGATTCCGGAGAGTAAGGAGAAGCCGGAAGACAGCCCTGTGATAAATAGGCACTTACGGCCTGGAACAAGATCTGGCCGCCAGTCTGAGGTGTTGGCACGCCATCGACCGTGGCAGGTACTGGAGCCGTCTTGCAAAGCTGTTTGGCCGTCCGCATCCGGTCATCGTCTTCGGAGAAGTGTTCCCAAATAAGGTAGGCCTGCAAATTCTCGGTAGGCTTCCATCCAATGGAAACGCGGCTCGACCAAAGATCACGTCCGTCGACGCGATCGTCCGTGAGCGCATTGAACGAATAGCCTTGGCGCTTGGTCCATTCTCCGGCAATACGGATATCTAAGCGATCATCGACAATCGGAAGGTTGATCATGCCTTCAAAACGGCGCTGCTGGTAATTGCCCAATTCAGCCGATGCCATAGCTTCGAACTGGTCCGTTGGCTTGGCCGAAGTGAGGTTTACGACGCCTGCGGTGGCGTTGCGGCCGTAAAGCGTGCCTTGCGGACCGCGCAGAACCTCGACCTGTGAAACGTCGTAGAATTCCTGCTCGAAGAAATGATTGCGGATGAACGGAATGTCGTTGAATGCAACAGCGACGGCTGGGTCGGTCGTGACCGAGATTGCCTGTGTGCCGATACCGCGCAACTGGATGCTGTAACCGGAGAAATTGGTCTTTGTGAAGGTCATGTTCGGCACTTGCTTCACAAGATCTGGGCCGCCGGTCGTTTGCGTGGCGGTCAATTGTTCCTGAGACAGCGCGGTAATCGAAATCGGGATGTTCTGCACATCGCCGCCGATTTTCGACGACGTAACGGTCACGGTTTCGAGCGCAGTTGGAGTCGCTTGCGCCGCTGCAAGTTGAATTCCGAGGTTCCCATCTTGTACGTTCTCGCTACGCTCTGAAGCCGCGCGCACGATAGCAATCGAGCTTCCCGCATGACGCGCAGTAAAACCAGTGCCAGAGAGAATTTTAGACAAGGCAGACTCTGAGGACATGTCGCCGGAAACGCCTTTTGTCCGAACGCCCTGCAAAGCTTGACTGGAAACGGAAACTTCAACACCCGACTGAATTGAGTAGGCATCCAGTGCGGCGGCGAGCGTTCCATTTGGAATGTTGAACGTGACCGCTAGAACCTGCTGGGTCACCAATAAAGATGCGAGCACTGCCGACGCTAACAAGCAAATACCTAATTTCCTGCCCATTATTTCCCCCTTGCCTCGTCGTTTCCACGACTTTCGTTAACGTGACAGAACGATGCTTCCGTTTTTGTGATCGACTTTGACGTCGAAGATTTCGTGCGCGCTCGCGGCGAAATTTTCTGCGCTTGTGAACCGGAACGTGCCGTTGATTGTGAGGTTCGCGGCGCCTCGATCGGCGACGACGAGTTCGACGCCTCCGTATCGGTTGAATTCGGCAACCGCATCCGCAAGCGGCGTATTGTGAAAAACGATCAACCCATGCTGCCATGCGAGGCTCTCGGTCAGTTCACGGCTCGACTTCTTGAGAACTTGGGTCGCCTCGTCTGTTGCGACCGCAACATCTCCTGTTGAGAGAACCAGTGCGTGCTGTTGCGAGCGACCAGATATTCCTTCCAGACGAGCCCGCCCCTCCACCAATGCCACCCGAAGGGAATCGGGCGTAGCCCTTACGAGGAATTTCGTGCCCAGATCTGTGATGGTGTGACGAGCGGCCGTTACGACAAACGGCCGGGAGGCATCGTGCTTGATCTCAAAAAATGCTTCACCGCGTATGAGTTCAACCGAACGGTGTGCCGACCCAATATCCAGCCGTATCGCAGAGTCAGTATTGAGTTCGATCTGAGAGCCGTCCGATAGCGCGAGCTTTTCCTGGCCGCCCTTTGGAGTCTCAATGAGCTGTCCCTGCGGGCCGCGTAGATAATTCCCAGCAAGCGCCCCCACGAGTACAACGAGACCAAGTGCCCCTGCGACGCGCATCCAAAGGGCATTCTTGGAGCTATTCGGACTTGGGGGCGTCCGCATAGGCGCCCTCAGTGCCGCTAGCCGATTGGTCCGCCGCCACGTCGCTTCCATCCGCAAATAAGCAACGCGGTGAGAGAGCGATTGCGAGAGCCACTCATCAAGTTCCGCCTGACGTTCTACAGTCCAACCCTCGGGATTGTGGCTGTCCGCCACCCATTCCGCCGCTTTGTCTTCGATCGCCATTGCGCCCGTGGCGCTCGCGATACCGTCGGTGCTCATGATGGCCTCCGCATATCTGGCTGCTCGCCATAAAGTGCATTGGCCAAAATTCGTAGGCCTTCTTTGACGTGATACCGAACCGTCCGCTCGGTCAGCCCCATGCGGATTGCGATTTCCCGATGCGAAAGCCCGTCGACTTGGCGCATGACGAACGCTTCGCGGCAGCGCGGCGGTAACCTGTCTAAGGCTAGTTGCAAACGCTTCAGTTCTTCTCTGGCGATAATGGCGCTGTCGGGACTCGGCTCATCGATTGCAGTCCCCAAAGCTTCGACGTCTGCCACGACCTCGAAAGGAACCACCTGCGCGTCACGCATCTTGTTGATCAGGAGATTGCGCGCGGACGCAAATACGAATGATTTTGCGGAGGTCGGAATTTCCCTAAGTGCCGCCTTGTAGACGCGAACATAGATGTCCTGCCGAATATCGGCGATGTCACTCTCGTTGCGCCAGTTGTGTTGCAAGAACTGCATCAAGGCCGCCTCCAGCGGCAGGACCTCGCGCTCGAACCAGGCATCTACCTCGGGCGCAGTAATCACCGCCCCCTGAATGCGTGGGTCGCCATCGCCAAGACCTAATTCCGTATTCTCGGGCATCCCTCGCAGCTTCCTGCGTTTCGAGGGGTTAGAGCGTCTTCCTGCCTATGGAGACCCGCGAACAGCCCAAACTGACAGGGTCGGCGGAAAGTTTTTTTGTCTCCCGGCAACAAAAGTACAAAACCCCTTCCCTATTTAGGGCTTCGGTTACTTTCGATCTCGGAGCGGAAGCCAGCGCTCACTCTCGCGATCGCCTAGAGTAGGACTGTCGATAAGACTCGACGAATTGGCGAAGGAGCGTAAACTGGCGCTGGTACTGGCACTATGCGCGTAAGCCTTCGGTCCGGCAGTCACGAACCGGTACTTCAAGGCAATCAAAATTAGACGTTGAAATGTCTTGGAAGCTCTGAACTTATTTGAGATAATTATTATATTCGCCGTCCATAAGCCATCGACCCGCGCTGATGGCGCGACGCACCCGGTCCTTCAGATAACGGTGATCGTCGGTCAATCCCGTTCGACACGTTTGGCTTCGAATAAGGCGACATCGATTTCGCGAGGGCTCGCACCGAAACCATTAAAAGCTCGAATAGCCATTCGCTGGCGGTCGCTCCCTATATTGCGCAACGATTTCTTGTATCTGCCAACGTCGGGAACTGCGCAGGTTGCCCACACGTCCAATTAGAGCGCGCCGCTCACCACGCAATCGCGTGTGCGGCAGTCACTTCCTTTTGAAGAATCGCGTTAGCCACTTTCCGAGCCCACGAAGCAACACGCGAGCAAATCCTAGCGGTCGCCGCAATGATGCCTGGCGAAGCCGAGCAGCATCGAGTATCAGCGGAATATGGACCCTGTTCTGGCCATCAGGGGTGGTCCATGGGAACACGCCGAAAGCCCAGAGTACGCGCTCCGCGTGATAATTGATTTCCTGAAATGCCTCGACGGTCTCCCAGCGGCGTTTGTCGGCAAGCTGCGCTCTGAGGTCGAGCCGGAATTGGTCAAACCAAGTCCCCAAATTCACGCGGCCCAAAAGATCCTTTAAATCGACGTCCGCTCCATCCGGGGCTCCTACGCCATCCATGTGGCCCGCCAGCTCGGCTGCGAATTTCAATATGGGCGCGACCTGTTGCCGGACTATCGTTAGAAATTTCTGCAAATCGCCGTGGAAACGATAAGAGAGTCGCTCCTCCATGATGATTTTGCGCGCATCTTCCACAGCCCCAGTAAGTAGCTCGCGGCCAGCCTGTTCGTTCCCCGGACTAAAAATCGAACTCTCGCGAGCCGCAAAATATGAGCCGACCGCATAGCCCATTAATTCTTTGCGGACAGTGTCGATCCACGGCCCTGATTGAGGCAACGGCTTATCGGCGAACGCTGTGTTGACCATGCCCTTGAACGCGATGTTAGCGAGCTGAAAGACGACCATCTGTTCAGCCATTTTCCGCCCTGCTTCGTCGTCGATTAACAGAAGCTGCCCAATGCCCCCGCGAAACACTATTCGCACCTTGTGAATGCCGTCTCTAAGCACGTCGACTGGCAGGCTCCAACCAACCCCGTACTCTAAAGAGGCAGTGCGCATAGGCGGCGCTTCGTACCCGCGATCCATTGTGGCGAGCACGTTTTCGTAGTCCATTGCGAACGTCATGCCGTCCAGAAGCGCTAACGAATACCGTTCGGCCATGTAAGTAACGAGCGGCTTTATCTTCTCGGCGACGAGCGGTGGGATTTCTTGGTCGGCCCATCCGCTGAATGTAAGTTGATAGTTGAGCGGGGATTTCGACGTGGCCGGTTCGGCGAATTCTTCCTTCTCCGGTTCCGGCAGCTTGACTGAAGCTGAGGGGTATTCCTCTTCGAGCGCCGCCAGCGACTCGTACAAGAATTTCCTCGACCAAATACCAATACGTCCAGCCAGCTGCTCATTTTCCGGAGTTTTGTTAGCTGCTATGAAATACTCGTGGCTGCATGCCGTAGCGCATAGATTGAACAGGCTAGGAAAGAATGGAGGGGCTTCCTCTCGTTGCCCAATCAGCAGCAGATCCTTCGTGATCGGCATGGTCACGGTGACGAAGGTTTCTCCCATCGTTGCCAGAGGTTCCGGACTTACGTTGTCCTTAAATCCAAGGGCAACACAGTCAGGCAATATTAGGTTGGGCTGATTTACGATTTTCCATCGGAGTGGTGTGAGGGCCAACAGTCTCTGTTGCGGAATGAGCTCCTTTGCGAGAGTTTTGTTGTGCAGCTCGCGAGTGAACGGCTCGGCGTGATGATACATCAGGGCAAGTCGCGTTTTTATGGCGGGATCAACTTCGAGATTCTGTGGGACCGTTTCCTTGGCAAGGAAGAAGCCAACGCGCGTTAGCAACTGGTCGGGAAGCCCTAGTTTCTTGAAGTTCCCATCGCCCGTGATGATCTTCCCCATGATCTCTTGGAATCGAGCATCAGGCTCTGACTTGTCGAGGCCGGCCAAATCCCGCAATGCCCCTTCGCGAGTGATCATCGAGAATGTCTTTGCCAAGACGCCTTTGAGACCATCCGCCATCGCGTCCCGCAGCCCGGCATTCCGAATGGTCAAATGGACAATTACTTCTGCAGCGATTGCGGAATCAACGAGCACTCCTGGCGAAGACTGCCGCAATTGGTTCAGCAAGGTTACAAATCGACCCTCGTAGTCTGTAATTCTCGTATCAAGCGTTTGTTCACCGTCGTTCGGCAGTTCTGAATAGAAGTGACGTTCCGATGCGGCTCCAGAGATTTCGGGGTTGTAGGGCGAGCGACCTTTTGGAAAAACCCAAACGTATTCGCTATCTTTCCTCTTATGAGACAGAAAGCCCCGGAGGAAAGAGCGAGGGATATAGTGCTGCTTGCGGCCAGCCAATTAGAAAAGCCTCTTGGGGTTGGGTGCAGTTGACTTCTAAGCGCTTGCGAGAAAGTAGCCATAATGTTGCGCCTGCGGTCTTCTGTTTTTCTGGAAATGATCCTGCTTTGACGTTTTCCGCAGTGCATTTCCCGCAGAACACCACCACGAGTTGCATAAATCGTCGAGCCTGATAAACTGGTTGGCAAGCGATCCGAGGCGCGGGCGGCCGCTCTTCAAAGGGATCTATACGCGCTCGAGTGTTGGGCTCAGGGGACAAGAATGGCGCACAAGAGGCCATTTCGTGGCGCTGCCGCGATCTCGATTGTAGCCATCTTGGCCTCGCTGTATTTGTCCGCATGCACGCCTACTTTCGGTTTGTTTACGCCGTCGAAATGGGCTGCTGCAGACGACCCTTGGAAAGGGCCAGCCGTACAGGTCCTAGTCAACCACATCTCGTGCCAGCTCATCCACGATTACCAAGCAAATCGTACGGATCCTATTTGGCAAAAGCTGGCGCAGTACCATTTTGTTGCAGCGGTGGGGCTCAATCTCACTGTTAGCAACAATGAAAGCTTGAGCCCAAATTTCGGATTTGTAACACCCTTGATGGCAACGGGGCACCCGATCTCTCCGGTAATATCGAATCCAACCGCTGGCGAGACGTTGACATCAACGATGTTCAATCGAACGCTCTCGGTCGGTTTCCAGCTGAATGGAACGCAATCAAATAGCCCAACCCTGACCTATCAAGTGGACATGCAGCGGATCGCCCTCGCCGCGCTCTCCGACCAAAAGATCAAGGACGCCAATCAGAAGGTTATTGATGATGCACCAGCAGTTGGTGATCCATCACCTGGAGTCCGAGAAGCCGCTTGGGAATTGTTGCAGGGACGGGCTCCGGGCGATGATTATGATCAGACGCTCACATGGTGTAGCGACAATTCACAAAACGGTTTGGCTCAGACCGCGAAGGGCGATCTGCTCCAGGGCGATCTTGCCATCGCATATAATATCGACAATGGCCTTCGAACGCTGGATGCGGTCGCGCCATACAATGTCTATGGAGCCTCTGGCCCTAACAATGTCGCCGACGTCGGGACCGATGTCGGAGGTGGTCCGGGCGATCTACCCGTCGATCAGATCCAAGCTCTGAAGACCAAGCCCCCTGTTAAAGTCACTCCAATGCGATTTTCCATGACAGCCGTCCCTTCCGTCGTACTCGGCAGCGGAGGGGGCAAGACCCAAGGAGGTGGTCAACAAGCCAGCGCGGGCAGCGCCTCCACGTCCTTCGCATCGGTAGTCACGTTCAACGTTGTGGCCGGTCTCAACGCAGGCGAAAATTGGACCTTGTTGCTTTTCAAAGGGCCCAGTGGCGGCGGCGCTGGTGGTGGTTCGGGCAGTGGAGGCAGTTCGGGCAGTGGCGGGGCCTCGGTTGGTGGC
>Ga0208480_1000643_pt1 | contig 13156 bp, 8 predicted proteins | sample NGESurshal092012_4_FD_184485 | JGI IMG/M metagenome (GOLD analysis project Ga0208480, IMG submission 184485) | Arctic peat soil microbial communities from Barrow, Alaska - NGEE Surface sample F53-1 shallow-092012 (SPAdes) | ecosystem: Environmental > Terrestrial > Soil > Wetlands > Peat ... | reverse complement strand
GCTCGGGGAGACGCGGACCCGCCGCAGGCGCCCAAGGTCCCCGCCGCTGTCACGAGGGCGGTGATCTGCCAGACGCGGAGGCGAGCGGTACCGGGCTTCACGACGGGCCCAACGCTACCGGGCGAGCGCGGCGACCGGGACGGCCGGTCAGTCGGCTACGCGAGTTCTGCGACGAGGTCCGAGAGCCAGGCGTGGATCGCGGACGTCACGGCCGGCAGGTCGGCCTTCAGCCCGTGGTCACCGGCGACCTCGACGACCGTCCGCCGGGGTCCGGGAGGAGGCATGCCGAAGGGGTCGCGGACGCCCTGGACGATGAGGACGGGAAGGCCGACGGCATCCAGCTCGGGGAGGCGACTCGGCGCCTGCACCCCGGTCGAGCGACGGGCCGGCTGGAGCGGGAAGGCCAGGCAGAGGAGACCGACCGCGCGTGTCGCGTCGATCGTCCGGCAGGCAACCCGCGCGCCGGAGGACCTGCCGCCGACGATCACGGGGAGGCCGGCGAGGTCGTTGGCGCTCAGGTGGTCGACGATCGCCGTCCATGCCGCGTCGAGCACGGGTGCCCGGGGTGGGCTGCGTCGGCCGGCCGCGCGGTACGGCTGCTCTACGAGGGCAACGCTGATTCCGAGGCGCAGGGCGGCGTCGGTGGCCGCGAGGAGGTCTCTCGCACCGATGCCTCCGCCGGCGCCGTGGCCGAGCACGAGGGCGGCGGCTGGCCGCTCGGCTACGTGCAGGTTGACGCGGCCCGGGCCGGTCGGCGTGGTGATCTCGATGATCGCCGCTGGGTCGGTCGACGGCGACACGACGCCCAGGCTATCCCGGCGACCCGCGATGTGGCTGCGCCGGTGTTCGGGCGCCGGCTTCGACGGGCTTCGCGCCGTATCACGCGTGATACACTCGACGAGTGGCCGACGTCAGTATTCGGGACCTGCGCAATCACGGCGGCGAAATCGTCGACCGGGCCGCGCGGGGCGAGGCGATCACGATCACCCGCAACGGTAAGGCGGTCGCCAGGTTGGCCACGGCCCCGACGTCGGGCCTGGGCGCGAGGACGCTCGTCGAGCGATGGAGGAGGCTTCCGGCGGTCGACGCAGCCAGCTTCCGCGCCGATCTCGACGAGACGCTGGACGCCCGGGTATGACCGACGGCCGCGGCATCCTCGATACGTCCGTGGTGATCGGGCTGGAGCTGATTGCAGATCATGCGCTGCTTCCCGACGAGCCGGTGATCACGGCTGTGACCCTCGCTGAGCTCTCGGTGGGTCCGCTCGTCGCCCGGAGCGATGCCGAGCGGGCTGCGCGTCAGGCTCGTCTGCAGCAGGCCGAGGCCGACTTCGTGCCGCTTCCCTTCGATGCGGACGCGGCCCGGGCGTTCGGGCAGGTGGCGGCATCCCTGCGCCGGTCGGGACGAAAGCCGGCGGCCCGGGCGTACGACGCGATGATCGCGGCGACGGCGATCGCGAACGAACTGCCCGTGTACACGTACGACGGGTCGGATTTCACGGGCATCGACGGGCTCGAGATCGTCGAGCTCGCGAAATAGGGCTCCGGCCGGGCCATGGCTCCGCCGGGAACCGGGTGATGGGGATGTCGCGAGTGGCGAACACACGTTCGCCACGGTAGAATCCATAACCGTGCCGCCGACCAACCAGATCGTCGTCTCGGGAGCCCGGGAGCACAACCTCAAGAACGTGTCGCTCGTGCTGCCGCGGGACGCCCTGACGGTGATCACGGGCCTGTCGGGGTCGGGGAAGTCGAGCCTGGCGTTCGACACGATCTACGCGGAGGGCCAGCGGCGGTACGTCGAGTCGCTGTCGGCCTACGCGAGACAGTTCCTCGGGCAGATGGACAAGCCGGACGTCGACTCGATCGAGGGGCTGTCGCCGGCGATCTCGATCGACCAGAAGACGACGTCGAAGAACCCGCGGTCGACGGTCGGGACGGTCACCGAGATCTACGACTATCTCCGCCTGCTGTGGTCGCGGATCGGCAAGCCCCACTGCCACAAGTGCGGGGCGCCGATCGCCGGGCAGTCGGTCGAGCAGATCGCCGACCAGGTCCTCGAGCTGGAGGCCGGAACCCGCTTCATGGTCCTGGCGCCGGTCGTGCGGGGGCGGAAGGGGGAGTACGGGAAGCTCTTCGAGGAGCTCCGGGCCGACGGGTTCACGCGGGTCCAGGTCAACGGCGAGCTGCTGCTGCTCGAGGAGCCGATCATCCTCGACAAGCGCTACAAGCACGACATCTCGGTCGTCGTCGACCGCCTGGTGATGCGCGCGGACGTCCGCAAGCGACTGGTCGACTCGATCGAGACGGCGGTCGCCCTGGCCGAGGGGATCCTCGTCGTCGAGCTCGTCTCGGGCAAACACGACGGGACGGGCGACCCGCCAGCGCCGACCCGCCTGACCTTCTCGGAGAAGTTCGCCTGCCTGAAGTGCGGTACGTCGATGCCCGAGCTCGAGCCGCGGATCTTCTCGTTCAACTCACCCCACGGGGCGTGCGAGCGGTGCACGGGCCTGGGCACGCAGCGTGAGATCGACCCCGAGCTCGTCGTCCCCGACCCGGGCCTGTCGATCACCGACGGGGCGCTGGCGCCGTGGGCGGCGAGCGCGTCGAACTACTACGAGCAGATGACGCTGGCGATCGCCGACCAGTACGGCGTCGACCTCGAGGCGCCGTGGGAGCAGCTCAGCCCAGAGCACCGCAGCGTGTTCCTCAACGGGACGGGCGGCGTGCCGGTCCAGGTCACCTACAAGAACCGCTACGGCCGGCGGCGGACGTATGCGGCCCGCTTCGAGGGGATCCTGCCGAACCTCGAGCGACGGTACACGGAGACCGACTCGGAGTGGACGCGGGAGCGGATCGAGGAGTTCATGAGCGTGCGTCCGTGCCCGGCCTGCGGGGGAGCCCGCCTGCGGCCGGAGTCGCAGTCGGTCCTGGTCGCGGGGACGCCGATCCACGAGTTCACGGCGCTGTCGGCCCGGCGGGCCCTGGAGTGGCTCGAGGACGTCAAGCTGTCGGCGACCGACCGTCACATCGCGCGGCTGATCCTCCGGGAGATCGACGAGCGGCTGCGGTTCCTCGAGAACGTCGGGATCGGGTACCTGTCGATGGACCGGGCGGCGGCGACGCTGTCCGGCGGGGAGGCCCAGAGGATCCGGCTGGCCACACAGATCGGGTCGTCGCTGGTCGGCGTTCTGTACATCCTCGACGAGCCGTCGATCGGCCTTCACCAGCGCGACAACGCCAAGCTGATTGGGACGCTCGAGCGGCTGCGGGACCTCGGGAACACAGTGCTCGTGGTCGAGCACGACGAGCAGACGATGCGCGCGGCCGATCATGTGGTCGACATCGGACCGGGGGCGGGTGAGCACGGCGGGCGGATCGTGGCGGAGGGCACGGCGGCGGAGGTCGAGCTGGTCGCGGAGTCGCTGACCGGGCAGTTCCTGGCGGGCACGCGGCGGATCGACGTCCCGGCGGCGCGGCGCCGGCCGACCGGGTACCTGGAGATCGTCGGGGCGGCGGCCCACAACCTGCGGGGGATCGACGTCGGCATCCCGCTGGGCACGCTGACCTGCGTGACGGGTGTGTCGGGTTCGGGGAAGTCGAGCCTGGTCAACGAGGTCCTCTACAAGGCGATTGCCAATCGCCTCCACCGGGCACGCCAGCGGCCGGGCGGCCACCGGGAGGTCCGCGGCCTGGACCAGCTCGACAAGATCATCGCGGTCGACCAGTCGCCGATCGGGCGGACGCCGCGGTCGAACCCGGCGACGTACACCGGCCTGTTCGACGTGATCCGCGACCTCTTCTCGAAGACGGTCGAGGCCCGGGCGCGGGGCTATAAGCCGGGGAGGTTCTCGTTCAATGTGAAGGGCGGGCGGTGTGAGGTCTGCAAGGGTGACGGGCAGATCCGGATCGAGATGCACTTCCTGCCTGATGTGTACGTCCCGTGTGAGCAGTGTCACGGCCGGCGATACAACCGTGAGACGTTGGAGGTCCGCTTCAAGGGCAAGACGATCGCCGACGTGCTGGAGATGCCGGTCGAGGAGGCGGTCGTCTTCTTCCAGCACATCCCGAAGGTCCACCGGCGGCTGGAGACGCTGAAGGACGTCGGGCTCGGGTACATCCGCCTCGGCCAGCCGGCGACGACGCTTTCCGGGGGTGAGGCCCAGCGGGTCAAGCTGGCGACCGAGCTGTCGAAGATCGCTACCGGCCGGACCCTGTACATCCTCGACGAGCCGACGACGGGACTCCACTTCGCCGACGTCCAGCGCCTCCTGGAGGTGCTCCAGCGGCTGGTTGACACGGGTAACACGGTCGTCGTGATCGAGCACAACCTCGACATCATCAAGTCGGCCGACCGGCTGATCGACATGGGCCCGGAGGGGGGCGACGAGGGCGGGATGGTGATCGCGTCGGGCACGCCCGAGGAGGTCGCGGCGACACCGGGCTCGTACACGGGCGTGTTCCTCGCCGACCTGCTCGAACCGGCGAAGTCGCCGGTCCGGGCGCGCCGGTCACGTAGACGGGTGGCGGCGGTCAGCTGACGTGTGTTCGGTCGCGCTGCGGGGCCGCGGCAGCTCGCCGGCCGGGCTGACGCGGAGCGGCGTCCCGGACGGATCATTCGTCGAGCGCCGCTACATTCGCCCCCGCCGGGCGTTGTAGCGATCATGACAATCTCTCGCCGGGCACTCTCGCTCGTCGTCGTGACATTGTGTGGTTCGTCGGCGTCGACGGCCGCCGCGTCGGCGGCCGGGCCCGGCGTCGCGCTCGCGCCGGGCCGGGTCGTGTTCTCGGTCAACGGCGGCGGGGTCGCCGATAATGTCAACGGCGGCGGAGCGACAATCGGAGTCGCCCTTCCGAACGGTGGCGCGGTCCTCGTCGGTGATGCGATCGGCCCCGGGGAAAACGGATTCTACGCGGCGCAACTGACGGCCGATGGGTCGCTCGACCCGTCGTTCGGGAGCGCGGGTATCGCACATGTCACGGTCGACACGTCGTCGTTCTTCATGCCCTCGACGATGGTGCGCCAGGCCGACGGAAAGCTGATCGTCGCCGGCTACGGTCCGCAGCGCAACCTCCAGGGGTCGCCGATCGTGCTGGTGCGGTTGGATCCAGACGGCAGCCTCGACGAGAGCTTCGGCACCGGCGGAATCGACGACCTGGCGATCCAGGGCACGGGGGCCGGGCTCGCGCTGCTGCACGACGGGGAGATCGTCGTGTCGGGCGCCACCGGAGCGCAGTCGTCGGCGATCGCGACGGACCCGTTCGCGATCCCCGAGACTCACTGGGTCGTCGCGGTCCTGAGCAGGTCGGGTGCCCCGGATCCGAGCTTCGGTCAGGCGGGCATCGCGACGCTGCCGGAGACGGGGTCCTACGGCGGCCAGGTCGCGACGCTCGCCGACGGAGACATCGTGGCGACCGGGAGCGCGGAGGTCGCCGACCTTCACTACACGGAGTACCTCACCCGCCTGACGCCCACCGGTGCGCGCGATCCGAGCTTCGACGGTGGGACGCCGCTGACGCTGGTCGCCGCACCGAACAGCATGGTCGTCAACCCCGACGGGACGGTCGTGCTCGGCCTGCGGGGGTCGGTGATCCGCTACACGGCGGCCGGCGCACTCGACTCGGGCTTCGGCTCGGGAGGGCTGGTGCCGATCGCGTCGAGCGACCTCATGCAACTGCTCCCCGCGCCGGACGACGGCGCGCTCGTGATCCTCCAGAGCGGGTCGGCCTACGGCCAGGTGATCGCCACCAGGCTGACCGGCGGCGGCGCGATCGACCCGACCTTTGGCGGGCCGACCGGCCGGAGCCTGACGATCCCCTTCGGCGGCGGCGGATCCGGCTTCGTCGTCAGCGTCCGCCCACGACCGCTCGGGCCGCTGGCCCAGAACAGCTTCCGCGACGGCTTCTTCCTCGCGCGGCCGGACGGCTCGTATCTCAGTGTCGGCGGCGTCCAGGTGGTCCAGGGATCCGGCGAAGGCGTGGGCAAGTCGATCTTCGACTTCGCGGCCGCCGCGCTGACCTCGACGTTCGCGCCGGATCCGACGTTCGGCGGCGCAGTGACCCCGCTCGGGACCGATCTGAGGGTGATCAGGCAGCGTGCGAGCACCGACCACGCGCGCCACGGCATCCGCGTCGAGCTGACGCTCTCGCGGCCCGGCCTGGCTCGCGTCGTGATCAGGGCCCACGGGGGCGTCGTCGCCCAGAACGTGCTGCCGGCGTTCGGACACGGCGAGACGACGATCCCCGTCGAGCTCACGGCCTACGGCAACACGCTTCTGCGCAGCCATCGCGGCGTCAAGGTGACGGCGACCGCGACGGGCCGCGACCTGCTCACCAACACCGCGATGGCCACGGCGTCCGGCACGCTTCGCTGAGCTCCGCGGATACCCAACGGATCGGATTCCAATTCCATGACGAAGTCACGCCACGCCCTGATCGTCGCCCTTGCCGCCGTCGGCGGGTTCCTGACACTGTGCGACATCGCGGCGGCGGCAGCGCTGCCGCCCGGTGTCGATGCGGCGGCCCCGCCCGTGATCCGCACTGCCCCCGGTCGCGTCGCGTTCTCGGTCGACGGCGGGGTGGTCGACGGCCAGGACAACGCCGGCGGCGGCGGCGACCCGGCGGTCGCCCTGCCGGACGGCGGCGCCGTGGCGCTCTACGGCGGCGAGCTCGGGCATTCCGATCTCGTCCAGATCAAGGCCGACGGAACGCTCGATCCGGCGTTCGGCGCCGGCGGGATCGAGCCGGTTCCGGTCAACCTCCCGGACTTCGGCGCCGGGCAGATCCTTCGCCAGCCGGACGGCAGGCTGGTCGTCGTCGGCGGCCAGCAGTCGTCGAACGCGGTCCCGTTCCCGCACGTCGTGCTCGTCCGTCTCAACCCCGACGGAAGCCTCGATCCAAGCTTCGGCGCCGGCGGCGTCGACGTCACGCCGATCCAGCTGAGCTGCGACTGCTCGACGGTCGGCCTGCGTCCGACCGGCGGGTTCGTCGTCGGCGGCGCGACGACGCAGCAGGCCGGGCCGAACGTCGGCAATGTCAAGACGCAGATCACGCAGTGGACGCTCGCCGGGCTGACCTCCTCCGGTGCGCTGGACCCGAGCTTCGGGCAGGCGGGCCTCGTCACACTCGCCGGGAACCGAGCGTCCGGCCTGGACGTTCGCGTGCTCCCCGACGGCGACACCGTGACGACCGGCGACGCCACGCTCAGCGCGACCCGCTCCCAGGGCGAGCTCGCTCGTCTGCTCCCGTCCGGGGCGCCCGATCCGAGCTTCGACGGCGGCACGCTCGAGGCGCTGCCGACCACGCCGATCCCCGGCCAGATCCTCGCCTACCCCGACGGGACGGTGATCGTCGGCGTCGACCACGCGATCGTCCGCTACACCGCCGCCGGCCTGCCGGATGCCGGGTTCGGGACGGGCGGCATCGTCCAGACTCGCCCTGCGACCGATGTCACCGCGGGCGGCCAGCTCCTCCCAGCGGCCGGCGACGGCGCCCTGTTCCTCGAAGAGACCGGTCCCGAGTACTCCCAGGGCCGGTACACGGCGGAGCTGATCGGCCCCAGCGGCGCGATCGACCCGTCGCTCGGCGGTACCGACGGCCTGGCCTTCTCGATTCCCTTCGGCGGCGGCAGCTCGAACCTGCTCGCGACGATCCACCCTCCGCTCGCGACATCGCTCGGGCTCGCCGGCAACACCTTCGTCGGCAACGTCGTCCAGCGTCCCGACGGGTCCTACCTGTTCCTCGGCGGCGTGACGGTGTCCCAGCCGACCGGCGAGGGCACGGGCAACTCGATCGCCGAGTTCGCAGCCGCCGCCCTGACGTCCGCGTTCAAGGTCGACACGTCGTTCGGCGGAGCCGAGGCCCCCCTCCACGCGAAGCTCGCCGTGATCAGGCAGCGGGCCACGACCGCCCGGTCGAAGCACGGGATCCGCGTCACGGTGACGCTGTCGGCTCCGGGTCTCGCGCGCGTCGTCATCAAGGCGTCCGGCCGCGTCGTCGCCCAGAACGTCCTGCCGGTCTTCGGCACCGGCCCGAGCACCCTGCCGGTCGAGCTGACCAGCTTCGGCAACCAGTGGCTGAAGTCCCATCCCCGCAGCAGGCTCACGGCGAGCGTGACGGCACGGGGCCTGCTGGCGAACTCGGCGACGTCCACCGCCGCCGGCAGCCTGCGCTGAGCGCCGGGCGCACCGCTGGACGGCCCGGCCGGGTGGTCTTCCCGGTCGACGGGGGGCTCGTCAGCGACAACGTCGACGGCGGCAGCGCGACCGCGGCGGTCGTGCTCCGCGGGAGCCTGGTGACCCGGACCGAACGGATCAGTCGATCGTGACCCGCTTCCAGCGGCCGTAGTTCCCAGCTCGATCGACCGCCCGGATCCAGCGGGCGCCGGCCAGGCTGGAGAGCGTCGTCCGAGCCCGGTAGGTGAGCGTGACCCGGTGCTTGGCGGTCGGCGAGCCGGCGAGCTGGAGCTTCGCCACGCCGGAGCTGTCGTCGGTTGCGTGGACCCGCAGGACGTATCGCGCCCTGGCGCTCGCCACGCTCGCCGTCTTCGCGGACGGCGAACCGCCGGTCGTCGGGCTGAGCGTCGCGGACTTGACCTGGGGTGCCGTCTGGTCGAGGATGATGTCGTCGGTGAACGTCTGGTTGGCGTCGATGCCCGAGCCGGCGAAGCGGACGTAGACGGTCTTCGGCAGACGCTCGGACCCGCTGCTTGTCAGCGTCCAGGCGTACTGACAGTTCGCGGCGACGGTGAACGTCCGCGCGCCGCCGAAGCCGCCGTCGTTCGCGACGACGACTGACGTCGCGCCACCGGGTGCCTTGATCGTCAGCGTGACCGCAGTGCTGTTGGTGTAGGTAGCCGCCGCGTTGACGCTGACCCCAACCGTCGCCGGGCAGGACGCCGGCCCGGTCGGGACGACCGCCGCGGAGCTCGCCGGCTGGCTGTGGCCCGCGCCGTTGGTGGCGACCACCACGCACGTCAGCTGGTGCCCGACGTCGGCGGCCTGGATCGTGTACGACGCGCTGGTCGCGCCGGTGATCGCAACTCCGTCGCGGTCCCACGCATACGCGTAGGAGGTCGGTGAGCCGGTCCAGGTCCCCGTCGAGCAGGTCACCGAGCTGCCTTGGGTCGGCGTTCCGGAGATCGCCGGCGGGGCCGTGTCGGTCGGCACGCTCGGACCGGCCGGCGCGCTGGCCGCGGCCGTCCAGATCGTCGTACCGTATGCATCCCACCGCTGGATCCGGGCGTTGCCGTAGTCGGCGATGAACAGGCCCCCCGACAGGCCGGTGCCGTCCTGGGCGTGGACGTCGAAGGCCAGTGGTTGGTTCAGCGACCCCGCCGCGGAACCGGGTCGGCCGAGCGTGCGGTACGGGCTGTAGCTGTTGTTCGTGTCATAGAAGGAGACCGTGTCGCTGGTCGAGTCGGCGATCACGAGCTGTCCGTAGATGTCGGTGAAGACGTCGGTCGGCGTGCCGGAGACCGGCTGCGAGTGAACCAGGGCGAGGCTCTGGGCGTCGAAGGTCTCGACCCTCGCGGCGGTCGGCTCGGCGACGTAGAGCAGCGCCGGGTGGCCGTTCTGCGCCGCGCCGACCGAGATGCCCTTGGGGTGGGCGGCGAGGCTGAGCGTCGCGGGACTCGAGAAGTCGAGGTTCATCCGAATCACCTGATCGGCGCAGGGGTGGGCGACGAAGATCTGTGTCGCCGTCACGTCGAGGCCGCCCCGACTGAGCGGATCCGGCGTCCCGCCGCCACCGCAGGCGGGGAGCGTCGTGCCCGAGACGTAGCTGCCCGCCGGCGTGAACTGCTGGACCCGGTCGTTCGTGTCGAGGATCCAGACGTTGCCGGTCGGGGCGACGCTGATCGCGACGACTCCTCCGAGCTGACCCGCCGCGCTGCCGGGCGTGCCCCAGGAGGAGAGGACGTTGCCGTTGGCGTCGACCCGCTCGACCTGTCCGCCGGTCGCGAAACCCACATACGACGTGCCCTGCGCGTCCTGGCCGATCGCCGTCGGGCCGGCCGCCCGGGCGACGGCGGGGGATGCGCCCAGCAGCAGGAGGACGACGACGCTCAGCAGGGCATCGCGTCCGCAGAGTCGCGGACGGCTGCTCGTTTCGGACATCACAATCCGATCGTCGCGTGACACTGTGTACACACCAGTGATCCGGAGTCTAGCCCGATCTGCCAGGCGCAGGAGATCGATTCTGGCCCGGGCTCGCTCGCCGATCCTCGGGGATCCGGGGCTCAGACGACGAGGCCGTGGCGGATCGTGTTCTCGCTGGCGACCCGCGGCTCGACGAACTGGAGCAGGTAGTCCGGGCCGCCGGCCTTCGTCCCGTTGCCCGAGAGATGGTTGCCGCCGAACGGCTGGCGACCGACGACGGCGCCGGTGATGTGGCGGTTGACGTACAGGTTGCCGACCGGCAACTCGGCGATCGCCCGGCGGACGTGTCCGGGGTGGCGGGAGAAGAAGCCGGCGGTCAGGCCGAACGGGCTGGCGCGGACCGCGGCGAAAGCCTCGTCGAGCGAGTCGACCACCTCGATGCTCAGCACCGGCCCGAAGATCTCCTCGCCGAGCAGGGGCGAGTCGGCCGGCAGATCGGCGACCAGAGTCGGCGCGACGAAGTGACCGCCGGCCGGCAGCCTTCGCGGGGCGGTCAGGACCCGGCCGGTCCGGCGGGCGAGGTCGACGGCACGCTCGATCCGGTCGCGGGCGGCCGCCTCGATCAACGGGGGAACCTCGGTCGCGAAGTCATCCGCCTGCCCGACCGCCAGCAGATCGATCGCTCCCGCCAGCCTGCTCCCGAGCTCACCGGCCAGAGAAATGGGAACAAGCAGCCGGGCGGCGGCCGAGCATTTCTGCCCGGCGTAGGAGAAGGCCGATTGGATGACCGCCGGCACGACCTCGTCGAGATCGGCGTCCGTGTCGACGATCACGCAGTTCTTGCCGCCCAGTTCGGCCACGACGCGCTTGAGCTGACGCTGGCCGGGCGTGACCGCCGCCGCCGTCCGGAGGATCTCCAGGCCGACCGCCTGCGACCCGGTGAATGCGATCGTCTCGACATCTCCGGCGACCAGCGCCCGGCCGACCTCACCGTCTCCGAGCAGCAGGCCGAGCACCCCGCCGGGCACGCCGGCCTCGTGGAGGATCGAGACCAGCCCGGCGCCGCACGCCGGCGACTGCTCGGCCGGTTTGAGCACGACCGTGTTGCCCGTCGCCAGGGCGGCCGCCGTCATCCCGGCCGGGATCGCCAGCGGGAAGTTCCACGGGGCGATCACCGCGGCGACCCCCCGCGCGGCGTAGGTCAGCGAGTTGCGCTCCCCCGGCGGCGAGATCAGCTCCCGCCCGGCGGCGAGCGCCACCCCGCCGCGGGCGTAGTACTCGAGGAAGTCGATCGCCTCGGCCACCTCGGCATCCGCGTCGGCCCACGGCTTGGCGCACTCGCGGACGATCAGCGCAGCCAGGGCCGCCCGTCGAGCCCGCATCAGCCCGGCCGCCCGGACGAGGATCTCCGCGCGCGCGGCGGCCGGCCTGCCGGCCCAGGATCCGGCCGCCGCGCGGGCCGCCGCCAGCGCCCGCCGGACGTCGCCCGGGCCGGCCTGCGCGTGCGTGGCGACCACCCGGTCGGCGTTGCCCGGGTCGGTCGACCCGATCGGCTCGCCGCCTTCGATCGGCTCGCCGTCGACGAGCAGGTCCAGACGGAGCGGGAGGCGGCTGTCGAGCTCGGCGAGGGCCTCGAGACACGCTGCCCTGACCGCGGGCCGGCGGAGCTCGGCGAGCGGCTCGTTGACGAACGGCGGCAGGTCGGGGATTGCCTGCGGCGGCTGGGTCATGGCGCCCGCAGGAGGTCGGTGAGCGCCTGGCCGGCGGCGGCCTGGTGGAGAAAGCTGTCGTTGCTCGTGTTCTCGAGCAGCCTTCGCACGAGGTAGGCCATCCCGGCGACGAGGTCGCCGACCGGGCAGTAGACGCGGACCCGCAGACCACAGCTCGCCAGCGCGGCGGCGAGGTCGTCGCCGAGCCCGCGGAGGACCTGGAACTCGACGTCATGCTCGGCTCCCGCCCGACGGGCGACGGCCAGGGCGTGGGCGATCGACCGGAGGTTGTGCGACGCGATCAGCGGCCGGACGACTCCCCGGGCGTCGATCAGGCGGGTGGTCAGAGTCTCGAAGCTCCGGTCGGTGTCGGCTTTGTCGGAGAAGACCGGCGGCGTCCAGCCGTGTTGGGCGGCCTGCGCCGTCTCGGCATCCCAGTAGGCGCCCTTGACCAGGCGGACGGCCAGGGGAGAAGTCCGACGCATCGCGGCCGCCCGGTCGAGGACGTCATCGAGGATCGGGCCGCTCTCACGCAGGTAGGCCTGGACGACGACGCCGGCTGACGGCCCGGCCCGGAACTCGTCCTCGGCGATCGTCTCGAGGGCCAGCTCGAGAGCCGGATCGCGAGTGTCAAACGACTCCGCGTCGATCTGCACGTGGGCGCCCCGGTCGGCCGCCAGCCTCAGCAGGGCGCGCAGACGGGGCTGGGCCGCCCGCGCCCGCTCTGGGGCCTGAGCCCGGAGCAGGGGCGTCAGGGCCGACAGCTTGATCGACAGGTCCGCCCGCGGGACCGCCCGCCCGGAGGCGTCCCGCTCGAGCCGGGCGTTCGCCGGCCACCGGCCGGCGCGGTCTGAGACCGTCCGCACCGCGTCGGCGCACCGCCGGCCGTAGCGTTCGCCCTCGGCCTCGGTGACGGTCGCCTCCCCGAGCAGGTCGAGCGTGCTCGCCTGCCCGGCCCGCCACATCCGCTCGAGCTCGCCGGCCGCGGCCGACGGATCGCCGCCGACGATGAAGCGCGCCGCCATGTGCCTGACGATGCCGGCCGCGACCCGGCCGAGCACGGCGTCGGGAAGGTGGACACCGCTCCGGAGCAGCAGCGGGCCCTCGTCGACCTCGGCCAGCAGGGCCCGGAGATGGTCGGCCAGGTCGTGGTCGTCGCGGCACGCCGGGGCGACGTCGACCAGCCGCAGCAGGGCGGCCTGGAGCCCGCGGCGCCGGCTCGCCCATTCGAGCGCGCCATCCTCGGCCCGCTGGAGCGACGGCCGCCCGTGCGGGCGGGCGGCGTCGAGCGTCCGTCCGATCTCCTGGATCTCCGTCTCGAGCCGATCCGCTGAGCTCGCCGCCGCCATCG
>Ga0208480_1000642_pt1 | contig 13167 bp, 9 predicted proteins | sample NGESurshal092012_4_FD_184485 | JGI IMG/M metagenome (GOLD analysis project Ga0208480, IMG submission 184485) | Arctic peat soil microbial communities from Barrow, Alaska - NGEE Surface sample F53-1 shallow-092012 (SPAdes) | ecosystem: Environmental > Terrestrial > Soil > Wetlands > Peat ... | reverse complement strand
CCAGGCCCGATGGCGGTCCTCAACAACTCGTTCGGATTCGGCGGGCACAATGTCGCGCTTGCCTTCACCGCCGCCTGACCCCAGCTCACCGGCGCGCCCGAGCGTGCCCGCCGAGCGCCAGCTGTCTGGCCGACCCGAGGAGACCGACGTGACTGTCCTGGATAACCGGGTTCCCCCCAGCCCGTCCGCGAGCGCGGCACCAGCTGAGCAGGCAGCGCCGGCGGACCGGCCGGTGCGGGTGCTCTACTGGTTCACCCAGCCCACGCCGTATGTGGTGTCGCGCTTCAACGCCGCCGTCCAACGGCCGGAGCTTGACTTCCACGCCGTCTTCTCGCAGGAGCGCCAGCCGGACCGGTCCTGGGACGTGGACGAATCGGCCTGGAAATTTCCCGCTCGCTACCTGGGGCGGATCAAGGTGCCGCTGAAGGAACTGCGCCGCCTTCGCCCCGACGTGTTCCTGCTGGAGTACGACCGCTGGAACCTGGCCCTCGGCGCGATCATCGGCTTCGCCACCGCCCAGCGCGTGGCGTTCCGGGTGCTGCCCAACTTCGACGCCTGGTCCGAGCGCACCTGGTGGCGCGAGATCGGCAAGAAGGTGCTGTTCAAGGCGATCGACGGGGCCAAGGTTCCGGGCCCGGACGGGGCCGCGCTGGCCGGCCGGTACGGTGTGCCGGCCAGTCGCATCGCCGTGGTGACCCAGTCGATCGACGTTGCCCACTACGGCCAGAGCCGCGATATGCCAGTCGGGGAGCGCCAGCGCCGCCGCGAGGAACTCGGTCTCAGCGGATGCGTTTTCCTCTACGTCGGCCGCATCTGGGGGGGCAAGGGACTCGACGAGCTATTCGACGCCTACCGGCAGGTCCGCGCGGTGCGGGCCGATGTCAGCTTGCTGGTGGTCGGGGACGGCGTGGATTACGGGCGCTACGCGGGCAGCGAGTCAGCCACGCCCGGCGTCCGGTTCGCCGGGTTCATCCAGCCCGCCGATCTGCCCGAGTGGTACGCCGTCGGCGACGTCCTTGTCTTCCCGACCCACGGGGATCCCAATGGGCTGGTGGTGGAGGAAGCTCTGGCCGCCGGTCTTCCCGTCATCGTCTCTGACGCCGCCGGTGACGTAAAAGCCCGCGTTCCCGACTCCGTCGGCCGCGTTGTCCCGGTCGGCGACGCGAGCGGGTTCGCCCTGGCCATGCAGGAGCTGGCGGACCCGTCGGTCCGGGACGCGATGGCCTCAAGGGCACCGGCCTGGGTGGCGGCCAAGAACGACGAGCGCTACGCCGCGGATCTGGCTGCCTTCGTGCAAACCCTGGCGGGGCTGCCTCGGCGCCGCACCCGCAACCGGGCCATCTGCGGGGCGATCGGCCGGTTGCTCGCCTGGCGGGGGCGATAGCGCGAAATGACGCAGTATGCGGCGGCGGCGGAGTCGGTCCATTCGCCGGTGGTGACCGAGGTGACCGGGGCGGTAAGCGGGCGGCGGGCGGTCCATGCGACCGGGCTAGCGCTTGGATCGGCTTTCATGGCCGACGGCGTCGGTGTTGTCCTGCTGGCGCTGGCGGACGAGCGCTCGCGGTCGGGGGTATCGGGCGGATACCTGCTGTTCTGGGCCGGGCTTGCCGCTATCTTCCTGCCCAGCGCTTGGGTGCTCCTGCTGCCGCAGCGGAGCAGGGAGGTAAGGCTCGCCGTCGCCCTGGGTTTCGGGCTCGCGCTGTACCTGGCGAAGGTCGTCTACGAGCCGACGATGTTCACCTTTCACGATGAGTTCGCCCACTACAGGAACGCCGCCAACCTGCTGGCGTCCGGGCAGCTTTTCGGCTATAACCCGCTGATCCGCGCCACCGGCTACTACCCGGGACTCGCCGTCGCGACGGATGCGCTGGTGCGTCTTACCGGCTGGTCCATCTACACCTGCGGTCTCATCCTCATCGGATGCGCGCGGCTGACGCTGGTCGCCGCGCTGTTCCTGCTCATCGACGAGCTGGTCGGATCGCCGCGCGCGGGCGGCATCGCCGTCTTGGTGTACGCGGCTAACCCGAACTTTCTCTACTGGGATGCCCAGTACGCGTATGAGTCGATCGCCCTCCCGCTGGCCGTCCTGGCTGTCTACTTCCTCGCGCGGCGAAGGGGGCAGCACCCCGCCGGCCTGGCGATCGCGTCGGCGTCCGCGGCCGCGCTCGCGGTGGTACCCACCCACCACATAACGGCGCTGGCGCTGGCGGCCGTGTTCGCAGCATGGGCGGCCGCTGGAGCCTTGAGCAGACGCCGCGCTCGGGCCATGACGACCTACGTGCCGGTCTTTCCAGCGGCTGTGATCGCCAGCACGACCACCGTGTGGCTGGCGGCGGTGGCGCCGATCACCGTGAGCTATCTCGGCCCCGTGCTGTCGCGCGCCGTTGGGCAAGGCATCCAGCTCATCGTGGATCATCACACGTCGCGGACGCTGTTCGCCAATACCGGGCAGGCGGCCGCGGCGCCCGCCTGGGAAGAGGCCGCGGCCATCGGCGGCACGCTGGTCATCCTGGCCGTGCTCCCGATCGCCCTGTACCGCGTCAGGCGAACCGACCTCCCGTTGATCGCGAAGCTGCTGGCCTTCTCCTCGGTGGCGTGGGTGGTACTCATTCCCCTTCGCTTCACCTCGGGCGGCCAGGAAACGGCGAATCGTTCCTCGGAATTTGTCTACGTGGGCATCGCCCTATGCTTCGGTTTCCTCCTTGACTCGCTCCTCGGCTCCGCCCGCTGGCCGCGAATCTCCGCCGGCTGGCGGCAACTGTTCGCCCTCGGCATCGTCGCCCTGCTGTTCGCCGGCGGGACCGCCGTCTCATGGAACTTCTCGCAGCGCCTCGCACCGGACTACCGGCTGACAAATGGATCGGCGGTCGTGACGCCGGACGATGACGCGCTCGCCCGCTGGATGCTCGCCGCGCTTGGTCCCGCGCATCGCGTAGCGACAGATCCGCTGACCGGTCTGGCGCTGGGCTCGGTCGGGCGGCAGGACGTGCTTTCTTCGGCCGAGGACGGCGCGCGCGTCTGGCAGATCTTCTATCCACCGGCCGTCGACGGCGAGGTGCTCGCGCAGCTGCGCCAGTCACGGGTCCAGTACGTGGTCGTCCAGCTTGACGTGCTCGATTTGTCGCCCGGGTCGGCCCGCTTCGACGACTCGGAGCCTGCCACCGATTCCGACGCGCCGCTGCCCGCGACCGCGTTGTCAAAGTTCGGCCAGAGCCCGGTGTTCCGTGAGATCTACGCGGCCGGGTCTCTCCGCGTCTATCAGGTGGTCGGCTCGGCCGGGGGCCCGCGATGATCTTCAGATACCGCGCCGCGCACCGATCCGGGACGCGCCCGGGGCTTTCCGCGGCCTGCTCCGCGGTCACCGTCGTCGCGGTCGGCGTGATCTGCCTATCGACCGGCCCGGTCAGGCTGACCGCGGCTGCGATCCTGCTCGGGGCCTTCACCAGCGCCATCTGGCTCCTTCAGCGAGCGCGATTCGCCGCCCTCGGGCCGGCCGTCGGCCTGGGCCTCTCAGGCCTGATCTTGATCGCGCTCGCGCTCGCCGCGGCCGGGGCGCTGACCACTGGCACGATCGCCTCGGCGATCGGCGCGGGCACGCTGGCCGTCGCCTGGGCCAGCACCCTTCACCCGGCTGACCCCGCTGACCTGGCGGCGACGTCGGAATGGAGAACGCGGCTAAAGCGGCTAAGCCCTTACGCCGTCGGCGGTGCCGTCATATTCGCGGCGGCGGCGGCCTGCTCCGTGCACTACTCCGCGACCAGCGCGACGGCCGATTCCGATCGAACGTCCTCGCCCGCCCTGTGGGCGTATCCGGTGGGACACCAGCTTGAGGTTGGCCTGCAGCAACCCTCCGGTCATGGACCGACGTCGTTGCGGATCGTCGTATCCCAGGCCGGAGTCACCATCGCGACCTGGCAGGACGTTCGCGTGGCCCCCGGTCAGACGTGGGAGGCGCAGCCGGTTGCCCTGAAAGGAAACGGCCCCACCCAGGTGGTCGCATTTCAAGGAGGGAGCGTCGTGGCCCGTTTGTCGGGTTAGGCGTTCGGCTAGGCGCGCTAGCCCCGGCCGAATTACCGAGCATTACTGGCAGAGGAGAGGGTCAAAGTGCGTGCGCGACACTCCCGCACCTTCACGTCCACCCGTTTCTGGCTCTGCACCTGGCTGGTGGCGGCAGCGGCCCTGCTGCTGACGGCTCTGACGTCGGTCGGCCTCTCCTACGCGCCGGCCGCGGTTCGCATCGATCACCGAGCTTCTGCTGTCAATGCACCTCCATCCGCCCTGGTTACGCACCTGCGCTCGCTACGCCTCATGAATTACTTCCCGGCCGCCAACGGGTGGCAGTACATGTGGACCCGGTGGAATCCCGGCCAGATCAACGCCGATTTCGCCACCATGGCCGCCATCGGCGCTAACACGGTCCGTATCACGATATTTCCAGAAATAACCGGATTTCCGGTCCCGACTGCGGTCATGCGGTCCCGCCTCTCCCGTGTCGTCAGCCTGGCGAGTGATCACGGGCTCAAGGTCCAGCTTTCACTGTTCGATCAGTTCACCGACTTCGCCGACATCTCCGGCAGCGAGACCTGGGCCCGCGATCTTCTCGGCGCCTTCCGCGGCAGCCCGCACATCGCCTTCATCGACTTGCGCAATGAACTCGACGCGCCCGCGACGCTAGGAAGCGTCGACGTCTACCGCTGGGTGGACGCGCTCCTCCCCGCGGTCAAGCGCGATGCCCCCGGCACTCCGATTACCCTCTCAGTGTCGAAGCCGCAGCACATTACCGCCATGCGGGCCGCCCTTCAGGCCGAGCCCGACTTTTGGGACCTCCACTATTACTCCTCCGCCGGGCTCGCCTACCCGACCATGAACGAAGCCGTCCGCGCGGCCGCTCCGCGGCCGGTCTTCGTCGGGGAAACGGGCTTCGCGACGACTGGAGACGCCCCGCCCGGGCTGCCCGCGGGCGAGCCCTCAATGGAGGCCTACCAGGCGTACTACTACCAGGTGGTCGAGCGGGCCGCTCTCTCCCTTGGCCTTGGCGTCGCCGCCCCGTGGACCCTGTACGACTTCTCCTTGGCCGCCATCCCCGGCCAGCAGCAGCCCGCCCAGTACGCCTTCGGACTCCTCCATGAGAACGGGACGCAGAAACCGGCGGCCGCCGTCATCCGCCGCCTTTTCACCAGCGGAAGCGTCAGCCAGGCCTTCAACGCGGACTTCGATCGCTCGGTGGCCACGCCAAGCGGCAGGCTCCCGGCGCTCTGGCGTCTCTGGCAGCCGGGGCAGGCCACCTTCGGGTGGGATCCGGCGGTCGGCCATGACGCGCCCGGTTCCGCGCATATCTCCGACAGTCGCGGTGTGGACGGTGGCATGCCCGGGCTTTATACAAACCCGGTCCAGCCGCAGGTGACACCCGGAGACCGGTACTGGGTAACGGCCTGGGTCCGCGGCCGCGACGCGACCGGAAGGACCGTCGTCAACATCACCTGGCTCGGCCAGAACGGCGTTTTCCTGAGCGGCACCGACTCCGCCAGCTTGCCCACGGGCGACACCGGCTGGACCGAACTGCGGGCAACCGCGGTCGCCCCGCCCGGCGCGGCCGCCGCCGAGATCTGGCTCAAGAGCGCACACAACACAGGAACCGCGTGGTTCGACGACGTTACATGGACAGAAGGAGATTGATGGTGGCACTTCGGCTGACTGCCCTTGGTACCGGCTGACTGGGCACCCGAGAGCTTGCTTAGCACGAGCGGCTGAACCACGGCAGGCCGGCTGAAGTAGTGTGCCTATTACAACTAATTCCGTGCGCGCCTGCCAGGCATGAGGAGGTCCAATGGGTGAGTTCAGGTTGGAGCCAGGCCGAGTGAGTCTCCGTTCCGCCGGGCCGATCACGTTCGGGCCTGCGGGGATCTTGTTCATGGCCGACAACGCAGCGGCGACGGTGTTCGCCGTCGATGTCGCCGACCCGGGCCCCGCGGGCGGGGCCGAGCCGTTCGACCTGGAGGACGTCGATGCGCGGGTGGGGTCGTTCCTTGGCTGCGGGCCGGGCGACATCACCATCAAGGACATGGCGGTGCACCCGCTGTCGCACAACGTGTACCTGTCGGTCCAGCGCGGTCACGGCGACGCTGCCCAGCCGGTGCTGATGCGGATTAGCGTCGCCGACGGCGCCATCGACGATGTCCCGCTTGATGAGGTGCCCTTCGCGGCGGTGGCGATCGGCGACGCCCCCGGCGAAGACGACGAGCGGCTGGACACCACTCTGCCGCTCGGCGACGAGGGAGAGGAGATGCAGTTCGGCACGCTCAAGATCCGCCTGCTGCGTCAGCCGATCCGCACCGCGACCGTCACCGACATGGCCTACGCGGGCGGGGCGCTGCTCATCGCCGGGCTGTCGAACGAGGAGTTCTCGTCCAAGCTGCGGCGCATTCCGTTCCCCTTCAGCGCCGGGATCGTCGGCAGCAGCCTGGAGATCTTCCATGTCTCGCACGGTAAGTGGGAGACCGCGGCTCCTATCCGCGCGTTCGTGCCCTATGACGGCGGCGCGAGCGTCCTGGCCAGCTACACCTGCACGCCGGTCGTGCACTTCCGTCTCGCCGACCTCACCGACGGCGCCAAGGCCGTTGGCCGGACCGTCGCCGAGCTTGGCCCGGTGAACCAGCCGCTCGACATGGTGTCGTTCGTCCAGGACGGCGAGGAGTACCTGCTCGTCGCCAACAGCGCCCACGGGCTGGTGAAGATCGCCTGCCGCGACATCGACAGCCAGTCGCCGCTGACCGAGCCGCAACAGCCGGTCGGCGTCCCCCGGGAGACCAAGGACTTGCAGGGTATCCGCCGCCTGGCCAACCTGGGCGGCAGCTACGTGCTGGCCCTGCAGTCCGACGACGCGGGCCGTCAGCATCTGCGTTCCCTGAAGACCGCGTCCTTGTAGCAGCCGCAGTGACCGAGGCCATTTGGTCGCGCGGCGGCGGCGGCGACTGCATCCGGCTGACGGGTCTGCCCGCCGGAGCAGACGTGCGAGTATTTCCGGGGACGGCCGTCCCGACGGTCAGTCTGCCGCCGATGGCCGGGCGGCTGGAACGAGACGGGGCAGACCTATGCTTCGTGCCGCGCTTCGCGTTCCTGGACGGCATGAGCTACACGGTTACGGTCGAGGGGACGAGTGCGGCCGTCCTGGTTCGCCCCCGGCCCGAGCGGCCGGCTACGACCGAGGTGACTGGCATCCGCCCGACGGCAGGCGAGGTGCCGGTCAACCTCCTCCGGTTTTACGTCTGGTTCTCGGCGCCGATGAGCGAGGGCTACGCCGCCGGACAGGTGCGGCTCGCCCGCGATGACGGCAGCATCATCGCGGGCACGTTGCTGCCGACCGAGCATGAACTGTGGGACGGTTCCCGCCGTCGGCTCACCGTCCTGCTGGATCCCGCCCGCATCAAGCGCGGATTGCCCAGCCACCAGGAGGCCGGGTATCCGCTGCGCTCGGGCAAGCCGTTCCGGCTGGTCGTCGGAGAGGGGTTCCGTGACGCGCAAGGACTCCCCCTCAGGCATTCGGCGGAGCGGCGGTTTGAAGTCGGCGACGAAGAGCGCCGGCATGTCGATCCCGTCAGCTGGGAGCTGGCGGTCCCGCCGGCCGGAACGTGCGAGCCGCTGCAGGTCATCTTCGGCCGCCCGTTGGATCACGGCCTGCTCGCCCGGTGCCTGCATGTGCGCGGGCCGGGCGGCGAGCTCGTCGACGGCACTGCGCGGATCGGCCCCGGGGAGCAGTCGTGGCAGCTTGTGCCCAGCCGGGCCTGGGCCTCCACGGTCCACCAGCTAGTCGTCGAGCCCGTCCTGGAAGACCTGGCCGGCAACTCTGTCAGTCGGGTCTTCGACCGAGACCTGACCCGGTCCGAGGACCAATCGCGACCGGCCCGGCCGGTCACCATCGCCTTCCATCCGGGCTGACCGTCCGCAGGTGCGTGTGACCCACCCCACTGGAAACCGGCGAAGCGATGTTGCTCGCTGATCCGTATACGTAGTGGAAGAGAGCGACTCTCACAAGGATGTGTGATCTTGAAACGACGTTCACCTCGCACCCTGGCCGTAGTCATCGCAGCCGCCAGCGGACTAGCCCTCGCCGCTCCGACTGCGGCGTTCGCGAGTTCCGGTTCCCCTCACCACCAGCCCGGTCAGGGGAACTCTCACGACCAGCGTGGTGATCTGAAGCTGAACCAGGTCAACCTCGCCTCCGACATACCTGGCATGGCGCCACTGACCGATCCCGATCTGAAAAATCCCTGGGGCATCTCGCTGTCCCCCACCTCTCCCCTGTGGGTCTCCAACCAGGGCACGAACAGCTCCACCCTCTACACCCTCACTCCAGGCTCAAGCACCGTGACAAAGGTGCCGACAGTGCGAGTGACCATGGGGAGCTCCTTCGCGGGCCCAACGGGCCAGGTGGCGAACACGGGTACCGGGTTCGTGGTAAGCAACGGGACTACCAGCGCCCCGGCCGCGTTCATCTTCGATACGCTCGACGGCCACATCGAGGCATGGAACCCCAAGGTCGACCCGCTTATCGGTAACACTGAAAACAAGGCCAGCGTGCCGGGCGCCAGTTACACCGGACTCGCGCTCGCCTCAACCAGCCACGGCGACGAGCTGTTCGCCGCCAACTTCGGCCAGGGCAAGGTCGATGTCTTCGATTCGACATTCAAGCAGGTCGAGACGGCTCCCTGGCAGTTCAGGGACCAGCGGCTGCCGCGCGGCTTCAAGCCCTTCAACACGCAGGCGCTGAACGGCAACATCTTCGTGACCTTCGACAAGGCCGACCCGAGCACAGGCAGGGAAGCGGTCGGCCACGGCCTCGGCGTCGTCGTCGAGTTCAGCACCCACGGCCGCCTCATCGCCCGTATCGCCTCCGGCGGTGCGCTCAACGCGCCCTGGGGACTGGCTATCGCGCCGGCCAGCTGGGGTTCTGCCGCCGGCTCGCTCCTGATCGGCAACTTCGGCGACGGCCGGATCAACGTCATCGCCAAGCACGGCCATCACTTCGCGCACAAGATCACGGGTCAGGTCGTGGACACGTCGACCGGCAAGCCGTTCGCCGAGCCGGGGCTGTGGGGTCTGCTGCCCGGTACGGCCACGAACGGCGGCACCGGCGCGCTCTGGTTCACTTCGGGGATCAACCACGAGCAGGACGGCCTGCTCGGCGTACTGCGCCCGTAACACCGCACGACGCACTCACCGCTTGAGCGATACCGGTGACTGAGTGGGGCCGGGAACCGCAAAGGTTCCCGGCCCTACTCGCTCGTGCACGCTGTTGGAGCCCGCGGGACGGCGGGAGCCAGGGGAAGCTGCGTACTTGCCTCAGCCGTGCCCTCGCGCGCGGCCAGCAGTGCGTCGAACTCCGGGCCGAGGTCGCTGGGTCAGGGACGTGTGGGTGACGACGTCCGCCCCTGCGCGTACCGCGGCCGTCATCGTGTCGGCGCTCACCACATGCGCGACGGTCGTCAGCCCGGCTTCGTGCGCCGCGACGATGAGCGCGGCATCGAGTGGATCCCGCGCCCGCAGGAAAGCCGCGGAGCCCCAGGCGTGTCACCTATTTGATCTTCCTGTTCTGCCAATGTGTGAGTACGGTGGTAGCTGTTGAGGGAATTCGCCACCGCCACGCGGTGAGCGGTGTCTGACGCGAGGGGTACAGCAGTCTTCCCTTGAGGTTAGTCATTGCTTATGGGCAAGCCAGTTCCTAGCCAGCGAGGCCGCTTCAGGGACCTTACCCCTGGACACATCTGCATGCCGGCGCGTGTGATGGAGGTTTGAGGGGTGGTTTCGGGGGCTGGGGGCGGTGAGCGATTATGGCACAGACGGGCTATGACGACGAGGAGAGCCGGAGCTTCGTCCCTGCGGCGCCTACGTGTCAGATCACGTATGTGAGTGACGGGCGGGATACTCCATACAGGATTGCCGAAGAAGAGAGGGAGCTTCTCGTCGCGGCGGGCCGCAGCTTCCTTGAGGCGAGCGGCGGTGACGCGTGCCTGCTGCTGGCCGGCCCACTGGTATCGCCAATTGGCAACGAGGACAACAGCACGGAAAACGCGGTCGCGCGCTGCTGCAGGGACCGTTTCGGGTATCCTACGCAGCCGGCGGCCTGCACGATCGACGTCGTGCTTGACACCTATGGCGGTTCGCTGGACAGCGCCTTCAAGACCGTGCTGTTCCTCTCCCGCTTCGCGGAAAGAATTAGGGTATTCGTGCCGCGGCGTGCGAAGAGTGCCGGGACCTTGATCGCGATAGGTGCACACGAGCTGCACATGTCACCATTCGCGGAGCTGGGTCCGCTGGACACCCAGATCGTGGATCCAAGAAACCCGACAGAGCTAGTGTCGGCGCTTGACTGCTATCAGAGCGTGGATTACGTGCGGGCGTTCGGCCTGACCACCCTGCACCGGGCCCTTACGGCGCTGGCCAAAGAAATGCAGACCGGCATTCCCTTGGCTGATCTGGTAAATACCGCGGAGCACCTCAGCACGGGAAGCATTACCCCCATGATCACACAGGTGAAAGCCCTGGACTTCGGGGGCTGGGGACGGACGCTGAAAATTGGTGAATTGTACGCAAAGTCTCTTTTGACGAGGGTCGGTTATGCCCCCGCAGAGGCGGGGCAGATCGCCTACCAGCTGGTCTACGGTTACACGCACCACCCATTCCCAATCGATTTTGACGAGGCATCGCGCATAGGCCTACGGCCGCACCACATGGACGAGCAAGGCTACGCCATGGCAGCTAAGCTGCTCGCCTACTGCGCCGGGGATGATCTTTTCATCGGCTTCGTCGATGAGCATGCTGACTCTCGCCGTCAGGAAGCCTCTCCGGGGTGGGGACTCCAGGGCAAGGCCGATGGGCAGCCTCCGGCGGCGGCCGAGGCGGCCGCGCACAATGGGGAAGATCAAGCGATCGCCCTTCCGCACGGTCAGGTGACTGCGGCGGTCGAGGAAGGCCAGCGGTTCGCCACGTCTGGTCAAGCGACCCAGTCGAACACACCGAGTAACTGATCACTGGCGCGAGCGGGATGGCCATGCTCACGTCAGGTGGGCCCGATCTCCGCTGGGGGCTTGAATGCTGGCGTTAGGTCTGACCTCAGTGGATAACACGATCATCAGGACGGCGTTCGCCCTGGCGATCACGGTCGCATTCCTGGTGATCGCCGGATGGCTTCCCTTGGCATGGCTGCACCGCCGACGGGCCCAAGTTGTCATCGAGGACGTGGCCGCTGTGGAGGGCATCCCGCAGTCGGCGACTTCTGGCCTGTCGGCGCAGCTGCGGCAGGCAGTCTGGCGGCTCCTGCTCCGGGAGAAGGAACGCCGGGACGCGTCCTATGCGGTACTCACGACGCTGAAGCAGGACATCGACGACGGACTGCTCCGCGCCCACGGCCATGTCCAGATCCAGACGATTGCCGCAGAGCTTCGCTCCTCGACGGACGACTCGCTGGCCGCGCTCACGGCTGGTGTCCGCGCTGTCGCGCCAGGGCAGGCCGAAGGGCTGGTGGCTGCACTCGGCGCGATCCTGCCGTCGCAGCGCGGCTGGGTGGTCCGCGCCTTTCCCGTGCTTCGCGGTGAGGGGCGCGACGCCTATGTCGCGCTGACACTTGAGCTCGCCCCATTCGACCGTGCACCAGACGCAGTCACGAGCTTCGAGGCCAGTTCGGACACATTGCGTGAGGCGGACAGAGAGGCCGCACAGGCGGCTGCCATGAGGGCGCTGCTGCACCAACTGCTAGAGCCGGCCGCCCGGTGGATCGTAACCCGCCTGGTCGCGCAGCAACTGGCCCAGTCCGGCGTTCCGATGAGCTGGCGGCTGCTGAACAGACGAAAAAGGCGTCAGGAGCTAGCTGGGCTCCAAACGCAACTCGCTGGCCAGATGTCGCTCTATGAGGCAACCGAGCAAGAGGCGTTCTCTCGCGGCTTCGCCGACCAGGCCCTCGCCGACCTAGCCAAGGCGGCTCGACGGCTGCCGACGTACTACAGGCCGGACTCGACGGCGGCGGCGGTGCACGAACGGCTCGGCTGGTGGTACCGGCGCAGTGACGATCCGGCCAGGGCGGCCGATGAGTTCGGGCGCGCGGTCCGGCGCTATGACACAGCTGCGGAACTGCTCGCCGCAGTACCCGGGGCTGTCCCAGAGGCCAGGGCCGCAGCACTGGAGCGGATAAAGGTGCGCCGGGCAAAGTGCCGGCTGCTGTCAGGTGACCGCAGTCACATCGAGATCGCGCGGCGAGAGCTGGCCGAACTGCTGTGCATCACCGGTTCGACGGCGCACGAGCTTTACAACAGCGCCTGCCTGTTCGCAGTGGCCATGAGCTGCCTGGACGTGTCAGAAGAAGTGCGTTTGACCTATGGGCCGCGTGCCTGGCATCTTCTCGGCCAGGCACTGCTCACCGATGGAGCCACTGGCCCGTGGATCAACGTGATGATGGACGTCGAGCTCGATGCACTGGAACAGCAAAAGCGCCGTGACTTCTGCGCCGAACTGAAGGCACGGCACCCCGAGCTCACACCCCTGAATGCGGAGACAGTTCAGATAATGGTCAAGCATGCAATGCACGCGATAGGGGTCGAGCCGCCCAGCAATCCGTAATGCCGCAGACGCTGTGCCCAGAAGACGCCGTCTCAGGTCACCTCCGCCTGCAGCCGACGGCGCCCGCGGCCGCGCCGCGGCACGCTGAGCCGGCCCTCATCCAGCGACAGCCCGCCGGCCGCTGGAGGCGCCCGACGCCGGTCGGCTCAGTGGAGCGCTGAACCGCGAAGCTGCGGCTAGCCACGCGGCGTTTCCGGTCGGTCGCTCCCACAATGGGACTCATGCAGCCGCAATTGCCGTGCCTGGCGGTGTTGGCTACGGTGCGCTCACTGCTGCTCTGGGCGCGTCACCTGCCAATGGCTACGGCGGTGGGCGGAGTTGCGGAGGGACGAATCCGCCCGCCGCTCACCTGGTCAACAAGCCGGGTGCGCAAAGTGGCCGCGACCTCATCAGCCGCCTGGCGACTGGCGCGGTTGCAGGCCCGCGTCGCGCAGGAACGTGAGCACGGCCGCGACACGGCGGTGCACCTGCTGCTCGCTGGCCAGGTCCAGCTTGGTGAAGATCGCGTTGACGTGCTTCTCGACTGAGGACTCCGACAGGTGCAGCGCCTGGGCGATG
>Ga0208480_1000641_pt1 | contig 13170 bp, 15 predicted proteins | sample NGESurshal092012_4_FD_184485 | JGI IMG/M metagenome (GOLD analysis project Ga0208480, IMG submission 184485) | Arctic peat soil microbial communities from Barrow, Alaska - NGEE Surface sample F53-1 shallow-092012 (SPAdes) | ecosystem: Environmental > Terrestrial > Soil > Wetlands > Peat ... | reverse complement strand
CGCCGTCGGTCTGCTCGAACGCCTCAAGCCGTGTGCGATAGCGCAGTGCGGCCGTCGGGTGCGAACGCGCAAACTTTTGCAGGATCGGATCAAACCAAAGCTGCGAGCAGATTTGCAGGCGTTCGGGGCTCTCGCTTTCGGCTTTCTGCTGCGCGCGCGTCGGCCGCCGCATCCGCGCCAGCTCATGGCCGCTCAAGCTCGTAACAAACACGACGTCGAGCGAGTGTTCGGCGGGGAATGGGCAATCACGCACCGCCTCAGCAATGCCCCAACGCCGGCAAAACTCCATGGTGCGGACGTTGACCTCATTCATCTTCGGCGTGCGAATGACGCCGTCGCTCTGCTCGACCAGGTCGCAGGCAACGCCGCGCCACCCGAGTTCGGCGGCGAGCGCGAGCCCGACCGGGCCGCCGCCGACGATCAGCACTGGAACGTGACGCACGCTTGACTTGGTTTGGTTCATCGCTGTTCCGGCTCGCGCTAATCGTAATTCGACATGCGCAGCGGCACGCTCTGGCCGCCGTCCATGTCGAGCGATGCGCCATGAAGAAGCCGCCCACGCGGCGACACGATGAAACGCACCAGCGCGGCAATGTCTTCCGGCGTGCCGAAGCTCGTGATATCGAGCTCGCGGCGGTGACGCTCGATTGCCGCGGCTTCGTCAAGCCCGGTCTTTTTCATGATGATGTCGAGCCGGTGGCGAAAGCGATCGGTCGTGACCGATCCGGGATTGACGGCATTGACCTGAACGCCGTCGTGTTTGCCCAAATCCGCCAGCGCCTTCATAAAGGCGAGGCCAGCGCCGATCACACACGCGCCGATCATGTAGTCGGCGACCGGCGCGCGGGCGCCGATGCCTTCGATAAAGACCACCGAGCCTTGCGCGGCCTTCAGCAACGGCCAAGCAAGCCGGCATAGTCGCACGTGGGCAAAGAATTTCAGCTCGAAGCCGTCGCGCCAGTCCGCTTCGGGCTGGGTGAAAAAATCGCCGCGGCGCGCGCCACCGGCATTATTGACCAGAATATCGAGGTGGCCGAATTCGCGCGTCAGCGCGGCGATAAGCCGACCGGGCTCGGCGCCCGCTGTCAGGTCGGCGGCATGAACGGCCGCTTTGCGGCCAAGCGCGCGAACCTCCGCGGCGACGCTCTCCAGCGCCCTGGCGTCGCGCCCGGTCAGCATCACGTCGCAGCCGGCCGACGCCAGCTCCAATGCAATGCCGCGGCCGATGCCACGGCTTGAGCCGGTGATCAGAGCGACCTTGCCGGGAAGTTCAGTCCGTTCGTCATTCATGCAGGCTTCAATCGACTGTGATGTGCGCCGTGCGGCCGACCTCGGCCCATTTCCGGTAGTTCTCGGCGATGAATTGAGCGAATTCCGCCGGCGTGTTCGGTTTCGACGAACTGCTGATGTTGGTGACCAGACGCTGCATGGCAGGAGCGCGCATGCCCTCGTTCACGGCTGCATTGATGCGCGTGACGACCGCCGCCGGCGTCGCGGCCGGCGCAACGAGGCCGAAGAAAGTCTGCGCCAGGCAATTCGGCACGCCGGCCTCGGCCATGGTCGGGACGTCGGGGAACAACGGCGAGCGTTCGTCGTTCTGCACCGCCAACGCCCGCAACTTGCCGGCGCGGATCAGCGGCGCCAGCGACGCGCCGGTCTCGAATGTCAGGTCGATGATGTGGCCCAGGATGGCAGTCGCGGACTGGTTGCCGCCGCGATACGACACGCCGGTCATCTTGGTGCCGGTGCGTATCATGAACAGTTGGGCGGCGAGATCAGGCAGTCCGCCGGTGCCGGTATTGCCGCAATTGAGTTTGCCGGGATTTGCCTTGGCGTAGGCGACAAGCTCGGCGACGCTTTTCCATGGCGAAGCCGGATCGACCACCAGGATCTGGAAGCTGCGCATGATTTCCACGATCGGCGCAAAATCCTTCACCGGGTCATAGCCGGCATGCGCAGACACTGCGGGAATGGCGGCGAGCGTGCTCGAGTTGCCGATGAACAGCGTGTAGCCGTCAGGCGCCGCCGCGGCTGCCGCGCGCGCACCGATCGCGCCGGCGGCGCCGGGCCGGTATTCGATCACGATCGGCTGGCCCAATAGCGGTGGCAGGATTTGCGATGCCAACCGCGCTGGAAAGTCGCTCGGGCTCCCCGCGGCGGCCGGCACGATGATGGTGATCGGCCTCGCCGCGTAATCCTCCGCGCGCGCGCCCGTAGGCCGGACTGCGCCCGACACCAACGACGCGGCCGACATGAGAAAGTTACGCCTGGTGTCCACCGCGCCCCCGCCCGCCCTGCTCCGCCCTAACACGCTCTCTGTTTTGGCGCGCTATCCGGCAGCCCCTGCCGTGTCCTCCACTGTGCGGATATCGATCTCCGATTCAAGGGTGCGATGGACCGGGCACTTGTCGGCGATCTCCATCAGGCTGGCGCGCTGCTCGGCGTTCAGCTCGCCGTCGAGTGTAATCGCGAGCTCGATGCGGTCGAGCATACCTTCTTTGGTCTCGCAGTCCGCACAATCGGCGGCGTGGATCTTATTGTGGCGCAACCGCACCGAAGTTTGCTGCAGCGGTAGTTGCTTGCGATCGGCGTAGAGTCGCAGCGTCATCGACGTGCAGGCGCCGAGGCCGGCGAGCAGGAAATCGTAGGGACCGAGACCTGAGTCCATGCCACCCGACGACACCGGTTCGTCGGCAAGCAGGCGATGCCGGCCGACGATGACTTCCTGCTGGAATTTGCCGCGCCGCGTTTCGCGCACCAGCACACTGCCGTCCGCGGTGTCGTCGCTTGGCTGAGAGTCGGCCGCCATGTCGAGATAGCGCTCGGCCCAAGCGGCGATCACGCCGGCAACGTAGGCAGCGTCGCCCAGGCGGCTGAGGAGATGATCGGCACCGGAAAGCGAGATGAAGCTTTTCGGATGCTTCGCCGCGAGAAAGATATGGCTTGCGTTGTCGATGCCGACAGTGTCGTCGGTTGGCGAATGAAACACCAGCAACGCCTTGTGCAGGTTGGCGATGCGCGTGGTGAGCGTCTGTTCGGCAATGTCGTCGAGGAATGCGCGTCGCACTTTGAACTGCCCCCCACCGAGCGTGACCTCCGCCTCGCCCTGCAACGCGATGTCGGCGACCCGGTCTTTGAGCAACCCAGTCACATGCGCCGGATCGGCCGGCGCACCGATCGTCACCACCGCGCGCGCCTCGGCGACGCGGTGCGCGGCGGCGAGCACCGCAGCACCGCCGAGACTGTGACCGATGAGGATCGCGGGCGCCGCGAGTTTCCGGCGCAAATGATCCGCGGCGGCGACCAGATCGTCGACGTTCGACGAGAACGTGGTGTTGGCGAATTCGCCCTCGCTTGCGCCGAGGCCGGTGAAGTCGAAACGCAGCACGGCGATGCCGTGCAGTTTCAGGCCCTCCGCAATGCGGCGCGCCGCCTTGTTGTCCTTGCCGCAAGTAAAGCAGTGCGCGAACAGCGCCACCGCGCGCACCGGCCCCTCGGGCCGGTCAAGCGAAGCGGCCAGCGTTTGGCCCTGGGCATTCGGAAAGTCGAACTTCTCGGCGGGCATGGGTGCCACTCTCCGGTTTCACGCGCATGAGCATTCGTCATGCGGAAAGCGCAAGACGCGCAGCATGGATTGACGCCGCAAGGCAGGCAAATGACGCTTTCGGGATCGCGGCCGATTTCGCTGATTGATCCCCATAACGTTATGCGTTATAGTATTGTATGATCGTCGGCTTTCGGGACGCCGAGACCGAAAAAATCTGGAACGGCCTGCGCAGCCGAAAGCTGCCGCCCGCGATCCAGAGCGGCGCGCTGCGCAAGCTGCGTCTCATCAATGCCGCGAAACGGATCGACGATTTGCGCGTGCCGCCCAGCAATCGACTCGAAGCGCTACGCGGAGACCGCGGCGGGCAATGGAGCATTCGCATCAACGACCAGTGGCGCATCTGCTTCCGCTGGACCGAAGGAGGCGCAGACGATGTCGAGATCGTCGACTACCACAGTTGAGCTCCTGCCTAATCCGCACCCGGGAGAAATCCTCCTGGAGGAGTTCCTCAAGCCCATGGGGTTGTCTCAGACTGCGCTTGCCCGTGCCCTTAGCGTGCCGCCGCGGCGCATTAACGAAATCGTGCTCGGCAAGCGCGCCATCACTGCAGACACTGACCTGCGACTCGCCCGCTATTTCGGCATGAGCGACGGCTTTTTCCTGCAATTGCAGTCCGATCACGACCTGATGGCACGACGCCGCCAGATCGGGGAGAAGCTCAAGGGCATCAAACCGCGAGCAAAGGCAGCGTAACGCGACAACTCAAACACAAAGAAGGGCCGCCCTCGCGGACGACCCTTCCATTGTCAGGCCGTGGCCCGGTTGCGTCGGCGATCGTTTGCCCTACGCACGTGAGCCCGGTGGCGAATTTAGACCACCTAGGCGAGGACCTCGGCAGAGGCCAATAAAGAGGCCAAGATCCAGTTCACGGATGCCGGCGACCGCGGCGATAGACAATGAGACACTGGATCACCTCCTTTCGGTTGTTAACGATGGGGCCAGTATAGGACTTTCCCGGCGATTCGGAAGGAGCGTTTTGTCCTACCGCCCCAGTTCCCGCATCGCTGCGTCGAGTCCCTCCAGGGTCAGCGGAAACATTCGCCCGCCGAAAATCTGGCGCATCAGGCGGATCGAGGCCGTGGCGTCCCATTCGTGCTTGGCCACCGGGTTGAGCCAGACGCAGGACGGATAGGTGCGCACCACGCGCTCCATCCACACTTTGCCCGGCTCGTCGTTGAAGTGCTCGACCGAACCGCCGGGGGCGACGATCTCGTAGGGCGACATTGAGGCGTCGCCGACGAAGATCACCTTGTAGTCGTGCGGATAGGTGTGCAGCACGTCGAAAGTCGGCATCGTCTCCTGAAAGCGCCGGCGGTTCTCCTTCCACACCCGCTCGTACAGGCAGTTGTGGAAGTAGAGATGCACCATGTGCTTGAATTCGCTCTTGGCGGCGGAGAACAGTTCTTCGGTCGCCTTGATGTGCCAGTCCATCGAGCCGCCGATGTCGAAGAACAACAGCACCTTGATGGTGTTGTGGCGCTCCGGCCGCATCAGGATATCGAGATAGCCCTTGTGCGCGGTGCCCTTGATGGTGCCGTCGAGATCGAGTTCGTCGGGCGCGCCGGTGCGGGCAAATTTGCGCAGGCGCCGTAACGCGACCTTGATGTTGCGGGTGCCGAGCTCGACGTCGCCGTCGAGATCCTTGAACTCGCGCTTGTCCCAGACTTTGACGGCGCGGAAATTGCGGTTGCCGTCCTGGCCGATGCGGATACCTTCGGGGTTATAGCCATAGGCGCCAAACGGCGAGGTGCCACCCGTGCCGATCCATTTGTTGCCGCCCTGGTGACGGCCTTTCTGTTCCGCGAGCCGCTTGCGCAGCGTTTCCAGAAGCTTGTCGAGGCCGCCCATCGCCTCGATCTGTTTCTTTTCTTCCTCGGTGAGATATTTTTCGGTGAGCTTTTTCAGCCATTCGATCGGAATTTCGGCGTCGAGCGCCTGCTCGACCAGATCGAGGCCCTTGAACACGTGACCGAACACGCGGTCGAATTTGTCGAGATTGCGCTCGTCCTTCACCAAAGTCGCGCGCGACAGGTAGTAGAAGGACTCGACCCGCCGATCGGCCAAATCCTGCTCCATCGCCTCCATCAGCGTCAGATACTCGCGTAGCGTCACCGGCACGCCGGCCGCACGCAGCTCATGGAAGAAGGTGGCAAACATCGTTTGAATCTAATCTGCGCCGCGGCGGCCGTCGAGCGCGACGCTGGCCGCCGCCGGCGCATTCGATACGTCTCGTTGAGTGCATCGAGCGGCCGGGTAAAATTCTTGAACGCCGCGGTGCAGACCGCGAAGTCGAATCCGTCCGACGGCAGTGGCAGGTCGGCGGCGTCGCCTTCCTCGAACGCGATGTCGAGCCCTGCCTTCTGCGCATTTTCGTTAGCGATGCGTACGAATGTTTTGCTGATGTCGACCCCAACCATTTTCCGCCGCTGTTTCTCGTCGAGACTGAATACCGCTTGGTGCTGATGAAGGCCGAGCAGGCATTCGTCGCCCCAATGAAATCCGATTAGACGCAAAAAGCCGGACCCCGACGATGCTGGAGCGCCGCCGGGGCAGGTAACCCAACCGAACGCGCGGAGCGCGCTGGGTTTCAGGCTCGGCAATCCAAAGTACCAGCCGAATCTCCGGCGGGACGCCTCCATTTCTCGGGGTCAAATCTTCGATAAGATATATCTTGCAATATAACTCACATGGATGTATCTAATGATATATCTTTAGTCCGAAACCAAGGAGCATCAAATGCACGGACATTGTCATTCTCACGAAGGAAAATGGGCCCAGGAGGGAAAATGGGCTGCCGGCCGGCGTCGCGGCCGTTTCGGCGGCTTTGGCGGCCGCCACGGCGGCTTTGGCGGCCGGTTCGGCGAAGGCGGCGAGGATCTCATGCGGGCCCGGCGCATGCTGGCGCAGGGTGACCTGCGGCTAGTCGCGCTGGCGCTGATCGCCGAGGCGCCGCGCCACGGCTACGAGATCATCAAGCTGCTCGAGGAAAAAACCTCGGACTGGTACTCACCCAGCCCCGGCATCGTTTATCCGACGCTGACCTATCTGGAGGAGGCGGGTTACGTCACCGGTTCGACCGAAGGCTCGAAGAAGCTCTACGCCATCACGGACGAAGGCCGCGCTTACCTCGCGAGCAATCGCGATCTTGTCGACGTGGTACTCGACCGGCTGGCCGCGCTCGGCGAGCGTGTCAACCGCTGGCGACGGGCCGCGCGTAGAGAGCGCGAGGACCGACAGCCTCTGCCCCCGCTGGTGGAGTCGGCCCTTGACCACCTGCGCGAGATCGTCAGCATCCGGCTGGACAGCAACGCGGACAACGAGGCAAGCATCGTTGAGGTGCTCGCCGCCGCCGCGGCTGATTTACAGCGATCGTGATAAGCTTGAGCCGGTGCGCAAACCGGCGACGGCGACGATAAAGATCCGGACCACAACGGCGCACGGGGAGGGAAACTCATGCGCCTGGACAACAAGGTCGCGCTGGTAACCGGGGCTGGCTCCGGCATCGGCCAGTGTATCGCCGAGACCTATGCTCGGGAGGGCGCGCGTGTGGCGCTGACCGACATCAATCTCGATGCAGCTAAAGCCGCAGCGCGCGCGATCGGCAACAATGCCATCGCGCTGCGCTGCGATGTAGCCAAGAAAGCCGAGTTCGAGGCCGCCGTCGCCGATACGCTCGCGGCGTTCGGCCGCCTCGATATTCTGGTCAACAATGCCGGCACCACGCACATCAGCAAACCGATGCTCGACATCACCGAAGACGAGTACGAACGGATTTTCGCGGTCAACGTCAAAGGCGTGTTCTTCGGCTGCCAAGCCGTGGTGCCGGTATTTCGCACGCAAGGCGGCGGGGTCATCATCAACATCGGCTCGACCGCGGGCTTGCGGCCGCGACCAGGCCTATCGGCCTACAACGCCACCAAAGGCGCGGTGCACACCTTAACCAAGTCGCTGGCGGGCGAACTCGGGGTGGACCACATCCGTGTCTGCGCCATCGCGCCGGTTGCTACCGAGACACCGTTGCTGCCGAGTTTCCTGGGGGCCGCGCCGGGCATGCGGGAAAAGTTCATCGCCACGGTGCCGCTCGGGCGACTCGCTCAAGTCCAGGACATCGCCAAAACGGCGCTGTTTCTCGCCTCCCCCGAGGCGGAGTTCCTGACCGGCAACATCGTCGAAGTGGACGGCGGCCGCACTATCTGAGGCTGCCACTCGCCTCGGAAATAGGCGAATTGACGCCGAATCGGCCATAATTGCCGGCCTTTAGCCTCTACGCGGCTCTCCCGTTCCTTTTTGTCGCCACAGGCGTTGGTGTATTCTTGCCGCAGGGGAAGATAGGGGATGTGGGGCAGAAAGCCTAAATCCGCGTTACCGGCCGAAACGCCACCGCCCTCGCCTCTCAAAGAGGCGATGCATGAGGCGCGCGTCGAGGCGGCTGAGCGCACTAGCGTCGTCGTCGATCTGCGCGATGCCGAATGGGCGCGGCTCGAACTGTTGAACGACGCGCTCGACCCGCTATTTGCCGAAATTCCGTCCGACGTCGACCTGTTCGATCGCGGCGTCAGCCGCGGCGAAACTCCACGGCTGTGGATCGACGCCGTGGCCCATGTCGCGATGGGCCGCGACAAGCGCGCCTACCGCTTCCTGCACGACACCCGCGTCGGCCGTCGTGTGCTCGCCGAGTCTCACGAGATTGCCGACATCGTGCAGGCGGTGACGACCTACGTGGCCCGCCGCATCGTCGAGCGGCAGCGGGCGCTGGATGAGGATCCAGACTTCATTCAGCGTGTGGCGCAGAGCGCCGCCGAACGCGAGCGCCGCCGCAGGCGCTGGCGCGCGCTCGGCGCATTTCTGTTTGGGTTTGCGCTCGGCGTGGTAGGCTTGTTCGCCGCCGGCGTGCTGATCGCGATGCGCTATCACTAAAGCAATTGTCTTCCGGCTTCACAGATGGCGCCGTCAACGGCGCGCTGGCGCGCAATCATTTCGCAGCGCCATTCTCCTTTCTCGCCACCGATGCGGAAAATCGTGTAGCCGGCGCCGTCTTCACCGCCATGCGGCACGCGTGCCGAAGCCGATGGCACACCGGCTGCAGGAATTCTTGAACCGCCCGGCCCATCGAGCCAAACCAGCGCACGCTGGTGGTCGTGGCCATGGACGAGAAGCTCCGCGCCATGCTCGGCGAGTACGCCGCGCAGCCCCGCCGCGTCGGTCAACCGCCGCATGAACCGCTTGGGTGGGCTCAGCGGCGGATGGTGGATCAGCACAATGCGAAACAGGCCGCGCGTTTCGTCGAGTGCATCGGCAAGCCCCGCAAGCTGGCGCTCGCCGAGACGGCCGGTTGCCATGAAGGGGCCGGTCGGCACGGCAGTCGACAGCGCGACCAGCGCCACATTGCCGCGCCGGCGCACGAACGGGAGGGCTAGGCGTCCGTCGTCGCCACGCATGTAATCGCCCCAATAGGCCGCCGGCGACGGTGCGACGGCACGCACGTAGACATCATGGTTGCCGGGCACGACCGTCACGTCATGCGGCGAACCAAGCCCCTCGAGCCAAGCCCGAGCGCAGCGATATTCGTCCTCAAGTGACAGATTGACGAGGTCGCCGGTCATCGCGATGTGGTCGGGCGCCAAACCTTTCACATCGCGCACGATTAAGTCTGCGATCTCTGGGCGGTGAATGTATTTGCGCTTGCGCTGCCAGTTGATGAAGCCGAGACCGCGCTTGCCGATAAGCTCGGCAGGCCGTGGCCGCGACGCCAAGTGCAGATCGGACAAATGCGCGAGCACAAACATCGCCGCATGATGCGCTACGAATCAGGCCCCGGACAACGTCTTTACGCAGCCCGGCGGTATCGTGCTCATGAGCTTCCGATCAGGATGCCGGCAGCAAACACCAGCACGCCCCCGATCACGACCTGAAACGTGGCCTGCAGGAACGGCGTATCCATGTAGCGGGTGCGGATCCAGGAGATGACGCCAAGCTCGACCGCGACCACCGCAAACGCCACCCCAGTTGCCGCGTAGAAGTGTGGAATGAGATAGGGCAGCGCGTGCCCAAGTCCGCCGACCGCTGTCATGCCGCCACACACGAGGCCACGCACCACCGGCGCGCCGCGCCCGGTGAGCGAGCCGTCATCGGACAGCGCTTCGGCAAAGGCCATCGAGATTCCGGCACCGATGGCCGCCGCGAGGCCGACCAGGAAAGTCGACCAAGTGTTGTGGGTCGCGAATGCCGCCGCAAATAGCGGCGCCAGCGTCGACACCGAGCCGTCCATCAGCCCGGCCAGTCCCGGCTGCACGTATTGCAGCATAAACATCCGCCTGGCGGTTTCGTCCTCGGCAGCGCGCTCGATCGGCGTGATGTCCTTGCCAAGCTCGTGGGCGAGCTGCTCGTGCTTCTCTTCAGCCTCCGCAAGGTTCCGCAACAGGTCGCGTGTGGCGTCGTCATGCGCCCGGTGCGCTGCGCGGCGATAAAAGCGCGCGGTTTCATACTCCATCTCTTCGCCAAACTTGCGCGCAGCATCGAGCGCCAGCGGCCGGTTGAGCCAGATCGGGTGCCGCGTCGCGAAGCCTTTGACGTCCTGACGGCGAATGAGCGGCAGAAACTCGCCGAACCGCTTGCGGTGCAGATCAAGCAGCATGTCGCGATGGCTGATCTCCTCCTCGGCCATCTTGTCGTACATTGCCGCGGTATCGGGGTAGGAACTGCGCAGCGCATCGGCAAAGGAGCGGTAGATGCGGTTATCTTCGTCTTCGTTGGAGATGGCGAGCGCAAGCACTTCCTGCTCGCTGAGGTCGGCAAAACGCTTCACGTCGGTGCCCCTGGAAAGCTGATGTCTCGAAGTGCATATATTAGAACATTTCTAAAGTAATAAGCTAGTGGCTGTTCCCATGGACTTCGACACAATCCGCCGCCCATTCGAGCCAGCGCTGCGCCGGCTGTTGCATTTCTATTGGCGGTATTCCCGTGGCCTCACGCTCGGTGTGCGCGGTCTTGTGTTCGACGCGCAGGGCCGCGTCTTTCTGATCAAGCACAGTTACGTGACGGGCTGGCATTTGCCGGGCGGCGGTGTCGAGGCCGGCGAAACGCTCGGCATGGCGCTGGAACGCGAATTGCGTGAGGAAGGCAACATTGAACTGACCGGCGCGCCAGAGCTGTTCGGCATCTACTGGAACCGACGCGCGACGAAGCGCGATCATGTGGCGGTGTATGTGGTGCGTTCGTTCCGCCAGAGCGCGCCGCCGCAACCGAACAGCGAAATTATCGCGCACGGATTTTTTGCGCCGGATGCTTTTCCGGTTGGAACGACGGCGTCCACCCGCACTCGCGTCGCCGAAGTGCTTGAAGGCCGCGCCCCTGCTCCGATCTGGTGAGCGGTTGCGCGCACTGCTTTTGCATTTCGGCTTTGCTGGCGCGTCGTTTTGGCCACGAGATTTTGATCGCAGGCCTCAATGGCGCTGCAACCATCTACCCGAGCGGACGTTTTAATTTTGAAGGACGCGTATGTGCCGTCCAGAGGAGGAATTGCATGCGTAAGACAGTACTCGCGATTGCTGCGGCCGCGGCGCTCGGCGCTGCTACCATGACCGGTAGCGCGATGGCGGCGCCGCACGGTGGGATGGGCCACGCTGGTGGAATGGCCCACGCTGGCGGAATGGGCCACGCCGGTGGATTTGGTCACGCCGGGGGCTTCGGTGGTCCGAGAGGCGGTGGGTTTGCCGGGGCCCGCATGGCGCCGGGCGGTCACGCCTTTGGCGGTCATCCGGGGCACTTTGCCTTTCACCGCGGCCACGGCCGCTTCTTCGGCCCTGGCATCGGCCTCTATGCGTATAGCGGCCAGGATTACGGCTACGGGTATGACGACGGCTGCTGGGTAAACCGGCGCGTATGGACGCCATACGGCTGGCATTGGCGCCTGATGAACGTCTGCTACTAGCGCCTACGCCCGTTCAGGCACGCGCCGCTGCCACACAGCAGCGGCGCGTCGTTCATAAAGCAAAACGTCCGCGGTCGTGCGGCGCGTCAAAATCGAGCAAGGGCCCGATCGGCACGATACCGGTAGGGTTTACCTGCCGTTGGCTGCCGTAATAGTGAGTTTTGATCTGATCGATACTCACCGTGCCGGCAATTCCAGGCACCTGATAAAGCTCGCGCAGATAATTCCACATATTGGGATAGTCGGTGATGCGGCGCAGGTTGCATTTGAAATGGCTGTAGTAGACCGAGTCGAAGCGAATGAGCGTCGTGAACAGCCGCCAATCCGCCTCGGTGATCTGGTCGCGCACCAGATAGCGCTGACCTGATAGAACCTGCTCGAGCTGATCGAGGGCCGCGAACACGCCGCGGGCGGCTTCCTCGTAGGCCGTTTGACCGGTCGCGAAGCCCGCGCGGTAAACGCCGTTGTTCACATTCGGGTAGACGAGATCGTTGATGCGATCGATTTCAGCACGCAGCGGGCGCGGGTAATAGTCGGTCTTCACATCAGTGAACGCATCAAACGCCGCATTGAGCATGCGAATGATCTCCGCCGACTCATTGTTGACGATTGTACGGCGCGTCCTGTCCCACAGCACCGGCACGCTGACGCGTCCGGTGTAGCGCGGATCGGCCAGCAGATAGACCTCGGCCATTGTCGTCTTGCCATTGGCCGTGTCGGGCGTCGTTCCTGGCGTGGTGCCGAATTCCCAGCCCGTCTTGCCGTAGAGCGGCTCGGTGATCGAAACCGAGATTACGTCGTCGAGCTTTTTCAGCGCGCGGAAAATCAGCGTGCGGTGGGCCCACGGACAGGCGAGCGAAATGTAGAGATGGTAGCGGCCGCGCTCGGCTGGGAATCCACCCTCCCCACTCGGGCCCGGGCCACCGTCGGCGGTGACGAAATTCCGAAACCGGGTCGCCGGCCGGACAAAATGACCGTCCTTGGTGCGCGAAACATCCTCTTGCCAAACGCCATCAACCAGCAGACCCATTGTAAATCTCCAACATTGCCGAACCTTCTCATCGGCCACGCCCAAGATGGGGCCTCGCGCTGGACCGCGGCAAGGCCAAATGCTACGCGGCGACGCGATGAACGACGTTGCTCTGACCATTTTGCCGGAGAGCAGGGATGACGCCGAGGCGATCGAACGCCTGCACGAGCGCACATTCGGCCCGGGCCGCTACGCCAAGACGGCGTACCGCCTGCGCGAACAAGTGCCGCACAACATCGAACTGTCGTTCACCGCGCGCATCGGCACGCTGCTGGTCGGTTCGGTCTGGCTGTCGCCCATTCGCATCGGCGACCACAGGGCGCTGCTCCTCGGGCCGCTCACTGTCGAACCGGCATTCCGCGAGCGCGGCATCGGCCAGGCCCTGATCGCGCGCGCGCTCAAGGAGGCGGCCATAGAGGCCCACCGCCTCGTGCTGCTGGTCGGCGATGAGCCGTACTACGGCAAGTCCGGTTTTCGCCGCGTTCCTGAGGACCGCATCGTGATGCCCGGTCCGGTCGATCCGGCGCGCGTCCTGATCGCCGAGCTTGTCGATGGTGCGTTCGATAACGTCTCTGGCCGTGTGCGGGCCGAGTGGGAAAGTAG
>Ga0208480_1000639_pt1 | contig 13203 bp, 11 predicted proteins | sample NGESurshal092012_4_FD_184485 | JGI IMG/M metagenome (GOLD analysis project Ga0208480, IMG submission 184485) | Arctic peat soil microbial communities from Barrow, Alaska - NGEE Surface sample F53-1 shallow-092012 (SPAdes) | ecosystem: Environmental > Terrestrial > Soil > Wetlands > Peat ... | reverse complement strand
CGGCGGCCTTGCCAGGCTCGGGGCTCCGCAAGACCAGGAGCCGCAGACGGACGCCCGATTCGAAGACCACAACGATCAGCCGCGCCAGTCCGCTCCTTCGGGCGAGAAAGGGGGCGTCCAGGCGCACTCCGGCTCCTATGCGGTATGCGTGCGGACCTGCGACGGCAGCTTCTTCCCCGTTTCCTATTCGGGCGCTGGAAGCCGGGCGGACAGCCTCGAGGAGGTATGCAGGGCGCTCTGCCCCAACGCCGACATGGCGTTGTATTCATTTCCGTTCGGCGGCACGATTGAAGAGGCCGCTTCGCCGACGGGCGAGCCTTACGCAAATTTGCCCAACGCGGGTAAATTCGAGAAAGCCTACGATTCGAGCTGCTCTTGCCGGCGCAAAGGCCAGAGCTGGGCGAATGCGCTCGCCGACGCGGAAGCGCGATATGGCCATGAGAAGCACGACATTCTGGTGACGCCAGAGAAGTCGGCGGAGATGGCCCGGCCGATCATCGATCCCAAGGCCAAGCCGCCGGGCAAGCCCGGTGCGCCGAATGCGTCCCTGGTCGCTGGGCCGGGCGCAACGCCTGTTCTGGGGCCAGGCGCAACCCCAGCGGCACCTTCCCTCGACACGGCGACCGCGCCGGTCCTCGACGCCAATGGCGCCGACACCAAGCTCAGCGCCGCGGCGGCCACCGTCAGCCGCGAGGGCTCCGGCATCGCCGGCGACAACATGGAAGGCGCGAAGAGCTTCAGCGTGAAGCAGGGGCGCACGGTGGAAGTGACCGGATCCGATGGAGTCAAACGCTCGGTCCGGATAGTCGGCCCATCGCTCTAACGCGGCCAATCAGCGGCAAGAGAACAGCGAGCTCCGGGCCGGCCTCCTGGCCGGTCAAGGCCAGGCGCAAGGGGTGAAACAGCGCTCGGCCCTTGCGGCCGGTGACTTCCTTGAGCCGCGCCGTCCAGGCGCCCCACGTCGACTGGTCCCAGGGGTCATCGGGCGCGCACGACGCGGCCACCCTCAGATAGTCCGCGTCCTCGACGATCGGCGCGACGTCACCCTCCGTCACTTGGCGCCAGATCGCCACGTCCTCGAGACGCGAAAGGTTGCCCCGCACCGCCAGCCACAAGGGCTCGGCGTTCGGTCCGGCGACGCCAAGCACGGCCAGCCGGTCGGCGACCGCCGCATATGGCAATTGATGCAGCATGCGTGCGGAAAGCGCCTCGAGCTCGGCTTCGTCAAATCGTGCGGCGCCGCGTGAGAGTTGCGACAGGTCGATGAGGTTCGCCAGCTCGTCGAGCGAGGCGACCGGACGCACAGCCTCGGCCGAACCAACCAGCACCGCGAGCGCTGCGACGGCGAGCGACTCGATGCCTTTCGTGCGCAACGCGCCGATCGACAGCGCGCCGGAGCGCTTGGACAGCCCCCCGCCGCCGGCGTCGGTTAGAAGGTTGTGGTGGCCAAAGGCCGGCGCTGCGCCGGCGAGGGCCTCAAAAATCTGGATCTGCACAGCGGTATTGGTGACGTGATCCTCGCCGCGAATGACATGCGTCACGCCGAAATCGACGTCGTCAACCACCGAAGGCAACGTGTAGAGATAGGTTCCGTCCTCGCGACGGAGGACCGGATCGGAGAGCGATGCGCAATCGATGTGGCTTTCGCCGCGCACGATGTCGTCCCAGCGCACGGTCGTCGGTTCGAGACGAAAACGCCAATGCGGCTTGCGGCCGGAGGCTTCGAGCGCGGCCCGCTCATCCGCCGACAGGCGCAAAGCCGCCCGATCATAGATCGGGGGAAGCCCGCGCGCCTGCTGCCGCTTGCGGCGCCGGTCAAGCTCCTCGGCGGTCTCATAGGCGGGGTACAGCCGGCCCAGATCCTTGAGCCTCGCTGCGGCCTCATCGTAGGCCGCCATCCGCTCCGACTGGCGACGCACCAGGTCCGGCCGTATCCCAAGCCATTCCAGATCCGCCTCGATCGCGTCGGCGTATTCCGTCCTCGAACGCTCGAGATCCGTGTCGTCGAAGCGCAGGATGAACGTTCCGCCGCGCCGGCGGACGAAAAGCCAGTTCAACAAAGCGGTGCGGGCATTGCCGATATGGATGCGGCCGGTCGGCGAAGGCGCGAACCGGACCACCGGAAGAGGGGCCATTCGCCTTCATAGAAGCGTCGTGCGGGCGCGGCAATATGGTGTGACAAGGCCTTGTGATTCGGATAGTCTGGCCCCCATGACTATAGGCGCCCTGGCGGCGGGGGTTTGCGTTACCAGCGCGGGGATGCATGGGCTGAGCGTCGTGCTCGCCACCATGCGGTGCAGGCGACGGCCGGGCGGGTCGCTGCCGCCGCCCAAGGACGCTCCCAGCGTCACGATCGTACAGCCTCTGTGTGGCGTCGAAACGTTTTCGCGCGAGACGCTGCGGTCCATTTTCGCGCTCGACTACCCGAGCTATGAGATCATCTTCTGCCTCGCCAGCGGCGATGATCCGATCACACCCCTGGTGCGAAACGCGATCGCGGCCAATCCCGGGCGCCCGGCGCGCCTGTTGGTCGGCGATGACCGGATCAGCGCCAACCCCAAGCTCAACAATATCGTCAAGGGATGGAAGGCGGCGCGGCATGATTGGGTGATCATGGCCGACTCCAATGTGTTGATGCCAGTCGACTACATTCAGCGCTTGCTCGCGCGCTGGCGCCCCGACACCGGCATCGTCTGCGCCCCCCCGATCGGCTCTCGACCCGAGTCCTTCGGCGCCGAGGTCGAGTGCGCTTTTCTCAACACCTATCAGGCGCGCTGGCAATATGCGGGCGAATCCTGCGGCTACGGATTCGCCCAAGGCAAGACCATGCTGTGGCGTCGGGAGATTCTGGAAGCGGGCGGAAGCATTGAAGCTTTGGGAGCGGAGATCGCGGAAGACGCGGCGGCGACGAAGCTGATCCGGGCGCAAGGGTTCAACGCCCATCTCGTCGACCGGCCATTCCAGCAGCCGCTGGGACAGCGACGTCTGCGCGACGTCTGGTCGAGGCAGCTTCGCTGGGCGCGGCTGAGGCGCGCCACTTTTCCGTTCTTTTTCGCTCCCGAAATTCTGACGACCAGCCTTCTCACCTTCGTCGCCGCCGCGGTCGCCGCTCCCAACCTCGGAGTGGACCCGGTTATCGGCGCCTTGCTGGCGGCTGCGTTCTGTTACGGCGCCGAGGCGATCCTGGCCTTCGCTGCAGGTTGGCCATTGTCGTGGCGCAGTCCTGCGGCCTGGCTCGCCCGCGACGTCTTGCTGCCGCTTCTGTGGGCGTGCGGCTGGTCCGGCCGCAACGTCGTCTGGCGTGGCAACGCCATGGATGTCGACGACGGCGTTTTCCTGCAGGCCGAGTCCGAACCGCGGCCACAGATCTGACTAGCCACATTTGGCGTTTTCTGCCGGCGTTTCCGTCAAAATTTCGCTCTACTGACTCGCTATCGCTTTGGCCAGCGCCAGGGATCGAGCGGACGAGTCGCTAACGAGTCGTCGACAGTCTCGGATTAGAAGGTTCAAAATGCCTTGACGCCGGGAGGTCGAGATGCGGTTGCAGAGCGAAGACGTGCGCATGCGCGTTTTGAACGCGCTCCATTGGGATTTGGCGGTCCCTCGGGACCGGCTAAAGATCGACGTTGAGAACGGCTGGGTGACGGTTTCCGGACTGGTTGACCTGCCCTATCAAAGAAGCTGCGCCGAATCCGACGCTAAAAGCGTTCCGGGCGTGGTCGGCGTCGTCAACCTGATCCGTCTTGCGGAGACGCAAGGAACCAAGCCGCAATTCGAAGAATTGGCACAAAGGCGTCACTGATCCAGGGTTGCGGCGGGGCGGCGCGACAATGGCGGCTCAGACCGACTTCAACATTCCCCCGTCGACGTAATAGGTTGAACCGACGGAATAGCTCGCGCGCTCCGAGCAAAGGAAGACGAAGAAGTTGGCCAATTCCTGAGGCGTCGCGAATCGCTTGATAGGCGCGTGCTCATGCGCGACGCTGTCGAGATAGGCCTGCCAGTCGCCGCCCTTGCCGGCGGTGAGCTGCTTCGCGGTCTTGACCCAATCCGGCGTCAGGATGAGGCCGGGATTGACGCAATCGACGCGAATATTGTCGCCGATGAGTTCGGTCGATAGCGTCTTCGAGAACATCATCAGCGCGGCCTTGGTCACGTTGTAAATCGGCTCGTACCAAAGGGGCTGGGCGGCGCAGATCGAGGCGTTGTGCAGAATGACGCCGCCGCCCCGCTCCTTCATCAATGGCGCGAGACCCCGCGCGAGCCTCACCGCCGCCATCACGTGCAGATCCCAGTAGGCCTGCCATTTCTCGTCCGGCGCCTGCATCACCGTCTCGTTGCTGCCGGTGCCAGCATTGTTGATGAGAATGTCGGCGCCGCCGAATAGCCGCGTCACGTCAGCAACAAGGTCGTCCGTCCCCTCGCGCTTGGCGACGTCGCAGGCCACGCCTTCAGCGCGGACGCCAAAGGATTTGGCGATGCGGCTCGCCTCCCCGCGAACCCGTTCCGCGCCCCGCGCCGCAATGACAATGTCGACTCCCTCGGCCGCGAGGCCCTCGGCGATCGCAAGACCAATACCGACGCTCCCGCCTGTGATGACCGCGACTTTCCCCTTGAGCCCGAGATCCATCCCGCCCCTCTCTCGCTTAGTGATGTCGCCTAGGCTTTACCAGCACGTATAGCCGCCGTCAGCCAGCACGATCGACCCGGTCAGCAGGCTCGAGGCGTCGGAGGCGAGAAAAAGGACGACGGCGGCGATCTCGTCCGGCTCGCCCATGCGCGCCATTGGCGTGCCGTCGATCCAGGCGTCAAACATTGGCGTGTTGGTCTTGCCGAGAGCGGTCATCGGCGTGTTGATGTAGGTCGGCGCGACGGCGTTGACACGGACGCCGCGCGCGCCCCATTCGGCCGCGAGCGATTTCGTCAGATGGTGCACGGCCGCTTTTGAAGCGTTGTAATAGGCCTGCGGCTGCGGCTTGTTGACGATGAACCCGGACATCGAGCCGATGTTGATGATCGAGCCGCGCCCCGCCGCCAGCATATTCTTGCCAAACGCCCGGCAACACCAGAAGAGGCCGTTGAGGTTGACGTCGATCACGTTCAGCCAGTGCTCGTCGGTGACGTCTTCCGCCGGGGTTTCGGATCGCGCGATGCCGGCGTTGCAGACCAGGATGTCGATGCGGCCTTTGTCCGCCATCACCCGCGCCGCAGCCGCGTCGACCTGCTTCGAGTCGGTGACCTCCATGTCAATAATTCCGGTGGCGTAGCTCTTGGCTTTCATCGCCGCTTGCGCTTCCTGCGCGACCTTCAGATTGCGGTCGGCGATATAGACGTAAGCGCCTGCCTCCGACAGCGCTTCCACGCAGGCAAGGCCGATCCCCTGCGCGCCGCCGGTGACGAGTGCGACGCGACCTTTGAGATTGAAGCGATCCAGATACATGGCCTCGAAGCCTCCACTGCGATGTTGTCAGCTCATCCAGTTGCCGCCGTCGACGTTGAGCGTCTGCGCGACGACGTAGTCGCTGTCTGACGAAGCAAGGAACACGGCGGCGCCGACGTGGTCGTCCGGCAATCCCATTCGGCCGAACGGCACCGCCTCGCCGACCAGACGTTTTTTCTCGCCAATCGGACGATCCTCATATTTGGCGAACAGAGCGTCGACCTCCGCCCACATCGGCGTGTCGACGACGCCCGGCGAAATGCCGTTGACGTTGATGCGGTGCCTGATGAGGTCGAGCCCCGCCGACTGGGTGAGACTGATGACGGCGGCCTTGGAGGCGCAATAGATCGACACCAGCGCTTCGCCGCGGCGGCCCGCCTGCGAGGCCATGTTGATGATCTTGCCGCCCCGGCCCTGCGCAATCATGCGTTTGGCGACCGCCTGAAGAGTGAAGAACAGGCCCTTGACGTTGACGGCGAAAACCCTGTCGAAGCTGGCTTCGGTGACCTCGACGATCGGCCCCATGTCGAAGATGCCGGCGTTGTTGACAAGAATGTCGACACCGCCCCATCGCTGGACCACGTTCTCAACCGCCGCCTCGATGGAAGCCGCATTGGTGACGTCAAGCGCAATGGCGACCGCCTTATCGCCATAGCGTGCGGCAGTCTCCTCGGCATGAGCCAACGAAATGTCGGCGATCGCGACCCGCGCTCCCTCGGCGGCATAGCGATCGGCGATCGCTGCGCCGATACCCCGCGCGCCGCCAGTGACGAGCGCGACTTTGTCTTTCAGTTTCACCGCTGCATCGCCCTTGTCGCCGCTCGCCCTGCGTACAGGTCGGCTTCCCTTCCGCTCAAGACTTATCCGACCGATAGTCGGATAGAGTCGATCGCACCCCGCGCGCCCACAGCGACGAGAGCGCATCGGAGAACGCGCGGACGTAGTTTGGATTGCCTGACAGCGCGCCGAAGATGTGGCGCAATTGGAGGAATGCCGTTGGGTCGTTACGCGCCGACTTCGCCGCCTCTTGCAACTGTCCCCAGCTGGGGTCGTTCGGCGCGATCGGCTTGCCGCTCTCGGTCTCGCCATAGCAATAGCGGCACCAGAGGGCCGACACGAGCGCCAGACCGTGGAAGGGCGCGCCCGCCTTCAGACGATCGGCGACAGCGGGAAGAATGAACTTCGGCTGGCGGTTCGAGCCGTCGAAGCACAGCCGCTGAATGGTGTCGCCGATCTTCGGATTGGCGAAGCGGCGCGCAATCAATTCGCGATACTCGTCGAGACTGGTGTTCGGCGGCGGCGGAACAACCGGCTGGATTTCACTTTTGGTCAGCTTTTCGAGGAACCCGCCGATCTGTTCATCCGCCATCGCTTCGTGAACGAAATGGATGCCGAGCAGCCCCGCTGGATAAGCAATCGCCGCGTGACCGCCATTGAGAATACGGATCTTCATCAATTCGTACGGTGACACATCGGAGGTGAATGTGACCCCGACCGTCTCCAGCGCCGGCCGCCCGGCTGGGAATTTGTCTTCCACCACCCATTGCCGGAACCGCTCGCAGAACACCGGCCAATTGTCTTCGAGGCCGTATTTGTCGCGCAGAAACGCGCGCTCCCGGTCGGTCGTCGCGGGCGTGATGCGGTCGACCATGGAATTCGGAAAAGCGACGTTGGCGCGGATCCAGCGCGCGAGTTCAGGATCGGCAAGCTCAGCGAGTCCGGCGACGGCGTTCTCGGTGACGTGACCATTGCCCGGAATGTTGTCGCAGGACATCACGGTGAAAGGCGCGGTCCCCGCGGCGCGGCGTCGCTTGAGTCCGGCGGCGATCAAGCCGAAGGCCGTCTTCGGCGCCTCTGGGTGCTGAGAGTCGTAAACGATGTCCGGATGGGCCGGATCGAAATGCTGCGTCGCCGGCGAAATGTAGTAGCCGCCCTCCGTGACGGTCAGCGAGACGATGCGAATCCTGGGCTCGGAGATCGCATCGAGAAAGGCCGGGATGTCATAGGGCCGAACGAAATCGATCATCGAGCCGGTGACACGGATATTGGTCGCATCCGCCTCTTGCTCGACCACCGTCGTCAGCCAGTCCTGTTCCTTGAGCTTCTCACGGACCGTCACGTCCGCGTCGCGTACTCCGGCTCCCACAATCGCCCAATCTCGGTCGCGGCCGGCGTTGAACAGATCATCGAGATAGACCGCCTGATGCGCCCGGTGAAAATTGCCGACGCCGATATGAACGATGCCGGCGCGAAGGTCAGAGCGTTGGTATTTCGGAGCCGCAACGCCTGCGGGCAAGCGCGCAAGCGCCGCCGCCGAAAGTTTGACGCTCATGATTCAAATCCACTCATCAAGTCAAACCTAACTGAGGCGTTCGTCGCTCGCCCGGCGTCAGTTCATCCTCCTGCCGTCCTTGTCGAAACGATGCAGGTGAGCCTCTCGCGGTGTAACGAAAATGCTCTGGCCGGGGGTTAACGGCGCCTCGCCCTCCAGGCGCAAGGTCAGCTGCCCCATACCGTCCGCCTCAGCGTGGACAAAGGTGTCGGAGCCAAGGTGCTCGGCGAGACGCACCTTCGCCGGCCACTCGCCGGCGCTCGTCGATATATCGGCATGTTCGGGCCGAATGCCGATCGTCTCCGCGCCGCGCTTGGCGGCGGGCGCGCCCTTAATCAGGTTCATGGTCGGAGAGCCGATGAAGCCGGCGACGAACAGCCCGTTAGGCCTGTTGTAGAGCTCGAGCGGCGAGCCGATCTGCGCGACCGAGCCGCGGTCAAGCACCACGATCTTGTCGGCCATGGTCATCGCCTCGACTTGATCGTGGGTGACGTAAACCATCGTCGTCTTGAGCGCCTCGTGAAGCTCGCCAATCTCCACTCGCATCTGCACGCGCAGCGCCGCGTCGAGGTTGGAAAGCGGCTCGTCGAACAGGAACGCCTTCGGCTCGCGCACGATCGCACGTCCGATGGCGACACGCTGGCGCTGACCGCCGGAAAGCTGGCGCGGCTTGCGATCGAGGTAATCGGTAAGGTTCAGCGTCGCCGCCGCCTTACGCACTTTTTGATCGATCATGCTTGCGCTCTGCCCCGCCATCTTGAGCGCGAAGGCGATGTTGCCGCGCACGCTCATGTGCGGATAGAGCGCGTAGGACTGGAACACCATGGCGAGCCCGCGCTGGGCGGGACCGACATTGGTCATGTCCTTGGCGTCGATCAGCACCTGTCCGGAGGTGACGTCCTCGAGACCGGCGATGAGGCGTAGAAGCGTCGACTTGCCGCAGCCGGACGGGCCCACGAACACCGCGAACTCGCCATTTTCGATATTGAGATCGATGCCGTTGATGATGCTGACGGCGCCGAATGCCTTACGCACGTCCTTCAGTTGAATGCTTCCCATGGCAGCAATTCCTTTATTGCCGAATCATTTGACCGCGCCGAAGGTCAAGCCTCGGACCAGCTGTTTCTGCGAGAACCAGCCGAGGATGAGGATCGGCGCGATGGCGAGCGTCGAGGCGGCCGAAAGCTTGGCCCAGAAGAAGCCTTCCGGCGCCGAGTACGAGGCGATGAAGGCGGTCAGCGGCGCGGCATTCGAAGTCGTCAGGTTAAGGGTCCAGAACGCCTCGTTCCACGACAGGATGATCGCGAGCAGCATCGTCGAGGCGATGCCCGGGACCGCCATCGGCGTCAGCACATAGACGATCTCGTTCAGGAGCGAGGCCCCGTCCATGCGCGCCGCCTCGAGAATGTCGTTCGGGATCTCCTTGAAGTAGGTGTAGAGCATCCATATCAAGAGCGGCAGATTGATCAGCATCAAGACGATCCCAATGCCGAGCAGACTATCGAGCAGATGGAGGGTCTTGAACAGGAGGTAGATCGGCACCAGCACGCCGACCGCCGGCATCATCTTGGTCGACAGCATCCACATCAAGAGATCTTTGGTGTACTTGCCCGGCGCGAACGCCATCGACCAGGCGGCCGGAACGGCGATCAAGAGACCGAGCAGGTTCGCGCCGATCGAAAGCACGACCGAGTTGAAGGCGAACTTCAGGTAGTTCGAGCGCTGCTGGACCTCGACATAGTTTTCCAGCGTCCAGTTGAAGAACAGAAACTTCGGCGGCATCGCGATCGCGTCCAGCTCGCTCTTGAAGCTGGTTATGAAAGTCCAAAGGATCGGGAAGAAGATCAGGAAGGCGACGACCCAGGCGAGAATCGTCACCCCGACGCGCTGGCGCATGGATTTCTTGATGGCCATCGTTCAGCCCTCCAGGTTCTTGCCGATGATGCGCATCAGGAAGATCGCGACGATGTTGGCGAGAATGACCGCGACGATGCCGCCCGCGGAAGCGCTGCCGACATCGAAGTTGAGGAGCGCCTGCTTGTAGACGAGGAAGGGGATGTTCGTCGTGGCGACGCCGGGGCCGCCGGAGGTCGTAACGTAGATTTCCGCGAAAACGCTGAGAAGGAAAATCGTCTCGATCAGGATGACGACGGTGATCGCACGCGCGATATGTGGCAGGACGATATAGCCGAAATAGGAGATCGCGCCCGCGCCGTCGAGCGATGCCGCCTCCTTCTGCTCCTCATCAAGAGACTGCAGCGCGGTCAACAGGATAAGGCTGGCGAACGGCAGCCATTCCCAAGAGACGACGATGATCACCGAGAGCATGGGCCAGTTGGTGAACCAGACGATCGGTTCGAACCCTAATGATCGGGCGATCCAGGCGAACAGCCCGGAATCCGGGTTCATCAGCAGATTCTTCCACACGAGCGCGCTGACCGTCGGCATGACGAAGAACGGCGCGATGACCATGAGCCGGAGCACATTCAGCCCGAACACCGGCTGGTCCATCAGCAAGGCGACGAGGAGGCCCCCGCCAACGCTGATGACGAGCACGGAGATGACTAAAACGAGCGTATTGATAAGAGCGGCGATGAAATCCGGGTCGGTGAGAAATGACGTATAATTCTGGAGCCCGACAAAGCCGGTGTTGTCGGGATCGAGCAGGCTGTAACGCAGCGTCGAAAAATAGAGCGTCATCGCCAGCGGCACGATCATCCAGATGAAGAGCAGGATGACCGATGGTGAAACGAGAGCGCGACCCGCGGTCGCCGTTTGCTGCGTCGCCATCGTTGTGGCCCTTTCCTCCCGTTTGCGCGCTGGTCGCCCCTCAGGACCGCCGCCGCGCTCAATCTTACCCCTGAACTCTCGCCTTCCCCCTTCTCGCGAACGAGAAGGGGCGGGGCGGGAGGACACCCCATCCCGCCGCCCTCGCCAGTACGCGACGCGAAGCGGCGGGGAAGCGACGTAGCTTACTTGAGGTAGCCGGCTTTCTTCATCACGTTGGTCGCGCTGGCTTGGGCCTTCGCGAGCGCCTGATCGACAGTCATCGTTCCCGCGAGAGCGGCCGAGAAGTCTTGGCCCGTGTCCGTCGCCATTCCCTGGAATTGGGGGATCGCGACGAACTGAACGCCCGTGTACGGAACCGGCTTCACCGTCGGATGGTTCGGATCGGCCGAGTCGATCGACTCGAGCGTCATCTCGGCCCAGGGGGCTGCCTTCAGGTAGTCCGCGTTCTTGTAAAGTGAAGTGCGGGTTCCGGGCGGAACGCGAGCCCAGCCGTCCTTCGAGGCGACGAGGTCGGTGTAGTGCTTGCTGGTCGCCCATGAAATGAACTTTTCAGCCGCCTCGGCCTTGCCCGTTCCGGCTGGGACAGCAAGCGACCACGCCCATAGCCAGTTGGAGCTCTTTCCAAGTCCGTTGTTCGGAGCGAGCGCGAAGCCAACCTTATCGGCGACCTTGGATTGCTTCGGATCAGTCACAAATCCCGCCGCGACCGTGGCGTCGATCCACATGCCGCACTTACCGTCGTTGAACAAAGCGAGGTTCTCATTGAAACCGTTCGACGACGCCCCGGGCGGTCCGTCGGCCTTCAGCAGCGCGACGTAGAAATCGATCGTCTTCTTCCATTCTGGCGTATTGAACTGAGGCTCCCATTTCTCGTCGAACCATCGCGCGCCGAACGAGTTGGACATGGCCGTCAGGAAAGCCATGTTCTCGCCCCAACCGGGCTTGCCACGGAGACAGATTCCATAAACGTCCCCCGCCTTGTCGTTCATCTTGTCGGCGGCCTGTTTGATGAAGTCCCAGGTCGGCTTCTCCGGCATCTTGAGGCCGGCCTTCTCCATCAGGTCCGTGCGGTACATGACGAAGGAGCTCTCGCCATAGAACGGCGCGGCGTAAAGCTTGCCATCGGCCGACAGGCCAGAGCGGATGGCGGGAAGCAGATCGTCGACGTTATAGTCGGCGCCGAGCTTGTCGAGGGAGATGAGCCACTTCTTTTTAGCCCAGATCGGAACCTCGTAGGTGCCGATTGTCAGAACGTCGAACTGGCCGCCCTTGGTGGCGATGTCGGTCGTCACCTTCTGGCGCAGCACGTTTTCTTCGAGCGTCACCCAGTTGAGCTTGATGTCGGGATTGGCCTTGGTGAAATCCTCGGTCAGCCCCTGCATGCGCACCATGTCGCCGTTGTTGACGGTGGCGATCGTCAGGGTAGTGTCGGCAAAGGCCGGGAGCGAGAAGCTCGTGAGCGCGACCGCCCCGAGCAGGCCCATCACGTGAACCTTCATAGCGTTTCCTCCATGGGGCAATGCCGAGAACGGGCATTTGCCAAGCTAGCGGGCGAATATTCGCCATAACTTTGGGCGCGAGTCAATCCAGATTTTCGCCGCGCCGCTCAAAAATCCGGATTCCGGGGAAGAATCTGGCATTTTAAGCCTTTCGTCCTCGATTCAACGCTGAAGCAGATGCTCCGCGGTCGCCTCGTCGGTCACCAAGCCGGAAATCAGCCGCCCGGCGAGCGCGCCGCGCACAGGCGCCCGCCGCGACGGCCCCATCGCGACGCCGATCACAAGGCGGTTGTCGGCGCGTCGCAACGGCGCCGAGGCGACCCGCTCGTTCGTTCCTTCCGTGAGCACTTTTCCTGCCGCGTCGAACGCCCACCCGGTGATCTCCCCGACCGCGCCAAGTTGGCGCAAAGCCTCCGCTTCCTGCCGCGTGACAATGCCATCCTGCACCAGGGCGGCCGAGTCGGCGACGGCGCCGACACCGACGAAGCTGACATCGGTCCGTTCGACGAGGTCGAAGAGACTCTTCACTGAGGCAAGGCTGGTCAAGAGCTCGCGCTCCTCGACCGAGCGGGCGATGACCGGCAGCGGCATCGGATAGTGTGGCGCGCGCACGCTGTCGGACACGCGAATGATGACGTCGTAGAACGAAGCCGAACCATCGGTCTTGGTGGTGCCGACCATCGCGACCAGCTTGTGTTGCGGGCATTCCATGGCCGGCAACTGATCGGCGACGGCGCGCATCGTGCGGCCCGTGCCGATGCCGATGATCGCTGGCTCCGAACGGCGCAGCCAGCGTTCGAACTCCGCCGCGGCGACTTGAGCGATGCCGAGCGTCGACGACGTCGAGGCCGGATCGCTTGGGGCGACTTCGCAGAACCTGAGGTCGTAACGCAGCTTGAGCGCCGCGGCGAGCTCCATGCAGCGCGCGATCGGATGATCGAGCCTGACCTTGATGAGCCGCTCGCTGATTGCGAGCGAAACCAGGCGCTGCGCCGCCTGGCGCGAAATGCCGAGCTTGCGCGCGATCTCGTCCTGGGTGTTGCCGGCGACATAATAGAGCCATCCGGCGCGAGCCGCCTCGTCGAGCCGCAAACCGTCTTGATCCGACTTGCGCGCCATGGCTTCAGTCCGCGCCCGCCGCG
>Ga0208480_1000638_pt1 | contig 13227 bp, 10 predicted proteins | sample NGESurshal092012_4_FD_184485 | JGI IMG/M metagenome (GOLD analysis project Ga0208480, IMG submission 184485) | Arctic peat soil microbial communities from Barrow, Alaska - NGEE Surface sample F53-1 shallow-092012 (SPAdes) | ecosystem: Environmental > Terrestrial > Soil > Wetlands > Peat ... | reverse complement strand
CCACCTTCGCCGCCTCCACATACCGCATCGCACGGATGCTGAGCACCTGCGAACGCACCAGCCGCAGGTAGATCGGCATGTTCACGAATGCGATGGCGAGCACCACAGTCTGAATGCTCTGGCCAAGAGCCGCCACCAGCGCGATGGCGAAGACAAACACTGGAAAGGCCTGCAAAACGTCCGCGGCCCGCATCACGGCGAAGGAGAGCCACACCTTTGGGCCGCGCCCAGTCGAATAAAACCCGACCAGGGCCCCGATCGTCGTGCCGACGATTGCAGAAAGCGGGGTGCCGAGGATCGCGATGGTTAGGTCAATCCGCGGCGCCGTGATCGTTCGGCTGAAAATGTCCATGCCAACCGCGTCGGTGCCGAAGGGATGGGCTCGGCTGGGCGGTTGAAGGAATTCATTCGAATTGGCTTCGATTGGCGAATAGGGCGCTATTGCGGGTGCGACCAGCGCCGCCAGCACCACCACTGCAACAATCCCGTATCCGACCGCGAAGCGCGGCCGGATAAGAAGAGCGCGTCCAAAGAAGTGCAGAGCGGACATCATGCCGAGCATTGCAGGGCGGACACCATGGCGGAAAAGCCGTCATGCCCTCTTCGCCGAAGTCTTTGGCGAGCCGGCGCTATCGTGAGCCTGTCGTTCTGGACGTCAAGAGCATGGGGCCGCCGTCGTCGTCCTTTCGCCGGGCGACGAGCCCGCCACACGCAGCGCTGATCGGTCACCCGCGACTGAAGTCCTGGAAGCGCAAATTGTTTGAGGTGTAGTAGGTGAACCCCTTCAGGTTCGACTTCCGCGCCAGAGTGTATTTGGGATAGGCCAGGAATCCCCAGGGCGCCTCGTCCATCAGGATCTTCTGGACCTCCTTGTATTTCTCCATCCGGATCTTGTCGTCGAGGGTTTCGAGACCTTCGGTGATGAGCTGGTCGACGTGGTCGTTCTTGTAGTTCGAATAGTCGACATAGCTCTTCTGGTTGAAATACAGGTACATCGAATATCCGGGGTCGGGCGTCCACGGCGAGTCGAGGTAAAAGATCACTGGCTTCTGCCGTTTGGTGACGGCCTCGTAAAAGACGCCAGCCGGCAATTTTTCCAGCGTCACGTTGACGCCGACCTTGCGCAGCGACGTCTGGATCAAGAGTGCGATGGGCTCTTGGGTGGGGTCGCCGGCGTTATAGGAGATGGTCGTCTCGAATCCGCTCGCGAGTCCCGCCTTGGCGAGCAATTCCTTGGCCTTGTCGAGGTTGAGATTGTAATCGAAGAACGAGGTGTCGACCATCGGGTAGATGTACGGCATGGGGGCTGTCTGCTTGTCCGCATAGCCGTAGTAGATGGTGCGGATGATCTCGTCCTGAGGGATTGCGTAGTTGAAGGCGCGGCGCACCTCGACGTTGTCGAACGGCTTGATGGCGGTGTTTAGCTCCAGCCAGATCGCATAGGACGCGTTGACTGCATCGACCGCCACACCGCTGGCCCCTTTGAGCGACTGCAGTTCGCGAGGCTGAAGGAACTGCGCGATGTCTACTGCACCGCCCTGCAGTAGCGACAGCCGGCTCGCCGACGTCGGCACCTCCTTCATAATGACGCGCTTCATAGCGGGCTTGTCGCCCCAATAGTCGTCGCGCGCCTCGAACACGGCCTGCTGACCGCGCACCAGTTGCTTCAAGCGGTAGGGGCCAAACCCAGCGCTGTCGTTCTTGAGGAACTGCACCGCCCAGGGGTCGTCCTTGCCGCCCACTTCGGCGCATTTGGCGGCCGTCGTAGATTGGGTTCGCCAGGTTGCATTGCTGCTTGAGCAATATCGGGTTCGGCTTGTCGAGGTTGAACGAAATGGCGTGGTCGCCTTCGATCTTGATCTGATCGGGCGTATGCAAGCCCAGCACCGCTGTCTGGAACAGGCCCTGTCCCTTGAGGTTGAATTTGCGGTCCCAGGTCCATTTCACACCCTTGGCCGTGAAGGGATTGCCCCAGTTCGACTTCACGCCTTCGCGTAGCTTTGAACGTGGCCTTGCGTCCGTCGGGCGCGAGTTCCCAGCTCTCGGCAAGCTTGCCCTTGAGCGCGAGGCCGTTCGGCTTGTCGGGATGCACGCCAGTGTCCTCGCGCAACACGTCGGGCGCATTGGGATCGGCCATCTTCTCGTAGCCGAGCATGTATTCGTAGAGGACGCCGAGCGTGTCGATCGAGCCCAGGCTGACGTCGAATTCAATGTCGAGGCCCTGGGGGGTGGCGGGAGCCGCAATATATCACTGGTCGTCAATCCCAGAACTTTGTGCAATCGATGCTCAAGGGTGCGTCGCAACTCCCTAGTCGGTTCCGATCTTACTCACTAAGGTCTGACCAATTGGCGACAAATGACGTAGGCCCGCACGCATGAGCAGAATCGTCCTGGTTACCACTGGGGGCACCGTTGCGTCGCGGCACGATCCTCAAAGCGAGCATACCGCGGCGAGCGTAGACGGCGACAGCCTCCGTCGAAGCCTCCAGGATCCGCTGGACGGCGTCGAACTCGTAGTCGACGAGTTTTGCAATGTCGGTTCGTTCGCCATCGACCTGCCGCTCGCCTTCGGCCTGGCCAAGCGCGTGGGACGCCATCTTGCCGATCCGGCCACGACCGGCGTCGTCGTCACGCACGGCACCGATACAATGGAGGAGAGCGCATATCTGGCCGATCTCGTGGTTGCTTCCGACAAGCCGGTGGTGTTCACCGGCGCCCAGCGCGCCGCCGACGCGCACGACCCCGACGGTCCCCGCAACATCGCGGACGCAGTGCGCATCGCGGCCTCGCCGGCGGCGATCGGCCTCGGCGTGATGGTCGCCTTCGAGCAGGAGTTCCACGCCGCCCGCGACGTCACCAAGACCCATACGTCACGGGTCGACACCTTTGCATCGAACGAACACGGCAAGCTGGGCGAGATCGACGGCGAGCGGGTGTCGGTCCACCGCCGTCCGGTATTGCGCAAGACCTTCGTGGCGGAGCGGATCGAAAGCCGGGTCGACCTCATCAAGCTGGTCATGGGTTCCGACGGCCGCTTCCTCCGCTTTGCGGCCGACAGCGGCGCCAAGGGCATCGTGATCGAGGGATTCGGGCGCGGCAACGCGACGCCGGCAGCCGCCAAGGCGATCGCCGAGATCATCGCTGCGGGTGTACCGGTGATAGTCACCTCGCGGTGCCCGCGGGGACGCGTGCGGCCGATCTACGGTAACGGGGGCGCCCGTGACCTGGAGCGTGCCGACGCGATTTTCGCCGGTGATCTCACCGGCCCGAAGGCGCGAGTGCTGGCCGCCGTGATGCTCGGCGCCGAGTTATCAAGCGAGGCCATGCGCGCGGAATTCGACCTACTCGGCGGATAAGCTCAGCTATCAGATCACCTGGATGATGCGGATGCCGGCCCGGCTGCATGCACGGCTGAGGTGTTGGCGCATGTAGTAGCGAGCGCCCTCGGGATCGCTGCGTTTAAGGGACTCAACAATACGCTCGTGTTCCAGCACCGGGTCCCACAATGTGTCGCGCCGGATCAGCGGCAGGCGCTGGGCTTCAAGGAGGACGCCCGCGAAACTCCCGTGCATGTCGGCGAGCAGTCGATTACGGGAAAAGCGGATAATAAGACGGTGGAAATCGAAATCGGCTTGCGCGTAGGCGCCCAGATCCGCCTGCCGTGTGGCCTGCCGAAAGCGTTCGAGATTGCGGTTAAGCTCGGCCAATTCCTCGTCGGTATGGTTCATGGCTGCGAGTTGCACCGCCTGGCTCTCGGCGATTAGCCGGAATTGGTAAACTTCCTCAGGCGAATAGCGAGTCGCAAACCGCCACGTGCCGATCGGCTGGCCTGGGCTGGCGCCTTCCATTGTGCTAACTAAGAAAGTGCCGCGGCCCTGTTCGATCGACAGTTGCCCAAGCGTGCCGAGGATCGAGACGGCTTCCCGCAGCGAAGCGCGGCTCACCCCCAATTGCTGGGCGAGGTCGCGCTGGGGCGGCAGGGCCATGCCGCCCTTGAACGTGCCGTCGCGGATCATACCCTGCAGCGCCGCGACAACCGCCTGGGTGACGCTGGCTGAGCGGGCGGGCCGCATCGGTCGCTTCTCCTTGAGCTTGGACATTTTGCCGTCCGGCGTCAGCCTTGTGACTCGGGCTCGTCAGTCATGACCGAACTCATGGTTCATGCTCCTCGCCCTCGAATGGAGCAGGACGGATAGATTCGCAACCGCCTGGCGCAGTCCAGCGCCAGGACATCGAGCCCGACCAACGCCGGGCGAAACAAGGCAGGGTCCAGCCGGACGGGGGTCGCCGGATGGCGGCGGGCGAGCAGGAACTGGGCTCATCCGTCGCCAATCAGACGCTCGCAACCCGCGAGGCTTTCGAAAGCGAGCTGGACGGGTCCAAGGCTGAGCCGCCCGCAAATCGCCGCGATCCAGTCGGAGAACACGTGAGGGACAGCGAATGGATTGCGGCGACGCGCAGCGGCTCGACCGAGACCTGGAAGCGGGCTCGCGCGTCGGTGCAGGCTTCGTCGACCTGGCGGTGCAGCGTGTCTGCCCAGGCCACGAGACGCCATCCCGCCTCGGTCAGCATCACAGCGCGCGACCGCGTTCGAACGGGGCTCTGTGCATTGCTCCAACGCCTGGGTCCGTCGGCTGAAGGCCCGGCTGGGTGATGCGGCGCGGCGGCGAGGAAAAAGCTGCCGCATTTGGTCAGGGCCGTGAAATCCGTAAGCCAGCTCAGATCTATGCCGCTCTCCGCATAGGGAGATAACGGCATTGGATCGCAGTTGGCGAATGGGATCAAGTGATCTGTTATTGGCCCCATCTCGTCGCGTGTGGGCTCCGGAACGACTGGAAAGTGGAGGATTTGCCGATGCGCATCGTCGACATCCGAGAGCGGACGGTCTCGATCGCTTCGTCGATCGCCAACGCCTTCATCGACTTCTCGAAGATGACCTGCTCGATCGTCGCAGTGGTGACCGACGTGGTGCGCGACGGCGCGCCCGTGGTGGGCTACGGCTTCAACTCCAATGGCCGCTACGGCCAGGGCGCGCTGATGCGCGAGCGGCTGTTGCCCCGCCTCGCGGAAGCCAATCCGGAGGACCTGCTCGACGACGCCGGGGCAAACCTCGACCCGTTCCGCATCTGGGCCGTCGTGATGCGCAACGAGAAGCCCGGCGGCCACGGAGAGCGTTCGGTCGCTGTCGGTACCCTCGACATGGCGCTTTGGGACGCGGTGTCCAAGATCGCGGAAAAGCCGCTCTATCGCCTCCTCGCGGAACGGTTCGGCGACGGCGCGCCAGACGACAGGGTCTGGGTCTATGCGGCCGGGGGCTATTACTATCCTGGCGAGGATCTCTCCTCTTTGCAGGACGAGATGCGCGGCTACCTCGATCGCGGCTACACGACCGTGAAGATGAAGATCGGCGGCGCGTCGATCGCCGAAGACCTGAAGCGGATCGAGGCGGTGTTGGCTATCGTGGGGGAGGGCCGGAACCTCGCCGTCGACGCGAACGGGCGGTTTGGCCTCGACACGGCGCTCGCCTATGCGGGCGCGCTGGAGCCCTATGGCCTGTTCTGGTACGAGGAGGCGGGCGACCCGCTGGACTACGCCTTGCAGGCCGAGTTAAGCGCCCGCTACGCTGGCGCCACCGCCACCGGCGAGAATTTGTTCTCTCACCAGGATGCCCGCAACCTGCTGCGCTACGGCGGCATGGACCCGAACCGCGACTGGCTGCAGTTCGACTGCGCGTTGTCCTACGGTCTCGTCGAATATCTGCGCACGCTCGACGTTCTCAAGCAGAACGGCTGGTCGAACCGCAGAGTCGTGCCGCACGGTGGCCACCAGATGTCGCTCAACATCGCGGCGGGGTTGCGCCTTGGCGGCAACGAGTCCTATCCCGACCTGTTCCGCCCTTTTGGCGGCTTTGCGGATGACACTGACGTCGTCGAGGGCCATATCCGCCTGCCCGACAGGCCAGGCGTCGGTTTCGAGGCCAAGAGCGACCTGTTCGCGCTGCTCCGCAAAGAGCTGCAAGCTTGACCGCAAATGATGATCCGACATTGCGTCCCTCGGTGGCCGCGCGGTGAAGCGGAGGTCATCCTTGACCACGCAAAAGAGCCGATGCTACTTTGGTAAAGGTCAGACCAATGGCGGTGCTCAAGCCGCGGACACGGGCGGAGCGCGAGCGGTGAGACCTCTGGTTCTCCAGGTAGACGATCTCGCCAAGCGTTACGGCGCCACAATCGCGCTTGAGGACGTGTCTTTCGCCTTGAATGCCGGCGAGGTCTGCGGCTTGCTCGGAGAGAACGGCGCCGGCAAGTCAACCTTGGTCAAGGCGCTGAGTGGCGTGGTCTCGCCCGACCGCGGCGAGATTCGCCTAAAGGGTGATCGATTCCGGCCGACGTCGATCGTGGACGCCAACCGGCTGGGCGTCTCAACGGCCTTCCAGGAACTCAGCTTGGTGCCAAGCTTGTCGGTCGCCACCAATCTGGCGCTGCCCGACGCCCCGAAGAACGCGATAGGGCTGGTGTCTGGACGCGAGTTGCGACGACGAGCGGAGGCGACGTTGGCGGACTGGGGCGCTGCCGACATTCGGCCGAGCGACATTGTCGACTCGCTGCCGCTCGGCGTGCGCCAGCGAGTCGAGATCATTCGGGCGCTCGCCCGCAATCCCTCGGTATTGCTGCTGGACGAGCCCACCTCGGCCCTATCTGATCGGGAATGGCTGTTCGGGCTCATCGACCGCGTGTTGAAGGAGGGCGTCTCGATCCTCTATATCACTCACAAGCTCGATGAGATTCGTCGTCTCTGCCGGCGCTGCATCATCCTGCGTAACGGACAGAAGGTGCTCGACCAAGCGGTTTCGGAGATGAGCAATGACGACATCTTCAGGAGCATGGCCGGGCGTTCGGCGGTCGAGCAGTTCATCGCCGCCCCCTCTGCGGCGCGCCCCCAGGACGTGCCAGCGTTGGAGGCAAGCCATCTCACCGGAGAGGGCATTGAAGATGTTAGCTTTGCTTTGCAGCCCGGCGAAATTCTCGGCGTCGCCGGGCTGGAAGGCCACGGCCAGGGACCTCTGTTCCGAGCCCTGGTCGGGCTGCATCCTCTGCGCGGTGGGCGCATCGCGGTGGCGGGGACGGCCCGTGGGCTACATTCGCCGAGGGTCGCTCGCGCAGCGGGCGTGGTGCTGGTGCCGGAGGAGCGCAAGACCGAAGGAATCTTCAAGGATCTATCGACCATCGCCAATATCTCTGTGCCCGTTATCCGGCGCGTCAGTCCGCTGCATTTCCTGAACAAGCAGCGCGAGCGCCAGCTGGTGGAGCAGGTGATCCCGGATGTCGATCTGCCTGAGCATTTCCTACCCCTGCCCATCACCGACCTCTCCGGCGGCAGCCAACAGAAGGCGGTGCTGGCGCGCGCTTTGGTCGTGGGCGCGCGCTGCCTGTTGCTGTTCGACCCAACGCGCGGGGTGGACGTCGGCGCCAAGCAGAGCATCTACCGCATGATGCGCGCCTTCGTGCATGACGGCGGCGCCATTTTATTCTACTCCACCGAACTCGACGAGTTGGTGCATCTTTGCGATCGCTGCTTGGTGCTTTACCGCAACCATATCGCCGGTGAGGTGAGTGGGGGAGCGCTGTCGCAGGAGCTGGTGCTGTCGCTCGCTTCCGGCCAGGCGGCGCAGGCGCAACCAATCGCGGGGGGGTCACCGTGATGTCGCTCGCCACGCGACTGCGTCCCGCTCGCGGGGCGGCGATCGCGGTGCTGATCTACCTAGTGATGTATCTTGTTTACGCAATCAGCGAGGCGAGTGCGACCTCGGTTTTCGCCATTACCAACCTGCTTGACAATACCATTGTACTGGCAATCGCCGCGGCCGGGCTGACGCTGGTGGTGCTCACCGGGGAATTCGATCTCTCCGGCATCGGTGTCATCGCCATCGCCAATGTCGTCGTGGCCACGACGAGCGTCGGCATCCTCGGCTGGTTCGGCGCGCTCGTCGCAGTGGTGCTGATCGGAGCCGCGGTGGGGCTTATCAATGGCTGGCTGGTGGTCGGGCTCGGGCTCCAGTCGCTGGCGGTGACAATCGGCACGATGATCGCCTGCGAAGGCGTGGCGCTGGTGATTCTGGCTGCCCCCGGCGGTGAAGTGTCCGACACCGTTGCCAACGGCTTGACGGGGGACATCGCCGACGTCGTGCCGGTGGCGGCGGTGATCATCGTCGGCGTTCTGATGCTATGGTTTGTCTTCGCCCGCACCCGCTTGGGTATCGCCATCTATGCGGTCGGCTCCGACGAGAACGCGGCCGGTCTGTCGGGCCTCAACGTGCGTCGCACCAAGCTGCTGACCTTTGTGCTCGCCGGCGCCGCCTACGGCTGCGCCGGCTACTTGCTCAGCGCCCAGACCGGCAGCGGCGATCCGCGGGCGAGCAACACCTTTCTGCTGTTCATGTATGCCGCGGTCGCCATAGGGGGAACTTCATTGGCAGGGGGGCGCGGCGGCGTGTTCGGCAGCGTCGTCGGCGCTGGCATTCTGACGGTGATGCAGAAAATGCTGTTCGCGCTCGGCGCGGCTTCGTTCTACACTAGTGTGTTCAGCGGCATCATCATGTTGGTCGCCCTCTTCGTTGGCAATCTTTCGGTGCTGCGGCTGCGGCGGCGTCGGCGAGGGGGGGCTGAATGGCAAAGCGCGACGCCCCGACCTTGAGCGAATCCAAGCCCGCAAGGCTTCGGGCGCACGCTGCCCGGGCCAACCCCGAGCTGCTGCCGGTCGCCGTGGTGCTGGCCTGCGCGGCGCTGCTGATCATCGCCACCAAGATACTTAATCCGGGTTCCAGCTTGACGCAGCAGCTCAGCGCCGTGCTGGTGACCTCGATCTTCCTCGTGGTGGCATCCTTCGGCCAAGGGCTGACCATCCTTTTGGGTGGGATTGATCTGTCGATCGGTGTCGTGGCGGGCCTCAGCGCGATGATGATTTCCGTGCTGACCAACGGGCAAAACGCTTCCTTGCCTTGGGCTGTGCCAGCGACGCTGGCGTTCTGCGCCGCAATTGGGATGATCAACGGCCTAGGCATCGCGCTTGCAAAGGTGCCGCCATTCATCATGACGCTCGCTTCGGGCATTACTTTTTTCGGCGTCGGGCTTGGCTTTACGTCGGGTCTTGCGCAGCGGCCAGTTGCGCCGGCGCTGCAGGCATTGATGAGCGGGCATTGGCTGGGCGTGCCGATTCCGATCTATCTGATCGCCGGCTTTGTCGTCATCGCCGCCATCTTTCAGAATGGCACCGCCGAAGGGCGCCAGCTTTACGCCATTGGCAGCGGCCCGCGGGCCGCATCGGTGCTCGGCTTGCCGATTTCCGGCCTGACCATTCTGGCCTATGCGCTAAGCGGATTGTGCGCGGGTGTCAGCGGGCTGCTTCTGGCCGGCTATTCCTCGGCCGCAACGCTCGATATTGGCGATCCACTGCTGCTGCCGACGATCGCGGCGGTGGTCATCGGCGGTGCGCGCGTCGTCGGTGGCAAGGGGATTTACCTCGGCACATTCGCCGGCGCGATTTTCTTGAGTGCGCTGGAGACCGTCATCACAGTGCTCAGCCTATCGCAGGGGTTGCGCAACATTATCGAGGGCGTCATCATCGTTGGCGCCCTGTTACTGCAGAGCGAGCGTTGGGGCGCATTACGACGCTGGAGCAACTGAGCGAAAGGGAGAGATAATCATGAATGGTTTGCCACGACGTCTCAAGACATTGCCGAAGCCCCTACTTCACTGTGCCGGCGCGCTTGCGCTCATCCTAGGAGGACTGGCGCAACCTGCCTCGGCCCAGGGGGAACATTACAAGGTGTTCCTCGACCTCAGCTATAGCGGCAACGTCTGGCAAACCGCGGCCGCCAACGGCGTCAAGGCCCTGGCTGGCACGCCGCCCTACGACAAGACGGTCGAGTTCAAGACCGTGATCTCCGGCACCGACGTTCAACACCAGATCTCCGACTTGCAAAGTATGATTGCGGCGGGCGCCAATGCGATTCTGTTCTATCCGGTGTCCGGCACCGGGCTGAATCGCGTGATTGAACAGGGATGCAAGCATAACGTGCTGATGTTCGCTTATGACAGCACCGTGACCGCGCCCTGCGCCTATAATGTAAGCAGCCTGTCGGGCCGCTACGGCGCCAATTCGGCGCAGTGGATGGTCAACGAGATGGGCGGCAAGGGCGAGATGGTGATCAACCACGGGGTCGCTGGCACAGCCCTGACCGATCTGATGGACCGCCAGGCGCTGGGCGTGTTCAAGCGCTACCCCGGCATCAAGATCGTCGGCGACTTCTACGGCAACTGGAACGACGCCACGTCGCAGGAGAATGTGGCAAAGGTTATCGCCGCTCACCCGAACATTGACGCGATCTGGACGGTCGACGGGACATATGGCTCGTTGCAGGCGGTGCAGCAGCACCGGCCCGACCGACTGGTTGTAATCGCCGGGCAATCAAACAACGGCTATCGGTTGGACATCGGCGACGCGGCGTTGCAGGCGAAAGGGCTGAAGGGGTTGTCGGCAAGCTTCGGCCCGGCAGATGGACCCTATGCGTTCAAGGTGATGATGGAAGTCCTGACCGGCCAGCTCAAGCTGACGGCGCACAACGTCGAATACCCGCTGCCCTGGGTGCCGTATAACGAGGTAAAGCTGTGCACCGGTCTGGCTTTCGAGAACGGCTGTAATGTCTTCCCGGAAAGTAAGGTGCCGGCGCTGTTCATCGACACCGCGCTGAACGGCGACTTGCTGCCAGAGCTGAACCTGACGGCGGTGCAGAACGGCACAGCAATGTCCGGCGCCACGATCAAGCCGCTGCCCGCGGTGACTTACGCGGACGACCTGCCGGGCGTGAATTGCACGGACTGCAAACCTCCCGCCGACTGGCTCGAGCCGAACCGCGTGAAGCCCATCCCGGTTCCGAACTGAGCGCCTCGGATTGGGCCGCACATCTGGCGCAGCCCAATCTGACATCATTTCCGGGGAGCAGGTGATCCGGTCTTCGGCCACGGCGCTGGCGCATTTGTGGCCTCGCGGTTTCAACAGGCCAACCAAGGAGAGTAGGCATGGCTAAAGAGATCGTCTGTGCGTTCGGCACGGACGTCGATTCCGTAGCGGGCTGGATCGGGTCCTACGGCGGCGGCGACTCGCCGTCCGATATTCAGCGCGGCATTTTCGCGAGCGAGGTCGGCATCATCCGCCTGCTGAACCTGTTCAAGAAATACAAGTTGAAGACCACGTTCTTCATTCCGGGGCATTCCATCGACACCTTTCCGAACGAGTGCCGCAAGATCGTGGAGGAAGGTCACGAGATCGGCGCGCACGGCTATTCTCACGAGAACCCGGTCGCAATGACGCCAAAACAGGAAGAGGCGGTCCTCGTGAAATCCATCGAGGTCATCGAGAAGCTCAGCGGCAAGAAGCCCCGCGGCTATGTGGCGCCATGGTGGGAGATGTCGGCGTCGACCGCGGCGCTCCTGCAGAAGTATGGATTCAAATATGATCACAGCCAGGGCTATCGCGACTTCCAGCCCTTCTACGCGCGGGTTGGCGACAGCTGGACGTTGATCGACTATTCCAAACAAGCGAATGACTGGATGAAACCCCTCCAGCACGGCAAGGAAATCGATCTGGTTGGTATTGCCGCCAACTGGTACGTCGACGATCTGCCGCCGATGATGTTCATCAAAAAATCTCCGAACAGTCATGGCTTCGTCAATCCTCGCGACATCGAGGATCTGTGGCGCCAGCAATTCGATTGGGTCTATCGTGAGATGGACTATGCTGCGTTTTGCTTCACCATCCATCCGGACGTGAGCGGCCGCCCGCAAGTTATCATGATGCTCGAACGGCTGATCGAATACGTCAACGGCCATGCGGGTGTTCGCTGGGCGACCTTCGAGGAGATCGCAGAAGACTTCCGGAAGCGCTATCCTTTCAGCGGTAAGGAACGACCCCCGGTGATCTGAAGACAACGAGCGGACAGGCCCTAGGATGTGTGCGAATTGCGGGTTTCCGGCCGCACAGGGCCATTGGACGGACGCGGGTGCAGGCAGCGCCTTCGACCGCATTCGCGGCCGGCTGCAACGGGTTCGCATCCTCACCCCAGTGCTCGCCTGCTACGGCCTGGCCGTCCATGACGACGGCTCAGGCTTCAATTCCACTTTGGCGAGCCAGACCGGCCATCAAGTGGTGGTCAACAATCTGAGCGAACTTTGGGAGGCCGCCGAGCGTATCGCCGGTCGCCCGGTCGATCCGCTCGACCCCTGCTTCGTCGGCGAGGCGCCGGCCCCTTGACGAGCGATCCGCGCGAAGGTCGGATGCGGCTCACGATTCTCGGCGGCTTTCTCGGCTCCGGCAAGAGCACTTGGCTGCGCCATCATCTCCACCATGACTTGCTGCAAGACGCCCTGGTGGTGGTCAACGAAGCGGCGGTCGCGCCGGTCGACGACGCTCTGCTGGTCGGCTCGACGCGGCTGCGTGTTCTCGCGGGCGGCTGCGCCTGCTGCGAGACGCGCCCAGCCCTCGTGACCCTGCTTCGCGACATCTGCGACGATCGGGTGGGGGGAGACGTCTCCGCGCGGACAATCGACCGCATCGTGCTCGAAACCAGCGGGCTTGCCGACCCGGGCCGCATCGTCGACGCCATAGTCGCAGATCCCGTCCTGCAGCATCACATCGTGGTGGGTGAGATCATCGTAACGGTCGACGCCCTGCATGGACTCGCGCAAATTCGGGACGAAGATCTCGGACGGCGGCAGATCGAGACCGCCGACAGGCTCGTGGTCACCAAAATGGACGCCGCGCAGCCCGAGCGCTTGCGCCGCCTTATCGCGACCCTTCGCACCCTCAATCCGGGTGCGACATTGTCGGGCTCCGTGATGGGCTCGCCTACCGGCTTGCCGGATGCGTCGGGCGTCGATGCCGAGGACCTGCCGGTCGCAGGCGCCAGGGCAGCGGCGCCGATCGAAGCCGCCACGCTGGACCTCGGCAAGACACCCGACTGGCCGGCGCTCACGGTATGGCTCAGCGCGTTGATTCATGCCCGCGGCGACGACATCGTGCGGATAAAGGGGGTAGTTCGGACACCGCGCGGTCGCCTCCTTCTTCAGAGCGTCCGCAAGGTCGTCCAGTCCCCGGAGATATTGCCCGACGAAACCGCGACCGGCGGCACTTGGGATGGCTCGCTTGTCTTGATCGGGCGACGCTTCACGGCTG
>Ga0208480_1000636_pt1 | contig 13231 bp, 10 predicted proteins | sample NGESurshal092012_4_FD_184485 | JGI IMG/M metagenome (GOLD analysis project Ga0208480, IMG submission 184485) | Arctic peat soil microbial communities from Barrow, Alaska - NGEE Surface sample F53-1 shallow-092012 (SPAdes) | ecosystem: Environmental > Terrestrial > Soil > Wetlands > Peat ... | reverse complement strand
ATTTCTTCTCGACGTCAAGATACCTGCCGCGCGCCGTCAAAAGAAACCCGCCGCCCCAGATCGGGGAATCGCCGCCCCGGCCGGCCGGGCGGACGGGGCCTTACTGCGGCAGCACCAGTCCCGCGACGATCAGGCCGACGCCGAGCGCCGCCAGCGTGAGCACGTCGGTGACCCGTTTCCTGGTGCCGAGCAGGCCGACCAGCCGCACCGGGAGGACCAGCCGGACCACGGCGGCCACCAGCAGGGCGACGCCTGCGACCACGGCCCCCCGCCCCCCGTCGGCGCCCTGGCGCCAGGCGATGTACAGGCCGCCGAGAACGCAGACCAGGACGACCAGGTACGGGATGACGGCGACGATGCCGCCGTCATCGCGGGCGCGGTGGCTGCCGGACGACTCGTGCTTGGTCTCGGACGTCATGATCGTCTCCCGCGGCTGGCCGCCTGATGGCGGCCGGCCCTTCTGGCTGCTCGCTAGGCAGCTTACCGGCGACGGCACGGCGCACACACGTGCACTGACGGAAATCCCAAAGTGACGATAGAATGAGATAAGCGTCACGTCTCCGATAGGCAGGAGGGTCTGGCGTGGAAACGCCTTACATTCGCATTGAGGACACCGGGGAAGTAATTCCGCTGCGCGGTGAGATCACCACGATCGGGCGCGGCCTCCGGGTGGACGTGCGACTTGACGACCCGAGCGTATCCCGGCTTCATGCGGAGATCGTGCGCCGCGGACCCTACTTCTACCTGTCCGACCTTGGTTTATCTCGGAACGGCACCCGGGTAAACGGGCGGCCGATCGCCCGCCGGGTGCTCGACGACGGCGACGTGCTGACCTTCGGCTCGGCGCGGTGCCGGATCGAGGGGCTTCCCTCCGAGGAGGCGACGGCCGAGGCCGAGCTTCGCCGCTCGGCCGCGCCGGAGCTGACCCGGCGCGAGCTCGACGTGCTGGTCTCGCTGTGCCGTCCGGCGCTGTCGGAGGACGCGTTCATCACGCCGGCCACCCCCAGGGAGATCGCGGGCGACCTCGTCGTGACCGAGGCGGCGGTCAAGCAGCACCTGCTCCGGCTTTACGCGAAGTTCCGGGTGCCGGAGGGAACCAACCGGCGCGCCCGGCTGGCCAACGAGGTCATCGCCCTCGGGCTGGTCCGGCCGCTGGCCGAGCACGGCTCAGGGCAGGTGCAGCACGCCCACGGTGTGGCGGAGCAGCCACCCCTGGACGGAGTGCAGCGTGCCGCCCACTGACGGCAGCATGTTGATGGTGGGCAGCATGTGCGGGATCGTCGAGCTGGTGGCCGGCCAGATCAGCGGCGGCTGAGACAGCGCCGACGAGACCACCGCGAGGGCCAGCGCCATGGTCGAGATGCAGGCGACGAGCAGGACCCCTCTGGTCCGGATGACCGCGGCGGACATCCGCCGCAGCTGCCGCCGGGGCGCCCGCGAGCCGGGTCCGACGCAGTACATGGCCACGGCCGCGCCCGCCCCCCAGCTGAGCGCGGCGGGCAGCGTCCCGGCCCGGATCAGGATGACCGACGCGATCGCGGCCGGCACCGCCACCAGCAGCGCCAGCGGGGCCAGGAACACGGTCTTCAGCGCGGCCCGGACGACGGTCCAGGGCGCGGTCACGGTCACCAGCACGAGGTCGCTGGGCCGGGCTCCGCGCAGGCTGCGCCGTTCGGTCAGCGCGGTCTGGGCCGTGTCGGCCGCGCGGAGCAGGGTGATGACGCCGAGGGCGATGATCGTCCCCGCAACCGGGAGCAGCACGCTGAGCGCGACCGCGCCGATCATGGCGGCGAAGCCGACCAGGCCGAGGCCGGCCACCGGGGGCGCCTGCGCCCGGCCGCCGCCGTCGCCGTTCCTGGCTCCGGGGTCCTGGGGACGCGGCGCCGGCGACTGCGGCCGCTGGACCGCGAGCACGCCCGGGCGGGCGTAGTCGACCGGCGGGAGCAGGTCGGCCATGTCCGCCGCGGCCGCGGCAGGCGATCGGTACTGCGGCCAGTCCGCGCGGCCGGGCGGGACCATCCCGTAAGGCCGCATCGGCCCGGCCGCTGCCCGCCCGCCGTCGGGCATCGTCAGCGTGGCCCCGTTCACGCCCGAGGCGGCGCACAGGCTGACCAGCGACCGCGCGGTCGGGCGGGCCGGCGGGTCGGCCGAGAGCGCGGCCCGCACCAGCGGCAGCAGCTCCGGCGGGACGCCGGCGAGCTCCGCCTTGCCCTCGATGATCCTGAAGAAGACGGTCTGGAAGTCGCCCGTGCCGTAGGGCGGACGGCCGGTGGCGGCGTAGGCCACGGTGGCCCCCCAGGCGTGCACGTCGGTTGCCCCGCTGGCCGGCCTGCCCTCGATGACCTCGGGCGACAGATAGCCGGGGGTGCCCATCACCAGCCCGGTCTTGGTCAGCCTGGTGGTGTCGGGCAGGTGCGCGATGCCGAAGTCGATCACCACCGGCTGCCCGTCGTCGAGCAGCACGTTCCCCGGCTTGAGGTCGCGGTGCACCACCCCGGTCGCGTGGATGGCGGCGAGCGCCTCGGCCAGGCCGCCGGCCAGCTGCAGCAGCGCCCGGCCGCGGAGCGGGCCGCTCCGGCGGACCGCCTCGTCCAGCGACGGGCCTGGCACGTACCTGGTCACGATGTACGGCGACGGCCCGTTGACGTCGGCGTCGAGCACCTGGGCGACGTGCCGGCTCCTGACCCGGCGCATGGTCTCGACCTCGCGGGCCAGCCGCAGCCGGGCATCGGGATCGCCCGCGACCGCAGGCCCGAGCACCTTAACCGCAACCTGGCGGTTCTCGCCGTCGCAGGCGAGATAGACCACGCCCATGCCGCCCTCGCCGATTTTCTCGAGAACTCGGTAAGGGCCGATCTTGCGCGGAAGGGATTCCAGAGCAGGCATCGTCCTCTCAGGGTATGTGCTGCATCCGGGATTTCTATAAAACCTTGATTACTCTCAACAGCTGAGAAGCACGGGCTAAGAGCCGATGACGAGTCGGCGCAGGGCCTCGGCCGCCTGCGCGTTTGACTCCGCGTTGGCGACGAGCGCGCTGGCCAGCGCCTGGGCCCACTGCTGGAGCGGCACCGGCTGGGTCGACAGGACCACGCCGCGAACCTCGCGGCAGATCGCCGCCTCCGGGCGGCCGTTGTTCACCGCGAGGGTCATGACCTGGTCCCCGAGCCTGATCGCGACCTTGGAGACCTCGCCAGGACGCCCGCGCATCCGATCGGACATGGACTGCTTGCGCTCCACCGTCACGTAGCCCGGCGGCAGCGCCTCGCTCAGCGACTTGGTAAGGACCCCGGCATAGATCGCGGCGTCGCCACTGTCAAGGCGCAGCGCGGCCGTGACCATGTCGAGCGAGAGCGCGTCATCAGGCTGCTCAGTCACACCTTGAGTATTGCATCTGATGGAAGCGTCCTATCCGTCAGCGGCCCTCGAAGACGGCCTTTCCCGGGCCGTTCTCCATGAAGCTGGTCATGCCGGTCTTCTGGTCCTCGGTGGCGAACAGCCCGGCGAAGTGCAGCCGCTCGATCTCCAGCCCGGTGGCCAGGTCGACCTCGAGGCCCTTGTTGACGGCCTGCTTGGCCGCGCGCAGCGCGAGGGCCGGGCCCGCCGCGTACTGCGCGATCATCTCCCTGGCGGCCTGGTAGACCTCCGCGTCCGGCACCACCCGGTCGGCCAGCCCGATGGCGAGCGCCTCGGCCGCGGTCACGTGCCTGCCGGAGAAGATCAGGTCCTTGGCCCTGGCCGGGCCGATCAGCCGGGGCAGCCGCTGCGTGCCGCCTGCCCCCGGGATGATGCCGAGCAGGATCTCGGGCTGCCCGACCTTGGCGCCCTCGCCCAGCACCCGGAAGTCGGCGCAGAGCGCGAGCTCAAGCCCGCCGCCGAGCGCGTAGCCGGTGACCGCCGCCACCACCGGCTTGGGAATGTCGGCCACGGCGGTGAACGACGCCTGCAGCGCGGCCGACCGCGCGGCCATCGCCGGGTACCCCATCGAGGCCATCTCCTTGATGTCGGCCCCGGCCGCGAAGACCCGCTCGCCGCCGTAGAGGATGACCGCGCGGACCGCGTCGTCGGCCGACACCTGCGCCGCCGCGGCCGCGATCTCGTCCTGGACCTGCGCGTTAAGCGCGTTCATCTTCGGCCGGTCCAGCCTGATGGTCGCGATCCCGTCCGCCGACTCAACCCGCACGAACTCGCCCACGCTCGCTACCTCCACGCCGAGACCACCCGCGAACCCGCGGCATCCCCTAAGAAGCTACAGCGCCGCCCGCTGCCCTGCTACGGCAGCAGGCCGCGCAGGGCGAGGTCGACGATGTCGTCGACGAACTGGTCGTCAAGCGGGGCGTGGCCGTGCAGCAGCCGGTGGTAGAGCGGACCGTAGATCAGGTCGACCGCCACCTCGATCTTGGTGCCGGCCGGGATCTCGCCGCGCTCGACGGCGTGACCGAAGATCGCGCGGGCCTGGGCGCGGCGCGGCTCGACCATCCGCCGCTGGTACTCGGCCGAGAAGGCGGGGTCGGTCTGGCCCTCCATGAGCAGGGCGGCGACCACCCGGCCGTAGGGCCTGCCGCTGGCCAGCCGGCTCCAGGCCCGCAGCAGCGCGAGCAGGTCGACCCGGAGCGAGCCGCTCTCGTACTCCTGCGGGGTGACCCTGGTCCACTCGTTGTAGAGCATGTCGAGGGCCAGGGTCTCCTTGGTCGGCCACCAGCGGTAGATGGTGGCCTTGCTGACCCCGGCCCGCTCGGCCACCGCGTCCATGCTCACGCCGGGCAGCCCGCGGTCGAGCAGCAGTTCCGCCGCCGCCGCGAGGACCGCCTTGCGGGCAGTCTCGCTGCGCGGCCTGCCGCGGGTCGCGGCGACGGTCTCGCTCATGCCCGCGCTACCCCCTCGTAGCGCCCGGTGGTGTCGCGGCGGGGGTGGCCGCTCTCCCTGACCCGGCCGAGCGCCCGGTCGACGGCCGCCGCCACCGGGAGTTGGAGGCCGGACGCGTGCGCCGTCTCCAGCGCCAGGCGAATGCCCTTGTGCATGCTCGCGACGTCGCACCCGGCCCGCTTGCTCAGTTCGAGGGCAAGTGGCGGGCGGGACCTCGCCATGGCCGGCCCGTTCACGAATTCCGTCATTGCCCGCGCGGTTATCGTCGGGTCAATGCCGCCGCCTGCGGCCAGCATTACCCCCTCGTGAAAGGCCAGCATCTGGGCGGCGGTGCCGATGTTCACGGCCAGATCGAGAAGAAGCCCCTGGCCATTCCCGCCGACATGGGTGACGGTGCGGCCGAGCCGGAGCAGCAGCGCCTCGGCCGCCCGGTAGCCCGCCTCGGTTCCGCCCACCATAATCGCGAGCGTCCCGGTCTCGGCGGCGGGAACGCCGCCCGAGACTGGCGCGTCGACCATGGTCGCGCCCGCCGAGCAGACCCGCCGGGCAAGCTGCCTGCTGGCGCTCGGGCTCACGGTGCTCATGTCGATGTACAGGGCGCCGGGCTGCAGGCCGGCCAGGATGCCGTCCGGTCCCGAGGCGACCGCCGCGAGCGCGGCGTCGTCGGTGACCATGCTGAACACGACGTCCGCGGCGGCGGCGACCTCGCGCGGCGTATCGCGCCAGATAAGGCCCTTGTCGATAAGCGCGCTGGCCTTTGATCTGGTGCGATTCGTCCCGAATACCCGGTTTCTATAGAGCAGCCGCCCGGCCAGCGGTCCGCCCATCGAGCCAAGGCCGACGAAACCGATCCTGGTCCCGAGCTGTCTCCCCTGCATGATTCCCCCCATGCGAAACTACACTATCAGTTTCGTTTAGGCGGCGCGACGCGTTCTTTTGCGGCGCCCGGGGAACGGGCGCCGCAAAAGCCGCATTTCATACTGAATTACCGGTGAATTACCTCAGGTCGCCGGTTGACATTCCGGCCGGCCCGTCCGGGTAGGTGACCAGCCCGAGCTCGGCGGCGTTGCCGAGCAGCGGGTGAGACGGCAGCACCCGGCCGGTGTAGCCGAACGGGCCGGGCTGGCTGAGCTCCACCGACCCGGAGAACCGCCCGGGGGCCGAGTCGTCGGCGGCCAGGGCGACGTGCAGCGGGTCGATGATCTCGTCGTCCTCGCCCAGACGGCCGTAGACCAACTCGACGCAGACGTCGGACGCGGACAGGTCGCCGAGCGCCACCGTCACCCGGACGTCGAGCACCGCGCCGAGCGACGGCTCGGCCCCGTCCGCCTCGACGTGCTCGATCCGCACCGAGCCCCAGGCCCGCCGGACCCGGTCCTTCCACCCGGCGAGGTCGCGGGCCGGGCGGCTGCCGTCGGCCGCGAGCGCTCGCGAGGCCCGCGCGGCCGGCGCGTACAGGTTGGTCACGTAGTCGCCGACCATGCGGTCCGCCCGGACCAGCGGCCCGAGGCTGCGCAGCCCGTGCCGCATCATCTCGACCCAGCCGTGCGGCACGCCGTCGACCGCGGCGTCGTAGAACAGCGGCGCGACCGACTTCGCGAGCAGCTCGTAGAGCGCCGACGCCTCGAGCTCGTCCCTGCGGTCCGGGTCGGCCACGCCGTCGGCGGTGGGGATCTCCCAGCCGTTGCCGCCGTCGTACCACTCGTCCCACCAGCCGTCGCGGACGGACAGGTTCAGGCCGCCGTTGAGCGCCACCTTCATGCCCGACGTGCCGCACGCCTCGAGCGGGCGCAGCGGGTTGTTCAGCCAGACGTCGCACCCCTGGACCAGGTACCTGGCCATCGCCATGTCGTAGTCGGGGAGGAACACGATCCGGCGGCGCACGGTCTCCGCGTCGGTGAACTGGACCATCTGCTGGATGAGCCGCTTGCCGCCCTCGTCGGCCGGGTGCGCCTTGCCCGCGATCACGATCTGGATCGGGCGCTCCGGGTCCAGCAGCAGCCCGGCCAGCCGCTGCGGGTCGTTCAGCATCAGCGTCAGCCGCTTGTAGGAGGGCACCCGGCGGGCGAACCCGATCGTCAGCACGTTCTCGTCGAGCACGTCGTCGATCCAGGTCAGCTCGGCCCCGGACGCGCCCCGCTGCTGCCAGGACTCGCGCAGCCTGCGCCGGGTCTCGGTCACCATCCGGGCCCGGAGCCGGCGGCGGATCCCCCACAGCAGGCCGGCCTCGGCGGACGCGGCCTCGGCCGAGTCGCCCAGGTCGCAGACCTCGCGCGCGACCCAGGTGGGCGCGTGCACGCCGTTGGTGATCGAGCCGATCGGCACCTCGGCGGTGTCGAACCCGGGCCACAGGCCCGCGAACATCTCCCGGCTGACCTCGCCGTGCAGCACCGACACGCCGTTGACCCGCTGGGCGAACCGCATGCCCATCACGGCCATGTTGAACACGTGCGGGTCGCCGCCCGGGTAGGTCTCGGCGCCGAGCGCGAGCACCCGGTCGAGCGGCAGCCCCTCGGCCCCGGAGGCGAAGTACCGCTCGATCAGCTCGCGCGGGAACCGGTCGATGCCGGCCGGCACCGGGGTGTGGGTGGTGAAGACCGTGCCCGCCCTGGACAGCTCGAGCGCCTCGTCGAAGGAGAGCCCGGCCGCCACGTACTCCCTGATCCGCTCCAGGCCGAGGAAGCCGGCGTGCCCCTCGTTGGTGTGGAACACCTCGGGCTCGGGGTGGCCGGTGATCGAGCAGAAGGCGCGCACCGCGCGGACGCCGCCGACGCCGAGCAGCAGCTCCTGGCGGAGCCGGTGCTCGCTCCCGCCGCCGTACAGCCGGTCGGTCACCTCGTGCAGCGCGGGCTCGTTCTCCTCCACGTAGGAGTCGAGCATCAGCAGCGGCACCCGGCCGACCTGGGCCAGCCACACCTGGGCGGTGAGCAGCTTGCCCTCGGCCAGCGTCACCGCCACCTTGACCGGCTCGCCGTCCGCCGTCCGCAGCAGCGTGAGCGGCAGGCCGTTGGGATCGTCGGCCGGATAGCGCTCCGCCTGCCAGCCGTCGGCCGACAGCGACTGGGTGAAGTACCCGTGCCGGTAGAGCAGGCCGACCCCGATGATCGGCACGCCGAGGTCGCTGGCCGACTTCAGGTGGTCGCCCGCGAGGATGCCGAGGCCGCCGGAGTACTGCGGGAGCACGGCGGTGATGCCGTACTCGGGCGAGAAGTAGGCAATCGCGGCCGGCAGCGCCGCCGGGTCGCCCGCCCCGCCGGACTGGTACCAGCGCGGCTCGCGGATGTAGTCGCGCAGATCGGCGAGGACCGCGTCCAGGCGGCGCAGGAAGGCCTCGTCTGCGGCAAGATCGGCGAGCCGGCCCGGGCGCATTGAGCTGAGCATCGCCACCGGGTCGCCGCCGGAGGCGGCCCACCCGGCCGGGTCGATGGACTCAAACAGCTCTACCGTAGGCAAATGCCAGGACCAGCGGAGGTTGAGCATCAGGTCATGCAGCGGCGCGAGCGGCTGCGGCAGCGTTACGCGGACGGTGAAACGTCGGATCGCTCTCACGGGCAGTCATCATAAGCGCTACGCATTACGACCGGGTCGGGCTTGGCTTGCGAATCGTGACTAGGTACGGTGACCGCGTGATCGGACGCATCCCCATCCTCGACGTCGAGCCCGTGGTCGAGTGCGGGCACCGGCTGGCCAAGGCCGTCGCAGGCGAGACTTTCCAGGTCAGCGCTACTGTCCTCAGAGAGGGCCATGGCGGGCTCGGGGCCGGCGTGGTGCTCCGAGATCCCGAGGGCCGGGTCGGCCCGCTGGTCAGGATGCGCGAGCTCGGGCCGGGAACGGACCGGTACGGCGGCGACGTCACCGTCACCGGCGAGGGAACGTGGCATTTCCGGGTCGAGTCGTGGTCCGACCCGATCGCGGCCTGGCAGCACGACGCCGGGATCAAGGTCCCGCGCGGCCAGGACGTCGAGCTCATGCTGATCGAGGGGGCGCTGCTGTTCGAGCGGGCGGCCCGGTCGATCAGGCAGCCGCCGGGCGCCGCCCGGCCGGCCGCCGCCCGCACCGCCCTCAACGCGCTCGCCCGTCGGCTGCGCGACCGCAGCATGCCGCCCTGGGACCGGCTCGCGGCGGCGCAGGCGGCGCCGATCGCGGCCGTCCTGGCCGAGTACCCGCTGCGCGAGCTGCTGACCAGGTCCGGCTGGCATCCGGTGCTGGTCGAGCGGCTGCGGGCGCTGTACGGGTCCTGGTACGAGTTCTTCCCCCGCTCCGAGGGCGTGCAGTTCGACCCGATGGGGCGCCGGGAGCCGATCTCGGGGACGCTGCGCACCGCCGCCCGCAGGCTCGAGGCGATCGCGGAGATGGGGTTCGACGTCGTCTACCTGCCGCCCGTGCACCCGATCGGGACCACGTTCCGCAAGGGGCGGAACAACACGCTTGCGGCCAGGCCGGTCGATCCCGGCTCCCCGTGGGCGATCGGCGCCCCCGAGGGCGGGCACGACGCCATCCACCCCGACCTGGGCACGTTCGCGGACTTCGACGCGTTCGTGGCCCGGGCCGGGAAGCTCGGCATCGAGGTCGCGATCGACCTGGCCCTGAACGCCTCGCCCGACCATCCCTGGGTCAAGGAGCACCCGGAGTGGTTCACCACCCGGGCCGACGGGTCGATCGCCTACGCGGAGAACCCGCCCAAGAAGTACCAGGACATCTACAACTTCAATTTCGACAACGACCCCGAGGGGATCTTCGCCGAGTTCGACCGGATCGTCCGGCTGTGGATGAGCCACGGCGTCCGCATCTTCCGGGTCGACAACCCGCACACCAAGCCGCTCAGGTTCTGGGAGCGGCTGCTCGCCAGCATCCGCCAGACCGACCCCGACGTGCTGTTCCTGGCCGAGGCGTTCACCCGCCCGACGATGATGGCCAGCCTGGCCAAGGTGGGCTTCCACCAGTCCTACACGTACTTCACCTGGCGCACCACCAAGGACGAGCTGACCGAGTACCTGACCGAGCTGTCCGGCCCGGACTCGGCCTACATGCGGCCCAACTTCTTCGCCAACACCCCCGACATCCTGCACGAGTACCTGCAGCACGGCGGCGTGCCCGCGTTTAAAATCCGCGCGGTGCTGGCAGCAATGCTCAGCCCGTCGTGGGGTATCTACTCCGGCTATGAGCTATGTGAGAATACGCCGCTGCGGCCGGGCAGCGAAGAGTACCTGGACTCGGAGAAGTTCCAGTACCGGCCGCGCGACTGGGAGACCGCGGCCCGCGACGGGCTCGGCATCGCGCCACTCCTCACGGAACTGAACCGGATTCGGAGGAGCCATGTGGCATTGCACTGGCTGCGTAATCTACGCTTCCATAGCGTGGATCAGCCGGAGCTGATCTGCTTCTCCAAACGCGTCGACGGGGCGCCTGCGATCTCGGAGAGATCCTCCGTGCAGGCAGCGCCGCAGACGGTGGGGCAGGACGGGAACGCCGCAGACACCGTTCTGGTTGTAGTGAATCTTGACCCGCACCAGGCCAGGGAAGCCACGGTGTGGCTTGATATGCCCGCGCTAGGGATGGACTGGCACGAGGGGTTCACGGTCACCGATGAACTCAGCGGCGAGATCCATCGGTGGGGCCAAGCCAACTACGTGCGCCTTGATCCTGCCGTGCGAACAGCACACATCTTCTCCGTTACGCGTGACCAGGCCTGAGCAATGCGTGATTTAGCCTGGCATGCGTCGGTCGCGCACTCTCAGGAGATCACGCCGTGTCAGAACACGAGCCGGCCACCGGGCTGCAAGCAGCCGCAGCAGAATCACCCGTGACGACGCCTCCCTTCGCCGCCCCACCCGGCGAGCGGGTGCCCGACTTCACCCTCGAACGACCGCGCGACCCCGAGTGGTACCGCCGCGCCCTGTTCTACGAGGTGCTCATCCGGGGCTTCCAGGACGCCAACGGCGACGGCACCGGCGACATCAAGGGGCTCACCGCCCGGCTGGACTACCTGCAGTGGCTCGGCATCGACTGCATCTGGCTGCTGCCGATCTACGAGTCCCCGCTCCGCGACGGCGGCTACGACATCGCCGACTACCTGCGGATCCTCCCGGAGTACGGGAACATCGCGGACTTCGTCGAGCTGGTCGAGCAGGCGCACAAGCGCGGCCTCCGGATCATCGCCGACCTGGTCATGAACCACACCAGCGACCAGCACCCGTGGTTCCAGGCCAGCCGGTCGGAGCCGGACGGGCCCTACGGCGACTTCTACGTCTGGGCCGACGAGCCGGACAAGTACGCGGACGCGCGGATCATCTTCGTCGACACCGAGACCTCGAACTGGACGTTCGACCCGGTGCGCGGCCAGTACTTCTGGCACCGCTTCTTCGCGCATCAGCCGGACCTGAACTTCGAGAACCCCAAGGTCCAGGACGCGATGATCGAGAACCTCAAGTTCTGGCTCGACCTGGGCATCGACGGCTTCCGCCTCGACGCGGTGCCGTACCTGTACGAGCGCGAGGGCAGCAACTGCGAGAACCTCAAGGAGACGCACGAGTATCTGAAGCGGATCCGCAGCGAGATCGACGCCGCCTACCCCGACCGGGTGCTGCTGGCCGAGGCCAACCAGTGGCCGGCCGACGTCGTGGAGTACTTCGGCGACCCGGAGACCGGCGGCAACGAGTGCCACATGGCGTTTCACTTCCCGCTGATGCCGCGCATCTTCATGGCCGTCCGCCGCGAGCAGCGCTACCCGATCTCGGAGATCCTGTCCCAGACGCCGAAGATCCCGGCCGGCTGCCAGTGGGGCATCTTCCTGCGCAACCACGACGAGCTGACGCTCGAGATGGTGACCGACGAAGAGCGCGACTACATGTACAAGGAGTACGCCAAGGATCCCCGGATGAAGGCCAACATCGGGATCAGGCGGCGGCTGGCGCCGCTGCTTGACAACGACCGCAACCAGCTCGAGCTGTTCACCGCGCTGCTGCTGTCGCTGCCGGGCTCGCCGGTGCTGTACTACGGCGACGAGATCGGCATGGGCGACAACATCTGGCTCGGCGACCGCGACGGCGTGCGCACCCCGATGCAGTGGACCCCGGACCGGAACGGCGGGTTCTCGAGCAGCGACCCGCAGCGGCTCTACCTGCCGCCGGTCATGGACCCGATCTACGGCTACCAGTCGCTCAACGTCGAGGCCCAGCAGCGCCACCCGCAGTCGCTGCTGCACTGGACCCGGCGGATGATCGAGATCAGGAAGCAGCACCCGGTCTTCGGCCTCGGCGCCTACGACGAGCTCAACTCGTCCAACCCGAGCGTGCTCGCCTTCGTGCGGGAACACGACGCGACCGGCACCGCGCAGGAGCACGAGGCGACCGATCGGGTGCTCTGCGTCAACAACCTGTCCCGGTTTCCGCAGCCGGTGGAGCTTGACCTGCGCCGGTTCATCGGGGTAACGCCGGTGGAGTGCATGGGCGGGGTGACATTCCCCCCAATCGGGGAGCTTCCGTACCTGCTGACTCTGCCCGGTCACGGCTTCTACTGGTTTCAGCTCCCGCTCGCGAGGGAGGATCATGACCGATGACCCGCGACACGCGAGCATGACCGTTGCGTCGCATGTGTTCTAATTTGTCATCACCTAGAACCCAGCCCCCCGCCGACACCGGGGCACGGGGGGTCCTCCCCCCGGAGGAATAGGAGCGCGCGAGGCCGATGGCGATCGAGGACGCACTAGCACCGTGGCTAGGCAACCAGCGCTGGTTCGCGGGCAAGGGGCAGGGACCGCGCGACCTGGCGATCGTCGCGGACACCAGGCTCGTGGCCGGCGACCCTGAGCTTCGCCATCTGATCATCGCCGTCTCGCACGGCGCGGCGGTGGACTACTACCAGATCCTCGTCGGGCTGCGGCGCAGGCTGCCCGAGCGGCTCGACTACGCCAGGATCGGCCCGATCGGGGACGGCCCGGCCGCAGGCGGCCGGATCGCCTACGACGCGCTGCACGACGCCGACCTGACCAAGCCGCTGCTGGCCGCCATCGCGGGCGACGACAGCATCGGGACGCTGCGGATGCGGACGATCGAGGGCGCGGCCTTCGAGACCGGGCTCGACAGCCTCGTCCTCACCGCCGAGCAGTCCAACACCAGCCTGGTCTTCGGCGAGGAGTCGATACTCAAGGTCTTCCGCAGGCTCTCGCCCGGGCCCAACCCGGACCTCGAGGTCACCACCGCGCTCCACCGCCTCGGCTCGACCCAGGTGGCGGAGCCGCTCGGCTGGATCGAGACCCGGCTGGAGGGCGTGCCCACCAGCCTGGCGATCTTGTCCAGGTACCTGCGGCTCGCGAGCGACGGCTGGTCGCTGGCCGCGACCAGCGTGCGGGACCTGTACGCGAGCCCGG
>Ga0208480_1000633_pt1 | contig 13273 bp, 11 predicted proteins | sample NGESurshal092012_4_FD_184485 | JGI IMG/M metagenome (GOLD analysis project Ga0208480, IMG submission 184485) | Arctic peat soil microbial communities from Barrow, Alaska - NGEE Surface sample F53-1 shallow-092012 (SPAdes) | ecosystem: Environmental > Terrestrial > Soil > Wetlands > Peat ... | reverse complement strand
TGTCCTTCTCGGTTTCGCTGGCGTTCTTCGACCACGCCCACATTTACGTCTCCACGCCTTTGGTCTATCCGCCGCTCATATATCTGCTCGTGCGCATGCTGGTGCTGGCGCGCGTTGGCCGGCGTGGGGGCGGGCGGACAGGCCGCGCGGAGGAGGATGCGACCCCGCCCGCGGGTCGCCCTGTGGCAGCTCACGCGGCGGGTCGCCCAGCCCCACCCGCGCCGCGCCTGCTGCTCTCACCCGCCTGGCTTGCGATTGGCGTCGTCTTCCTGCTCGGTTTTCGCATCGCCCTGAACGTAACCGACTCCAACGTGATCGACGTTGGCTACGCGGGCGTGATCGGCGCCGAGCGGATCGCCCACGACGAGTCCCTGTACGGCGGCTACCCATCCGACAACGAACACGGCGACACGTACGGGCCGGCCAACTACGAGGCCTACGTGCCCTTCCAGCAGATCTTTGGCTGGAGTGGCAAGTGGGATGACCTGCCGCCCGCGCACGCGGCAGCGATCTTCTTCGACCTGTTGGCGGTCGGCTTGCTGTTTCTGCTCGGGCGGCGCATCCGTGGCCCGGGCCTCGGCATCCTGCTCGCCTACGCCTGGGTCTCCTACCCCTTCACGCTCTATGCATTGGAGAGCAATTCAAACGATTCTTTGGTGGCGGCGTTGATTCTCGCTGCGCTACTTGCCTGCCCAAAGCGTTGGGGTCAAGCGGCGACGTCCAGCGCGCGCGGCATGTTTGCCGCGCTGGCGGGCCTCACCAAGTTCGCACCGCTGGCCTTGGCACCCCTGTTGTGGACGCACGGGCTCAGGGACCTTTCGCTGCGACGGCGTGCAGGCGGGCTGGCCTTGTTTGCGTTCGCATTCGTGCTGACAGTGGCGATCGTCTCGATCCCGGCTTTCACCCACGACTCGCTGCACTCGATCTACGAGCGCACGCTCGCCTACCAATCCGACCGCGAATCGCCCTTCTCGATCTGGGGCCTGTACGGCAGCTCGCCAACAGGTGGCCATTATCTGCATTGGCTGAACGGCGCACGCGAGGCCGTGGTCGGCGCGGGGATCGTGCTGGCGTTGGCGCTGGCAGTGCTGCCGCGCCGCGAAGACCTGGTCGGCCTGGCGGCCTGCGCCGCCGCGATCCTGATTGCCGTACAGCTCAGCATCGACCACTGGTTCTACCTGTACATACCGTGGTTCTTCGGCCTGGTGATGCTGGCTTTGCTGGGCCAGATCAACTGGGACGCGCCCTCGCGGCGCCGGCGCCGGCGAGTGGAGCGGGCGGACGCGGCATCAGAATCTGCTCGATCGAGTCCGCTCGCAGTGCCCGCGAGCAGCGTATGAGCACGCCCATCAGCCAGGGGTCCTCCTTGGAGGTCTCAAAGCGCACGGGCATCTGCGTGACGAGCGACTCGACCGCCTGCTCGCGCTTGACCCCGATCACGCCGCCGCGCGGGCCGGTCATGCCGACGTCGGTGATGTAGGCGGTCCCCTTGGGAAGCACGCGCGCGTCGGCTGTGGGCACGTGCGTGTGGGTGCCGACGACGGCGCTCACACGTCCATCCAGCAGCCAGCCGAGTGCCACCTTCTCGCTCGTGGCCTCGGCGTGCATGTCGACGAGGATGTGATCTACCGTCCCCTCGAGGCGGTCCATCGCGGTCTCGATCGCCGTGAAGGCCGAGGAGCCGGCCTTCAGGAAAAGATTGCCGCTGAGGTTCACGACGCCCAGCCTCACACCGTCTTTCTCGACTACGCACAGCCCGCGGCCAGGCTGGCTCTGCAAATAGTTGAAGGGCCGTACGATGCGCTGCTCGGTTTCCAGGTAGGTGTAGATCTCGCGCCGGTGATAAGCGTGGTTGCCGAGCGTGATCGCGTCCACGTCGTTGCGAAAGAGCTCGGCGGCGACCTTCGGTGTGATGCCAAGACCGCCGGCGACGTTCTCGCCGTTGACGACGACGAATGTGGGCGCATAGCGCTCGCGCAGGATCGGCAGGCACTCGAGCAGCGTGTGGCGACCGATGCTGCCGACGAGATCGCCGACGAACAGGATGCTGACGCCGGTGGGCTGCTCCTGCTCCGGCGGAGCGTTCGCCTCAGCGCGCTGAGGCGCCTCTGTCGGGGTGTCCGTGCCGGCCCCTTGTGTCCTCTCCGACGGGATGTCGGCGTCGGCGTCCCCGCTCTCCTGCGTCGCCTCCGACTCAGCCATACTCTGCCCATCGTTCGAGCTTGGATGACAGGGGAGTCGTGAGCGAGGCGCAGCCGCCCACGAAGGCTGAGCGCGAGCTCGTGGAGGATGACGGACAGACGCCGGCGTCAGAGCCCTCTGCCGCAGAGCCCCCGCGCGTGCTCGTGCCGCGTTGGGTGCAGCTCGTGATGCTGCCGATCTCGCTGCTCGCGCTGTGGGCGCTCGCCCGCGCGGCCGGCAAGGTGTTGCTGGTATTCGTCGTCGCCGGCTTGATTGCGCTCATCCTGAACCCACTGGTCGCTTTCTTGCAGCAGCGCACGCGCAGCCCGCGTGGGCTGGCGGTGCTGGCCGTATACCTAGCATTCTTCCTGACGCTAGCCGGTGTCGGCTTCTTGCTTGCGAACCCGATCACCCATCAGGTTCAGACTTTCACGAACAATCTTCCGCGCATCGCCGCCGAAGCCAACAAGCAGATCGAAAGCCTGCAGCGCACTCTGAACAAAGACGGCATCCACGCCAAATTGACCAGCCAAGGCAAGACGGCTCTGCAGACGTTGCAAGATCAGCTCTCAAAGAGCGCCGGCAAACTGGCGACATTCGGCACAGGCCTGCTCACCGAAGTCGCCAAAGCGCTCGTCGACCTGGTGCTCGTGTTCGTGCTGTCGGTATACATGCTCATCTACGGGCAGTCGATCGGCAGGATGGTGCGCAAGGCGATGCCGCCAGGGGACGGTTCGCAGGCCGATGACTTCCCCAACCTCGCTCAGCACGCCGTCTCGCGCTACGTCGGCGGCCAGCTGCTGTTCAGCTTGATCATGGGCACCTCGACAGGGCTCGCGCTCTATCTGTTCGGCGTGCTCGGCATCTTTCCCGATGGTCGCAACTACGCGCTCGCGTTCGGCGTGTTCTACGGCGTGATGGAGCTCGTCCCATACATCGGCCCGATCCTCGGGGCGATCCCGGCAGTGGTCTTGGCGCTGTTCACAGACCCGGTCAGCGCGCTCTGGGTGGGCCTGCTGTTCGTCGGCCTGCAGCAGCTGGAGGGCCACGTCGTGGCGCCGCAGATCTTCAGCCACACGCTGCGCATCAACCCGCTACTCGTGATCTTCGCACTGCTCTTGGGCTTGCAGCTATACGGGATCATCGGGGCGCTCGTGGCGCTGCCGATCCTCTCGGTGCTGCGCGAGACCGCGCTCTACCTGTACCGCCATCTTGCGTTCGAGCAGTGGGAGAGCACTCCCAAGCGGCTGTTGTGAGCGGCGCTCGGCGGCGGCTCGTGCGTGGGGTTGCGGTGTGCGAAAAGCACGATGCCCCCCGCGCGCGCGAGGGGCAGTGGCAGTGAACGGACATACGGCCGCCGAGGTGCTGCGCGTCGAGGGCCTCGGCAAGTACTACGGCGAGCGCGCAGCGCTGCGCGACGTCAGCTTTGCCGCCCACGCGGGCGAGCTGCTGGCCGTGATCGGCCCCAACGGGGCCGGCAAGACGACGCTGCTGTCGATCCTTGCCGGCGTGCAGGCGCCGAGCGGGGGCAAAGTCAGCCGCGCGGCGCGCGAGATCGGCTGGGTGCCGCAACAGCCCGCGGTCTACTCGAAGCTGTCGGTGCTCGAGAACCTGCGCCTGTTCGCTCGCTTGGAGAAAGTCGCCGACAGCGAGGCGGCGATCGCGCGCATGCTCGAGCAAACGGGGCTGGTGGATCGCGCCGAGGAGCGCATCGACCGACTCTCCGGCGGCAACCGGCAGCGTGTCAATGTCGCGCTCGGTCTGCTTGCCGAGCCCGCGGTGATCTTGCTGGACGAGCCCTCCACGGCGCTCGACCCGGCCCAGCGCGAACGCCTGTGGTTGCTTGTGAGCGAGTTGGCCGCGGGCGGCGCGGGCATCGTGTTCTCGACGCACATCGTCAGCGAGGCCGAGCGCTACGCAGGTCGCGTGCTCGTGCTCGACGAGGGTCGCCTGCTGTTCGATGGCACGCCCGAGGAGCTGGTCCGCGAAGGCGGGGAGCGAGACTCCGAAGGCGATTTCGAGAGGGCCTTTGTTGCCTTTTTGAGTAAGCGGGGCGCGCGTTGATGGGCAATGAGGCTGCGCGGGTTGGGCGTTTGATTTTGGTGGGTCTCCCCGCGTGCGCGCGCGGACCTTCTGATAGCGGATGCCCTCTTGGCCGACTGGGGACAGCGCGATGAGGTGGCTGCTGGGCAAGGACCTGCTGATCCTGCGTCGCTCGCGCCTGCTGGTCGCGCTGCTGATCTTCTATCCGGTGGCGATTGCGCTGTTGATCGGATTTGCCATCTCGGCCAGTCCCTCAAAGCCGCGGGTGGCGATCGTCGACGAAACGCCACCCGGGGAGACGATCACACTTGGCGGCGCTCGCGTCGGCTTGGACGAATACACAAAGCAGCTGTTCAGCCAAGTCGACGTCGTGCACGTAGCGACGCGCGCGGCTGCCGAGAGCAAGGTGGCCTCCGGCGATGTGCTTGCCGCGATCGTGATCCCTTCGGACATCGTCGCCAAGATCTCCTCCGGGGTCAGCCAAGCCCAGATCGAAGTGATCTACAACGGCAACGCCGTCGAGCAGTCGTTCGTGCGCTCCACGATCAACTCGACACTGGCCCAGGCCAATCTGGCGCTCTCCGAGGAGATCAAGAGCGTCGCCGTGCACGACCTGAACCTGCTGCTGGCCGGCGGGCATATCGGGCCGCTGGGCAGTCAGGAATTGATCGGGCTGCGCCAGTTGCCGGCGACGCTTCACGGAATCGCCAGTCGTCAGCCGCCCGGTAAGGACCGGCGAACACTGACGCGCATCGCAGGCTTCGCGAGCCTTGCCGCCAACAATCTCGGCATCGCCGCCGACGTGCTCACGACCGTCAGTCAGCCGATCACGGTGCACAGCAAGCTGCTGCAAGGCAAACGCACGCCGCTGGACACCTATGCCGTGGTGGTGGCGGTGAGCATCTCGCTGATGTTCCTGTGCGTTCTGCTCGCTGCTGGTGGGGTGGCTTTGGAGCGCGAAGAGCACACGATCGCGCGACTCCTTCGCGGTTTGGTCTCGCGCGAGGGGCTGCTGGTCGAGAAGGCCCTGCTGGCGGCGGCCTGCGCTTTTGTCGTGGCGTTGGCGATGCTGCTCGGAGTCAGCGCCTTCGTGTCACTCGACGTATCTCGCATCGGACTGTGGGTGGCGGCGCTGGCATTCGGCGCGCTCGGTTTCGGCGCCCTGGGCGTGGCGATCGGCGCCCTGGCGCGCGAGGTGCGCGCCGCCTCGCTGCTCGCGTTCCTGCTCTCGCTGCCGCTCGTGTTCCTCGCACTCGTGCCAAGCGGGTCGGTCGCCACGGGCCTCTACGACGTGATCGGGGCCGTCTCGTTCCTCTTCCCGTACAAGGCGGCGCTGCAAGCGCTCGATGCTGCGGTCAACGGGTCCTCGCCATCGCTCGGCATCTCGATCGTCCACCTGCTCGGCCTCACGTTGCTGTTCGGCGTGTTGGCCCGCCTGGGCCTGCGCAACGCCGAATGAGCGGACGAGCCACCGGCCTGCGACCGCGACCGGAGTGGGACCCGATGTACCCCGCCCACTATCGCTGACGCGCGGGATCGTCCGCAATCTCCTCCGGAGGGCCGGCGCGGTGGCCCGGGGGCGAGGGCTCGCCCCCACAACGATGGGCGGGTATCCTCGAAAGCGCGATGGCCTTTCCCACAACGCGCATGCGCAGGCTGCGCTCCACGCCGGCGCTGCGGGGTCTGGTGCGCGAGACGGAGTTGCGCGCCGACAGACTGGTGTTGCCGCTGTTCGTGTCCGAGACCGCCACAACGCGCGAGCCGGTTGAGGCGATGCCGGGCGTCGAGCGTCTGCCGCTTGGCGATGTCGTCGCGGAGGCACGGGCGGCGGCCGGCCTCGGGCTGGGCGCGGTCTTGCTGTTCGGCATCCCGGCCGAGAAGGATGCCGAAGGCTCAGGCGCGTGGGACGAGCAAGGGGCCGTGCAGCTGGCGGTGGCCGCGATCAAGCGCGAGCTGCCACAGCTGCTTGTGATGACCGACGTGTGCCTGTGCGAGTACACCACGCACGGCCACTGCGGGATTTTGGGCGAGGATGGTCGGGTCGAGAACGACGCGACGTTGGAGCGGATTTCGCGGATCGCACTGAGCCATGCTCGCGCCGGCGCTGACATCGTGGCTCCGTCGGACATGATGGACGGCCGCGTCGGCGCGATCCGCTCCGAGCTCGACTCCGGGGGCTTTGACCAGACGCCGATCCTCGCCTACTCGGCCAAGTTCGCCTCGGCCTTCTACGGCCCATTCCGCGAGGCTGCCGGCTCGACTCCGTCTGCCGGCGATCGTCGCGGCTACCAGATGGACCCCGGTAACGGCCGCGAAGCGGTCCGCGAGGCGCTGCTGGACGTCGAGGAGGGCGCCGACATGCTGATGGTCAAGCCGGCTTTGGCCTATGGCGATCTGATCCACGCCGTCAAGCGCGCGACGCGCTTGCCGCTCGCCGCGTATAACGTGAGTGGCGAGTATGCGATGGTCAAGGCGGCCGCGGCCGCCGGATATCTGGACGAGCGTGCCACAGTCTGTGAGATCTTGACCTCGCTGCACCGCGCAGGCGCCGATATCGTGATCTCCTACCACGCCAAGGACGCCGCCCGCTGGCTGTCCGAGCGCAGCTAGCCGACAATCCGATGCCACCACAAGAGACAGCCACAGCAGGCAACGGCGAGACGCCGGCGCCCCTCGATGGCATCACAGACGCTGCCACGCCGAAGTTGCGCAGTCGCAAGTACGGCGCGGCGATCCCTCTGGACGATCTGGACAAGCGCCTGCTCAACCTGATGCAGGGCAGCTTCCCGATCGAGCCGCGCCCCTACCTGCGTGTGGCCGAGCTTGCGGGAGTGCAAGAGGCCGAGGTGATGATGCGTGTACAGCACCTGCTCGATGAGCGCATCATCCGTCAGGTGACCCCGATCTTCGACACGCGCGCTCTCGGCTACTCCTCGATGCTGGTCGCGGCAAAGGTCGACCCGGAGAACCCGCAGCGCGCCGCCCAGGTCATCAATGCTCACCCCGGCGTATCCCACAACTACCTGCGCAACCACGAATTCAATCTGTGGTTCACGATCGCGACCGAGCCCGACTCGCCGCTGGGCCTGGACGGAACGCTGCAAGCGCTGGCGGCCGAAGCCGGCGCCGAGTCGGTGCGCCAGCTGCCGACGCTGAAGCTGTTCAAGATCAGGATGGATCTGGAGATGGAGGGTGATACCGAGGCGCTGGCCAAGGCGGCTGTGGCCACCGAGCCGATCGAGCTGGAGCGCCAGCCCTACGACGAGCGCGACGTCGCGGTCATCAAGGCGCTGCAAGGCGACATGCCGGTGATCTCGGAACCGTACGCGCCCGCGGCTGCGGCGCTGGGCCAGGAGCAAGGCCGGTTTCTGGAGCACCTGGCAGGCATGCAGGAGCGAGGGCTGCTGCGCCGCGTGGCGGCGATCCTCTACCACCGTCGCGCCGGCTTCTCCGCCAATGGCATGGGCGTCTGGAAGGTGCCAGACGAGCAGATCCACGATGTCGGCCGCCAGATGGCCGCGGTACGCGGCATATCCCACTGCTACCAGCGGCCCACCTATCGAGACTGGCCGTACTCGGTCTTCACGATGGCCCACGGCCGCTCCAAGGAGGAGTGCGACGCAGTCTTGGATGCGATCGCCGAGATGACCGGCATCGAGGAGCGAGCCACGCTCTACTCCTCGACCGAGTACAAGAAGATCCGCTTGCTCTACTTCACCGACGCGTTCAAGGCCTGGGAACGCGAGCACACCCGGGTCTAGCGACTTTGACGCCGGGTCGGGCGGCCCAGCATGCGAGGGAACGATCCTTCGAGGAGAGAGGAGCAAGGAGAGAGGCGAAGGCGCGAGAGAGGCGCGAGGAGAGTCGAAGGCGCGAGAGGCGAAAGGGGAGTCGAAGGCGCGGAGGCGGAGAGAGGTATATCTTTTTTCGATTAACTACAGTAGTGACTACTTCAGTAGCTACTACTGTTATGGGTAACACAACCCCGCCTTTATCTTCGATCACCATGGTCATCAACCCGCCTTCAGCCTCCAGCCGGTCGATCCGATGACCGCTTCGCTGACAGATACCCGCTCGGCCGAGCTGTACCGTCGCGCGCTGCAGCTGCTTCCGGGAGGAGTGAACTCCCCGGTGCGAGCGATGCGCGCGATCGGCCGCGACCCGATCTTCATCGAGCGGGCCGCTGGGGCCGAGCTCTTCGACGTTGACGGCAACCGCTACGTCGACTACGTGTGCTCGTGGGGTCCGATGATCCACGGTCACGCCCATCCCGTGGTCCTTGGCGCCGTGAGCGCCGCCGCCGAACGCGGCACGAGCTTCGGGGCGCCGACCGCCGCAGAGGTCGATCTCGCCGAGGAGATCGCGCGCCGAATGGAGTCGGTGGACATGTTGCGCATGACCTCCTCGGGCACCGAGGCGACAATGACGGCTCTGCGACTCGCGCGCGCGGCCACCGGGCGTGAGCGAATCGTCAAGTTCTCCGGCGCCTATCACGGTCACGTGGACGGCCTGCTGGCTCGAGCTGGCTCTGGTCTGGCCACCCAAGCGCTGCCGTCCAGTCCGGGAGTGCCGGCGGCAGTAGCAGCAGCCACCACGGTCGTGCCATGGAACGATCCCGAGGCGCTGATCGCCGCTACCAGCGGCGGCGATCCGATAGCGGCAATCATCGCCGAGGCGCTGCCGGCGAACATGGGCCTCGTGCCCGCGCGCGAGGGCTTCCTAGAGCTGTTGCGCGAGCGCGCCGACGCCTGCGGGTCGCTGCTGATACTCGACGAGGTGATCAGCGGTTTTCGCGTGGCGCGTGGCGGCGCGCAGGAGTTGAGCGGGGTGCAGGCCGACCTCACGATCATGGGCAAGATCATCGGCGGCGGCCTACCGGCCGGCGCCGTAGGCGGCCGCGCCGAGCTGATGAACATGCTCGCTCCGGCCGGCGAGGTCTACCAAGCGGGCACGCTGTCTGGCAACCCCCTGGCCGTGGCGGCCGGCCGCGCGACGCTGGAGCTGCTCGACGCCAATGCATACGTGCGTTTGGCGGCCTTCACAGAGCAGCTGGCCGCCGGCCTGCGCGACGCCGCGGCGGTCGCCGGGCGAGCCGGCGGGGACGCAAACACCGACGCCGAGCACCCGGTGCAGATCGTCAGCGCGCCAGGCTTGCTGACGGTGTTCTTCAGCGCCACCCCGGTCACAGACATGGCGACGGCGGAAGCCTGCGACCGCGAGGCCTATGCGCGCTGGTGTCGCGAGCTGCTCTCGCGCGGGGTATACGCGCCGGCGTCCCAGTTCGAGGCCTGGTTCCCTTCGCTGGCGCACACCCAAGAGCAGCTGGAGTTGACGGTCGCGGCGGCCACCGCCGCATTCGCGGAGATCGCATGAGCGCCTCCGTCGGACAGTAAGGTCGTCTCGATGAGCTCTGAGGCCAACCGCATCGAGGCGCTCGAGGCGACTGCTGCTCAGCAAGCAGAGCAGCCGCTCGGGCGCTTGCGCAGCCTGCTGATCGAAGAGGGGGGCCTGGTCGGCAGGCTGGTCCTGAGTGACGAGCTCCCTCACAGATCGGCCCCCGGCCCTGCTCAGATCGTCGCCTCCGGACCCCGGGCTGCGGGTGCGCGCGCTGAATATGAGCTGCTCGTGGAGACGATCTACGAGGGCTATCTGCTGCATTACCATGTGCCCCGCGTCGTGCGCGCCGGCGAAGCCGATCTCGGCTTGCTTGCCGGGGACCGGCTATATGCGCTGGGCCTGGCGCGATTGGTGGATCTCGGCGATATCGAGGGCGTCGCCGAGCTCGCCGATGTGATCACGCTGTGCGCGTTGGCCCATGCCGGCGGGCAGGCCGAGCTTGCCGCGGCGATCTGGGTCGCTGGGGCGAGGGCCCTCGGCTGGGGCTCGAGCCCAGAGTACGAGCAGGCCAAGGCTCTGGTGCGGGCGGGCTCGTCCGTCGATGCGCTCGGTGCGCTGCTCGCGCTGAGCCCTTAGGGGCCTATCCCGACAAGCCCTTGGTTCCCAGGAGGGCGCTCTACTCGATATTGTTCCGGCCGTGTCCGACAAGCACAGCCAGCACAAGTCCCGCTATACGACGGATCGGCAGATCCCCGGAGCGTTCGACGGTGAGACCGTCACGCGCCGGCGTTTCATGACGATCGGCTCTCAGGCAGCGGGGGGCGTGGCCGCCGCCTCCTTCTTGCTGCCGGCGCTGGGTTTCGCGATCGGCCCGATCTTCAAAGAAGCACCCCACACATGGGAGACGGTGGGCCCGACCGACATGTTCCCCGAGAACAATTACATCCCGACGGTGATCACGCTCACCCCAGGCATCGGCGAGGCGGGCAAGGCCACCGTGTACGTGCGCAAGCGCAACCCGCTGATCGACACCGACAGGGCTGACAGGGACACCCAATTCATCGCGATCACCTCGCGTTGCGCCCACCTTGGTTGCCCCGTGCGCTGGGTGGACGCGGCCGAGCGCTTCATCTGCCCATGCCACGGCGGCGTCTACAACCTGCTCGGCGTGCCGGTCGGCGGCCCTCCGGTGCGGCCACTCGACCGCTTCTACACGCGAGTGGTGGCCGGCCAGGTGCAGATCGGCTCGCGCTACAGCGTCAACAGCGAGCTCGAGCGCTTCTCGCCGCGCGATCCGGGCGAGCCGATCGACGGCGTCGGCCAGTACATGTACCCCTCCCGCCCCTCGGAGCGCAGGTAGCAGTCGATGCCCAAGCTGCCACCGCCACCGATGCCCTCGGCCTTGAAGGCTCCGCCTCCCCGGCCGGGCGATCCGGGAAGCAAGCTGGGTCCGGCCGACCACGCCAAGGAGGCCGGCGCCAGCGTCGTCGACTGGGTCGACGAGCGCACCTCGATCAGCGGCGCCGCACGCTGGATGATGTTCCGCAAGGTGCCCAAGGGCACCAATTGGTTCTACACGCTCGGCTCGGCGACGATGTTCGCCTTCCTCAACCAGGCTGTCACAGGAGTCTTCCTGGCGATGTTCTACCGTCCCGATCCGGCAGGGGGCGCCTACGAATCGATCCGCCACGTCACCAACGACGTCTTTCTCGGCCAGTTCGTCCGCGGCATGCACAAGTGGGGCTCGAGCGTGATGGTGATCCTCGTGTTCCTGCACATGGGCCGCACGTTCTTCTTCGGTGCATACAAGTATCCACGCGAGCTCAACTGGGTGATCGGCGTCGTGCTCCTGATCCTCACGATGACGATGTCCTTCACCGGCTACCTGCTGCCGTTCGACCAGCGCGCCTACTGGGCCACGATCGTGGGCGTCAACATCAACGGCACCGGGCCGTTGATCGGCCCATACCTGAGCGACTTCCTGCGCGGCGGCGGCGAATTCGGGGCGACCACCCTGTCGCGCTTCTACGCGATCCACATGCTGCTCGTGCCCGGACTGCTGGCGGCGTTGATCGGCGCGCACCTGTACCTGGTGGCCAAGCTCGGCACCACAGCGCCACCATGGATCAAAGCCGAGAAGAATCCCGAGCTGCGCGAGGCCGACGCATGAGCTTCGCCGAGCGAGGCAGGCCGCGGCGCGGTTCGCGAGGCGGTTCGCGATGAACAAGAGCGAGAAGGAGGAGTACCTCCGCGAGTACGCGATCCTCAAGAGCCAGGGAAAGCCTTTCTTCCCCTACGAGGTCATGAAGGACTCGTTGATGGCTTGCGTGGTGATGGCCGTCATCATCGGCATGTCGCTGATCTTCGGCGCCGAGCTCGGCTCGAAGGCCAACCCGACGACCACCACCTATGTGCCGCGCCCGGAGTGGTACTTCTTCTTCCTGTTCGAGGTCCTGCGCGTGATCAAGCCGCCGAGCCTCGTGCCGCTGGCGACGATCGGCGTGCCCACGATCGGCATGATCCTGCTGTTCCTGCTGCCGTTCTACGACCGCGGCCCTGAGCGCCGGCCTGAGCGCCGGCCGGTGGCCACGTTCACCGGCATCTTCGTGATCGGTGCGATGGCGCTGCTGACCTATCAAGGCGCCAACGCCGGCTCGCCGACGGTCATCGAAATGCCCACGCCCACCTCGATCAAGCAGGCCGGCGGGCAGACGCTGGCCCAGTACGAAGCCGGTAAGAAGGTGGTCGCCCAGTCGGGCTGCCTTGCCTGCCACAAAATCGGCGACAACGGCAACCCGGGTCCCGGCCCCGATCTGACGCACATCGGCTCGCGCCTGCCGGCGTTTGGGATCGCGCGTACGCTGGTCAATCCCACAGCCCCGATGCCTTCGTTCAAGAACCTGCCGCCGAAGAAGTTCGACGCGGCGATCTTCTTCCTCTCGCAGTTGAAATAAACGGTCCCATGACCGCTCGGCCTCGATTCTCTTCGAAATGAGCGGCGCGCCCGGATCGGTCTTTCCATGGTGCTGGTTCGTCACGTGACCTCTTGCGCGAACCACCAGTACGCGCTGCGAGGTCCTGCGACGAACCGGCTCGATCCATGAACGGGCCGAACCCGCCGCTCACAAAGGACGTTCTTGGTGCCGGGGCGACCGCGGGACGGTTGGAGGCTGGGCAGGTGCGGGCGATGTTCGACCGCGTCGCGGCCGTCTATGACCCGCTCAACACGCTGATGACAGCGGGCCTGCATCATCGCTGGCGCGCGCGCGCGGCCGATCTGGCGGGCGTGCACCCGGGTAGCCGCGTGCTCGATGTCGCGACCGGCACCGGCGACCTGGCGATCGAGCTCGCCCGACGTGTCAGCCCGGGCGGCGAGGTCCTCGGCAGCGACTTCTCCGACGAGATGCTTCGCCGCGCGCGAGTGAAGGGGGCTGGAATGGCAGGCCTCGGCTTCGAGTGGGGCGATGCGCTGCGGCTCTCCTACGAGAACGACTCCTTTGACGCCGCGACGACCGGTTTCGCCGCTCGCAACTTCTCAGACCTGCAGGGCGGCCTTGCTGAGATGGCGAGAGTCGTGCGTCCCGGCGGGCGCGTCGTCGTGCTCGACTTCACCACGCCGACCCGCCCGCCCCTGTCGCTGTTCTACCGGGTTTGGTTCGACCGCGTGGTGCCGCTGCTCGGCCGCCTGACAGCGCCGTTGGCAGCGCTGGCG
>Ga0208480_1000631_pt1 | contig 13287 bp, 12 predicted proteins | sample NGESurshal092012_4_FD_184485 | JGI IMG/M metagenome (GOLD analysis project Ga0208480, IMG submission 184485) | Arctic peat soil microbial communities from Barrow, Alaska - NGEE Surface sample F53-1 shallow-092012 (SPAdes) | ecosystem: Environmental > Terrestrial > Soil > Wetlands > Peat ... | reverse complement strand
ATACAGTCACTCGTGCCGTTTGGAATTGCTGCGCAAGATAGGACCTTTGCGAGAGTAGCTGCGCAGGCGAGCCCGATTCAAGCACTCGCCCGCCTTCGATCACGACCACCATATCCGCCATTTCGACCAGCGACATGCGATGGGTGATCAGGATCGAGGTGCGTCCGCGCAACACATTCAGCAACTCGCCGGTCACCGCGGCCTCTGCCGTAGGATCGAGAGCCGACGTGGGCTCGTCAAGAATCAGGATCCTGGGATCACGCAGCAAAGCACGCGCCAGGGCGATCCTCTGCCGCTCGCCGACCGAGAGCGTGAGTCCGCGTTCGCCGAGAATGGTCTCGTAGCCATTCGGCAATGAGTGAATGAAGGTATCGATGGCCGCAGCCGCGGCACAAAGGCGGATGTCCTCAAGCGTAGCGTCGGGACGACCGTAAGCGATGTTCTCGCGAATGCTGGCGCGGAAAAAGTAGGGTGTCTGCTCGACCATGGCGATCTGCCCCCGCAAATCCTCCAGGCGCAGGGCGCGAATATCCTGGCCATCGATGGCAATCGAACCGGAGTCTACATCATGGAAGCGCAGCAGCAAGTCGGCCAACGTGGATTTGCCCGCGCCGCTGGCGCCCACAATCGCGCACATCCGACCTGCAGGAATGGTGAAGGAAACATCGCGCAGTACAGGAACATCCTGCGCGTAGTGAAAACGCACGTTCTCAAACGCAACCGTATGCCGGATAGCTGGTAGCCGCACCGGATCGGCCGCCTCTCTCACTTCCGCGGGCACATCCAGCACTTCAAAGACGCGTCCCAGGGAGACCCCACCGGTAAGCAGGCTGGTGTAGATGCCGAGCAGATTCTGCACCGGGGAGAGCAGCTTGAGATGATAAGCCATGAAGGCGACCAGGCCGCCGATCGTCAGCTGTTGGGCGATGACCAGCTTGCCTCCGTAAAGAAAGACGACAGCCGTCGAAAGCGTCAACACCATGCTTGGCATGGCGCTGGCCAGAAATGACAACACCTGCATCGAGAGCAAAGATTGAATGAAGCTGGAGTTGTACTCGCGAAAGCGCTCCGCCTCCAGCTTCTCCGTGGCCGAGGCTACGATGAGCCGCATGCCCAGCAGGCTCTCAATGAGAAAACTGCCCAGGTCAGAACTGCGTTGGCGCAGGTCTGTCGTCTGCACCGTGAGCCGGCCCTGGTAGTGCCGCAAGGCGAAAATACCGACCGGCAGCAAGGCAATACTGGCCAGCATCAGCCGCCAGTTGAGCCACGACATGATCGCAATACTGCCCACCAGAAACAACACATTCGAGAGCACAGAGAGCAAAGTGTCTGAGCAGACGCGCTGTACTTCGCCAATGTCGTTGTTGATGCGAGAGACGATATCGCCCAGCTTCTTCTGCGTAAAATAGCGCGGAGAGAGCTGCTGCAGGTGGCGATAGACAGCCAGCCGCATGTCGAAAAGACTCTCTGCAGAAAGCCGCACGTAGTAGTAGCTGGAGGCAATGTTGAGAATGAAGCCGACAATCGTAACCACCACCATGGCGATGGCGATCATGGTGAGCGCGTGCAGATTGCGCCGTAGCAGGGCGTCATCGATCAGCAGGCGCGAGATATAAGGCTGCACCAGGCCCACTGCTGTTGAGAACAGTCCCAGCAGCATCACGACCAGCAGCCCGCGCCAGTAGGGCACTACATAGACGAGGGCCCGTTTGTACTGCGCAAAGGGAATCGCGTGGGCGCGGGCGGGTTTCGTCAAGGCGCGGGTCACCCTCTAAGAAGACTTTTTGAGAGGCATCACGATCAGGTTCGACGTGGTGTCTCCTTCCAGGTTGATGGTGTGCACCAACTCCAGGGTCTTCGCATCGTACAACTCGATTTCAAAACCGGCGTTGTAGATCATCAGCTTCGATCCATCGGCCGTCATGCCAAAGGCCAACCGGGTGCGGCCGACGAACTGCTTACGGTTGACGATCTTTTTGGTCTTCATGTCAAAGACCCAAAACTCCGTAACCCGATCGCCCTGGGCGCCGTATACGGAAACGGTGTAGCCCAACTTGCGGTCCGGGCTGAGCATCATCGGTTCCATCTCCTCAGCCGAAGGCCCTACTGGCGTCAGATCGTAGGTCATGTCGGCAAGGTCGATGTCTGCGAAATCTGGATGCCCGACGTCTGCGTGGGCACGATCCACTCCGGTTCGTTGGTCGGCGGCAGCGGGATGGTGCTGGCCGTCAGCGACCTCAGCGTCAGCGACGTGTCGGCGTTCAGCCGGGGGTCGATGAAGAAGTCCTCCGGCTCCGGCCCGTTGTTGGTGACCCGCACCGGGATGGTGACGGGCTTGCCCGCCGCCAGCGTGGTGCTGGCGCTGTCGGGCAGGCCGGCCGCGCTGGCTCTGGTGGCGTTGAACGTGACCGACCCGGTGTACGGGTCGGCGAGCTCGTTGCCCTCGACCGGCTCGGTGAAGGCCACCACCAGGGTCCAGGTGCCGGGCGTCGGGTCGACCGTGTACGCGGTCTCGCCGGTGCTCGCGTTCCCGGTCAGCGGGTCGTGGTTCTGGCCGTAGCCGAGGGCTTCGCCGTCCGGGGCGACCAGGTACGCGCCGATCGGGTCGCCCGCGTCGTTGGCGAGCTTGACGCTGGCGGCGATGTCGCTCACGCCCCGGGGCACGTTGAACTCGTAGTACTCCATCTGTCCCTCTCCCGGCGCCCGGCCGTTGCCGCCGGTCAGCACGCCGGAGAACGCGCCGCCGTGGGCGGGGTCGACCTTGCTCCGCAGCGTCACCGGGATGGAGGTGGCCTGCCCTGAGCCGCTGGCGGTGATCACGATCGAGCCGGCCGTGTCACCCGGCGCGGACGGAGTCCTGGCCGCTACCCAGGCGGTGCCGCGCTGCCCCGGGTGCAGGGTCAGGGCGGACGGGAAGACCACCCCGAACCGCGTGAACTTCTGGGTCGACACCTGCCAGGGGATGGCGCCGTTGGTCCCGCCGTCGGCTTCGGTGTCACCGAAGATGACGCCGGTCCAGGTCCCGGCGGCCGGGTGGGTGACGTCCGCGCTGCCGTAGTTGCCGTCGCCCTGAGGCAGCGAGTGGGCCGCGAGCTTGCCGGTCGGGTCGATGAGGATCATCCGCACCCGCGCGTTCAGGTTGCTGAGGTCGGTCGCCGGGTAGGCGAGCTCGGCGAACAGCCGGTTCTGGCCTGGCCGGACGGTGAAGTGGAAGACGCCGTAGTTGTTCGGCAGGCCCTGGTAGTTGGCGACCTGAGGGCTCGAGGCGTCGCTGAGCGTGACGCTGCCGGACTGGGTGTTCTCCGGGGAGCCGAGGCCGCGGCCGGACAGGCGCACCGTCTGGGTGCGGGCTCCGGTGTTGGTCACCGTCACCGGCCAGAGCTTCGCGGTGCCGGGCTGGCCGACCGCGTTGAGCTGGCTGACCGACGTCTTGATGGTCTCGCCGACCGGGCGGGGCGAGCCTGCCGGGGTCTTGACCGACTCGGCCAGCTCCACCGCCTTGTAGGCGTTGACGAGGCCCGCGCCCTGCTCGGTGGCGGGGGTGCCGAGGTCGGTCGCGGTGCTGACCAGGATCTGCTTGACCAGCGCGGGCGTCGGGTTGGCGCCGCCGTGGGTCTTGCGGTAGGCCTGGATGACGTCGGCCGCGATGCCGGAGACGAACGGCGCCGACTCGCTGGTGCCGCCGGACTCCTCGATGTCGGACGCCTGGCTCTGGAAGTTGGCGCACTCGCTGTACATCGCCGTGTCGGTGCTGCACGAGGCGAAGCTGAGGTCACCGGGGGCGACCAGGTCGATCGTGCGGCCCTGCTCGTTGAAGCCGCCCGAGCTCAGCGAGCTGATGTTGTCGCTCAGCCAGCCGGTCGAGAAGTCGCGCGCGAGGGCGTAGTTGGTCTGCTCGTACATCTGGAACTGGGTGGACGCGCCGACCGAGATGACGTTCGGGTCGGTCGCCGGGGAGCCGGTCGTGTTCTGCGAGCCCGCGTCACCGGAGGAGACCACGACGGTGACGCCGGCCGCGACCGCGGCGTTGTCGAACTGCGTGGTGGCGTCCAGCGTGCCGACGTCCGGCAGCTGGTTGCTGCCGAACGACTCGTTGAGCACGTTCACGTGGTCGGTCTGGACCGCGTAGTCGATGGCCTGCAGGAAGTTCGACTCGGTGGTGAACACCCCGCTGGCGGAGTTCTCCTGGAACACGTCCAGGCCGACCAGGCTCGCGCCGGGCGCGCTGCCCTGGATCTTGATGTTGCACGGCGTCGCGTAGGACTGGGCGGAGAAGCCGTTCACGTCGTAGGTGACCAGGCCCTGGCCGGCGATCGCGTTCGCGTCCAGGAACGCCTCGTCGCCGCCGGTCGGGGCGGCCGGGCCGCCGCCGGTGAAGTCCTGGTAGTCGCCGCCGGTGGCCGGGTCGAATACCGACGTCCCGTTGCCGCGGAGGAAGTTCTCGTTATTGGGGTCGAGGCCGTCGGCGATCCAGGCGACCTTCACGCCGGCGCCGGTGATGCCGAGCGACGCGGCGGTCGGCTCGCTCGAGTTACCCGACGCGGTCTGGGTCAGCGACAGTCCCTCCGGCGCCAGCTGCGGCTTGGTGCTGCACGCGCCGGGGATCACTTTCGGGGTCGGGGTGGCGGCCGAGGCCTTGGCCGACTTGGCGGTCGCCGGAGCCGTCGCGGAATCCGGCCCGCCGAGGCTCACGCTGATCGTCGAGTTGGGGATGACCGCGGCGACCGCCGGGTTCGCCTTGAGCCACGTCGCCTCGCCCGCCGAGACGGTGGCGGCGAACGAGTTGACCGTCCGGAACTGCCGCACGTGGGACGCGTGGACCCGGCCGAGCTCGGTCATGAACGGCTTCTGGTCGGCCAGCGTGGCCTGCCCGCGCTTCGACTCGGCCGAGCTGCCGACGGCTTGCTGCGCCAGCTGGCTCTTCAGGATCACGATGACGCTCTTGTTGACGTTCTTCGATAGCTGCGCCGCCAGCGCCGAGGTCATCGGCGCTGTCGACGAGCTTGTCGCGGCGACCGGGACGGCGGTGGCCGCTCCGGCGGTGGCCGCTCCGGCTGCGGCCGCCGGGACGATCGCCAGCGCCGGGACGGCGGTTACCGCAATCGCGGCTGTCCATACCTTGCGTCGGGCGAATGCCTTCGGCAAGCGCCTTGCCATGCGTGTGCGCATGCTTACCTAGCCTCACTGGGAAATTAGTGCACAATTAGGCGGTTCCGCCGCCTAGACCCGAAGTCGCCGTCGGGCGGCATTTCACTCTCCGCGTCCGGCCAGCGACACACATCGCGAACGTTAACAGGAAGCTCAGAGGATTGGGAGACCCCAAAGGGAAGCTGAAAGTGCGCAAAGCCCTATCCGTCGCAGCAACGCCCCCAATCCGCCAACGCAACTACTGACTCAGAGTTCTCTCGCCCGATTTCGAAATTGAGCCGCCGAACATATCAGATAGATGAACTTGGATATAGATCGTTCAAGTTGGCGCGGTGACCCCCGAAGGAACACACCCCTGGGCCCTGCACCGGCCGATCGCCCGGCACCGGTAAAATCAAGTACCGACCAGATGACGCCCTGGCGTGGAGGCACTGGCCTCCCGAACCGCTGCCATACGCGGCTGATGGCTTCTAGCTCCGATTATGAGTGCGAGGAGTTATCACGCGTGTCTGAGCCGGCCACCGACTTGACCGAACCCAGCGCCTCCGGCGCCTCCGATCCGCGCGGTGCGCCGCCGACGCGGCGTCGGCGCCGCGCCGCGCTGCCGAGCCCGGACCGGCGGGAGGTCGCCGCCGTCTTCGCCGGAGGCGCGCTCGGCACCCTGGCGCGGGCGGCACTGGCCCAGGGGTTCCCGCATTCCGCCACCGCCTGGCCGTGGCCGACGTTCGCGGTCAACATCGTGGCGGCGTTGCTGCTCGGCTACTTCGTCACCCGGTTGCAGGAGCGGCTGCCGCTGTCGTCCTACCGGCGGCCGCTGCTCGGCACCGGGCTTTGCGGCGGGCTCTCCACGTTCTCCACCATGCAGCTCGAGATCGTGAAGATGCTCGGCGCGCACGCTTGGGGTCTCGCCGCCGGTTACGCGGCGGCGTCCCTGGTGGCGGGGTACGCCGCCATCCAGCTGTCGACCGCCCTGGTCAGAAGGGTGCGGGTCAGATGAACATCTGGGTCTGGGCTCTGGTCGTGCTGATCGGCGGCGCCGGGTCGGTGCTGCGGTTCTACGCCGACGGGGTCGTCTCGGCCGTGGCCGGGCGGGACTTCCCGCTCGGGACGATGGTGATCAACGTGTCCGGGGCGGTGATCCTCGGGCTGCTGAGCGGGCTGGCGCTGAGCTCTTCGCAGTACCTGCTGCTCGGCACCGCGGCCGTCGGGTCGTACACCACCTTCTCCACCTGGATGCTGGAGACGCAGCGGCTCACCGAGGAACGACAGCACCGCAAGGCGGTGCTCAACATCGTCGTCAGCCTGGCGCTCGGCATCGCGGCGGCCGCGGTCGGACGGCTGATCGGGATGCGCCTGTGAACGAGGACGCCCTGAAGCTCACCAGCTACTTCGGCGAGCGCCAGCGGACCGCCGACAACGGCTTCGCCGCCGATGCCCTGCTCGGCCTGTACGGGCAGCACGCGATCGCGACCAGCATCCTGCTGCGCGGCGTCGAGGGCTTCGGCGCCCGACAGCGCCTGCGGACCGACCGGTCCCTGACCCTGTCCGATGACCTGCCGCTGATCTCGGTCGCGGTGGACACCAGACCCCGGATCGAAGCGCTGCTCGAGCCGGCCTCGGGCCTGCTGCGCAGCGGGCTGGTCACGCTCGAGCGGGCGCGGCTGCTGACCGGCGACATCGAGGCCGTCGGGCCGGGCGAGGGACCGGACGACGAGACCAAGCTGACCGTCTACGTCGGCCGCCAGGAGCGGGTGTACCGCGTCCCCGCCTTCGTCGCCATCTGCGATCTGCTGCACCGGCGGGGCATCGCCGGCGCCACCGCGCTGCTCGGCGTGGACGGGACCGCGCACGGCCGGCGCGAGCGAGCCGCCTTCTTCAGCCGCAACGCGGGCACTCCGATGATGGTCATCGCGGTCGGCTCGGGGAAGAACATCGCCCGCGTGCTGCCCGAGCTCGGCGGCCTGCTCCGGCGGCCCCTGCTGACGCTGGAGCGCGTCCGCATCTGCAAGCGGGACGGGGAGCCGCTCTGCCGCCCGCCTGCGGTGCCGGAATCGCGGCCACCCGGCGACGCGGGCGACCCGGCCGGGCTGCCGCTGGCGCAGAAGCTCATGGTCTACACCTCGGAGGCGGCCCTGCACGACGGCCAGCCGATTCACCGCGCCATCGTCCGGCGGCTTCGGGCGGCCGGGATCAGCGGCGCGACGACGCAGCGGGGCATGTGGGGCTTCCACGGCGATCATCCGCCGCACGGCGACCGGCTGCTCCAGCTCGGCCGGCACGTTCCCGCGCTGACGATCGTGATCGATGCCCCGGAGCGCATCGCGACCGCGTTCGACATCATCGATGACCTCACCGCCGAGCACGGCCTCGTCACCTGCGAGACGGTCCCCGCCATCCGCCCGGTCGGCGGCGGTCGCGCGATGGCGGGTGGGTCCGCCTCCGGCTGAGCCAGCGCATTTGGCGGGGCTAGCCGGCGACGGGCGGCCGACGTAATCTTGCGGCAGCGGGATGATGCCCTGGGATCGGAGCGCGCCTGTGGACGAGGAGTGCACGGTACTGACCAGCTATCTCACCGAGCGGCAGCGCGCGGAGGGAGCGCACTCAAGCGAGGCTCTCATTGGCCTTTACACCGAGCGGCGGACCGCGACCAGCATCGTGCTGCGCGGCATCGAGGGGTCCGGGCGGCAGCAGCCGCGGGGCGGCCGGCCGCTCCCGCAGGCGGCCGAGTCGGCGCTGACCGCGATCGCGGTCGATACCCGCCCCGACATCGAGGCGGTGCTCGACGCGACGCTGCGGCTGGCCCGGCCTCGGCTGGTCACGATGGAGCGAGCACGCCTGCTGTCGGGCGAGATTGAGCCGGTCCGGCTGGGCGAGGAGCCCGGGGACGCCACCAGGCTGACCGTCTACTGCCGTCAGCGCGATCGCGCTCACCAGATACCGGCCTTCGAGGCGGCCTGCGAGCTGCTGTACCGCCGGCGGATCGCCGGCGCCACCGTGCTGTCCGGCGTCGACGGCAACGACCCGGCCCGCACCCGGCCGCAGCACGCCCAGTTCCTCCGTCGCGACGCCGACGTTCCCGTCATGGTGGTCGCCGTCGGTGCGGGGGACCGGATCGCGATGCTGCTGCCCGAGCTCGGCGCGATGTTCCGGCGCCCGCTGATGACGATCGAGAAGGTCCGGCTGTGCAAGCGGGACGGCCAGTTCGTCAGCCGGCCCGAGACCGCCGCGGGCGCGACCGCCGCGGGCGCGACCGGCGCCGGGGCGGGCATGACGGCGCAGTTCAAGCTGACGGTCTACACCTCCGAGGCCGCGCGGCACGACGGTCACCCCGTGCACCGGGCCATCGTCCGGAGCCTGAACTCGGCCGGGATCGGCGGGGCGACCACCGTCCGCGGTATCTGGGGCTATCACGGCGATCACGCACCGCACGGCGGCCACTTCCCCCGCCCGGCCCGCCACGTCCCGGTGGTGACGACGGTGATCGCCGCCCCCGAGCAGATCGCGGCCGCGTTCGACGCGATCGACCCGCACACGGCCGAACGCGGCCTGGTGACGGCGGAAGCGGTGCTGGCCGCGCGGCCGACGGCCGACGCTCACTCGCCCGCTTTACCGGACCCCACCAGCCGCCACATCGGCGGTCTGGTCTCGCACTTGGATCACCGTACACCTCGGACATAGGCTCTTGTCATGACAGGGAACCGTTCACATGTTCCCTCGATGGCCGGTTTGCTGGCCTTTGTGTGCGCCCTGGTGCTGGTGGACACGGTCTTCTTCACCGCGCTCACGCCGCTGCTGCCGCACTACACGCGGGAAGCGGGGCTGTCGAAGGCCGGAGCCGGCCTGCTGGTCGCCTGCTACCCGGCCGGGACGCTGATCGGGTCGCTGCCGGGCGGGGTGCTGGTCGCCCGCATCGGCGAGCGCTGGGTGGCGGTGCTTGGACTCGGCCTGATGAGCCTGGCGACGCTGGCCTTCGGGTGGACGCACACCGAGTCGGTCCTTGACGCCGCCCGTTTCGTCCAGGGGCTCGGCGGCGCCTGCACCTGGGCGGCCGGCCTGGCCTGGCTCTCCGCCCGCGCCCCGGACGAGAAGCGCGGCCAGCTGCTCGGCACCGCGTTCGGGGCGGCGGTGGTGGGGGCGCTGCTCGGCCCGGTCGTCGGCTGGGTGGCCATTCAGGTCGGCACCGGGCCCGCGTTCTCGGCCGCCTCGGTGGCCGGGGCGGGGCTGATGCTGGCCGCGTTCGCGGTGCCGCCGCCGGCGGAGTCGGCCGGATCCCCGGCCCCGCGCGAGGTCCTGCGCGCGCTCCGCGACCCCCGGCTGGCCAACGGCATGTGGCTGATGGCTCTGGCGGGCATCGCCTTCGGCGTGGTGGACGTGCTGGCGCCGCTGCGGCTGGCCCGGCTGGGCGCGAGCGGCACGGTGATCGCGGCCGCGTTCCTGGGCGGGGCGGTGATCGAGTCATGCGTGTCGCCGGCCGCGGGCAGGCTCAGCGACCGCTACGGCGCGCGCCTGCCGGTGCTGATCGGGCTGGCGGCAGGCGTGTTGTTCAGCGTCCTGATCTGGCTCCCCGGCGGCGTTCCGTGGGTGGTGGCGGTCCTGGTGCTCGGGACGCCGTTCTTCGGCTCGCTCTACACCCCGGCCGCCGCCATGGTCAGCGAGAGCGCGCAGGACCAGGAGCTCAACTACGGCATCGCGTTCGCGCTCGGGAACCTCACCTGGGCCGCCGGGCAGGCGGTGGCCGCCTCGGCCAGCGGCGCGCTGGCCGAGGCCACCACCGACGCCGTCCCCTACCTGCTGCTTGGCGGCGCCTGCCTGGCGACGCTGGCCGGCCTGCTCCGCCCCCGGCGCGCCGGGCGGCTCGATCAGAAGCCGACGGGGGCGCGGAAGGCATAGGGCACCGGTAAGCCCCCGACGTGGCTGTCGCGGCCCGGATCAGGTGCCGGGCGGGAAGGCGTAGGACGAGTGCGGGGGGACGTGCGGCCCGACCTCGAGGACGATCTCGGCGTGCCGGGCGAGCGGGACCGAGGCCCGCCCGGCGTTCCACGGGCGGCCGTCGACGAACACCGCCACCTGCGCACCGGCCGGCGCCTCGAATGACGTCAGCCGGGTGCCGGACAGCGGCTCGCCCCAGGAGCGGAACAGGTCCGCCACCGTGAGCCGGGAGCCGGGCCGGACGAGGACCAGGCCGGTCGGGTCGAGCGTCACCGCCGCGCCGTAGCAGCGGGCGCCGGTGATCCGCCCGTCGAGCGTCGTCCAGGGACGCCGCGCGCCGATCCCGGCCGGCAGCAGCAGCACCCGGTTGGCGGCGAACACCTCGACGTGCACGCCGACCCGCGAGCCGAGTGATCGCCGGCACGACCCCGCGACCGGGCCGTCGGCCGGCCGCGTGAACCGCGGGCCGGTGCCGATCGGGCGCGCCTCGCTCAGCAGCGAACGCGGGATCGACGCGCTCGCGGCGGGCCCGGCCTGCGGCTGCCCCGACCCGCAGGCCGCCGCGACCGCGGCCGCCGCCATCACCAGGGCGGCGGCGCGTACTGCGCGCGTCACGCGCGCCGCGATCACGGGCACGAACCGATCGTACGGGCCGGGAACTCCGGACGGCCCGGGCGGCACTGATACGACATGAGATGCGACGACCTTCCTGGCGACGTTCCCCCGCACTGGTCGCCGACCGGGTTTCGCGGTGGCGTGATGACGCTTCGCCGGGCCGTCCTCGCCGTCGCGCTGGCCGTGCTCGCCTGCTGCGCGCTGGGCGCACGTCATCGGCGCCCCCGCCCCGGCCTGCGCCCGGCTGCTCGAGGCCACGCTGCGCACGCTCGAGCGGACCTTCCCGTGGATGCCGTCCGGGCTGCTGTTCACCGCGGGCTGGGGGCCGGCCTACTTCGCCGACGTGCTCGGCGTCGCTGCGCCCATCCCGCCCGCCCGGGCGCTGTCGGACTTCGAGCAGCCCGCGATCGACGACTACCACCTCTGCCTGCACCTCGCCTCCGACGACGAGACGCGACTGGCGGAGATCGAGGCCGCACTCACCGGCGGCACCCCCATCCCCTACTACACCGACGCCGCCGAGCCGCTCGACGTCTCGGCCGCGCTGCGATGGCGGGAGACCCGGACCGGGTTCGTCGGCACCGGCCTGCCCGCCGAGCGGCAGCGCACCGGCGGCATCCCCGGCGGCCGGCCCGTCCCGGGCGACGCGCCGCTGTTCATGGGGTTCAAGTCGGCCCTGAAGCGGAACCAGGCGACCGAGGACGACGTGACGATCCCCGACGGCCCGTTCGCGGGCGGGACCACGATGCACGCGAGCTACCTGCGGCTGCGGCTTGACACCTGGTACGCGCAGCTGTCACAGCAGGAGCGGGTCGCCCGCATGTACGCCCCGCAGGTCACCCAGGAGCAGGTGAGCCGCTTCACCACCGACGCCGAGAGCGATCCCAGCCTGCTCGGCCAGGCGATCAGCCGGTACGGCGTGGTCGGGCACGCCCAGACGACGGCCGCCGCCCGCAGGAAGGGGAGGCCGATCATCGCGCGACGGGACTTCGACACCACCGACGGCGGCGAGGCCGGGCTGCACTTCGTCGCCCTGCAGGCCGCGATCGAGGACTTCGTCGCCACCAGGACGGCGATGAACGCCAGCGGCGCGCAGCTGCGGAACCCGTCGATCACCGACACCGTGAACAACGGCATCAACGAGTTCATCTTCGTCACCAAGCGCGGCAACTACCTGCTGCCCGCCCGCGCCGAGCGGTCGTTCCCGCTGCTGCCCGGCCGAGCCGCGGCGCTCGCCCGGGCGACGACGGCCTGAAATGGATTTCCCCCGTGGCAGCGCCGCCCGCATTAGGTCGTTACGATCAGAGAGTGACCGTCCCCGATCTCTCCGCCACACCCGCCGGCCGCGCGCCCGCCGCCGACGCGCTGAACCTGATCTCGTCGCTCGCCGACACCTCCCGCGCCAGCGCGGACCCGCTGGCCACTCGCGAGGAGGCGGCCGGCTGGCTCCGCGCGACGGGCCTGCTCCCGGCCGACGAGGGCGCGACGCTGAGCGGCTCAGAGCACGGCGCCCTGCTCCGGCTGCGCGACTCGCTCCGCGACGTTCTCGCGGCCCGGGCCGAGCGGCGGCCGGACGCCGACTCGGCCGCCCGGCTGACCAGGGCGCTGGCCGACGGACGGCTGATCGTCACCGTCGACCCGGCCGGCACCGCCGGGCTCGCCAGTTCCGCCCGCGCGGTCTACTCCAACCTGGTGGCCGCCATCGCGATCGCGGTAGCCAGAGCGATCGGGTAGAACCAGGACCGTTCCATCCCACCCCGTCCCGCCCAGGCGGCCCGGGGAATGAGTGCTGGCCGCACGCGTTATACCGGTCGTACGCGCTTGTCCCCCAGAACCGCTGAAGGAGCGAAGATGAGCACCGTCGCACTGACCGAGGAGACGTTCGAAGAGGTCGTCACCAAGGAGGGCATCACGCTCGTCGACTGGTGGGCGTCCTGGTGCGGGCCCTGCCGGATGTTCGCACCCGTCTTCGAGGCCGCCAGCGAGACCCACGCCGACATCACGTTCGGCAAGATCGACACCGAGGACCAGCAGGGACTCGCGGGCTCAGCCAAGATCACCTCGATCCCCACGCTGATGGCGTTCAGGGACGGCGTGCTGGTGTTCTCCCAGGCGGGCGCGCTCCCAGCCGCGTCGCTTGAGAAGCTCATCGAGGCCGTCAAGGGCCTCGACATGGACGACGTCCGCGCCCAGCTCGCCGTGCAGCAGCGCGAGGACGCGCCGGACCAGGCCTGAGCTCCCGGTCCGGCGCGCCCACGGCGCGACCCGTGGGTCAGTTCAGGCCGAAGCCGTCGAACTCGCCGTTCCTGACGCCGCCGATGAAGGCGTGCCACTCGTCCGGCGTGAACCGCAGGACCAGTCCGGCCGAGTCCCTGCTGTTGCGGACCCCGATTTCGCCTCCACGCAGGTCCGCCACCTCGACGCAGTTGCCGTTGGCAAAGCTCAGCGAGCTTTTGATCCAGGTGTCAATCTTCGGTGCCCGTACCGGGCGGCTTCCCACCATTGGGGTTCCCACGATGTCCCTTCGCTGACATGAGTTCCTCTGCGTCTTTCGCAGCCGTCGCGGCTGGGACGGTGAGCCTCCGGGGGCTTTCG
>Ga0208480_1000630_pt1 | contig 13310 bp, 12 predicted proteins | sample NGESurshal092012_4_FD_184485 | JGI IMG/M metagenome (GOLD analysis project Ga0208480, IMG submission 184485) | Arctic peat soil microbial communities from Barrow, Alaska - NGEE Surface sample F53-1 shallow-092012 (SPAdes) | ecosystem: Environmental > Terrestrial > Soil > Wetlands > Peat ... | reverse complement strand
GAACGCCGTCTCGCCATAAACGGTGAGCGTATCTGTCAGGCCGAATTGAACATAGGTCTGCGCGTCGAAGCGGCTTTGATTGGCGGGGGGATTGCCGCCCCAAGGTGGGCCGAATCCAGACCAGCCGTATAGGGTTTCGATGAGCTGGCCGCTACCTTGCGGTAACGTCCAGGCGCCGCCAAACGCGGTCGCCGGCGCGCCAGCGATGAACGCGAGCGCGGCTGCGGCAGCCCACCAACGGTTCGGGCCGGCGCGGGCCAAGACCATGTCCCCCAACGCGAGCTACGCAGTCCAGTAAGGACTCGAAACAACAACAGAAAAGAAGCGGCAACTTTTCCGTTCCGTCAAGGGTAAATCAGCGTGGTCAGCGCGAAAACCCCAATACACGCAACGGGTTGTGCGCAATCGGCGCGCGCGGACAACCCGGCTGTGGGACCCACGACCGACCTGTCTAGGGAAATCGGTCGAGTTCGATCGAAGCCCAATCGCGTCATAGAGGGCCTCACGTCTCGCGGCTCGCCGCGCTCGCACGCCGCCGCGCCCTCTGATACAAAGCCGCGTGTTCAATTCGCGCCTTGCCTCGCGCGCGTCGCTGCTTGCCCCCCATGATGCGCCGCCCGTCGAATGGGTCGTCACGCCTGGATCGACGTCATACGCTGACGCCCTGGCCGAGATGGAAACGCGCGTCGACGCGATCGCGCGCGGAGCCGCGCCCGAACGCGTGTGGCTCCTCGAGCATCCGGCGCTCTACACCGCCGGGACCAGCGCCAAGGACAGCGACCTCATCGAAGCGCGTTTTCCGGTTCATCGCGCCGGGCGCGGAGGTCAATTCACCTATCACGGACCCGGACAGCGGGTCGCTTACGTCATGCTCGACCTCAAGCGCCGTCGGCCCGACGTGCGCGCCTATGTGGTCTCGCTCGAACGCTGGCTGATCGAGACGCTGAAAGCGTTCGACGTGGTGGGCGGTACGCGCGAAGCCCGTGTTGGCGTATGGGTGACGCGGCCCGACAAGCCGGCTTCGCCGCTGGGCGAACCGGCCGAGGACAAGATCGCCGCCATCGGCGTGCGCGTGCGGCGCTGGGTCACGCTTCATGGCGTCGCGCTCAACGTCGATCCCGACCTCACGCATTTTTCCGGCATCGTCCCGTGCGGCATCGCCGAAGCGCATTATGGCGTCACCAGTCTCGCCGACCTCGGGCGCCGCGTGACCATGGCGCAGGTGGACGTTGGCCTGCGGGCGGCGTTCGAAACCATCTTTGGCCCGACGGCGCCGCGCTAGCGAGACCCGCAGTTGCCCGACCGACCGGCCGAAACTATAGGCCTGACATGGGTCTTCCAACTGGGCTTGCCGAGAGAAGCCGACGAGCCTTCTGGGCGCGCCTCTACGCGCGGCGACGCCTGCTCAGCCATTTCGCGGCGCCGTTCGCGCCGCTGCATTACGCGCTGATCGGGGAGAGCCGCGGCTACCGCCCGAACGCCTTCTTCGATCCGAGATTCTTCCGTACTCATGCGAACATCGCGCGAGACGCGAGCGGAGGCTTGCTCGAGGCCTATCTTGCCCGCTCCGAACCCAATGCGCCCTCCCCTTCCGCCGAATTCGACCACGGCTGGTACGCGTCGCAGAATCCCGACTGGTCGCAGACCCACCCCCATCCGTTCCTGCACTTTCTCGAGCACGGACTGCGCGCCGGCCGGCGTCCGCGGGCGGATATCGATGTTGAATTCGTCCGCGACATCACGCGCGGCGTGAAACCTCGATCGCTCGAAGAAGCATCCCTCCGGGTCTTCGACCGCACGCTCAGCGAGGGTGAGATGGGGCCGCCGCTCAACGGCCAAGAATTGCGAGCGCGCCAGGATCGCTTCTATGCCGATGGCCAACTGCGTATCGAACGCGAGGCGGGCCATTCGGACCGCAGCGTGCTTGTCTTCGTTCAGTGTGGTCGAGGGTTCGACGCAGCCTACCTTGAAGAGCCGCGTGCTTATGACGTTCTCCTCAACTACTACCACGAGAGCGACGTCGATCCGAAGGCCGACATTGCTGTTGTTCAGGCCGGAACCAAGACCACCTCCATTCGACGACTCATGGAGCTAAGGCCGGATCTGCTCTTGCGCTACCAGGCGGTCCTGTTTCTCGACGACGACGTCGAAATTGGCGCCGAAGGCATCGAAGCTTTGTTCCGCGCAATGATGGCCGAAAAGCTCGACCTTGCGCAGCCGGCGCTCACTTCGGATTCGGCCACCGCCTATGCGTTCCTGAAAAAACCTTCCGTCGGCCCCGGCGTGACGCGGGTGTCGTCGGTCGAGATCATGGCGCCGGCGCTGACGCGGCGCGCGCTCGAAGGCGCGAAATGGGCGTTCGCGGAAACGGTCAGCGGCTGGGGCAGCGACCTCCTTCTGGGACCGGCGGTGCGCTCCGCCTTCGGACCGAACAGCGTCGGAATCATCGGCTCGGTCTCCGTCAGGCATGCGGCGCCCGTCGACCTCCGCGCCGGCGCCTACTACGCCTTTCTGCGCCGCTACGGGGTCGACCCCGGGCACGAGGCCAACCGGATCGCAGTCGACTTCGGCGTCGAACGCTTCTTGCGGCCGCTCGGACCGGACGAGCCGGGAGAAATTTGCCGAGCGCCCTGACCGTCCGGACTCATCCGCTTGACAAGTGAGGCCTATCCTCGATCTTGGCGGCTCAACAAGCGACAAAGGCGACATGCGAAGGGCGCACGAGGCCAGACTTTACGCATTGACCACGGCGACCGCTTGCGGGCTGGCGCTGCTCGCTGGAGTCGTGGGCGCGCCCGCACGGGCGGTCATGCAGAATCTGGTCTTCGACCAATACCAGCGCTGGAAGCCGCGCCCTTATGCATTCGACCAACCGGTCCGCATCGTCGCGATCGACGACGAATCGCTCAAGCGGCTCGGCCAGTGGCCATGGCCGCGGGAGCGCCTCGCGGCGCTTGTCGATGCGTTGAAACGCGCCGGGGTCGCCTCGATTTCATTCGATTTCCTGTTCTCGGAAAAGGACCGCGGCGACGCCGCGGCGACACCGGGCGCCACGCCCGACGATGCCTTTGCGCGGTCGATGGACGGCGCAGCCGTTGTCCTTGGCAGCTTCGTCTCCGAGCTGCCCAATGGCGCCAACCCTTCCACCAAGGCGGGATTCGTCACCGCCGGCGACGACGCCGCCAAGTTCCTCACGCCATATCCGGGCCTTCTGTCGCCCGTGCCCGAATTGGCGCAGCACGCGGCCGGCGTCGGCTTCCTCAATTGGCGGCCGGACGCCGACCGGGTGGTGCGGCGGGTGCCGCTGATCCTCAATGTGAATGGCGCTTTGCAGCCGAGCCTCGCGATGGAAGCGTTGCGCACCGCGCAGGGCGCCTCGACCTATATCGTCAAGTCGTCGAACGCGAGCGGCGAAACGGCGTTCGGGCAAGTCTACGGCGTCCTCGCGATTCGGAACGGCGACCTGACAATCCCGACCGACGCGTCAGGAGACATCAGGGTCTATTTCGCGCGATCTGACCCACGCCGCTCGATCCCGGCGTGGAAGGCGCTCGAGCCGGGAGCGGATCTCAGCGACCTTCGCGGTTCGATCGTATTCTTCGGCGCGTCCGCGGCGCTGCTCTCGGACATTGTCGCCACGCCATTGTCCCCCGCGATGCCGGGCGTCGAAGCGCATGCGCAAATCGTCGAGCAGCTCCTGAGCGGCCAAACACTCAGGCGGCCGGATTGGGCGCCAAGCGCGGAATGGATGGCGACGGCGCTCATCTGCGCGGCGCTCGTGGTGACGACCTGGTTCCTGGGGCCCTACCTCGCGGCGCTCGCCTATGGCGCCGTGCTCGCAGCGATCGTCGCGGTGAGCTGGTTTGCTTTTTCCCGGCACGGAATTCTGATCGAGCCGACCTATCCGGCGTTTTCCGCCGCTGCGGTCTATTTCGCGGGAGTGTCGACGCTCTATGCGGTGAAGCGCCATCAGGAGCGCGAGATCCGCTCGGCCTTCGGCCGGTTCGTCTCGCCCGCGGTTGTCGCGCGCCTGGCGGAAAAGCCTGGCGCGCTCGAGCTCGGCGGCTTGCAGCGTGAACTGACGCTGCTTTTCTGCGACATCCGAGGGTTTACGACCATCTCGGAGGGGCTCAACGCCTCTGAGCTCACCCACTTCCTCAACCAATATCTGACGCCGATGACCGACGCCATTCTCGACCGGGAGGGCACGATCGACAAATACATGGGCGACGCGATCATGGCGTTCTGGAACGCGCCGCTCGACGATCCCGATCATGCGGCGCATGCGGTCGAATCGGCGCTGGAGATGCGCGAGACGCTGGTCGCGCTGAACGAGGGCTGGCGCAGCAACGCTGAGTCCGAGGGACGTCCGTTCAAGCCGGTGCGTTTCGGCATCGGGCTCAATTCAGGCGAATGCTGCGTCGGCAATCTGGGTTCGCTGCGCCGGTTCGACTATTCCGCGATCGGCGACGAAGTGAACGTCGCCTCGCGGCTGGAAGGCGCGTGCAAGATTTTCGAGGTCGACATCATCGGCAGCGAGACGGTTCGCGCCGAGGCGCCCGCCTTCGCCTGGCTCGAGATCGATTCCGTGCTGGTCAAGGGCAAGACGCGCCCGGTTGGTCTCTATGCGTTGGCGGGAGATTCAGGGATCGCCGCGAGCGACGACTTTGCAGACTTGAGCCGTTTGCATGCGGCAATGCTGGCGGCGTATCGGAACCGGGACTTTGCCGGCGCAATTTCGATGGCGAAGGAGGCCTCGGGTCGCGCGCCCGCCGCGGTTCGCGGCCTCTATTCCTACAACCTGCGTCGTTTCACCCAATTGGCCGAGAGCGCGCAGGACCCGGATTGGCGCCCGCTGATCGCGCTCGACGAAAAGTAGCCGCCCGCAGCGTTCGCCGGGCAACTATAGCGTGTTGAACTTGGGTCGAACAGCGATCGTCATTGCGAGCGAAGCGAAGCAATCCAGAGGAACGCAGGGCGCCCTGCGGCTCCTGGATCGCCACGTCGCTCCGCTCCTCGCGATGACGATTCCAGCCCAACGCAGCGCGCTCTAGTTTAGCCCCCGCGAGGTAAACAGAACGGCGGCCGCGCGAACTGTGCGCGGCGCGCCTCCTGTCCGAACTACATCTGCTTCTGCTGTTCCGTCTTGCTCTTCGACGCGTGATAACCGGCGGCCCCAGCGTCGGCCTCGCACATATAGGCGCCCTGCTTCGTCGCGCCGTACCAGCGGGAGCCCGAGTAATGGTAGGTGTGGGACTTGCCCTTGGTGTTGACCCAGACCACCGTATCGCCGGGGCAGCGCCCCTTGGCTTGCAGTTCCGTGCTGAATTCGCCGGCGCCGGTCGGGCGAGCGGCTTGCATCGGCTTTGGCTTCGTCTGGTAGGTTTGCATCGGGGCCGGCGCGATAGAAGCGGGAACGGAAACAGGATTAGCGACAGGAGCTGCGGCCGGCGCCGCCGCGCCTTCCTTCTGGACGCGGCATTGCTTCAGGAAGTCCGGCCATTTCATGCCGTTGGTGGTGTTGTTCTCCTTGGCGGCCTTCCACTCATCGCCGCACTGCTTCATGATGCTTTGCGCCTGGACGGGGCCGGTCGACGCCAGACCAAGGGCGCCGGCAAACAAAAAGGCCGAAAGCGCGACCCTGAAAGATCTGCTGATCATCGTTGTTCCTCCACTCTGGACGCCCTGGCGACTTCGCCGGCCCACTCCCAGCCCAAGCGAATCGCCGAGCTCATTCCTTCTCATGTCGCAGTTCCACTGAACCGAACATGAACATTTTGTGATCCGCCATCCCGGCGCAGGATAACATGCCGCGCACGGCCAGCGCTCTCTTCGCCTTGGTCACGCGGCGTCAGGCGGGCGGCGTTGCCCCTTCGCCCACAACTTTGGCGACGAGCGCCCCGACATGCGCAACCGCCAGGAGCGTCGCAGCAAAACCCAACGACAGCAATGCCCATTCAAATGGCCGCGCGACCCCGGTCGAGGCGGACAGGCCGGCCCGGGCAAACGCGCCGAGCGACACATAGCCGAGCAACGCGGGAAGCGCGGCCAGCGTCCCGAGCATGTAGTCACGCAAGCTGATCGCCGACAAGCCGAGCAGATAGCTGGTGGCGACGAAGGGCATCAGCGGCGACGCCCGCAACAGACAAACCAGTCGCCAGCCGTCGCGAGCGACCGCCGCGTCAAGATTGCGAATTCGGTTCGCGCCGACCATTACGCGTTCGACGAACGCCCGTAGCGTGGAACGGCTGAGCCCGAAAGCCGCGAGCGCTCCTAAAAGTAGGCCGGCGGCTGAGAGCGCAAAGCCGTCCGCGACGCCAAAGAGCGCGCCGGCCGCCATGCCGACAAGCGAAGCCGGGAGGATTCCCGCCGTCGCGGCGATGACTTGCAGGCCTGCGAGACTGAGCCAGCTCGTGCTCTCGAATCTGTGCGCGAGCGCCAGCGCCGCCTCGTTCCGCGAAGCAAAGGCTGCCCACGCGTCAGGGCTCAGATGGCTTGTCGCAAGCCAGGCGGCCGAGAAGGCCGGGATCAGGACAACGAGGATTCGTAGACTTGCGCGCATGGCGTCGACTCGTCCGGCGCAATCAGACTGCAATTGAGGAGCCCAAGATGGTGCAAGCGGTATCGCGCCGCCGTTTCCAGAACGCCGAGGCCGTAGACGGCGCTGCGCAGCGGCCCCATCGATGACGCCTCCGGGAAATAGTGGGTGGGGCACGAGATCTCGCCGAGACGAAATCCCCAGTGCACCGCTTGAACGAGGACCTGATTGTCGAAAACGAAATCGTCCGAGCAACGGTCCATCGGCAGCGTTTGCAAGACGCGTCGGCTCCAGGCGCGATATCCGGTGTGATACTCGGAGAGCTTCCGCCTGAGCAGGATGTTCTCGGCCAGCGTGAGCGCGCGATTGGAGATGTATTTGTAGAGGGGCATGCCGCCGGCGCGCGCCCCCCTGCCAAGCATGCGTGAGCCTAGCACCACGTCATATTCGCCGGAGGCGACCATCGACGCCATCGCGGGCACGAGGCGCGGCGAATATTGGTAGTCAGGGTGCAGCATGACCACGATATCGGCGCCGCGCTGGAGCGCCGCGCGGTAGCAGGTCTTCTGATTGCCGCCGTAGCCTCGGTTGGCGTCGTGGACCAGCGTATGAATGCCGAGCGACTTGGCCAGCGAAATGGTTTCGTCGGCGCTGCCGTCGTCGGTCAGAATGACGTCATCGACGATCTGCTTGGGAATCTCGTCATAAGTTTGCTTTAAAGTCCGCGCGACATTGTAGGCTGGGAGAACGACAGCAATTTTTTGATTTTCCAGCATATCGGTCAGATCCGAACACTTGAGGCCCAACTATATTCGCGCTGCTCGTGTTAACGGATCATACTGTAGATTACCTTTACCATTCCCTGGACAACGATTAGAACTTTATAAATCGAGCCAGCTTGTAGAAATGCCCGCTATTTCAGCGCCAAGTTACGTACGGAACTCCGCAACAGCGGCGTACGAGACTTCCGGAAGCCTAACGGATCGCAACCTCGACACGATGGGGGTCGCGTCGAGGGCGGCGGCCGGATCCGTCGATTGGATCCGGCTGCTGCTGTTTGGGCTATGGCTCGCGGCCGTCGGCGCGCGCGCCTGGCGTCACGTCATATGGCGGGACGAAGCACGGGCGCTGTCGATTGCAATCCAGGGCGACGATTGGATCGCCATGCTCCGGGGGTTGCATGGCGAGGGACACCCGGCGCTCTGGTATCTCATCTTGCGCGCGGGCCACGGGATCGCAGGGCGCCCGGAAGTGCTTCCTGTCCTCGCCCTCGCGATCGCTGTCGCCGCCGCGTGGCTGATTGTCTGGCGTTCGCCTTTTCCACGCCCGCTAATCGGGCTCATCCTCGCCTCCCATTTTTTCATCTACGAGTTTTCGGTGATGGCGAGGAACTATGGGATCGGCATGCTGATCCTGTTCGTGCTCGCGATCGCCTATCCGAGATGGCGTGGGCGTGGGGTCACGCTGGGCGCTCTCCTGTTTCTGCTGGCGAACTGCAACGTGATCGCGACGATATTGGCAGGCGCCTTCCTCATCTTCTGGTTCGTCGAGATTCTGGAAGAAACCGGTCCTCGCTGGTCTCCGGCGATGGCCAATTTCACCCTGAACGCAGCGATCGCGGCGGCGGGCGCGGCCCTCTGTTTCGCGACGGTCTATCCCACCTTCAACGACGCCGCCGTGACGGCGCATCCCGCGGGCGTGGCCGCGCGCGACATCCTGAGCGCGATCGCCAATCCAGCCCCTGCCTTCGACCAGCTGCTCGGATGGCAGGTCGCGCTGACCTACCTCGCCACGCCCTCGATCCTCATCATCGCAGCGCTAGGGGCGCCGCTGCTGATTGGCGCCACCTTCGGGCTCGTTGAACGTAAGGGCGCGCTGCTGGCGAGCCTGGCCTCGCTCGCCGGCCTGTCGGTGTTCTTCTCGCTCGTCTATTCCGGCGACTATCGCCACGAGGCGACCTGGCTCGCCTTCGTCATCGCGATGTACTGGATCTGCTGGAACCCCAACCGCCGCGTGGGCGAGCCGCACCCCAAGATTCAGAGCCTCGCTCTCGTGCGAGGGCTGGGCTTCGCTTGCTTCCTCGTCCTCATCGGGGCTCAGGCCACGCTTGGTATGGCCGATCTCGCCTTCGCCGCGATCGTCGGAACGCCGGAAAGCCGCTCACGCGACCTCGCGGATCTTGTGTCGCGGCGCCCGGACCTGAAGGACGCGATCCTGATCGGCGACCCCGACTACATGCTCGAGCCCTTGCATTATTATCTGCCCAACCAAACGTATTTCATCAGGGAGCAGCGTTACGGCGACTTTACCCACTTCACCCGCAAGGCCAGGCTTGACCTGACGCTTAGCGACATCCTCGATGAGGCGCGCGCCATCCGCTCGTCCACGGGTCGGCCAGTGGTGATTCTACTCGCCTGGCGTCTCGGAGAGATGGACCCTGCCCGCGTCTACCGCGAGAGTTATGTCTGGACCTTCTCGGCCCCCAATGATCAGATCGAGCGATTTCGCGAGGCGACGACGCTGCTGGCGCAATTCCCCAGAGCGACCAGCAACGAAAGCTATGACGTCTACCTGCTGAAGTAAGCGCCCTAGCGCCCGCGACGGCCCTGTCGCAAAACTGTCGCACCGATCGTTGAAGAGTCGGGCGTCGCCGCCGTTTCGTTTCGGCGCGGGCGCCAATCAGAGGAAGCGGCCATGAGCGCGAAGAAACCGAGCGCGGATAAGCAGGCTCCGGTCAGCGAGCTTCGGAAGCGCGTCAACGCCGAGATCCAGGATAATTTCGACGAGGACATCGAGCTCGAGCTTGAAGACGACGAGCTCGCCGACCTGCTGTCGGAGACCGAACATCTCCAAATGCACGATTCCTTGCCGCGGCGGCTCTATTTCAAGGAGCTGTTGCGTCTGCAACGTGAGCTCATCAAGCTGCAGGACTGGGTTGTGGCCAAGAAGCTCAAGATGGTCGTCATCTTCGAGGGACGCGACTCGGCAGGCAAGGGCGGCGCGATCAAACGCGTGACGCAACGTCTCAACCCGCGCGTCTGCCGCGCCGTCGCGTTGCCCGCCCCGACCGAGCGCGAGCGCAGCCAGTGGTACTTCCAGCGCTACGTGCCGCACCTGCCGGCGGGCGGCGAGATCGTGCTGTTCGACCGCAGCTGGTACAATCGCGCCGGCGTCGAACGGGTGATGGGCTTCTGCACCGACGAGGAATATGAGGACTTCTTCCAATCCGTACCCGATTTCGAGCGTCTGCTCGTGCGTTCGGGGATCGTGCTGGTCAAATACTGGTTCTCGATCACCGACGACGAGCAGCACCTGCGCTTCCTGATGCGTATCAACGATCCGCTCAAGCAGTGGAAGCTCTCGCCGATGGACCTTGAATCGCGGAGCCGCTGGGAGGCCTACACCAAGGCCAAGGAGATCATGCTCGAACGCACGCATATTCCCGAGGCGCCGTGGTGGGTGATCGAAGCGGTGGACAAGAAGCGCACTCGCCTCAATTGCATCGCCCACCTTTTGACCCGCGCGCCATACCAGGAAGTGCCTCACCAGAAGCCAATCTTGCCAGCGCGGGTGCACAACCCCGACTACCACCGCCACCCCGTCCCGCATGAACTGTACGTGCCGGACCACTACGCCAATCTGGCGGCTGAACATGCCGAGCACGTGGAGGCGCAGAGCGGCGAAGCGAGCGCGGGGACGTGAGGTCCGATTCCGACGAGTTGGCCTTACGCAATGGCGACATCGGTGCGCGAAAAATCGTCGCCCTTGAACAGGAGAGGCTCCCGCGTCGACTTGGCGAGAGCGTAAGCGAAACAGTCACCGAAATTGAGCCCCGCCGGGTGGCCGCTGCCTTTTCCGAAGTCGCGATAGGCGGCGCGTGCGATTTCGGCCTGCTGAGGCGTGACTGGTTCGACAACGATGCCAGCCTCGGCTACGGCCTCGTCAAAACGCCGGCTGGCAATCGGACTTTTGCTGCCGTCAATGACGATTGCGGCTTCGAGCCAGTTGGCTGCTGACATCCGCTTTGGTTCGCGCGCGTCGCTCAGCGCGCGAAAAAAGCGATCGGCGTCGGGTTCAGCTCGGACGAGCGCGACGAGAGCCGACGCATCGATGATCATTTAGGCATGCCGCGCTCGTCGTAGAGCAGATCGCCGTGCTCAGTCGAAAGGAAGGGCTCTTTCATATGCTTGCGACAATCCGCCGCAATCGCCTTCAGCTTTTGATACCGAGCTTCGTCGAAATCTCCGGTCTGCTCGAGCCGAGCCAACCGTTCGCGCAGCTCCTTGGTCACGGCTTCGGTCAAAGTCTCGCCAGTCTTTTCCGCCAGCCGGCCGGCCAGCGCATGGGCCTCAGGGTTCTTGATGTTGAGGGACATTTCTACCTTACCATTTCTTTATTTCTACCTACCCCGTCCTTCCTGTAATCGCAATAACGAATCTCACGCAGGACAGAACTGCGGGCGGAGCGCTCGAGTTGCAGAATCGGCTCTTCGACGATCAGGTCGAACCGGCCCGGCCCTCGGTCAGATCTCGATCTCCCGGCCAATCTCGACCACCTGGTCGCAGGGCAATTCGAGATAGTCGCTGAGCCGTTCCGCGTTACGGCCCATCGCCGCGAACGACGTCCGATGGCGGATCGCCGGCCAAGGTTACCCACCGTCAACGTTAACGAATTTTGGCCGCCGCGCCCGCTCGAATCGATAAAATTCAATCTATTTTGTTTCGCGCCCGCCAAGTCCCGACGGCGATAGTGTTCGCATCCAACCAGGCGGACAACCAATGCTCTCTCGGCTTTTTCGCTTCCTGACCGCAGCAGTGATCTTCGGCATCGCCTGGAGCACCTTCGTCGAAGCCTCCGAACCGGGCCTGCCCCAGGCCACGCGCGCGCCCGTCGGCGGCGAAGCTTCAATCCCCTACGGCTGGGTCGACTTCTGCAATCGCCACAGTGAAGAGTGCACGCTCGGCAAGCTCAAGCCCTTGGATGTGCGCCTGACCAAGCAGAGCTGGAAGGTCCTCAACGAGATCAACATGAAGGCGAACAACGCCATCGAGCCGATCAGCAACCTCGACCATTGGGGAACGACGCTCGACCATTGGGACTATCCGGTCGACGGCAAGGGGGACTGCAAGATCTATGCTTTGTTCAAGCGCAAGCTGCTCGTCGACCGCGGCTTTCCGCGCCAGGCCCTGTTGATGACGATCGTTCGCGACCTCAATGGCGAGGGCCATGCGGTGCTCACCGTCAAGACCGACCGCGGCGACTTCGTGCTCGACAATCTGTCGGATGAGATCCGGCCCTGGACCGCCACCGGCTACCAGTTCTACAAGCGCCAGGCCCAGGACGACCCGAATGTATGGCTGAGCCTCGGCGGCGCGACCGGGTCGGCGCCCGGAACGGCCGCCTCGAATTGAGGCCGCGGCGACAGGATGGCGGGCGACCCGCCCTTTTGAGACACGCCGAACTTTTGGAGGGGCGATAAGCTGCTCTGCCTGCTCTCGCAACGTCGCATTTGCGCGGAGGGCTGTTTCGAGTTGGGTTTCACGAGCGCTCGTTTCAAGGCTGCCCTTGTTTGGCGCCGCGTAGGAAAGGCCGCGCACGGATCGGCGCGCATTCAAGGGGTGCTAAATGATGCCTACTTTGTCGGCCATCGCAGCCGCCTGTGTGCGATTCGCCACCTTCAACGCCCTGAAGAGCGCGGTGACATGAACCTTGACGGTCTTCTCGGAAAGACCAAGCTTCCGACCGATTTCCTTGTTCGAACGGCCTTCGCGAAGCAGCCGCAGCACGTCGATTTGCCGGCCAGTTAAACTCACAATGCTTTTTCGAGCGCTATCCTCTTGCGCCTCGTCCCGCATGGTGGCTGGGTTCTGGGCCAATAAAGTCGGCACATAAACATTGCCAGCGAGCACGAACTGCACCGCGGCGAGGATCGTTCGCGGCGGCGCCGATTTAGGGATGTAGCCAAGAGCGCCAGAGGCCAGCGCGCGGCGCACATCGCGCGGGTCCTCGGACGAGGACACAACAATGACCGGAAGCTGGGGCTGGAGCCTGCCGAATTCAAGAAGCGTCGCGAATCCGTCGCCGTCGGGCATTGCCAGATCGAGAACGACAAGGTCGAGATCGGGATGCTCATCGGCAAGGCCAAGACCTTGTGAGCCGCCCTCGGCCAGAAGCACCGTGACCTCCGGGCCCAACTGACGAAGCAAGGCGGCGAGGCCGTCCCGGACAACCGGATGGTCATCGACGATCAAAAGCTTCATGGCCCGATTGTCGCCACGATCTCCTCGCCGCACAAGATTGACCTAACGGCCTAGGCCAGTCCTAGGACCTTCAGGCCAAGCGATGGAATGGTGATCCGCTCCGATAGTTCAACATTTGGCGCGAGTGCGATAGCATGATTCACGCCCCCTGCCCAGGAACCCGTCGTGCCGAACGCTGAAGCGATCGAATCCGCCCAACTCGAACCCATGGTGCGAAATTCGCCGGTGGGCGCGGCGAGCGCTTTGTTGGGCGGCGGGATTATGGCGGGCGCCGTCGCTTACGAAGACGGCTTCCTAAGTCTCGACCTGGCGCTCTGGTATGCACTCTTGTTCGCGGCCTATGCCGGACAAGTGGCGCTCGCCTTTAGGCTCCGTCACGCAGGCCCGAGCGTGAACACGCGCAGGGCGCTTGGGCTGTTCACCGCGATCGGTCTCACCGAGGGTCTTGTCTGGAGCATCGGGATCGTCGGCGTCAGCGCTTCGAGAAATTCCGTCGCCGTTCCAAAACGCTT
>Ga0208480_1000628_pt1 | contig 13316 bp, 10 predicted proteins | sample NGESurshal092012_4_FD_184485 | JGI IMG/M metagenome (GOLD analysis project Ga0208480, IMG submission 184485) | Arctic peat soil microbial communities from Barrow, Alaska - NGEE Surface sample F53-1 shallow-092012 (SPAdes) | ecosystem: Environmental > Terrestrial > Soil > Wetlands > Peat ... | reverse complement strand
GCGAGCGCGCTGTCCTTGCCGCTCGACCAGCTCATCCACGCTTTCGGCGATAGATCGCCGTCGGCACTGCTGTTGATCGCCCTTCCCGGGAGGTCATAGTCGTCCGGGCCACCAAGATGACGCACAGTCCAACCGTAATGGGCCGAGAAGGGCTTTCGTCCCACGCTATCCCGTGCCATCCCTTCGGTCCGTGAAGTGGCTGGGACTCAATAGCCAGAGTCGGCACCGTTGTCGATGAGGGGCAATCGAAGCCAGGAGATCATCTGGCGGAGCTGCTCGTAGGCCACCAGCCGAGCCTCGCTGGTTCCCTCCTCCTCCGCCTCGGCGACGACGGCCCAGAGCCGATGCACCATCGACGGTCCCAATTCGAGCAGCCCGCCGCTCCCGGCCGACGCCCACTTGGCCAGCACATAGTGCGCCACCGCGCCTTCGGGCAGGCCCATGGCGGCGGACAGGTTGCTGATCGTCTCCATCGGATCGACGTGCGTATAGAGGGCAACATCCGATTTGAAGTTGGCGTCGGGATCGTCCTCGTCCCAGGGACCGTCCCAGCCGACGAGATCGACTCTGCGACTGCTTTCTGGCACCTCCCCGAGGCTAAACGCCACCGGCCCGGAGCGCCCACCGGCGGCGCGCGGGAGAGAGCTCCGGACAGTGAGGTCGGCGCCACGGGACATGGCCGTGCGGAGATATTCCGGTGGCGTAGATAGGGCATTCTGTTCTGGTGGCCGACGAAACCGATGATCGTGATGAGCGGCGGCCGACGCTGGTGCTGGTCACCGGGCTCCCCGGCACCGGAAAATCCACCGTGGCGGAGGCAACCGCCGAGGCCTTTGGGGCTGCAGTACTCGGCCACGACTGGGTGATGAGCGGCCTTCGTCCCTACCAGGAGTTGCAGGACGTGCTCGATGCCATGGAGCCTTCGGGACACCGGGTCGTGGGATGGTCCATCCTCAATGCGTTGGCCGCGGCGCAGCTCAGGGCGGGCCGTTCAGTGGTGCTCGACGGCGTGGCACGACGGTCTGAGATAGCAGCGTGCCAGGGGAATGCGCAGAGGGAAGATTCGCGAATCGTGATGATCGCCACCCAATGTTCGGATCGCGCCCTCCACCGATCTCGGATTGAAGGGCGTCAACGCTCCATCCCCAATTGGTACGAGGTCGGTTGGAGCAACGTCGAGCGCTCGCTCGACGTGTGGGAACAACCCGAAGGCGCTGATCTCTACCTCGATGCGGCCGATTCCTGGGACGCCAATGCCGCCAAGCTGGCATCGCTTTTCAGCTGAGCGGGAGAGCCGTAGTGATGGGAGCGGTGCCGATCGAGCGGTGGTCGCACGCGTTCAACTGCCGTCCGGAAAGCCGCCTCGATGGAGGATCATGGGGTAGTGCGGCAGTTGATTGGGCTCACGTGCAACAGCCCGTGCAGCTGGTCCGTACGGACCGCGCCGACCATCAGGGTGGCCCAGTGAAGAAACCACCGGCGCCCACACCAGGTTTCCGCCAGCCCCAGCCATTAGTGCTGACATGGAACAAACCGGGGGAGCCACCAGTTGCCGGCACGCAAGGTCGGGTCTGGAGGGCAGTTCTCCTCGATGGACGCGCTCGTCCATCAGACCCAAGCGGGGGTGGTCGAAGGCCCTCCTCGCTACGACCCGTCAGGAGAGCCCCATGCCTCGTCGTCTTGCCGGCTTCGCCGCCACCTTGGCCACCCTTTCAGCGCTGGTGTTGACCAGCGGGAGTGCTGGTGCGGCCAATACCCGATCCCAGCGGACTCCGTCGGCCTCGCATGGAGCCGGGGTTCTCATTCGCTCCAACTCCCAGGAGGTGTTGCCATTGCACGGCGGGACGGCCACCAGCACCAACTGGTCGGGCTACGCCGTCACGCCGGCGGGCGGAGGTATCACCGCCGTGACCTCGACGTTCGCGGTACCGACCGGTGGTCTCTTTCCTCCCGGCTTCGCCGCCACCTGGACCGGGATCGGTGGGTACGACTCGGCTGACCTCATCCAAGCCGGCGTAGCGGAATCTTCGGTGCCCTCGCTGCCGGTCGTGGGTGAGCAGTACTACGCCTGGTTTGAGCTCCTCCCGAATGCCGAGACCCCGTTGATCGGATGCACCGGAGATGCCACCTGCACAGTCACGCCCGGGGAGGCGGTCACCGTCCACATCTTCCAGGTCGGCGCCACCGAGTGGACGATCTCCGTGGTCGATAGTGGCCATTGGACCTGGTCGTCCAACGTCAGCTACCAGTCGTCCAATTCGTCGGCCGAATGGATCCAGGAGGCCCCGACCATCGAGGGACTGCAGTCACTGCTGGCCAACACCGGCACGACATCATTCGGCCCCACCTCGACGTATTCGGCCGGCGGACAGTCCTTGACCATCGCCCAGGGCAATCCCACCCAGATCATCTTGTCCCCGGGCTTGATCAATGAGGCCACCCCCTCAGCGCTGGCGCCCGACGGCCAGACGTTCAACGTCTGCGCCTACGCCCAGACCTGCGCCACTCCGTAGGAAGGATCAATCTGCAGGAATCAATCTGCGTGTGAGATCACGGTCCTCGGGGCCTGCCCGGGCACCGGGTGTTGCGAGGACACCCGATGCCGGGCGCCCGGTCCGTCGTTTGCTCGCTCTGAGGCACGGGCCGATCGGTTTCGGTCCCCATGTGGCATGACCCGATGTCGCGGATTGTTCCCTGACACCAGCGTCAGGGTTCAGCTACTCTTAGCCCATGGCACTGCCCAAGATCATCAGCGTTGACGACCATGTTGTCGAGCCGCGTCACGTGTGGCAGACCTGGTTGCCCCAGAAGTACCGGGAGCGGGGCCCCAAGGTCGAGGACAAGAAGTGGGGGGGCTTCAAGCACCTCTCCGGCGCCAAGTACGACATGCGCGAGGACCCCGACGGCGAATGGGGTAGCGCCTGGTACTACGACGACGAATTGATCTATGTGCACAAGAAGTTCGTGGCCATACCCCGAGCTTCAACCACCCTCGACGACAAGGGGGAGATCGTCTTCGACCGCACCCAGATGACCATGACGGCCATCACCTACGACGCCATGCGCAAGGGCTGTTGGGACCGGGACGAAAGGGTCAAGGACCTGGCGCTCAATTACACCGACGGCTCGTTGCCCTTCCCGACCTTCCCCCGCTTCTGCGGCCAGACCTTCTACGAGGCCAAGGACAAGGAGTTGGCCTTGGCCTGCGTCATCGCCAACAACGATTGGATGGTCGAGGAATGGTGTGCGCCATCGGGCGGAGTGAACATCCCTCTCTGCATCATCCCGCTGTGGGATGTCGAGCTGGCCGCGGCGGAGACCAAGCGCAATGCCGAGCGCGGCGTGCGGGCCATCGCCTTCTCCGAGATCCCGACCCGCCTGGGTTTGCCCAGCATCAACTCCGGCTACTGGGACCCGTTGTGGGAGGTCTGCAATGACTACGGCGTGACGGTATGCATGCACGTCGGGTCCAGCAGCTCCAACCCGATCGCCTCACCCGACTCCCACCCCGCCGTGGGCGGCACCCTCGGCTTCAACAATGCCATGGCCTCTCTGGCGGACTGGCTGTTCTCGGGCAACCTGCTCAAGTTCCCCAAGTTGAAGCTGGCCTACTCGGAAGGGCAGATCGGCTGGATCCCCTACGTGTTGGAGCGGGCCGACACGGTGTGGGAGCAGCACGACAGCTGGCTGCACGCCAAGGACCGCATCCCAGTGCCGCCGTCGACTCAATACTACGGCCGTATCTACGGTTGTTTCACCGCCGACCGCCACGGCCTGCGCTCCCTCGAGGAGGTGGGCGAGGACAACATCTGCTTCGAGACCGACTACCCGCACACGGACACCACCTGGCCTTACTCCGAGGCCTACATCGAGAAGCTGTGCGTCGGTCTCACCGACGAGGTGGCCTACAAGGTGCTGCGCGGCAACGCCATCAAGATGCTGGAGCTCGACCGGGTCTGAGGCTCCGGTGGGCCTCGCCTGACTTCACTCGACTCCCGCCAGGCGGGCGTCACTCAGGTGGCCGTTTGGGCGCATGGCGGCGACGACCCCGGCCGCGACAGCCACGCCGGCCAGGGCGAGTGCGGTCACCGAGAAGGCGTGGTCGGCGGCGGCCATACCGCCCGCATCCCCACCGCTCACCGAAAAGATCAGCCCGGTCACGGCCAGCCCCAATGCGGTCCCCATGCCTCGGCTCATGTTCAAGATGCCCGAAGCCATGCCGGCTTGTCGTGGGGGCACGGATCCCATGATGGCGGCATTGTTCGGTGAAGTGAAAAGGCCCAGACCGACGCCGATCAAGGCCAAGAGGCCAACCATTCCCGCCGTGCCGGGTCGGAAATGGGCGAGTACAACGAGGCCCAGTGACACCACACTCATGCCGCTTACCGTGAGCGGCCGCGCTCCGAAGTGGTCGGTCAATTTGCCGGCCAGGGGAGCCACCAGTCCGAACATCAGCGGCAGTGCCATCAGCTCCAGGCCGGATCGGGCCACGCCGCCGCCCAAGCCGCGCTCGACATAGAAGGGAATGAGCAAGAGGACGCCGAACATCACCAGGTAGGAACCGACACCACTCAAAATCCCGAAAGAAAAACGCCGCTCGGCGAACAACGACAGGTCCATCATCGGGTCGCTATCGGCCCGCTCGTGACGGATGAACCAACCGGCCAACGCCACGGCGGCCAACAGGAGTCCGATGATCAACGGCGAGCTCCACCCCAGGTCCGCACCAAAGGAAATGGCTGCCAGGAGGAGCACGACGGCGGGGAAGAAGATGCCCAGACCCGCATAGTCAAAGGGCACCCTCTGGGCGAGCTCACGACTGCGGGGTACCAGCAGGAGTGCGGCCAGTGCGCCGACGATGCCGATGGGGACGTTGACGAAGAAGATCAGGCGCCACCCGCCGGCGGCCACCAGAAGGCCCCCGACCGTCGGACCGAGGGCCAACCCGATGGCCTGGGCGGCACCTTGGAAGCCGATGGCCCGACCGAGGGAACGGGCCGGGACGACCAGGACGATGATGGCCAGACTGTTGGCCTGCAGCATGGCAGCTCCGAGCGCCTGGAGGGCCCGGAACCCGCAGAGCGTGGCCAGGTTGGGAGCCAGACCACACAGGACCGACGCCAGGACGAAGAGCACGAAGCCGTAGACATAGAGCAACTTCCGACCCCGCATGTCGGCGAAGCGACCGACCGCGGTGACCGTCCCCACCAGCACCACCAGGTAGCTGAGGCCCACCCAGGTGACCGCTCCCACGCTGGCGTGGAACGCCCCTTCGAGGGAAGGTAGGGCCACTGTCACGATGCTGGCGTCGAGCTGGCTCATCAGAGCGCCCACGCATACCGCGGCCACGGCCATCCAGTGGGCGTTCGGACTCTCCCGGACGGCGAGGGGGCGTCGGGGTTCAACGAGCAGCCGCTCCCACCTCCACGGAGTCGGACCCTCGATACCAACCGTCACCAGGCCATCCTGAGTGACCGTAAGCTAGATAGCAAATACCGATTTCTCCTTGATACGATAAGGTTTGCTTATGGAATCCGGACGGCTGCGCCATTTCCTGGCCGTGGCCGAGCACGGGGGGTTCACGGCGGCAGCCCAGGCGGTCTACGTGTCACAACCCGCCCTCTCCCTGGCCGTCCGGGAGCTCGAGTCCGAACTGGGGGCGGCTCTGTTCACACGTCGCGGCCGAACGGTGCGCCTGACCGCAGCCGGCGAGGCCCTCGTCGGCCCGGCCCGACAGGTCCTGCGCGATCTGGAAACCGGGCAGGCCGCAGTGGCCGCGGTGGTCGGACTCACCGACGGCAACCTCACCCTGGCCAGCCTGCCGACGCTGGTGGCAGATCCACTCGCCCCATTGGTGGGGACCTTCCGCAGCCACTTCGGCGGCATCCGCATCGATCTCGCGGCCCCCGACGACGCCAGCGAACTCATCGAGATGGTCATATCTGGTTCGTCCGAGCTGGGCGTGACCGAGGACCATGCCATTCCCGACGCCCTCGTTTCGCACGGACTGGGTCAACAGAAGCTCGTCCTGATCCTCCCCCCGGGTTCACCGCACGCCGATGGCGACCCCGTCGGCCTGCCCGAATTGGGCGACATCCCGTTCGTGGTGGCTCCCCCTGGCACCTCGACATCCCGACTCTTGATGGAGGCCCTTGCTGCACTCGATCGGTCACCCGAGGTCGCGGTGGTCACGGCACAACGAGACGCCATTGTGCCGCTGGTGGTGGCCGGCGCGGGTGCTGCTCTGGTCCCCGAATCGCTGGCGCTGTCTGCGGGGGCATCTGGTGCTGTCCTGGCCCGGCCGGAGCCGCCGATCGTTCGCTCCCTGACCCTCGTCCACCGTCAGGGCTCACTCTCCCCGGCGGCGGATCGTTTCGTGGCGATGGCGACGACGGTGAGCCATCAGTCCAACCGTCGGTCCAGCCGAACCCGGTCAGCCGGACCAGAGAGGCTCGGGCACGGTGAAACCGACGTCTTGGCCCCAGGCGTTCCGATATGAGACCTCGTCCGCCGGCTGACGGGGCGCAACGCCCCACGTCCCGGTGGGGTAGCCGAAGCTGACGCAGCCGGTGAGGATCCAACCCTGATCGTCGGGCACGCCGAGGATCTCGAGCGTCTCGGTCGGATGAAAGAACTGCAAGAGTGCCGTCAGGCAACTCCCGATACCTTCGGCTCGGGCGGCCAGCATGGCGCTCCAGACGGCCGGGAAGATGGACCCGCCACTTGGGTCGAATTGGGAGAAGGGGAAGAGAAAGAGCGGCACCTCGTCGAAGTGGTCGGCCAACCATTGGGCCGAGCGCTGGACCCGGAAGAACTGCTTGGACTCGGGGGCATCGGGATTGGCGGCGGCGGCATCGAGCTGGGTCTTGTACACCGACTCCCAGAGTTGTGCCATGGCGTGTTGGTACAGCGGGGCGAGCGCCGCCTTCTTGTCCTGGTCGTCCAGCAGCAGGAACCGCCAATTCTGCTGATTTCCCCCGCTGGGGGCCCGGACGGCCGCGTCGAGAATCCGCGCCTGGACCTCAAGGGGGATCGGATCAGGCCTGACCCGCCGCATGGCGCGGGTGGTGTACAGCGCTTCGTGCAGTTCCATGGGAGGGACACTACGCCCCGGTTTCCCACGAGCACCATGGTCTGACCGGGAACCACCGGGCCGGCCTATTCGACCAGCTGTACCCGCTCCATCGCTTCGATGTAGTCCTCGACCATGCCCATCACCACGTCGCGTGTCCGTCTCACGCTCGTCGCCATGCCAATGACTTGCCCGGCCGGGTTGAAGTTCACATCGACGGCCGCTTCGGGGTATGCATGGCCGCGACTGACCGCTTCTATGGCCACCATCATCTGCAGGGGCATGCCCAAAGGCTTTGGGTTCTCGGGCTGTTCCCACGCCTCGGTCCAGTCGTTCTTGAGCATGCGGCACGGCTTGCCCGTCCACGAACGCGAGCGCACCGTGTCGCGCGACGTCGCCTTGATATAGCTCTCCATCTGCTTCGGGGACACAGCCGCTTCCTCGACCGTGAGCCAGAGCGAACCGGTCCATACGCCTGCGGCCCCCATGACCATGGCTGCCGCCATCTGCCGGCCTGATCCCACGCCTCCTGCGGCCAGCACCGGAGTGGGAGCCACTGCGTCGATCACCTCGGGCCACAGGACGATCGATCCGACATCGCCCGTGTGTCCACCGCCCTCCGAACCCTGGCAGATGACGATGTCGACGCCGGCCGCCTTGTGGTTCAGCGCATGCTTGACCGACCCGGCCAAGGCGGCGATGAGCATGCCCTGGGCGTGGACCTTGGCGATCACGTCGTCGGGCGGAGTCCCCAGCGCATTGGCCACCAGCTTGACCTTGTCGTGCTTGAGGATCACTTCGACCAACGGCGCCGCGGTGGCGGCCGTCCAGCCCAACAGCTCGCGTTTCGGCCCGCCTTCGAGCTCAGGCACTCCGTGGTCGGCCAGGATCTTCTTGACGAACACCCGGTGCTCGTCGGGGATCATGGCCCGGAGCTCAGCTTCGAGTTTGACCGGGTCGAGCTCACCCATCCCCTCATACTTTCCGGGAATCACGATGTCGACGCCGTACGGACGGTCGCCGACGTGTTCATCGAGCCAGGTCAGCTCCACCTCGAGCTCTTCGGCGCTGAAGCCGACGGCCCCGAGCACGCCCATCCCACCCGTGTTGGACACGGCGGCGGCCACGTCGCGGCAGTGGGTGAAGGCAAAGATCGGGAACTCAATGCCGAGACGTTCGCAGAGCTCGTTGTGCACGATGGACCTCCAAAGGTCGTGTCGTTGAAGGTCCTGCCCTCCAAGTAGAACCAATTCTAGTTTGCGCGGGCGTATCCCGCTCATGCCCGCATCATCAAGGAGGCGGGCGGTGCTGCTGGGGCATGGCACCAGTGATCGTCATGCCGCAGGGGATTGAGGATCCTCCTGGTCGGCGAATTGGGTTCGGTAGAGCTCAGCGTAGAGGCCGTCCTCAGCCAGCAAGCTGGCGTGGGTGCCCCGCTCAACGATGCGACCATCGTCGATGACCAGTAGCTCATCGGCCTCACGCACGGTGGAAAGTCGGTGAGCGATGACGAGGGACGTGCGCCCGCTCAAGGTCTCGCGCAATGCCCGCTGGACCGCCGCCTCGGATTCTGAGTCCAGATGGGCGGTCGCTTCGTCGAGGACCACGATGTCGGGGGCCTTGAGCATGAGACGGGCCAGGGCCACGCGCTGTTTCTCGCCACCAGAAAGCCGGTAACCCCTCTCGCCGATGACGGTGTCGAGTCCGTCCGGGAGAGATGCCACCAGGTGGCCAATCTGTGCTTGATCAAGTGCGGCCATGACGTCAGCCTCGTTGGCATCGTGTCGGGCGTACATGAGATTGGCTCGCAGCGTGTCGTGAAAGAGATGGGGATCTTGGGTGACGACGCCCACGACATCGCGGATGGACTCCATGGTGGCCCGGCGAAGGTCGATGCCATTGAGCTTGATGGACCCAGCGCTGACGTCGTACAGGCGAGGGACCAGGGACGAGATGGTCGTCTTGCCGGCGCCCGAAGGTCCCACGAGAGCGACCATCCGGCCCGGAGTGACCCGGAAGGAGATGTCGTGAAGCACTTCACTACGAGGCCCAGACTCGAGCACGGCCACCGATTCGAGCGAGGCCAGCGAGACTTCACCAGCGCCTGGGTAGGTGAAGTCGACATGGTCGAACTCAATGGACGCAGGACCCCGGGGAATGGCCACCGCATCGGGATCCTCTTGCAGCATAGGGACGATGTCGAGCACTTCAAAGAGACGCTCGAATGAGACCAGCGCCGTCATCACATCGAGGTTGAGGTTGGAGAGCTGGGTCAATGGTCCGTACAGCCGGGTCAGGTACTGCGTGAGTGCCACGACCGTCCCAACGGCGAGGGTGCCCTTGATGGCGGCCACGCCGCCAAATCCGTAGACGAGAGCCGTGGCCAAGGAAGCAGTCAGAGTCAGGGCGACGAAAAAGACTCGGGCATACGTGGCCTGAGCGATACCGATGTCGCGCACGCGTCCGGCCTTGGCGTCGAAGGAAGCCGCCTCAACCTCAGGTCGACCCAGAAGCTTGACCAGCATGGCCCCGCCGACGCCGAAACGTTCTTGCATCACCATGTTCATTTCGGAATTGAGGTTGTACCCCTCCATCGTCAGGGATCCAATGTGTCGGCCCACGTACCGGGCCGGGATGAGGAACACCGGGAGGAGGACCAGTGCGGCCAATGTGATCTGCCAGCTCAAGAAGAACATTGTCCCGAGCACAATGAACACCGTGACCAGGTTGCCGACCACGTTGGAGAGGAGATCGGTGAACGCCTGTTGGGCACCGATCACATCATTGTTAAGCCGGCTGACCAGCGCACCGGTTTGAGTACGGGTAAAGAAGGCCAGCGGCATCTGTTGAATGTGGCGAAAGACTTTGGACCGCATATCGAAGATGAGCCCCTCACCGATGACGGCGGAGATGCGCCGTTCCACCAGGGCTAAGCCAGCGTCAAAAATGGCCAGGCTCCCGGCCAGGACGGCCAACCCGACGACCAGACGTTCGTTTTTGAGCGCAATGCCATTGTCGATCAACGCGCGCAGGATGAGTGGGTTGATCGCGGCGATGGCGGCATCCAGCACGACGACGGGCAGGAAGACGGCCAGAATCCGGCGGTAGGGAACGGCAAACGTCAACATGCGCCGGGCCGTGCCCTTCTTCACCCGGTGTTGCAGGACGGAACGGTCTTGGCGGAGCGACCGCATGCCACCCCACCCGCCGCTGGCTCGACCGCCGCCCATGCCGTGACCGCGTACAGCCATCAGTCACCTACCCCACGGATGGGGGGAGGGCAGACGACATGGGCAGGCAAGGCTATGAGCTTCACTCTCACGTCAAGCTACCGGTGCTCCCGGCCAGCCTCGACATCGGGTTGCCGGAGGTCGGCGAGGCATGGGAGATTTTCGACGCTCGCCGATTCGCTTCGCCAGCTCGCCTGGCCCTGACCAACCCAACCCATCGGAGGAATACCCTCATGACAGATCCCCGGCTTATCCCCGAACCGACGATCTTCATTCTGTATGGCGGCACCGGAGACCTGGCCCACCGTTTGGTCCTCCCGGCTTTTTACCGCCTGGCCATCGCCGGTTTGCTACCTCCGGAGTGGCGCTTAGTGGGCAACGGACGTGGTGACGTGTCCCACGAGGACTTCCAGGAGCGTGTCCGTGAGAGCCTCGAAGAGTTCGGACCCAAACCGTCGGAGGGTCCCTGGGAGGAGGTGCGGTCCCGCTTGCGCTTTGCCGGCGGGGGCTTCGACGCGAGCGATCCCGGGTGCCTGCTTGACGTACTGGCCGAGGCGGAGCAGGAGCTCGGAGGCACGCCCCAGCGGATCCACTACATGGCTGTCCCACCCGTGGCGTTTGGACCGCTGACGGAAGCTATAGGCGCCCACGGGCTGGTTGAGCGATCGAGGGTGGTCTACGAGAAGCCGTTTGGAACGTCCATGGAGACCTTCCGGGACCTCGACCATGTGGCGCACGCCACCTTTGAAGAGTCGCAGATCTACCGCATCGATCACTTCTTGGGGAAGGAAGCCACGCAGGACGTGCATGTGGTGCGGTTCGGGAATGGCCTCTTCGCGGGGACATGGGATGCCTCCCATATCGACAATGTCCAGATTGACGTTCCCGAGACCTTGGACGTCGCCGGCCGGGCCAATTTCTATGAGGCCACGGGTGCCATCCTCGACATGTTGGTCACCCACCTCTTTCAGTTGACGGCAGAAGTGGCCATGGAGCCACCACACTGCCTGGAGCCTGAATGTCTGGCCGAGGCTCGCGAGAAGGTCATCGGGTGCTTCCGCCCGCTTACCCCCGATGACGTGGTCGTGGGCCAGTATCAGGGCTATCGGGCCATCGACAGCGTGCCGGATGACTCTCGCACCGAGACGTTTGTGGCCGCCAGAGTGTGGGTCGACAATGATCGATGGAAGGGCGTCCCGTTTCTCCTCCGTACCGGCAAGTGTCTGACCGAGAGCCACCAGCGGGTCAGCGTGGTGTTCAAGGATCCGGTACCCGGTTTGGCTGGTCAGCCCACCGCCGCGAGCGTGCTCGGCTTTGAGCTTTCCGGCGACGGGCGGATCACCTTGACCTTGGTGGTCAAGGAGCCGGGACCCGCCCTGACCCTGAGTGCGGCCACCATCGCCTTACCGTTGGGCACGGGCTTCCACACCCCGTCACTCCCGGCGTACTCTCGCCTGCTCCACGATGTGTTGATCGGCGATCGCTCACTCTTCACCCGTCCCGACGGTTTGGAACACGTGTGGAAAGTGGCCGACGGGATATTGCACGACAAGCCCGAGCCGATCATTTACCCGCGAGGATCGTGGGGCCCGGACGAAGCGAGCGACCTGGTGTCACCTCGGCACTGGCTGCTGTCCGAGTAACCCGCAGGAGAGTTCGACCACGGTCGAGGAGCGCCGGCGCAATCGGCGCGTCAATGGCGGAACCACTCGGCCATCCCCGTCCGAGAGAGCAACGGGCGAAGGGCTGGATTCAGTACGCGCCAGTACCTCGGGCCATCGTCTTGGGGGTTTCCCACATGATCTTCAGGTCCCACCACATCGACCACGAGGCAACGTAGAGGTAGTCCAGCTGGGCGAGGTCTTCTCGAGTGAGGTCGTTGCGCCCGGAGACTTGCCAGAGTCCGGTGATACCCGGGCGCACTTCGAAACGGCGGGTTCCCCAGCCATCCACACCAGACTCAGCAGGGATAAAGGGCCGAGGGCCCACGACCGACATGTGGCCCCGGAAGACGTTAATGAACTGAGGGATCTCATCGATACCGGACTTACGAAGGAAGGCACCGAAGGGGGTGATCCGGCCCTGCTCGCTCGACTTGTCCCGTATTTCACGAAGCGGGCGATTGATGTCTTCTGTCAGCCCTTCCGGAGCGACGTTCCTGTCGACCTCGGTGGCTACCCGCATTGAGCGAAATTTTGAAATGGTAAATGGATGTTGGTGCCGCCCCAATCGGTTCTGCTTGAAGAAGATCGGACCCGGTGAGCTGAGCTTCACTCCGACGGCAACGACCAGAAGCAGTGGCGATGTAACGAGCAAGACAATTGAACTTATGCCGATGTCGAATGCTCTTTTCATGGACCGATCCCATGCACTCATGTGGGGTCGGGCGAGTTCCAGAAAGGGTGTGCCGGACAGGTCACTCATGCGGGATCGCCAGCTGACCAATTCGAAGTAGCGAGGCACCATAGCCAGGTGAACGGTGTCTTGGAGCCGGCGGTAGGTATTCAGGGACTGCTCCGAAGCCTGTTCGGGGAAGGCAACCAGAACGCGGTGAACCTCCAACTGGGGGCAGAGCAACGGAAGATCGCGCACACGCCCGACGGCCCCTTCCTCAACGACATCGCTGTCGACCACTCTCCCGACCAGTGTCATGCCCGAATCCTGGCGAACATTGGTCATGATCCGCTCAGCCAATTGTCCCGAACCCACGACGATCACTCTGGTCGTGGTGAGGGCATGGAGGAAGTACCGCATTCCGATTCGGCCAAAAGTGATGACGACCACGGTGACGATCACGGCGAACACGAGTTGGGTTGCGTTTGCTTCCGTGCGATGAAACGTCACGTGGAGCAGAGCGTCGACTGCGAGGGTAAGTACGCAACCAGCACCAACTCCAAAGGAGAGGTCGCGGATCTCTAAGAAGGCACTGGGTTGCATCCGGCGATGCGTCGAACGGTACATACCACCGAGTGCGAGGGCCACGACGACAGAAATGGGAAAGAGGGAGTCAAGGG
>Ga0208480_1000627_pt1 | contig 13332 bp, 5 predicted proteins | sample NGESurshal092012_4_FD_184485 | JGI IMG/M metagenome (GOLD analysis project Ga0208480, IMG submission 184485) | Arctic peat soil microbial communities from Barrow, Alaska - NGEE Surface sample F53-1 shallow-092012 (SPAdes) | ecosystem: Environmental > Terrestrial > Soil > Wetlands > Peat ... | reverse complement strand
GACAATCTTGAAGCACACGGTGCGAACGGCCGACGACAGACGACTTTCCACCCAGTCCAGCGGCGATCCCGATGGCAGACCCGTATTCATCCTGCACGGGACGCCGGGAAGCCGTTTAGGACCGCATCCCCGCTCCGCCGTCCTGCACCGGCTGGGTGTCCGGCTGATCTCCTTTGACCGGCCAGGTTACGGCGGATCGGACCGGCTGGCTCGGCGGCGGGTCGCGGACGCGGCCGCTGACGTGCTGGCCATCGCGGACGCATTCGGCCTGGAACGCTTCGCCGTCGTAGGACGGTCAGGCGGCGGACCGCACGCCCTGGCCTGCGCCGCACTTCTGCCCGATCGAATGACCAAGGCGGCCGTGCTGGTCGGAATCGCCCCCCACGGAGCAGACGGGCTGGACTGGTTCGACGGCATGGCCCAGTCCAATGTCATTGAGTTCACCGCAGCAACACGGGGCTACGAGGACATCGTCGCTCACACGAAGGCGATGGCCAACGATGTTCGAGCCAATCCGGCGAACCTGCTGGCAACACTCCACTCCGAACTGCCCGACTCGGACAGGCGCGTGGTGGCTGACAGGGGGATCCGATCGATGCTGCTTGAGACTTACGCGGAGGCGCTGCGAACTTCCGATTACGGCTGGGTCGATGATGCCCTGGCGTTCTGCTCGCCGTGGGGATTCGACCCGGCCACGGTCAAGGTGCCTGTCCTCCTGTGGCACGGCGCTAGCGATGTTTTCTCCCCGGCTAGCCACGCCAGGTGGCTTGCGGACAGGATCCCTAGCGCCGCCGTAGTGGTACAAGCCGGCGCGGCGCACTTCGGGGCCCTGGACGTGCTTCCAGACATTCTTCGCTGGCTCAGCGCCGACCGACCTAGCCACCGTGAACTGGTGCGCCAGGCGAGATCAGCCGATCCCCGGTTCTAGATCTGCTGGGGCTCCAGATCGCGATTGATTCGCTGCCATTTATGAAGTTGTATCCCATCCGGATGACTTGCTCCCAAGATACGAGCAAAGTCAGCGATGAGGCGCTCCCTGAGCTGCTCAGCTTCCTGGCCTTGTCCTGCCTGGCGAAGAGTCACGGCTAGATTAGCCTCGCAGATCAATGTGTCTGGGTGGTCCCGGCCCAGAGCTTCGCGCAGGAGGGGAATAGTCTGCCGCTCAAGGACCTCGGCCGCCTCGTGGTCCCCCAAGTCACCCTGGCAGTTGGCCAGATTGACCGCGCACGACAGTGTCAGCGGGTGCGTCGTCCCGAGTTTGCGCTGCATCCGGTCAAGAGTGTCTCTAGTAAGCACCAGCGCCTCGGGGAGTCGCCCGATGCACCGTAGGTAGCAGGCGAGGTTGTTCGCGGCAACCAATGTGTTTGGGTGGTCATCACCCAAGCTGGCCTGGTGTGCTGACTTCACCCCCGTCACCAGGAGAAGTGCCTGGGGCATATCGTCGGCTGCAGCATAATCGCAGGCCAGGTTGAGCGCACAAGAGAGGGTGTCAGGAGCATCGGCACCAAGGTGGTGCTTGTACCGCTCGTAGGTGTCCTGCGCCAGCATCATCGCCTCGGACTGCTCGCCAGCTTTGCGCAGCGAAACAGCCAGGCTGACAGCCGCCCGCAGAGTGTCGATCATGTCGTCGCCGAGCACCTCCCGGTACCTCTCCCAAGTGTCACGCAGCAGGTCCACGGAGTGACGGAAGGCACCTGCTGCACGCATGTCAAGAGCCAGGCTCTCCGCTGAGGAATTGGTATTAGGGTGATCGCGGCCAAGGACCTGCCGCTGGCGGTACAGCGTCTCTTCGTCCAGGGTGCGTGCGGTGAAACAGTCGCCGACGAGTCTCAGTGAACTAGCCAGGTTGTGGGCGGCCATCAGCGTTCGTGGGTAGTCCTCGCCGAACTGCTCCTTGAAGCTCTCATAGGTTTCCCGATCCGCCGCGAGCGCCTGTTGGAATTCGCCGAGCGCACGCAGGTCGGCACCTAGACCGTTTGCCGTGATCAGGGAGTGCGGGTGGTCAGGGCCGAGCACGGCCCGCTGCCTTTCTAGTACATAGGTGTCCAGTTCGCGGGCATCACCGAAGCGCCCTTGCGAGCGGAGCACGTTGGCGATCTGAAACTGCAGGTGCAAGGTTTGCTGGTGATCGGCCCCGAGCTGATGGGCCCAGAGATTCTCTAGTCGCCGGGCGAGAGCCAGCCCCGATTCGAACTCTCCGTGCTTCCACTGGTATCGCACCCAGTCGATGAGCAATTGGCGAGTCCGCGGATCGTCACACTCTTCTGCGACGGACGGTCCGAGGTGCGGCCAGATAATGTCGTAAGTGGACCAGTTGGCAGGGTCATCGGTCTCCCCTTGACGCGGCCGGGCACCGGTGAGGATCTTGTGCACTTCATGCCGGGCCCCAACCTGCTCCTCATCACTCATCTGCGAGCGGATCACCGCCTGCACCAGACGGTGAATCTGGAGTGAATTTGTGCCCTGGTCCACCTTGACCAAGGCGAACCGGCTGATGTCCCGGATCACCCGGCCAAGCATCAGCTTCTCGCTCAGCGTCTCGTCGAACGGCAGCAGAGACTCATTCATCTCGTCGCTGTAGAGCAGGTCCATGGATATCGGTCCCGCCGAGAAGAACGCGCACAGTTGCAGGAGCCGCACCGCAGCAGGCGACCGCTGCTTGAGCCGGTCGAAGGAGAGGTTCCAGGTCGCTACGACCGGCATCGGGTAGTCCGACGGCTGGTTCAACGACAGAATCCGGGTGGACTGTGTCGCCAGCTGCTCCACGTAGACCCTGGCGGGCGTACCAGTCTGCTCCAGCCATGCGCTGGCCTGCTCCACGGCCAGCGGCAGGTGACCGAGAGCGTCGGCGACTCTTTGCGCGTCGGCCAAATCTAGCTCGGGCACGTGCCGTAGCAGGTGTCCCACGCTCTCATCCCTCGTGAAGACGTCCACCTCCAGGGGTTCTGCTGAGTGCGTCCAACCCTGGTTACGTGAGGTGATGAGGACGTGCCCCGAGCCTGTGGGAAGGTATGGCTCAAGCTGTTTGGGGTCGTCAGCATTGTCGAAGATGAGAAGCCAGTGCGGGGTCGTGTCCTGGCGCAATTCCTCGAGGGCCGCCTCACACGCCTCGGCCACGTTGTCGCCGACCTTGAGACCCATCTTCCGGGCCAGGTCCGCGAGGGCGTTGCTGGTTTCCTCGGCTCGTTCCGATGGCACCCACCAGACCAGGTCGTAGTCGGCCATGAAGCGGTGTGCGTACTCCAATGCGAGCTGGGTCTTGCCGACACCTCCCAGTCCGTACAGGGCCTGGGCGACCACGACCGCCCGGCCACCCCCGGCCAGCTTGTCGCGCAGCAGTTCGAGTGTTGCTCCCCGGCCGGTGAAGTCAGCGTTCCGGGCCGGAACGTTCCAGATCGGCGGTATGGTCCCCGGGAATCGCGGCTCCTCGGCATGGGTTCCCGATCTGCCCGGTGGCTGGGCCGGCCGGTCGAGGGCCCACAGCAGTTTCGCGGTCGCCTGGGCTGCGTCCATCCGGGCGAGATCAACTACTGGATGCTCGTTGAAAGGTTCAGTAATCCGCACCTCGCTGATACGTACCGGAACCAATTGACGGTGTGTATCAGCTACATCGGCCGACGAAAGTGTCTTCCAGATAGACCGCGCGTCAGGCGAATGCAGGTAGGCAGAGGAAAGCACGGCGATGGCACGAGGAGCAATCTCCAGCTCGCGCTCGGCCTGGATGCTTCCGCGAACGTCACCGTCGCCGCCGCCGGCCGTCAGCACGGTGCTGCGCGGCAGGACGCGGAAGCCGGCCCGGGTCAGCACGGCCTCGATCCAGTCCGCCCACATCCGGTCCTCGGGCACGTAGCTCAGGTAGACCTGGGTGGAGGATGCGGGCTGCCGCCGGGCGAAGACGTCCTTGTACTGCAGCCGGAGGTCCTCGGGAATCGGCCGCATGGTACTCACGTGACCGGCGGTAACGGCGTCGGTAATCCGCTCGAACGAGGCGAGCAGGGAGGTCGGCGACCCTGGGTCGTCCCCGAACGTGGCCAGGGTCTCCTCGAAGGCATAGAAGGGCTTGTAAGGGACCTCCACCGAAGCCCAGTACAGTGCCGAGCTCTCCGGGGTCATGCCGGCCGGGAACCCCTCGAACTTCATCCGGGCCAGGGCCCGGCCGACGTCCAGCTTCTCCTTTTCCCCGTCCTCAATGCGCATCGGCACCGGCAGCACCCGGATGTTGCGGTCCCGGTACCGTCTGCTGATCTGGCGGGCCACGTTGGCCGCGCCCTCGATGCTCTGGTCGCTGAGCGTGAAGCAGATGGTCAAGACGTCGGGGAGCTCGATCGTGCAGATGTCAGCCACATCGCTCAGCCCGGTGCGGCTGTCGATCAGCACGTAATCATATTTCTGCTTCATGTCATCGCGCATGGCCCGGAAGAAACGGCCGCCGCCAAGCCGGTCGTAGAAGTTGTCCCAGTCGAGTGAGCAGACCGCGGCGGAATAGTCACGATTCTGGCGCCCAGCCGAGAGGAAATCCAGCTTGCCGCCTTCCGGAAATGCCCAGTCGAGCGAAACGGCGTGCCGTTCTACGCGGGCGAGTTCCAGATGCCAGTCATCGCTACGTGGCCCGGGATCAACGGCGGCGGACGCATAATCATTGATAATTTCGATCACGCCGTTGGTGGCGCTGACCGTTGATTCATCCAGGAACGGATGGAAGAACTTGTGCAGGCCCGGTGATTCCAGGTCCCAGTCAACAGACAGGACACGCTTTCCGCTGGTGGCGAGTATCCAGGCCACGTTGGCCAGCGCCATCGTCCGGCCCGTGCCGCCCTTGTAAGAATAGAACGTGATGATCTGGCCTTCGCCGGTCTCACTCATCGGCATCTCCGGGATCGTTGGGATCGGCTCTCCTCAGCCGCGGGCGCTCGATGACAGGACCTGCGGGTGGACGGGCAGTCGCTTCTTTACGGAATCTCTTCAGCATGATCATCGTCATCTCAGGCAGGAGCTGGCCAAAATCCTGGAGGGTGGGGATTCCGTTCGCGGCCATCCGGCAACGGTGCGGGACGCTGGTCAGCTTGTGCCCCAGATGCTGCTCGAGAGTTGCGCGGAGATCAGCGCGCGCTTCGTGCGTCTCGGAGTCCTGGCTGTTCCAGGGCACCAGCACGCTGACCCACGGCTCTTTCACCTGGTCCAGACGACTGAGCTGTTCCTGATGCTTAGCCGACAGGCTCACCCAGGGATCTACCAGGCACAGGCTGGGCGGCACGGGACGCCCAACGCTTGACCACCTGGTGACGTCGTCGTCGAAGGCTCCCACCAGCGGTTTGCAGTCGAGGCACTTCTTGGCCAGTTCCTGCGCATAGTCGGCCAGCGGTTGAGGGTAATCCGGCCGGTACGGGCTCCAGGTGTGCGGCGTCGCCCCGTAGTACTCGGGTGTCCGGCCGGGGGGCAGAGTCGAGGTGTCGTGAGCCAGCACCGCGATCTGGAGCCCACCATCCGCCGTGCGCCGTGCGCTGGCCGGACCGAACGCGCTGGGCAGTGAGTCAAAGTCCGAGCGCGCGGAAGGGTGGGAAACCGCCTCATCAGCAAAGGGAATACTCTCGTCGCCGATGGCGATGATTCGCTCGGCCAGCCTGTGCACCGCTCGCTGGTAGTCAGTCCGGTAATTGTGCAGTTTCATAATCCCATAGAAACCCTCGGCGCAGTAGCGTTCACCCAGGAACTTGTGGTCGAACTGCACGGACTGCGCGACGTAAGGCAGCTTCTCCCGTGGAAGCCTCGTCCATAGCGCCGGGACGATAGCATTCACTACGTGGCGCCCGCGGGCCCTGTGTGTGATCTCCCGGCGGGCGAACGCGAACCATTCGCGGCCGCAGTTGTCACTCTCAAAATACCGCCGCGAGTAAAGCGGGACGAATACCCGGGACCGGGCCAGAGCCGACGTCAATTCCGGTGACCATAGGGCACCGATCTGATTTTCCCGGTCCATAAATCCGGCCTCTTCCGGCCGGGCGTCGGTCATCTGTAATATTTCGGCGCATAGGTCCTTGTAGAGTTTGTAAACCCAACGGTCCGGGTCATCGCGATCGGTTGGATCTTGTTTAGGCGTCCGCGCATAGCTAAGAAAGAAGTATGGCCTGTCGTCTCGCCCTGAAGCCATCGGCGCTTTATCCCCCTATCACGCCAGTCTCACCAGTCCCCGTGGTGAGACCAGAAATCATCCGCCACTCCAAAAGCGCCCAGGCAAAAAGATGATATAAGAGATTTCTGCTGGTTACCAGGGGGTACCTTCGCCCGGCAGGAACGGCCGCCTAACCGTTCAGCCGCTGTGGCCCGTGCTCGCTGGGCCCGTAAGGGCTGCCAGCGAGTTGCGCATCTGCTGGACGAACCGTGTTCCGAGGGGCGTCAGTGCGCCCGAGTCCAGCAGGGTGCCGATTGCTTCACCGGCCTGCGCGCGGCACTCGCCGAATCGGCGCCCGGCCGCGTCGCTGTTCGAGTCGGCCTCACGCTGCTGGCTCACGCGCCAGAAGTCCGCAACCGCCAAGTGGGCGTAGGCACCTTGCAGAAGCGCTTCGATCCGGCCCTTGCTTTCTCCCCTCGGCGCGGGAAAGAGGCGGTCGTCGGCTGGGTCGTAGAGATCGTATAGATCGAGGACGGCACCCAGTTTCGCGCGCTGGAATTCCTCGATGAGCAGCAGGGCGAGTCCGCCCGGCCCAGCCGACGCGGACACGGCTCCGAACGCGTGCCTGGCCACCGCGCTGGCCCCGCGGCCGTCCGGGCCGGGCGTCAGCGGGGTCAGCGTGGTCAGCCCGGCGGCCAGGGCCGGAGCGTATGCCCTGTGCTCGTGCTCGATCTCGTCCCATGCGGTCTCGAATTCACGCGTCCACCAGGCGGCCTCGGGCGCGCTGAGGCGGGGGGCGGCCGACCATGGGGCGCAGCCCCGGTACGGGTCGATGTCGTCGAGAGCCAACTGGAAGCCACTGGCCCGCAGCATGCGCACTGGCTGCCACTCGCCTGCCCTCGTGTTACCGGAGACCGCGTCAGCGCGGGCCGTCCCGGCCAGCAGTGCGGTCCGGTCCAGAGTCCAGCAGGATTCGCCGACGCTGATGATGACGGCATTCGTGATCACGCTGATCAGGCCCGTTTCTGGCTCCTCTGCAGTCGGCCATGCCCCCTCCTCCGGTCCCAGGACGAGCCGACCGAGCGCGGGCAGGGGGACAGCCGCCTCAATGACCGGGACCGTGATCATGGCCCCCATACCGGCGCGGGCCGCTCCTGCTGCCGCGATCGCACCCAGGTAGCCAAGGTCGGCGGTCAGGGCCCGAGAGGTCCCGGTCTGGCTCTCACCGCTCTCGGTGGCAGTCAGCTTCAGCTGATCCAGGCAACGCACCGCCCAGACCCGCAGGTATGGGTGGCCCAGGACGGTCTCCAGGGCTCCGGGCTGTTCACGGTCCAAGGCGACCAGCAGGGACCAGGCGGCCTGCAGTCCGGCCTCGTCGGCGGGAGGGAGAGCCGACGTCCTGCGTCCTACCTGGTACACGGCGCCTAGGAGGCCGCGCAGCAGGCTGCGCTGGCCTTCGATGAGTTGGCGGACACCCCTCGCACCGCCGGCTCCTGCGGCCAGCGCCAGGAAATCTGTGTCGTTCATTTTGTGGACCGGGATCTCCGCCGCTCCTGTGTCCTGCTCCGGCAGGTGGCTGCTCACGTGGGAGATGAGCGCCAGCAGGTCCGTGCAGTAGACCGACGGGTTATCGAATCCGTTCTGCGCCCGGTGGCGGTGTGTATACAGACCCCCGCCGCAAGAGCTCACCACGGGGCATTCCTGGCATGTCTGGCATAGCCCGCTGATTCCCTGCTCACGGGCCACGATGCCAGGATGCTGACCGACTATGTCGATGGCATGGTCGAATAGATTAAGCCCTGTCACCGGCGCACCGTCGTAGGCGGCTTTCAGCGAGTCGACCTGCTCGTAGCTGCCGTCCGTCTCGATGACCACGAGCCCGGGCGGCCCGAGACCGAGTGCCTCGGTGAGACTTTCCCCTCCACGCAATGTGGAAATGATCGAATCGAAGGTGCGGATCCGGACCGGACGGCCCTGCGCAATCCAGTGATCAAAGATCACGGTCAGCCAGTCAGCGTACTCACTGTCTGTGGCCGACGTCCGGGTAGGAGGGTGATCCCAGGTCGCGTGGGGAAGGAGAAAATCGATCCGCGGAGGGTCCAATTCCAGTAGGGACTCGTAGACCGTCAGGGGGTCATTAGCGATATCTATGGTGCACAGAAGCCCAGCATACAATTCTCGGAAACGGTTGTCACTCAAAAGCCGTATGGCACGAACAACCTTCTCATAGCTGCTACGCCCGTCGGCATACCGGCGATGGCGGTCATTAGCAGTCCTGTCTCCATCAATGGAGATGCCGACTTTAACGTCGTACTCCGCGAAGAGCTTGCAGAATTCTTCGTTCAGCAGGACGCCATTCGTATGGATCCTGAGGTCGAGCTCGCAGATACCGGCAAGCACCGACCGAAATTCCATGGCGATCCGGCGAAGCCGGGTAAGGCCGGCGAGCAAAGGCTCGCCGCCGTGGAGGACTATCTGCACATCTGGCAGCGCATGAGATCGCGCGTGGTCAGCGATCCTCAGCGCTGCCTGCGAGACCACCTCGTCCGCCATGACGACGGGCCTTCCGCGCCAACTCTGATCAGCAGCCTGGTACACATAGCAGTGATCACACGCGAGATCGCACCGGCTCGCTACTTTGATCACGAACTGGGTGAGGGGAACGAGTGGCCTGCTCATGCCAGGCCCAGAGGCTCAGATCGCGGACTGAAACGCTGCACTGGCAGCCGGTGCTGACGTGATCAGTAGACCAGGCACGGCACGCTCAACTAGGTGATGGGTCACCAGCCCCAAGGTCGGCATGTCCGCGAGCGGTACGTCCCGGACATCGGCCAGATCGGACAAAACCATCATTTTAGGGTCATCGGTGACCTGCATAGCTTCGCCAACCAATCTAGGCCCACCGGGCTCTGTAGTAACGCTAAGGCTCTTGTGCCTGATTTCCCGCGCCCAAGCGCCAGCCAAACCCCCCGCTGCATGCGCAGAGTTTCGGTTCGCGAAGACGGGCCGAATGTGTCGTTTTGGCTGGCCTCTGGATACGAGGCAACCTCTCCCGCACCGAAGCCAGGAGAACGGTAACATGCCCGAGCCGATCCAAACCTCGTGGAACGCAAAATCTGCACAACGAACTGATAGCGCTTTCGCGCTCCTGCCCTGACCTGGCCTGATTGCCATGGAACAAGGTCAGCCGATGCCGGCTGTCGCGTCACAGGCTGGCACCGTCACAGCCGTCAGGTCGCCGCACTGAGTACTCGTGCGCGGTTGGCGGGACCGCCGGACCACGCGGACTCTGTCTTGCTCATGAGGCTAGATGACCGTTTTGAGAGTGGCGGCCGTCATCGTCAGCCTCCGGCGACGCACCGCGGCGGGTAGATTTCCGCCGCCACCGGAAGTAAGCGAAGGAGCCTCCCGAAGCTCCGAATCCACCACGGTCGCCAGCCCAGCGGACCACCAGGGCGATGTCCCTAGCATGAAATGAACCCAAAGGCCCAGGCCACCGAAGGCCAACCCCGTGGTCACGCCGACCGCCAGGACGATAACCACGAGCTGGAGTGTCGTTTCCCAGTTCATCAGGGCCAGGAACCTGTCGGCCAGATCGAGCAGGTTGGCTGGCGCCGTATTGTCGCGAGGCCCCTGCCGTCATGGCTTGAGCGACGCAGCCTCCTGGGCTGAGGTTGCCGCTGAGGAGGGAACGGCAGGTTTCGCCGTTCGGCTGATGGCACCCGGTCGACTCTCGCCTGCCAGAGAAATGCCTCAGGCCCGATCCATCCCGAGTGTGCACTGGTTTTCTACCGAAGGCGCCCCGGCGCCTCCTCTTCATCGGCGCCCCGGTCAGTCACACGTTCAACGTCCCGGGGCCCTGAGAAATAGTCACCGCGCCCTCTTGCAGATTCCTCGAGCGAGTTTAGCCATGTCCACCCGCTCCAGGAATTCCTAACACCTAGTAGATTTGTTCAGCATTTGTAGAGTGCGGCCCTACTCACTCGTGCGGGGAATTTCGGTGAACGACACACGGTAACCGTGCGGAGCCTGCCATCAAGTCTGGGGGACGCCCTCTGATCCTGCATTCGTCTTCGATACTGGTTTACAACCCTTTATGGAATCACTCTGTATAACCAAAGGCCTCACGACACGGTAACGTAACGCGTGGTTTTGATTCGGCCGGGGACGGAGTTGGTGCCTCCATGGCTGGATGCCACGGAGAAGGGTAGTGCAGGGTGCGTAGCTCCCGCCTTCGATCATCGGTTTCAGTTCTATTAATTTCGTACTGTGCACGTACGACGCACGCCAGAACGGTTCGTACTCAATTCCGTAGCCCGGGCCGCAGGCTACTTTGGCACCGATCTAGGCGATAGCGCCGTTCTGTGTCACTCTGATCATGATGGGTACACCTGACCGTTTCGTCCGGTGCAACATGAGCCACTGCTGTTGTCACGGGTGCGGGTGGGAGGCACCGTGATGGCGACTAGGCCGCCCCGGTTCCCGCTCAGCCGACGCGACGCGTGGGTGATGCCGTCCTTCCTGGCCGCCATTGTGACGGGATACCTCGCCTGGGGCGGCTGGGTCTCGGCGGCTGACCGGCCCTGGCTCTACCAGACCGAGGCATGGTGGCGCGTATGGCTCCGTCCGGGGTATGTCGCCGCGCCACTGGTCTTCGTGGCGCTCTGGCTGGCCGCCCTGGTGTGCTACTGGTACCCGCGGCGGCTGACCCCTCAGGTCGTGGGGATCACCACGGTCGTGACCATGGTCCTCATCGGAGGGATTCTCACCACGGCGGCCCTGGCCACGTGCCGGCAGGGCCAGACACCGGGCTCGGTCGTCGGCTGGGTGCTCGACCTGTACGTGGGCAACCCGCCGTCCTTCCCCCAGGGGGCGTGCAATACACCGCTGCCGCTCGCCTACCAGATTGGCAGCCCCGTGTGCGTGGGCGCGACGTTCACCGGGGCACTGACCGTGGCGACCGTCCTGTGGCGCCAGCCGCTCGACCGGATGCGGGCCCGGCTGGTCCGGGATGCGACCATCCTGACCGGGCTGGACAGCATGACGATGCCGGTCCTGCAGCGCCTGGCGCAGACCTTCCGGCCCGAGAGCATCGTCGTGATCGAGCCCGACGCCAGCGACCCACTCCTGGAGGAGGCTCGCGCCGCTGGGGTTCATGTCATGATCGGCGACCCGTCGTCTCCACAGGTGCTCCGGCCAGTGATCGCGGGTCGGCGCGGCTGCGCGCTACGGCGCTTGTACGCACTGCGGGGCGACGTTGCGGAGAATGAGGCGGTTCTCGCCGCGGCGAGGATGGTCCTGCACCGCTACCAGGCTGACCCGGACCGCCAGCCTCATCTGGTCGCCCGCATCGACGATCCCCGTCACGCCGATCACTGGCGCGGGTGGCACGCCGGCCGGTCCAGCCTCTGGTTCGAGGACGCCCTCAGCGCTCACGAATCGACCGCTTCCGGACTGCTCGATCAGGTCTTCCGGACCAGGGCCAGGCAACTGCTGCTGTGCGGGGACAGCACCCTGGCCCTGGCCATCCTCCGCGAACTGGCCCGGCGGGCCTGGGAACGGCAGGAACTGGCCTACTCCGCGAACGGCACCGCTGACCGTCACCGGCCCGCACCGCTGCCGGTCCAGCACGTGCTGCTGCTCGACGGGCGGGCTGAGGACCTGCGCCGAGAGTTCCTCGCCACCTCCCCCCCGTCCGTGGTCCGGGCCCTGTGCGACGTCCGGGCCGAGCCGCGCCACTGGATGGACGGGCTGCTCGCCATGCTGGATGCGATGCCGCCCGAGGCCGCGGCCGGGACCGCCGTGGTCGTGGCGGATGCCCTGAGCGAACGCGGTATGCACGAGGCCGGGCGGGCGGCGCGGCTCCACCCCGGGATCCCTGTCTTCGTGCAGACCTCGGAAGGTGGGGGCACGAGCGGCGCGATCTTCGATCTGCTGCACCCTTTCCAGCGGGCGCTGCTCGTCGACGGGGAGGTACCCGAGGACACCTGGACCAGAGTGGCCCGCCACTGGCACGAGTGTTACCGGCTCAGTCATCCGCCGGCGCCCGGTGACCCGAGGACCCTGGCCAGCCGGCCCTGGGCCAGCCTGGATGAGTTCCTCCGCCAGGACAACATTCTCCAGATCCGCAGCATCATGACCCTGGTCGTGGCGCGCGGCCGATGCTGGGTGCCGGACCGCGCGGTCGCCCCGGGCAGCTTCATCGAGCTCAGCGAGCACGACCTGGAAGCGGTCGCGCGCACCGAGCACACCCGCTGGTACCAGCGCCGGGCCGGGGCTGGCTGGTCACCGGAGCCCAGCCCTGGCGGCCATCGTCACCTGGCGAACGGCCGTCACCCGGACGGGAACCCGCTCGTGAACAGCCGCGTGGTCCCGTGGGCCGCCCTCCCCCGGGCCGAGCGCAGCCAGGCCGTCGACTACCTGCGTTCACAGCTCGCCCAGCTCGAGGACGTGGGCTTCATGCCAATCGTGCCGCCGGGCGGCCCTCCCGGGGCGGCCGAGTTCCGTCGCACCGGCACCGTGCGGGCCAGGCGCCTGCACGCCCGCCGGCCATGGACGCGCCGGTCCGGGGACGAACTGCACGGCAACGCCGGGGACTGGCGGGTGGTCGACGACGCCGGCGACGAGCGGACCGTCCGGGACCTGGCCTTCCGCGACAGCCACGAGCTGCTGGGCGGGGAGGTCTGGCAGCGAACCGGCACGTTCCGAGCCTGGCAGGTCAGCGAGACGCTGGTGCTGCGGACGATGGAGGGCCGGGCGGTGGCCCAGCCCGGGGACTGGGTCGTGGAAGGTAGCCGCGGCGAACGCTGGCCGGTCACCGACAGCCAGTTCCGCCGCACCTACACCAGCACCGGCCCCGATTCCTGACCCACCGCCCGGCCCACCGCCCGCTCAGGCCGCCCAGGCCGCCCACGCCCAGCGGATCAGGACGCCGCACCGAGCAGGCCCTCGATCCGGCTGAGCTGGTCGCGCAGCGCAGCCACATCCCCCTTGGTCGCGCCCTGCTCGGAGGGCTTGAGGCTGAGCACGAGCTGCCCGCCAGGCTCGAGGACTCCCTCCTTGACGTCGCTGACGTCGTCCCCGTTCTGCACGCGCACCGCGTGGTCGATCTCGCTGCGCCGCAGGCCCAGGTGGACCAGGGCACGCTGGATCATGTGCCCGTTATGGATCACCGTGGTCGGCTTGCCGTCGAAGATCCGCGCTGCGGTGGCGTTGCTGGCCAC
>Ga0208480_1000625_pt1 | contig 13348 bp, 10 predicted proteins | sample NGESurshal092012_4_FD_184485 | JGI IMG/M metagenome (GOLD analysis project Ga0208480, IMG submission 184485) | Arctic peat soil microbial communities from Barrow, Alaska - NGEE Surface sample F53-1 shallow-092012 (SPAdes) | ecosystem: Environmental > Terrestrial > Soil > Wetlands > Peat ... | reverse complement strand
GCCGCCCGCAGCGGCGGCCGAACGGGACGGAACGGAGGGCGCGCACAATGGTCGATATCCGTTTGCTGGTCGACTGCAGGAACCATCTCGGCGAAGGCCCGCTCTGGGATGTCGAGGAGCAGCGGCTGTATTGGATCGACAGTTCCGCCGCCGAGATCTGGAGCTGCCGGGCAGACGGGAGCGACGTGAAGACTTATTTCATCCGCCGCCACATCGGCTCCATGGCGCTGCGGGCGAAAGGCGGCGCCGTGCTGGCGCTGTCCAATGGCTTCAATCTCTATGACTTCAAGACACAGAAGGTCGAGCATATCGGCGATCCCGAAGCCGATGAGCCCGAGAACCGGTTGAACGACGGCAAGGTGGACCGGCGCGGCCGGTTCCTGGCTGGTTACATGTCGTACGATCATGACCGGGAAGACGCCGCTCGCGGGCAACGTCCGGTTCGAAATTCGGCGCTGTACCGGCTCGATCCAGACCTCACGATCCATCGCCTCGAGTCCGGGATCAAATGCTCCAACGGCCCGTGCTGGAGTCCCGACAACAAGACATTTTATTTCTGCGATTCGTACGACGACGTCATGTACGCATACGACTACGATATCGAGACCGGCAGCATCGCCAATCGCCGCGTGTTCCTGTCAGCGCGGGACTACGCGGGCACTTTCGACGGCTCCACTGTGGACGCAGAGGGCTATGTCTGGAACGCCCATGTGTTTGGCGGACGCCTCATTCGCTATGCGCCGGACGGACGCATCGATCGCATGATTGAATTCCCGGTGCGAAATCTGACCAGCGTCATGTTCGGTGGCCCGAATCTTGACGTCATGTACGTCACCAGCATGGGTCGGCCGATCAAAGGCATTCCGCAGAAGGAGTCGAGCGCCGGCGGCGTGTTCGCGGTGTACGGCCTTGGCGTGAAGGGACTACCGGAGCCGCGCTTCGCCGGCTGATTGCATCGCGTCGTCGGTTCACGCTCGCCACAAGGGACCTATCATGAAAGTCGAACTGCTTGCGGACGGACTTGGTTGGCCGGAGGGCCCCGCGCCGTTGCCCGATGGACGCATCATCTTCGTCGAGACCTATCGCAGCCAGGTCTCGGTTTGGCGCCCCGGACATGCGGTCGAGCAGTTCGCCTATGTCGGCGGCGGTCCGAACGCTGTTCTGGCCGCCGCTGACGGGTACTGCTATGTCACGCAAAACGGCGGAGTCATCGGGCCATGGCGCGCCACCGATAAGCGTCCGCCGTCGATCCAGCGGATCACCCCAAGTGGCAAGGTCGAAGTTCTCGTCACGGAAGTCGCTGGGCACACGCTCCGCGCCCCAAACGATCTCGCATTCGGTCCGGACGGCCGACTCTACTTCACTGACCCCGGCGGCGCGTTCGATCCAGTGAACCGACCCGACCCCTCCCGCGTCTTCGCGCTCAATTCCGACGGGACCGGCGAATTGGTAATGGAGCTCGAACCTGTTTACTCGAACGGGATTGTCATTGAGGCTTCCGGCGATATCGTTTGGGTGGAAAGCTACACCAACGCCGTGAAGCGGCGGACCAAAGACGGTCGGATCATCGAATTGTGCGTACTGCCGGACAAGGGCAAACCGGATGGGCTAAAGATCGCAAAGAACGGCGATTTCTATATCTCAGCCCTCCTGGCTAAGGGCCTCGATGTCGTGAAGCCTGACGGGACATACGCGGGTTTCATCGCGGTCGGCCGCGCACCGACCAACTGCGCCTTCGTGGGCAGCGAGCTGTATATCACGGACGGCGGCCATCTCGGAATGTCGGCGACCCCCGAAATGGCCGGCGCCCTGTGGCGAGTTTCGCTGGACGACGTGGCTGGACTCGATCTGTTCCAGGGCCATGTCGGCGGTCGGGAGTAGACCGCTAGTCCGGGCTTTGATGCGCATCGACCAGAACGGCCATGAGCAGCGCATCCTCCGTGCCGCGGTTGACCCAAGCGTGATTCGTGCCGCGCTGGACAACGCAATCAAAGGGCTCGAGGTCGCGCTCCTCCTTGTCGAGAACAAGCGTGATCTGCCCCGATAGCAGGATGATGTAGTCAGTCGTATGCGATCGGTGCATCGCCGCATGTCGGGTCGTGTCCGGCTGAAGGTGGCCACCCTTCATCGAAGCGAACCATTCTGCGCTCGCTTCGCGCTTTTCGTCCTCCGACAAATGAGCCATGGCTGATTCCGGGGCGATTTGAAAATAGCGAAACAATGTTCCACCGCGCGGCGGTTCAAGCCTGTCGGACCGTTCTGCATGGTCAATGCCGTCGCCGTGATGTACGCGGCCCGCGTCCGTGATCCACAATTCCGTCAGAACAGCGATCGTATTGGTCGCGGGCCCATCGATCATCACCCCCGACTTTCCCCTTTCATCGTCCACGGTGACGATCCGACGTACTGGCTTCAACATGCGCGTTCTCGCTCTTCCGTTTTCGCCCGCTCCGGTCTTCGTCGCTTACCTGTCCCGCAGCGCAAGCACTGAAACGAGGACCACTATGCCATAGATGATATCGCGTACCGAATGCGGCAGTGTCGTCCCCGCAAGCAGCGTCTGCAACGCCGTGAGCAACAAAACGCCGCCGAGCATGCCGATGTAGTTTCCACGGCCGCCGGTGATCAGCGTGCCGCCGACAATGACGACGGCGATGGAGGGCAGCAGGAAATCGTCGCCCATACCGAGACTGGCCTGCCCGCTGAAGCCCGTTAGCAGTACGCCAACCAAGCCCGCACAGAACCCGCTCAGAACATAGACGCCGATCGTGGTCGACTTGACGTCGACGCCCGAAAGATAGGATGCGCGAGGGCTATTACCGACCGCGTAGATCCAACGTCCGAATACGGTGCGACCGAGCAACGTAACGGCGAAGACCACGAAGACCGCCATCAGGACGACGACCGGCGTCAGCCGTCCGAGCGCGCCTGTCATCAGCCATTTCAGCGCAGGTGACGCGAATCCCGAAGGCGTTCCGTTGCTGTAAAGGAGCGCCGCGCCCTGCAGCATGCCGTTCGTCGCCAGCGTGACCACAATCGGCGGCAGACCAAGCATGGCGACCCCGAAACCGTTGGCAAAACCTATGAGCGCACCCACTCCGAGCGCCAACGGAACAGCCCAGATCGTGGCCGCATTCGAGCCTTGAATTAATCCCGCCGCGAGAATCCCGCAGAAGCCGATTGTCCACGGCACGGAAAGATCGAGCCCGCCTGCGAGAATGACGCTTCCCTGGCCAAGCGCGAGAATGCCGAGGAAAGCGCTGAGCACGATCAGCGAATTGTAGTATTTGAGCGAGAAAACGATGTTCTCGGAATAGACAAACTGCGTTGCGATGACGACCAGCACAAAGGCGATATAGGCGGGAAGGATGTGACTGAGTTGCTCGCGGTTCCGGTCCAACCAAGGCGGGCGGCTTGCCGCCGCGCCGTTGCTCCGGGAAGCGGATCGCTCTGACGACAGCCCGGTCTTGACTTGCGACGCTGCAACGCCTTCCGCCCGCGCGCGCATCCAGAGACCCGCGCGACGAACCGACTCTACGATCACGCTCTCGCGCCCCAGGGAGGCGCCGACGACCGCCAGGATAAGCACGACGCCTTCCGCGATCGTGGAGTAATAGGCGGACACATCCAGCGCGAGCAGGATGTTTATCATCATCGTGAGCGTGTAGGCGCCGATGACCGAACCGAGGGCGCCGCCGCGTCCTCCGCCCAGCAGAGTTCCGCCAAGCACGACCGCGGTGAACGTCTCCAACAGCAGCGGGTCGCCGACCAACGGATCCGCCGACCCGGTCTGCGCACCGATGAAAACGCCCGCCGCGCCATAAAAGAGACCGCCGAGCACAAAGGCGAAGAACCTGGTCCACTGCGTCGAGATGCCTACGGCGTGCGCGGCTTCGGGATCACTGCCGACCGCGTATACCGCCGTGCCGAAGCGCGTGCGCTTCACCAGCGCCCAGAGGAGAAGTCCGCCCGCAACGACGATCGCCGCTGCCGGCAGAATGCCGGGAATTGCTGCGCCGGTGAGGAGCCTGGTCAAGGTTTCCGCAACTGACCCTCCTGGATCAGGAAGGACGATGAGCGTAACGCCGCGTACCACGAACATCGTCGAGAGCGTCACGACGATCGACTGCAAGCGCATGAACGCGACGAAGAAGCCATTCAAGGCGCCGACCGCGGCGCCCGCGGCAAGACCCAGCGCGACCGCACCGATCTGACCTGTGGCGGTTTCCTGCGGAGTTGTTGCGACGAGCGCATTGACGAGCGAGATTGCGGCGCCGGCCGAGAGGTCGAACCCTCCGGCGATGATGATGATGGTCTGGCCGATCGCGGCAAGCGCCAGGGGAGCGCCGTTGGTCGCCAGCGAAGCCAGGTCGTAGTAGCCCAGTCCCTTGGGAGAAATGACGACGAGAACCGCGAGCATCGCCGCAAACACGAGCGCGGCCGCGATGAGCCCGCGATGTTTGCCGAAATTGAATCGGATGCGCTGCCCCGCGGCCGCGTCCATCCCCGTGGCGCTCATGCGTCAGCCATCGCTCCGGCGCTATTGACGGATTCGCCAAGCGCGGCCCTGATGATCGTCTCCTCTTCGAGCGCTTCTGCGGGAAGTTCCAACACAATCGCGCCCTTGTACATGACAAGCACGCGGTGACAGAGATTCACGAGCTCGGGAATTTCCGACGAGAACAGGAGCACAGAACCGCCGGACTTCGCGAACTCGTGGATCAGCACATAGATTTCGTGCTTGGTGCCCACGTCGACCCCTCGGGTCGGATCGTACATCAACATCACGCGACCGCCCGTCAGAATCCACTTGCCGATCGCAAGCTTCTGTTGATTGCCGCCGCTAAACGCGCCCGCGCGCGTGAATAGAGCCCGCTTATCGACTTGCACGGTCTGCATTGCTTCGCGAACTGAGGCCGCCTCCGCCTTCTCGTCGATAAGGCCAAAACGGATGAATCGCCCTAGCACGGGCAGGGATATGTTCTTGAGCCCATCGAGCTTGAGGAACAATCCTTCCGTCTTTCGGTCCTCGGGAACGAGGCTCAGCCCAATGTTGGCGCGCACAGCGTCACGCGGAGACATGAGCACGACCTTCTTGCCGTTCACTTCGATGTGACCCGCCGTCAGGGGCGTTGCGCCGAAGCAGCCGAGAAAGAGTTCCTGCATGCCCATCCCTTGCAGGCCGGAGACGCCCAGGATTTCGCCAGTCGCGAGATTGAAGCTTGCTTTGTGAAGCCGGGACCCTGTCGAAATGCCCTTGGCGGAAAGTGCGGGGGCGTCGCCATTGCGCGCGGTCGGTTCACGCTTTGGAAAGGTCGCGCTGAGAGAGCGGCCGATGATCATCCGCACGATCTCGTTTTCGGACAAATCCCCGACTCGCGCGGATCCCACATCCCGCCCGTTGCGAAAAACGGTCAGATATTCGCAAAACGCGTTCACTTCCGGCATGCGATGCGAGATGAAAATCACCGCCGCGCCGCTGGCTTGCGTCTGCGCGATGATGCGTCCAAGCCAGTCTATGTCGCGACCAGAAAGCGTCGAGGTTGGCTCGTCGAGAAGGAGAAGCTTCGGCTTCTTGAGAATGGCCCGCGCGATCTCGAGCTTCTGGCGTACTGGAAGATCGAGATCCCGCACCTCGGCGCGCGGATCGATGAATCCAAGCCCGAGACTCTCGAGGTGGGCGACCGCGATCCTCTCAGCCTCGCGGCGCCTTACGAAGACGGCGCCCCAAACGGGCTCGGCGTTGAGCAACAGGTTTTGCGTGACCGTGAGGTCGCGGACCTGAGTCATCTCCTGAAACGCCGTCTGGATCCCGCAGGATTGCGCGGCGCGGGGACTGTCGAGGGTGCGCAGTTGCCCGTCGATACGAATCTCGCCAGCGTCCGGCTGGACGAGCCCGCTCAAGATCTTGACCATTGTTGACTTGCCAGCGCCGTTCTCGCCAATCAGCGCGTGAACAGTCCCTGCAGCGACGGCCAGCGACGCATCGTCGAGAGCGACGGTCGCGCCGTAGTTCTTTCGGATCCCAGCCACGGAGATCGCTGGAGGTCGCTCGGACATTCGGATTCGCCCTTGAAAGCAAACTCCGTCCGCGGCGATGTACGCCGCGGACGGGAATCCGGTTTCGGATCTCAGTTCTCAGGCTGCCCGACGAGCGCGGCCTGGAGGCCAAGCTCCTCGAGGTCGGGCGCGTAGATCGAGGCGAACCATCCCGGATTCGCGATTAGGCTCGGCGCGAATACGTTGCAACCCGCCTTGAGCTCTTCGAATGATCCAGTCTCGCAGAGCTTGACGGTTTCGTTGGTGACCGGGCCCGAGGACAGGACGCGGAGCTTCGCCACATCCTTGCCTTCCAGCTTGTCGACCGCCATCCGAAGCGCGATCGCCCCGGGCGTCACCTGCGAGCTTGCGGAAATGCTTCGCATACCCATCGGCCGGTAGGTGCCGCTCGCGCCTTCGGGTTTGGCCGAGACCGGCAGCATCTGGATTCTATGGCCATTGGAGCCCTCGCCCGCGCAGGGGCGGATCTTGTCGTCCGCGATGCCTGCCTCACTCTGCATCGCGGTGGCGGTATAGCAGCCCGCCTGCATCCACAATCCGTCGATCTTGTCCCACGGATGGGTCGCGACGATCTTGGAAAGTTCGGTGCGCGCTACGGCCTGGCTCCACATGCCGTTGGCTTCGGCAATAACCTTGATGTCGGGATGCTTGCTAAAGACCTCCCGAGCGGCCTTGTTGCGCAACGTGTCGACGGAGGTGCCGCTGACACCCGTGATCATCACGATGTTGCCTTTGCCCTTGAGCTCTTTGACAAGCCATTCCGCGGTAATCCGGCCCCATTCATCCTGGTCTACATGAACGTTGTAGGCGCAGGGCTCGTCGATGACGCCGTCGTAGGCGACGACCACGACGCCCTTCTCGCAAGCGGACTTGACCGCCTCGTTGAGCGCAGTGGGGGAGATCGGATAGACAACGATCGCCTTGGCGCCTGCCTGGACCATCGCGTTGATCTGCTGGATCTGCTTCTGGGCGTTCGGGCCCGCGACCTGGACCTTGAGATCGACTTTGTCTCGCATATCGGCGGAGGCTGCCATGGCCTTTACCATCTTGGCCGCCTCGTCCTGCCAATCGTTGCCGATGTAGCTCATGCTGAGATAGATCTTGTACTTCTCGGCCGCTTGCGCGACTCCGACGGCGAGACCTGCGGTGACTGCGAGGCCAAGGCCTGCCGCCTTTAGGATGTTTGCGACTTTCATTCCCGTTTTCCTCCCATGAGCGAATTCGTCCGCTCGACGCTTCCTTTTGCTTTCCTACCCTGACCCTCTAGGGCCCTCCTTAATCGCTACGGCGGAGCATAGAAGCGCGCCGCCGCGCACCGGCATGCGCCGGTCCCGATGGACCATCCACGCGGGCTTGGACTTGCGGCCGCCAGGGTGCAGCGGCCCGCAAGTTTGTGTTGTTGCGACTACTTGATGGCGACGACATTGACCGGCGACCCGGTCGCGTCCGTAACCTTGAGCGGAGCCGCGACATATAGGAAATCCCACTGTCCATCCTTTTGACAATCGGGCGCAAGCTCCTCGAAGTTGCATATCTCGTTGAAGGCGATCCCAAGATTGCGCATGAGCGAGCAGTGCAGGGGGATCTGAACGCCGACCGCGGGATCGAGCTCACATTCGTTGCTGATCGTGTCCGTGCAGAGCGCCGGGATTTCCATCTTGTGAAACCAGTCGACGAGTTCCGGACTGTAGGTGAGTCCGGGTTCATTGAAGTCCTTGTAGAACTGTTCCTTAGTCTGCTTGAGCCGCAGTTGCAGAAAGCCGATGCGCAAACAGAGAATGTCGTGTTTCTCGATGGTGACGCCCTGTTTCTTGGCGCAGTTCAGGAGATCATCCAGACCGAGCAAATCGCCCTTGTCGAGCGCGAATTTGCCCTTGAAGGCAGCCATGTCGAGGAGAACGCCCCGCCCGACGATTCCGCGCTCGGCAATGGGCAGCACCGAAGCCTTGGCCATTCCTCCGATCGTCTCGGAGGCGGAATAGCCATTCCAGACTTTGTCATCGTACCAGACGTGGCCGAGCGCATCGAACTGCGTCGAGCCCTGGAGGAACATCGTGATCTGATCATCGGCGTACTCAACCCCGCCGGGGAACGCCTTCACGCGGCCATCGTCGTAGTAGCTCTTGTCCCGCACATTGACGCGCGACGCCGGCTGACGTCCAGGCCAGATCGGGTCGCCCGCCGGGCTGCCGATCTGTTCGCCGCAGGTAAACACCTTGCCCTGCTTGACTGCGCGCACGCCCCGCAGGACTTCCGGCTGAGTGAGGAAGTTCAGGGAACCGATCTGATCGTTCGGTCCCCAACGCCCCCAGTTCGACGGCGAGCCAGCCAGGAGCTGGCCCATTCTCAGCTCGTCCTTCTTGCTCAGCCCCGCAGGTTTGCCGGCCATTCTCGTTTCCTCCCAATCCGATCTTATCGTTGAAGTCGCATCACGACGCCAGACGTTCACGCAAATCGCGCTTCAGAACCTTCCCGTTTGCGTTGCGCGGTAGCGTCTGCTCGAGGCGATAGAACGCCTCTGGCACTTTGTAGTCCGACAGAACCGCGGCGCAGTGCCGGTTCAGTTCCTCGTCGTCGACCTCGTTGCGGACAACGAGGAAAGCATGAACGCGCTCGCCGAGAACCGGGCAAGGCTTGGCGACCACCGCCGCCTCCACCACGGCCGGATGATCGAGCAGCACGTTTTCCACCTCCGACGCAAAGATCTTGTACCCGCCGCGGTTGATGACGTCCTTGATGCGATCGATAATGCGCAGGTAGCCCTCTGCATCCATCGCGCCAAGGTCTCCCGACTTCCAGTAGCCCGCCTTGAATTCGCGTTGGGTCGCTTCCGGATTGTTCCAGTAGCCCGGCACGACCATTGCCCCGCCGATGTAGACCTCGCCCGGCGTGTCCGGACCGACCTCGACCCCGTCGAAGTCCATCACGACGATATGGCCGCAGGGGACGGTGAGGCCAACATATTCCTTGCGCGCAACTGTCTGGTCCGGCGGCATGAACACGGCGGGCGACGTCGTTTCCGTCGATCCGTAGCAGTTGATCAGTTTGAGCTTCGGAAGCTTCTGCGCGAGCCGCTCAACCGTGACTTCGGGCATGATGGCGCCGCCGTAACCAGAAACACGCCAGGCCGAAAGGTCCGCAGTTTCAAAATTCGGCGCAAGCAGGCAGAGGTTGAACATCGCGGGAACGATAAGGGAATAGGTGACGCGGTGCTTGGCGGCGAGCGAAATGAACTCGGTCGCCTTGAAACTCGGCATGATGACGAGCGTGCCCGCGCAATGGATCATGGTGTCGATCAAGGCAATGACGCCGGTGACATGGCTCATTGGCACGGCGATCAGGCAGCGATCATCCTCCCCAAGCTCCATCACCCACGTGTAATGGATCACCGAATGAAGCGTGCTGAGATGGGTCAACATCGCGCCCTTCGGACGGCCGGTCGTGCCCGAGGTGTAGAGAATCGTGCACGTTTCCTCTTCCTCGACCGGCGTCGCCGTAGTCACGGGCGACTTTGCCAGAAGGTCTTGGAGCGGCTCACGCCCAGCGACATGAATAGGCGCCGAATGAAGCAGCGACGGCGCGCTCTCGCTCGTCGGAATACGGTCGAGGAGTTCGGCGTCGTAGATCACCGCCTTGGCGCTGCAGTCGCGGATGATTTGTTCGTTTTCCGCGCACTGATGACGGATGTTGAGCGGGACCGAAATCGCGCCGAGCCGGGCAATTGCGAACATGACGACGACGAATTCGATACTGTTGCCGATCACCATGGCGACTCGATCGCCCTTGGCGACACCCCGCGCGGCAAGGCCTCCGGCCACACGGCCGACGAGCCGATCGAGCTCCCGATACGTGATCTGCTCATCGCCGCAGACGAGCGCGATCCCCTGGGGACGCTGAGCGGCCGCGTTGACCAGCAACTCATGCACGCTTTTCGGCCGATTGGCGAAGCAGCGAATCATCCGGCCGCCGTAATGCAGCTCATGACGGGTTGGCGGTACGACGCTTCGATCGAACCAGCTTTCCACCCAACCGCCTCCTCCACAAGCGATCCTCGGTTAACCCGGAGACCAGCATCGACATTATTGGTCCAAGTTCCGATTGTCGGACAAACGGACCCTAGGGCGGCAATCGGAACCTTGTCAACCCGGCGGATATATTACTGGCCCAAGAAGGAGTGAAGTTGCCGTTTCGCGAACGCTAGGATGGCGATTTGAACATTGCCTCAACGTGGAGCCGAGCCGAGCCTCACGTGTCGGCAATGGTGCGCGGTAAGTCGACTCGGAGCTCCAGACTCAGCCGCGCCATCTCCCAGCCTCGCCGGAAATCGACGATGTGCTTTCGCATCCAGATTTCCGCTTCCGCGGAGTTTCGGAGGGAAATGGCGCCGAATATACGCTCGTGAGCCGCCAGCATGCGCCCGACAGCCTGCGGCAGCAGCGGGCTCAAGATCTCGAACGCGGGGTAGAGCAGGAGTCCAACCGGCTCGCGCGAAAGCGAGAGCACCGTATTGTGAGCCGACTCGGCGATAAGGGTATGAAACTCCGTATCGATCTCGGTGCAGCGGTGGACATCTTCAAGAGCATAGCGGGTGCGCTCCAGATTGCTCTCGAACGCGGCCAATTGGTCATCCCTGCGGTTCTTCGCGCTGAGCGAAGCGCACGCCGGCTCAAGAACCAACGCAGTCTCCCACAATTCCCGAAACGTCACCTGGTTCATGACCAGCGCGCGGCTGGTGCGCGGGGCGAGATCGCCACTGTCGGGCACTGAGACGCAAAGCCGCTTGCGCCCTTCCCTCCGGACCAGCCCATCATTCTCGAGCTGGCGGATGCCTTCCCGCACGGTCGACCGGTTCACTCCGAATTGCCCGGCCAGTTCGGATTCCGTAGGGAGCTGGTCTCCCGCCTTTAGCTCTCCAGAAAATATCATCCGCCGCAACTCGCGGGAAACGACCTGGTAGGCGGAGAGGATGTTCAGTTTTTCAAACTGCAGATTCATGCTGATGTGCTCGGCCCATGTGCTGGATTGTCTGAAACTGAGCAATTCTGCCGGAGGGTCTGTCAAACAAGGCCCGAAGGAACACTATATTCCGCGCGATGTCCGCCGGGGAGAGGCCAACCGCCATACAGATGCCCACCGGGGTGAGAGTGGCCCTAGCCTTCCGCCGGCCATTGACTCAAACAGACTATTCGATAATTGGTCTGTCGGACAATCGGATGTAAGTCAAGAAGAGGCGGCTTCGACTATTTCCATGTCCAAGCGGGAGGATTGCGTGGAACGCCCGCGACTCGAATTCGACGCGGCCGTGCTTGAAGCGTTTCTCGGCCGCGAGCTTGGCGAGAGGAAGAGCGCTCGCCTGACCCTGGAACGCGTTGCGGGGGGCCAGTCCAATCCCACTTTTTTTGTGACGCTGGGCTCTCGCCGTATGGTCATGCGCAAGAAGCCGCCAGGGCAGCTTCTACCATCCGCGCATGCCGTCGACCGCGAGCACCGGGTTCTCTCGGCTCTGGGACCGACCGGATTTCCCGTTCCTCAAACACTGCTCTATTGCGATGATTCGACCATCGTCGGCACCCCCTTCTATCTGATGGAACGCCTAGAAGGCCGCGTTTTCCACGACGCATCCTTGCCCGACGTACGGGCCGCCGAGCGGACCGCGATGTATTTCGAGGCCGCCGACACGTTGGCGCTGCTCCATGACATCTCGCCGGCGGCGGTCGGCCTGGCCGACTTTGGCCGACCCCAGGGCTATTTCGAGCGGCAGATCCGTCGCTGGACTCGACAATACGAACTCGCGCGCTGGCGGGATCTGAAAGACGTTGAAACGTTGGCCGACTGGCTCCCCCGACATTTGCCCGCTGACGAGGAAACGCGCATTTCCCACGGCGACTTCCGAATTGGCAATCTGATGTTTCATCCGCGGGAGCCACGGATTATCGCGGTTCTCGATTGGGAGCTGGCGACGCTTGGCCAGCCGCTTGCCGACGTCGCATACAGCGCGCTCGGCTGGCTCAATTATCCCGAAGAATACGGGGGCCTGCGCGGGCTCGACCTTGTAAAGCTCGGCGTCCCTGCCCGTGAAACTTACGCCGAACGCTATTTTGCAAGCCGCGAGACGCCGGCGATCCAGCCTCTTCTGCCTTTTCACACGGCTTTTTCTTTCTTCCGCATGGCGATCATCTTCGAGGGTATCGCGGCGCGCGCGCGCGCGGGCATCGCCGCGGCGGACAACGCCTCCGAGGTCGGCGAGCTTTCCGCCGTGTTCGCCCGCCGCGGGGTCGAATGCCTGAACGCCGCTTTGAGCGTCTGAGGCCGTTGAGAGGCTCGCATGTGTATCGTCTGCGGACCAAACGGAGCGCGTTTTCTGCACGCGATTGCGGACCGCTACGCGGCGGCTCCGCTTGCGCGTTCGCGATTCTCCGCCGATGAGTGTCCTCCCCCGGTAATGCCGCCGCTCGACCCGAACGAGATCGGAGAGCTTGCGGGTTCCGCCGACGTCATCCTGCGCGGTGGCCCCATCCTCACGTTCGGCGCGATTCCCGAAGCGGAGGCAGTGGCGGTGAAGGCCGGCCGGATCCAGTTTGTCGGCCCTGTTGCGGACGCGATGGAGCGGCGTGGTCGACTGACACGCGTCATCGACCTCGACGGCCGTACGCTCGCTCCAGGATTCGTTATCGCCGACTGGCACCCGCCGCTCAGCGTGCTCTGCGACTGGTGCGATCTTCCCGCGGCGCCGACCGCGGCAATGCTTGCAGACTCGTTAGCCAAGACGATCCGTGCCGGTCGAGAGGAATGGCTTATTTTTCGCCTGGGCGCAGATCAGGACGCGCTCCTCGACTGGGTCAACTTAGATCTACCTCCTTGCCCGAGCCCGACGATCATCATCGATAGAACCGGATGGATTCTCATCGCCAATCCCGCCGCTCGGAAGCTCGGCGCGTCTGGGGCTCCGACACTGACCAAGGACAGCCGGCTCACGAGCCCGATGCACGTCTCCATGCTCCTACCCACGCTCCTCAAAGGGGTCGCCGCGTCTTCCGAGCCTCTGCGTCGCCGCATGAAAACGCATCTGCGCGAGATCGCCGCGCATGGTGTGACGACACTCCGAATCTGTGGACTTGGTACAATCGGCGGCGCTGGCGACTTCGCTACGATCCGCAATATTGCCGATGAACAGCCGGGTTTGCGATTGCGGGGAGCAGTCGATCTGCCGTTTGCCCTTCGGGCTCGGGACTTTGATCTCGAGCCCGGACTAGGGGACGATTTGTGCCGAATCGACACGGCCAGCGGC
>Ga0208480_1000624_pt1 | contig 13354 bp, 14 predicted proteins | sample NGESurshal092012_4_FD_184485 | JGI IMG/M metagenome (GOLD analysis project Ga0208480, IMG submission 184485) | Arctic peat soil microbial communities from Barrow, Alaska - NGEE Surface sample F53-1 shallow-092012 (SPAdes) | ecosystem: Environmental > Terrestrial > Soil > Wetlands > Peat ... | reverse complement strand
AAACGCCGCGGCATTTGCCGCGGCCGCAGCGTTGTCGGCCGCCGGCGTTTGGTCGGGAACCGTCCGGATCGAAAGGACTTGCGAGGCGCAGCCCCCGAGCGTCCCGGCGAGCATGGCCATAAGAACCGCCGCCTTCACTGCGCGCTCCGCGGCCAGCCGCCCGACAGCATGTCGAGCATATCCGCAACTTGCTGGCGATCCCCGATTTCACCCAGATGGCCGCCATGATCGTAGACGATGATTCTCGGGCCCAGCGTTGCTTGCAGCCAGGCGAGTTCGCGTTTGTTGAGGATCAAGTCGTTGCGGGTGGTCTGCGCATAATAATCGCCGTCATCGCGCAGGACGTCGGTAATGATATCCAGACGATTGGACGCGATCAGCGACGCGCTGGTCGCTTCCGGCCGGCGCTTGAGATAGTAAGGGGCAAATACGCGCGCAAAATAGTCGGCAAACGGTTTTGCGCGCAGGTCACGCTGGATATTCTCGAGCGAGTCACCCACCTTCGGCGGATGCGCAGGATCGGTGACCGCTCCGGTCTTGGCGTACAAATCGCCGATGAAGAACATGTCGACCAACTGCAGGCGAAATGTCAGTGCAATCGCCGCGGAAAAATCCGCGTCCGTCTTCAGGGTTGTCGCCGCTGCGCCAAGCAGAAAGTTCTCATCCAGTTCGAGGCGGTCCGACGCTCGATACAAATTGGCGATTTGCGCATAAAGCCGGCGGTAGAGAAGCTCTACATCTTGTTCACCGGGTCCGATCGTCGCCGCAAACAGCCGGTCGAGGCGCCCGACCGAGGAAAACAGACTCACCGGCGGATTGATCATGACGACGCGATGGATCTTGAGCTTGTGCTCGGTCGCATCGATGGACTTGACGATGGCCGCGTTCGCGCCACCAAGGCTGTAACCCACCACGTCAATGTCGGTGATTCGAACCTTGCGCGGCAGGTGGGCGATGATCTCTTGCATGGCGGCGTATAAATCTTTGCCGTCGCGCATCAAATCGCCGGCGACGCCCGTACTCGATGCCGAGACGATGAATCCCGGAAAGGTGGGGGACGGCATGGTCAGGACGTGGTAGCCCGCACCGTACAGCGCCGCGCGAAGCACGGAAATTGTCTTGGTGTTGCCGTCGCTTCCCGTGCCCGAAATGACGATGGCTAGCGGTGCTGGTTTGTCTTGCGCAGAGAACCAGACGCGCAGCTTGGCGTCGAACCAGAGAATCCGCGGCAGCGGCAGTCGCCACGGCAGCTCAGCGTTGATTTCAGAGAGCGGCACCTTTGCCGGCAAAGTTGCCATGTCCTGCGGTGGGGTACCGAAGACCGTGGCGCGAAGGCCTGCGGAGTCAGCGAGGCCAATGACGATCCCGGAATCCGGCGCTGATGACGGCGGCTCGGGTTCGCCGGCGAGGGCAACGGCTGCACTCAGGAACAACGCGAATGGGATCAGTCTCAGGCCGGCACTCGTCATTCGCATTGTTGTTACCATAGCAGCAACAGGGCGCAGTTTCGACGACCGCTGCGCGTAGGACGGGGCCTACCTGAACGTGGCCATTGTGCATACAGCGAGGAAGGACTGCATGCTCGGCAGCAAACGGCGCGCTCAACCATTCGCAGAGCTGCGCACGCTGCTGGAAACAACACGCGGCCGCGCGCTGCCGTTGCCGCCGAAATTGTCGCGGCAATACGGCGCGTTTCGTCTGCCCACGCCGCGTTCAGGCCTGCTGGTCTTCAGTAATTTCGTCAGTACTTTGGACGGCGTCGTCTCGCTTCAGGTGAAAGGACACAGCGGCGGTGGCGACATTAGCGGATTCAGCGGCCAGGATCGCATGGTGATGGGCCTGCTTCGTGCAGTGGCCGATGCAGTGATCGTCGGTTCCGGAACGCTGGCTGCCGACCCAAAGCACCTCTGGACTCCGCAAGCAATCTGTCCCGAATTGGGAGACGATTATCGCCGGCTGGCCAAAGCGATGGCCAAGCCCCGCGCAGCCTTGAATGTAATTGTGAGCGCCGAAGGCGCGGTCAACCTGCGCCTGCCCGTCTTTAGTTCCGGTAAAGTCGCTGCGATGATTATTACGACGGTGCGAGGCGCGAAACGCTTGTGCAGGCAGCGGGTGCCCGACACCGTGCAGATCCATGCGATCCAAAGGCGCTCGGGCGAAATTTCCGCAGCCGAGATTTTGCGGGCGGTGGATCGGGCCATCACGGGCAAGCGGGTCCTGGTCGAAGGCGGCCCGCGGTTGCTGGCCACATTTTATAAGGAGCGCCTCATCGACGAGCAATTTCTCTCGCTTGCGCCCCAGCTCGCCGGCCGGGAAATGGGCGATGCGCGCATGAGCCTGGTGATGGGCAAAACATTTGCGCCGCGCGATCCTTTGTGGGGACGATTGACTGATGCCCGTCAGGGCAATCGGTTGCTGTTTCTCCGCTATTCCTTTTGAAGGCTATTGAAATAGCCATGCCGCGCTAGATTTGCGGAGGCGCTTCCGGCGCCGCCGTTTGGAAAGCGGGCAGCTCTCTGCATGCGGCATCGATCGCCAGAATCCGCGGAAAGGAATTCATATCGACCGAGAAGCGCCGCGCATTGAACACCTGCGGAACCAGGCATGCATCGGCCATGGTCGGAGAATCCCCATGGCAGAACCGACCCGTCGCTGCGTCCCGAACCAGCCATCGTTCCAAGGCGTCAAATCCAACACTCACCCAGTGCCGATACCATGCATCGCGCGCCTGCTTGTCCAAAATCAATTTCTCTTCGAGATAGCGGAGCACGCGCAAATTGTTGAGCGGGTGAATATCGCTCGTGATCGCTTGCGTGAGTGCGCGTACCCTCGCTCGGGCCAGCGGTTGCGACGGCAGCAGCGGCGGATCCGGATACAGCTCGTCCAAATATTCGATGATGGCCACGGATTGCGTCAGCACGATGCCATCGTCGAGCTTGAGCGCGGGAACGAATCCTTGCGTGTTGATCTGCAGAAATTCCGACAGGCGGTGCTCGCCGGAGCGCAGGTTCTTGATGATCGACGCGTACCGCAGGTTCTTCAGACTCAAGGCGATTCGCACCCTGTACGAAGCCGAGCTCAAGCCATAGCCGTATAGAATCATTGGTGGGAGTAGTATATTGCCTAACATCGACTCCGACACCACCGGGACTTTATATATGCTTAAAAACAGCCTTTTGGCATTTGCTCTATGCGGCATAGTCGCGGCTGGCCCTTGCATGGCGCATGCGAAACTGCAGAGTTCCTCGCCGGCGGCCAACGCTCGTTTGGCCGAAGCGCCCAAAACACTGACGCTCAATTTCAGCGAAGTCGCCAAGCTCGCGATGTTGAAACTGGTCCGCGACGGCAAGGAAGTTCCGGTCCCTCTCGACAAGGGCGAGAAGGCCGCCCAAACATTCACGCTGACGCTGCCGGCATTGTTGCCGGGCAATTACACGGTGCAATGGGCCGCCGTCGCGGCGGATGATGGTCACGTCACCAAGGGCTCTTTCGTATTCTCGATCGCCGCGTAACAGGGCCGCCGAGCAGGGCTTGAGATGGAGATCAGCGGCTGGGACGTCGCGGCGGTGCTCGCGAAGGCAGTCACGTATGCGGCCACTTTCGGCGCGGCCGGCGCGGTTTTCTTCTCGCTCTACTGCGGCCCACTGCTGCGCGATCCACAGCGCTGCCTGACCCGCCGCCTGATCGCCATCTTCGTTGGCCTAGCAGCCGTAGCAAGTATCTTACGAATCCTGCTGCTCGCCGGCTCGATGAGCGGAGATGCGGCGGGTATGTTCAACTCCACCTTCGCGGGCATGATCCTGGGCGCAGGCGAGGGCCGCGCGGGCGGCGTGCGAATTGTCGGACTTGCCCTCATTCTGTTCACATTGTCGAAGAACGCCGTGTTTCGTGGGCCGGCGATTTTAGGTGCCGTGGCGGCATCGACATCCTTCGCCTGGGTGGGACACATTCACGCTTTGGTGCCGAACACCATACCTAGCTTGCTGCTCTGTCTGCACCTTTTGTGCGCGGCGTTTTGGCTGGGAGCGTTGCCGCCGCTCTTGATCATCGCGACGGGTGGCCACGAGCCGCAAATCGCCGCGGCCGCAGCGCGCTTCGGTAAATTGGCATTGCGGGTCGTGGCGCTGCTGATAGCTGCAGGCGCGAGCCTGCTGCTCATGTTGATCGGCAGCGCCGGGCAATTTTGGGCCAGCGGCTACGGACGAATGATGGCCATCAAACTGCTGGCAGTCGCCGCCCTCTTAAGTCTCGCCGCTTGGAATAAACTGGCTTTGACGCCCAGGCTTTTGCAGGGCGACACGCGGGCCATGGTCAAATTTCGACGCTCATTGCTGGCGGAAATGAGCGTCGGCGCGCTGATTCTGTTGGCCACGGCCGCGTTCACCACGCTCATCGGACCGCCTTAAGTCGCGCGGTTACGGCGGCAGCACGTAATCCACATAGACGCTGCCAGGCGTTCCGGAAACGCAGGCGTCCACCTCGAAAGCGGCGCGTATCAAGGCGGGCGTCAAAGTTGACAGCGTCGTCCCGTCGCCCGCGACACGGCCGTTCGAGAGCGCGAAGATGCGGCTGGCAAAGCGGCCCGCGAGGGTCAGGTCATGAAGCGAAGCGATCACCAGTTTGCCGCTCTGCGCCAGCAACCGCAGGCGGCGCGCAGTATCGAGCGCATGCTTGGGATCGAGGCCGGCGGTGGGTTCATCGACGATCAGAACGTCCGGATCCGCGACTAACGCGCGGGCAAGCATGGCGCGTGCAAGCTCTCCGCCCGAAAGCGTGGTTGCGGCTTGTGCGCGGTGATCGAGCAGGTCGCACGCTTGCATTGCTTGGTTAATTTTCGGAGCAAAGCTCGCAGGCAAACCGCCAAGTGCCGGCAGTGTCGGCGTCAACCCCAAGGCAACCAGTCTTTCAACTGAAATCGGCCATTCGCAGCGAGGGTTCTGCGGCAAATACGCGCGGCGACGCGCCAATTGCATGCCGGAGAGCGCGCGAATGGAAACGCCTTCCAGCATGACGCTGCCGGAATCCGGCTTGAGCAGCCCTGCCAGCACCGACAGCAACGTCGATTTGCCCGCTCCGTTCGCACCGATAACGGCGACAAAGTCGCCCGACTCGGCGTGCAGCGAAACGTCGTCGAGAATCGCGCGCGCGCCGCGCCGCACACAAATCTTCGATGCATTGAGGACGCTCATGAGCCGTTATGCCAGCCCACGATCAAGCGAACTTGCCGAAATCCGGCGCGCGGCGTTCGGAAAATGCCGTGAAGGCTTCCTTGAACTCGGCAGATTTGAGCTGCCGAACGAAGTGCCCCGATTCCTGGCTCATGCGTGCCAATAAAACAGCTTCGTCGCGCATCAGCAATTTGGTCGCGAGCACCGAGGCAGGAGCGCGCGCGGCGATTGCAAGCGCGGTGGCTCGAGCGACGGAATGCAGCTCGGCAGCCGGCACTGCACGGTTCGCAATCCCCCAATTCACCGCCTTTTCGGCGTTCACCGGCTCGCCGAGTACAAACATCTCGAATGCGCGGACATGCCCGATGCGCAGCGGCATCAACAAGCTCGAGGCTGCCTCGGGAACCAGCGCGAGATTGACAAACGGGGCGATGAGCGAGGCATCCTCGGCAAGATAAACCATGTCGCAATGCAGGAGCATCGTGACGCCGACGCCGACTGCCCGGCCATTGACGGCCGCGACAATCGGGGTGCGCGCTTTGGCGAGCGCGGGAAGCAGCGGATTGGCATCCTCCGGCCTCGGCGCCGAGGTCGAATTGCCGACCGCCGCAAAATCGGCGAGATCATTTCCCGCAGTGAACATGTCGCCGTGGGCCTTGATCAATATGCAGCGAATGTTCGGATCGGCGTCTGCGGCGGTGATTTCCGTCGCCAGGGTCTTGTACATGGCGCGGGTCAGCGCATTCTTCTTCTCCGGCCTGTTGAGGGTGAGTACCAAAAGCTTCTCGGATTTCTCCACCAGAACATGTTCGGTCACAAGGATTCTCCTATTTTCAAGGCGCCGTCTTACGCAGCCGCACCACCAGCCAAAAGAAAAAGGGCGTTCCAATCAGGCTCGTCAGTACGCCAAGCTTCAGTTCCGGTCCGACGTGAATCAAGCGCGTGGCGATATCAGCGGCCAGCAGCAGCGCCGCTCCGGTCAACGCGGCCGGCATCAAGATGCGGCTGGGTTGGTGGCCCAACAGCGGCCGCACCAAGTGTGGCGCAATCAGGCCTATAAACCCGACGACCCCCGTTACCGCCGTGGACGCGCCAACTGCCAACGCCGTGCCGAACACCGCCAAAAAATACACCCGTCCAATATTGACGCCTAAGCTGCGGGCTTGCGCCTCGCCCAATGTCAGTGCGTCAACTCCACGGGCTGTGAACAGCAGCATAGCGCAACCCAATAGGATGAACGGTGTCACCAGAAGTACATGGTTCCAGCTGCGGTCCGCGAGCGAGCCCATTAGCCAGGTCATGATGTCGTAGGCGGCATAAGGGCTCGGCGCAAAATTGAGTGCCAAAGCAATTCCGGCGGCCGCCAGGGCTGAGACCGCGGCTCCGGCGAGCACCAAGGTTATCGTTCCACCGCCGCGGCCCAGGGCAAAAGTCAAAAAGCTCGCGAGCAATGCGCCGATCAAACCGAGCAGCGGCGCGGCGGTCGTGAAATGCGCCGCGAAACCAAAATAAACGGCAATGACGGCGCCGAGCGCGGCGCCGGCCGAAACCCCCAGCAATCCAGGCTCCGCCAAGGGATTGCGGGTGACGCCCTGCAGGACAGCGCCCGCGACACCCAAGGCGCCGCCGACTTCGAGGGCGAGGACCGCTCGCGGCAGGCGGAGTTGCGTGACGATGGTTGCCGCGAGATTGGCATCCTTGGACGGGTCGAAGGACCACAAGCCATCCCAGACCTCTCCGACCGGCAGCCAGACGCGGCCCGCCAGCAGCGAGGTCACGAACAGTGCGGCGAGCAGCAACAGCAGCACGATGCTGATTGGCCAGTCCCTGCGCATCAGGCGTAGCTTCTGCTGACAAACCAGAACACCCCGAGCGCCACGAGAAATGCCGAGGCGACATCGACGACGATAGGCCGCGGCAATGCGAGCCGCATCCGTCTCAGACCGAGAACCAGCAAAGTCGCACCGACCACGAGCGCTAACTGCCCCACTTCGACCCCCAAATTGAAACCGACCAGCAATTCGGCCAAGCGTTGGGTCGGCAGCTGCAATTCCAGCAGGTCAGCGGCAAAGCCAAAGCCGTGTATCAGGCCAAACACCAAGGTGACGAGTATCCTCAATCGGCCCGCATCGCGTATGTTGCCCGATATTAAAAGGTAGTTCGCGGTAAACAACCCAGCGCCGAGCAGCAGCAAACTCGGTAGTCCGCCGAAACCCAGCACCTGAAACACAGCCATCAGGCACAGGGATGCACCGACGCCCAGCGCCACGATTTTTGGCTGCCGGGTCTGAACCACGATATTTTCCGCACCGATCAGTGCGATCGTAAGAGCCACCAGTGCATCGATGTATTCGGCGTGCGGCCTCAATATGCCGGTGACCGCGAGTGCCAGCGTCAAGCTGTGTCCAATGGTGAACCCGGTCACGACGAAGACCAGATCGCGAAGACGGCGCGAGATCAGAACCAGGCCCAAAAGAAACGACATGTGATCGACGCCGGTGAAGATGTGCATCATCCCCATGCGGATGAACTCCAAAAAACTCGCATTCTTGAGACGGCTGCCCTGGCCGCCGGTCACGTCTATCGTCTGGTGCTCGTTGGTGATGAGTTGCTCGGTAAATTCACCGGTCGCGGCGTTTTGGACCTGCGCGAAATTGGTGTGGCTCGAGACTAGATCGAAAAAAGCGCCCGAGTGGATCTGCAGGTTCGAAGGCGTATCGCACTGAAAGGTAAAGTCGAATTTACTGAAGCCGGCGAGCGCCGACAAAATCTCCACGGGCGGAATCAGCGCGCAGCGCTTGCCGTCCGCCAACGCGTAGGTCTTCTGCGCCAGATAATCTCTCAGGCGCTCCGGCGTCACAGGGCTTGCATCGCTGCCCAACCGTTTCACCTCGATATCCGGGATCGTGACAACCACATCGACCATGCGCCCATTGATTTCCCAAACCGAATGGGACTGGCTGCGCACATGGGCCTCAGCGGGCGCGCCGGCCCATGCGCCGCAAAGCAGCAAGAGAAGCGCAATGCGCTTCAACGCAAGTCGTCCGCAATCAGCACATTCGCGCGCCTGCGAAGAAACGACTCGCCGCTCGACTTGAGTTTATCGACCGACTGATTGCGATAGTCGCTCAAGACCTGCGCGCGCGCCGCGGCAAAACTGAATGGGACCGGACGCTTGTTTCGCAGCATGTCGAGAACGTGTACGCCGTCCGGCAACTGCATGGGCTTTGAAACCGCGCCGTCGCCCAAGTCTCGGGCGGCCGCGAATAGCTCATCGCCCAGATGAATCTTCGCTGCAAAATAAAATTCTTCATCCTTGGTCTTGCCTGAGTCGCGTCCGTTGAGCCGCGCGAGCGTCCGCGCGTCGTCGATTGCCCGCTTCAACGCTTCCGGTTCAGTCAGTAATTCCTGCAGTTCAGATGCCGGGAACACCAGATCTCTGACTCGCATGACGCCTTCGCTGACGTAGCGATCCTGATGAGACTCGTAGAATTGGCGCAACGCCGCCTCGCTGGGCTGCGAAGTAATCGCGTTCTCGGCAATCTCGAGCTCGACCGCGTTCACCAGCGCGCTGCGCACGTCGGGGTCCGTCGCCGCGACGTCCAGCTCCTTGCCACGCTGCACGAACAGCTCTTCGCGAATCATGTCATCCAGAACCTTGCGGCGCTGTTCCTGAGTGGCATGACGCAAGTCGACCCCGTACAAAGTCTGCAACAGCGCCAGGTAGTCGGCGCGCGATACCGGCTGCTGATTCACTAGAGCGACATCCTCGGCGGGCACGAACAGAGTGGTGGCACTGCGCGCGGTAAAGAGCGAGTACCCGGCCAATACGAGACCGATCAGCACGCCTGCCGCCATGAGCACAAAGGATCGCGCAGTGCTGATTTGCGAGGGATCGCGCCAGGGTGCGCGTGCGGGTTCTTGATCAATAACCATGTTGAATCGCACCCGGATGTGAAATTGAATAGACATACAAGGCCAGCTCACGGATGCTCGCGGCGCTGGCACGATTGACCCATGCCGGGCATACGCCCTGGCGGCCATAGGCGATGGACATGTGCAGCGCCTCGCGGCCGCCGTCACCGTAAAGCGTGATTGCATCGCTGAGATTTGGCGCGCCGATCGCCGAGTCTCCCTTCGCATCGAGTGAGTGGCAGTCATAGCAGCCGCCATGCCCGGTAAACAAGCCCGCGCCGCGCGCTGCGGCGGCTGTCTCTGCCTGCCGGCCCTGCAGGCGCATGAGAAATTCGATCACGTCGTCGATTTCGTGCGGCTTCAAAGGTTGGATGTTTTTGTCGGCAGGGTTCGGCTGCGGCCGCGCATACGCGGGCATGATCGCAAGACTCCATGCCTTCGGATTTCGCGAACGAATCCCGTAGTCGATCACCCTTTCGATCTCGGCCGGGCGGCCGGTTCCGTAAAGCCAATCATCATCGGTGAGGTTCGGTATACCCATGGAGGGATCGCCCGTTCCGGAAGCGCCATGACAGACGGCACAGCGGGCTTCGAAAAGCGGTCTACCGCGGCGCACGGCAAAGCGGAGCAACGTCGGATCCGCGGGCAACGCGTCCGGATCGGCGCGCAACAGTCGCCGCGCCGCATAGCTATCCGCCGCGAAAACGGCCGCAACCAGCAATGACGCCATGATCAGGACGATGAGAAAGCGCATCACTCAATGATAGCGCTTAGGCCGCCTCGCCATCGGAGGCATCGCGTGTGCGTGGTCATGATGTACGTGAGCTATCCTGCTTCGAGCGAAAGCGCCCGCCTCGAACAGCTGCAACCGATTGCGTGGCATGATTGCTGCAAGATTGCGGGCGCGCCGCGCGCGGACTATTGACCACCGCGCGAGAACGGTTTTGGAATTGGCTGGGCGCCGTTCCGCATTGGCTGTACTTCACCGAACTGAGGCGCCATCCAAACATTTGGAGCCAAGTGCTGATCGTCACTTCGCTGCTCGGCTGCTTTCTTGCCGGCGTCATCGCGCTGACCTGGGTGCTCAGCGGCCTCTTATCCATGAATCCATGGGGGTGGCTGCATCAAGGCTTGCACCGTTTGGATTTTGCTGCAGTCTTGAGAGCTCGCCCGCTATGGGATTTGATCATGCTGCTCTTGATGTCGGGAGTGACGCTGCTATGCGTAACCGGTGCGTAACCTCGGCTACCGCCGCTTGACGCGCTAAGGTCCTAAGTCGTGAATCCGATCCAACGCCCCGCCGCGACAATCGTCGTCCACAGCAGCAGCGATGTGCCGCCTGCGAGTCTGGCCCCCCACGGCGGGCGGCCGCGATCCCAGATCTCGAGGTGGCGCGTTCCCAACCAGTGAAACATCACCATGTTGATGCCGGCCAGCAGCAGACAGACCATTTTCAATCGAAACGGAATGTTGCTGTAGTAAGTCAGCGCCTTGGATGAAAACATCATCATGCCGGCAAGCGCAGCAACGACGAAGGCAACCCACGTCCAGGGCAGCATTTCCGAAGCAACCTGACTGAATGGACGTTCTTTGTTGGCAAAACCCAAGAGGCGCAGGTCGACGGTCATGATGGTGCCGACAACCAGCACGAGCGCGAACACGTGGACAGTCTCGATGCTCGGAAACAGCCAGTCAGACTCGCGAATCTGCGTCGGGAAGCTGAGATTTTGCAGCTGCGTCAGCGCGTGCTCGAATGCCACGGCTAAATCGCCATATTTTTGTTAGACATAAGCGATCCAGCGCCCGGCAGTCACGATACCTGCGCCGATGAGCACGGCGGCTATGCCGATAGCGCGGGCAACGAGGCGCCGCGCCGGCGATTCGGTCCAGTAGTCCGGACTTCGCCGCATACGGATTTGCACAACCAACAGAATTCCGGCGAGTGCGGCAACCATCAACATTTTCAAGCGAAAAACCCAATTGAGCAGCTCGCGTGCCGGCTCCGTGATCGTGAGCAGAATGCCCGTGCCCAGCAGCACGCAAAGAGTTGTCCAGACCCAAGGCGTCGATTTGGCGATCAGAACCGCCAGGGGTTGCCGGCCGCGTGTCACACCGATGAGCCGGAAACTCACCACGTAAACGGAAGTGAGCAATATAGCGATGGAGATGATATGAACGGTCTGCACCGTAGGGACAAACCAGTTGGCCGATTGAAACGCGACGCTGACACCGGTCGTCGACAACCAATCACAGAACTCTTGAATCACGAGCTACCTTGGGATTTGTGGAGGGCCTACCAGACAGGCAGCACAACATCCTAAAGCAAGGGCTCGTGTAAAGTATAGTCAGCAAATGCGCTTTGGATTTTCGAAACAACCTCCTGAGATGATTGCCTGGCTCGCAGTTGCGCTGCTCCTGGCATGTTGTGTCGGCATGTTCGGCCGCGGCTATTGGACTCCCGATGAGCCGCGCGAGGCAGACATCGCCTGGCGCATGAGCTTCCAGGCCGACAAAGCCGTGCCTCTGTTGGCGGGCGAACCCTTCTGCGAGAAACCGCCTTTGACCTATTGGCTGGCGGCCGTACCCATCGCGCTCTTGGGTGAGCAGGCATGGATCGCGCGGCTGCCGAATTTGCTCTACGCCTTGATCACCGCCCTCGGCGTCGGCTTGTTGGCGTCGCGCAGCGCCGGTCGGTTCGCGGGCCTGGTGGGAGCGGCGGCCGTCAGCACCTTTTTGCTGTCGTACCAAGTCGCCATTTGGCTCGCCACCGACGCACCGCTGCTGGCAGGTGTTTCGGTCGCCTTGCTCGGCGCCTACATCGGCTTCTATGCAATGGACAGCAAGCAACGCCTGCGCGGCTATCTCTTGATGCATGCCGCCTTGGCATTCGGATTTTTGTCCAAGAGCGCGGTCGCTTGGATGGTTCCGGCCCTGGCTATCGTGACCTTGAGCATCTGGGAGAAGCGTTGGCGCGAACTGCTTCGATGGGAATTGTACGCAGGACTGCTGCTTCAAGCGGCGATCATTCTCACCTGGGTCTGGTTCGTCTACCGCGGCGCCGACGGGGCGCAGCACTTGAAGATATTCTTCTGGAACAACTTGATCGGCCGCTTCACGGCGGTCGATGCGCCCCCCGATTTGCAGTACGCGGCGGCGCATCGCAATTCGCCGGGCAAATACCTGCTCGAACTGCCCTTGTATTTATTCCCGTGGACATTGTTGGCGCTGGCGGCGGCGCGGCGCGCTTGGCGGCAGCGGCAGACCTCGCGGCATGACAACCGCGCCGTGCGCTTCGCCATCGCCGCCTCGCTGCCGACTCTTGCCGTGCTGTCCCTGGCCGCAACGGCGCGGAATGTCTACTTCGCACCCGCGCTGCCCGGAATTGCGCTGCTAATCGCTTGGTGGGGACGCGAGATCTTGACAGGTCCCGATCCTTGGGACCGCCGGGCCCTGCGCGCCACGGCGGTGCTGCTGCTGCTCGGTGTTGCCGCATTTGCCGCGGCGTTGACGCTGGTCGGCGCCGACTCCTGGAACGGCATCGCGCAGCACGCGATGTTTATTGCGATCTCAGGCTTAGGTTTGCTCGCCGCCGCTTTTTTTTCGGTCCGCGCATGGACCGCTGCAAGCAATCACGCCGTTCATTCTCAGTGGGCACTGCTCCTCGCCTATTGCGCGCTGCTCATCGGACCCGCTTCACAGGTGTACCGGCAAGTGGATCGTTGGCAGGACCTGGCCAAGATCGGCCGCGCCGTCGAGCGCGACACCGCTGGAAGACCGCTGATTTTGCTAGCGCCGGATGAGACGACGCGCGCGATCATCGATATGTACGCGCGCACTTCCGTCGAGAAGATTCCGGGGCCGTTGGATGCGGCCGGCATTGAACTCGTGCGCGCGGCTGCAGCCGCCGCGCCCAATGGATTTTTCCTGGTGCAGCTTGCGAAGCAATCGCCGCCGGGGCTGCCGTGGCGCACGAGACCGCCGGAAGCGGCTCTGCCGGCCTGGATCCAGGCGGCAAACCCGCTGGAGATCAATATTTATTCGGTACCCTATGGGCGGCGCTACGCGCTGCTTCGGCTTAAGGATTGAACAAACGACGGTACAAAGAATCGTATTCTTTGATCTGCCTGGTCCACGAAAAATCCTTTGCCATGGCATTTTGCATCACCGGCAACCAGCTACGCGGATCGGCGTACCAGTCGAGCACGGTGTTGATCGCCCAGCGCACTGCCGGCGCGTCGTAATCATTGAACACGCAGCCGCTGCCCCGGCCG